>QWCK01002198.1_pt1 | contig 38650 bp, 43 predicted proteins | sample 1972571 | NCBI WGS metagenome assembly QWCK01 (sample SAMN09866710, study PRJNA288562) | Human gut metagenome isolate term2_stool, whole genome shotgun sequencing... | isolation source: gut | host: Homo sapiens | place: USA: California | reverse complement strand
CACGGCTCACTGGCGATTACCGTGACCGGACTTACACCGGCTAGTGTGGTCCAGCTTCGCTGGACACACAACGTAAATGAAAGAAAAACGGTATAAACATAATATTTCGTTTATGCCGTTTTTCTTTTTCATTACATATAAAATCACGACTTGTGAAAGGACGCTTATAGCTGCCCTTCAGATTCTAAGAAAGCACCACAAAATCTGCGGCACTATGCCAGGTAAACTCCGTGGTTATTTCACTAATAAAGATTTTCCAGTCATCTCAGCCGGCTGCTCCATACCCATTAATTCAATGAGTGTAGGAATGATATCAGCTAAGCATCCGTTCTCTCTCAATTTATAAGATGGATCGGCATTTACTAAAATGAACGGTACCGGATTGGTTGTATGAGCAGTAAATGGTGCTCCTGTCTCATAATCAACTAACTGTTCAGCATTACCGTGGTCAGCGCAGATGAATAACTGTCCGTTTACTTCTTTGATGGCATCGACTGCTTTTCCAACACAGGTATCTACCGTCTCAACTGCTTTGATGGCAGCTTCTAAGATTCCTGTATGACCGACCATATCCGGGTTTGCAAAGTTAATGACGATCACATCATATTTTTCAGAACGGATTGCTGCACATAACTTGTCACAAACTTCCGGTGCGCTCATCTCTGGCTGTAAATCATAAGTTGCAACTTTTGGAGATTTTACTAAAATTCTGTCCTCTCCCTCATTTGGTTCTTCTACACCACCATTAAAGAAAAATGTTACATGAGCATATTTCTCTGTCTCTGCGATTCTTGCCTGTTTCATACCGTGTGCTGCAAGATATTCGCCAAATGTATTTTTCAGTTCTACCTTCTTGAATGCAACTTCTTTGTTTGGAATGGTTGCGTCATATTCTGTGAAGCAGATATAAGCAACATTCTTTCTTGCGCCTCTCTCGAAACCATCAAACTCATCCATACAGAATGCTCTTGTGAGCTCACGTGCACGATCCGGACGGAAATTAAAGAAAATAACTGTGTCCTTATCTTTGATCGTAGCAACCGGTTTCCCATTCTCTGTGATGGCTGTTGGAACGAAGAACTCATCTGTCACATCTTTTGCGTAGGAAGCATCCATTGCTGCAACTGCACTCTCTGCCTGTTCGCCCTCTCCTCTTGTGAGAACATTGTATGCTTTTTCTACACGATCCCATCTGTTATCACGATCCATAGCATAGTAACGTCCGGAGATAGAAGCAATCTTACCAACACCAAGCTCTGCCATCTTTGCTTCCAGTGCCTCGATAAATCCCTTTCCGGAAGTAGGTGCTGTATCACGTCCGTCTAAGAAACAGTGTACATAGACATTCTTGATTCCCTCTCTCTTGGCGAGTTCGAGTAAACCATAAACATGTGTGATATGGCTGTGGACACCACCATCAGAAAGAAGTCCATATAAATGAAGATCAGAATTATTTTTCTTCACGTTCTCCATTCCGTCTAATAAAGCCTGATTTTTGAAGAAATCACCATCGTTGATCTCTTTTGTGATTCTTGTGAGCTCCTGATATACAATTCTTCCTGCGCCCATGTTCATATGTCCAACTTCAGAGTTACCCATCTGTCCATCCGGAAGACCTACAGCGAGACCGCTGGCATTTCCTTTTACAAACGGATATTCTTTCATTAACTGATCCATGACAGGTGTTTTTGCCTGTGCAACAGCGTTTCCGTCTGTTCTGTCATTTAAACCGTATCCATCTAAAATCATTAATACAGTAGGTTTTTTTCTCATGTTCTTATCCTCTCTTCTTCTTAAACTTTGAGGTGCCTGTACGACACATTTTCTCATTTATCTATAGGAAACCACAGATTTAGAATCTGCAGTCACTATTCCAAAATTAATTTACCGGTCTTCTCTCAGGTTTCCGACAATATCAATCGCGTCTCCCTCATTATCAGCCATACCGATAATATCTGTCTGGCTTGTATCAGAGTCATATAAAATCTCTCCTGCAGGATAATCATCTGCATTTTTATTATAAACCACTCCGTCCGCATCAATTCCAATATCCATGGAAACAGAAGCCAGATATTCATAAAAATCTGATCGTTCTTCCGGTTCTGTAAGAATCCTTGTTGTAAGATTCTGCTGTATACAAGGAACAAAAGAAAGTTTTACTGTTCCATCTTCTGTAATGGTAACTTTCGCCAGTGTAGTATACAAGGTTCCGGTGGAAAACCAGAAATTTCCAAGACTATACGCAATCGGAACATCTCCCACAAAAGTAGTACCCTGAAGCCGGTGTGGATGTCCTCCTATGATCACATCAGCTCCTGCCTGTGCAATCTGTTCTGCCAGATGCCGCTGTGACTGATCCGGGTAAAGCATTCCCTCTGTTCCCCAGTGCACTTCTGCAATCACATAGTCGCTGTTTTGCGCTGCCTCTTTTACTATTTTCAAAAATTTTTCTGGATGTAACGCTTTCAAAACACCCGGTTCCGTTTCGGTTGCAGCCTTTGTATACTGTTTGGAACGCTCAATCTGTGTTGCCGATACAAAGGCAACTTTACGTCCATTCATCACATAATAAATAATTTTCGATGCATCTTTGAGATTTCTTCCGGCACCCGAATAAGGAATGCCCTCCTGATCCAATACATCTAGCGTGGAAAGTAATCCTTTTTTCCCATAATCATAGACATGATTATTCGCCAGTGTCACTGTGTCGGTTCCAAATATTTCCAATAATTCTGCTTTCTGCGGGTCGGCACGAAATGTGTAAGCTTTGCCGTAAACTGATGTTGCCCCTTTTTTATTTACGTAGGTAAATTCATTATTCATGATCATCACATCTACGCCCTGCATCTGCGCAAGTAAATCTTCTGAAAAGCAATCCCGCAACCCATCCGGCTGTTCTTTCATATACTCGGTTGTATACCAGTTCTCTGCGAAATTAATATCACCGGCGAATCCAAATACCATTTCCGAGGCAGCCGCTGTCTGCATCCAATATACGTTTTCCAGTTCATGCTGTCCAAATCCACTGTCCCTGCAATATAGCAGCCACAGCACATGGATAGAATTTCCGGTTTCCTCATACCAGACATCTGGGTCATTCCCGCCATCCAGCACATCAAATGCAATGTGTATCACTGCATCCCTGCCATACTGCGCATAAAACCACATCAAAAATGATTCATCCACCGTACAGCCTGCAAGCATATCTTTCGGAGCATACTGTAAAATCACAGTAAATGCATCTGTCAGATCCTCAATCTCTATTTTCGGTATATCACTCTGCTCCAGCGAAACTGTCTTTTCCCCAGAACGCATACTCTGTACTGTTGTCTCGCCGATAGCTTTATCGGACACTTTCCGGTCATTCTCACAGCAGATCATCCATAAAAAAGCAGCAAATACTGTCACTACAAGTGCATACATTATCTTTCTGCACTTTCCAGACATCTTGTTTCTCCATCGTAAAATATTATTTTTCACTTACCGATAGAATTATAACTTATTTAAAACGGGTTTTCTACCACTTCTGATAAAAAACCCGTTCGCTTATAAACTTACTTTGTAAATTTTCAAACCTGCCAAACAGGTGTCTATTTTCCTACAAATGAAGTTTTATTTGTAATTAACGATCTTACCGAAGTCAGCTTTTAAGGAAGCTCCACCTACTAAACCACCATCGATATCCGGCTGTGCAAATAATTCTGCTGCATTACCTGCATTTACAGATCCACCGTACTGGATACGGACTGCCTCAGCTGTGTCTGTTCCATATACTTCTGCGATGCACTCACGGATTGCTTTACAAACTTCTTCAGCCTGCTCGGTTGTAGCTGTCTTGCCTGTTCCGATTGCCCAGATTGGCTCGTAAGCGATTACCATGGAAGCAACCTGCTCTGCTGTTACGTCTTTCAGATCGGATTTGATCTGTAAACGGATCCAGTCCAGAGTGATTCCCATCTCTCTCTGCTCTAATGTCTCGCCACAGCAAAGGATTGGTGTAAGACCTTTTTCGAAAGCTTTCTTTACTTTCTTATTTAATAAAACATCATCTTCTTTGAAGTAATCACGTCTCTCAGAGTGTCCTAATACAACATATTTTACGCCTGCGTCTACTAACATCTCTGCGGAGATTTCTCCTGTATATGCACCTTTTTCTTCGAAGTACATATTCTCAGCTCCAACTGCTACGTTGGTTCCTTTTACTGCCTCTACAACCGGAACGATATCGATTGCAGGTACACAGTAAACAACTTCTACGTCATCACTTACTACAAGTGGTTTTAACTCTTCTACTAATTTTACAGCCTGGCTTGGAGTCATGTTCATTTTCCAGTTTCCGGCTACGATTTTCTTTCTTGCCATTTTAAAATTCCTTCTTTCCTACTTATCATTAGCAGCTGCAACGCCTGGTAATTCTTTACCCTCTAAGAATTCAAGAGAAGCTCCACCACCAGTAGAAATGTGTGTCATCTTGTCACCAAATCCTAACTGGTTCACTGCTGCTGCGGAATCACCACCACCGATGATTGTTGTAGCATCTGTATCTGCTAAAGCTTTTGCTACAGCGATTGTACCTGCTGCAAGTGTTGGGTTCTCAAATACACCCATAGGTCCGTTCCAAACAACTGTTTTAGCTGTCTTAACAGCATCTGCGAAAAGAGCCTGAGTCTTAGGTCCGATATCACATCCCTCACGGTCAGCCGGCATTTTGTCAGCGTCATAAACTTCTACTTCAACCGGAGCATCGATTGGGTTAGGGAAATCTTTGATTGTTACAGCGTCAACTGGTAATAATAATTTTTTACCAAGTTTCTCAGCTTTCTCCATCATTTCTTTACAATAATCAAGCTTGCTGTCGTCTACTAAAGATAAACCGATCTCATATCCCTGCGCTTTTAAGAATGTGTAAGCCATACCACCACCGATGATCAGGGTATCACATTTTTCAAGTAAGTTGGAGATAACATTTAATTTATCAGCAACTTTTGCACCACCAAGGATTGCAACGAAAGGTCTTACCGGATTCTCTACTGCGTTTCCTAAGAAGTCGATCTCTTTCTGCATTAAGTAACCAACAACGGCTGTGTCAACTAACTGTGCAACACCAACGTTAGAGCAGTGTGCTCTGTGGGCTGTACCGAATGCATCGTTTACGAATACATCACAGATAGAAGCGAGGTCTTTGGAGAATGCTTCTCCGTTCTTTGTCTCTTCCGGTCTGAAACGTGTATTCTCAAGTAAAATAACTTCGCCGTCTTTCATAGCTTCTACTGCTGCTCTTGCGTTTGGTCCAACTACTTCCGGATCAGCAACGAATTTTACTTCCTGTCCTAATAACTCAGAAAGTCTTACTGCTACTGGAGCAAGTGTTTTTGTCTTTTTATCTTCTTCTGTTTTTACTTTTCCTAAATGAGAGCAGAGAATTACTTTTCCGCCGTCAGCGATTAATTTCTTAATAGTAGGAAGAGCTGCAACAAGACGGTTCTCGTCTGTGATCTTTCCATCTTTCAAAGGTACATTGAAGTCACATCTGCAAAGTACACGAAGTCCTTTAACATTGATATCATCTACGGATTTTTTATTTAATGACATATTAAGTAGTCTCCTTTATTTTTATATTTTATAGATAATTGCGAAACTCTAATTCAGGTTATGAAGATTGTGAAGAATTAACAAAAGTTTCGAAGACACGCTCTCGCTACGTGTCGCTCGCAACGGTACTAGCATGCCAGCCACAGCCAACGCTATGTCTGCCAAGCAAGAACCGGCGGCTCCCCAGTGTCTTCTCAAGCTTTTGTCAATTTTTCACAATTTAATCTACTGTATCTATGCGTTTCGCAATTATCTATCATAATCGTTTACGCAAAAAGGAGCCCGGTCCCAAAAGACCGGACCCCTTTGCTGAGTCTTATCTGCACTCTGGCAGCCTGTCGCTTAAAAAAGTAGTCTACCGTGCAGTGATTGTACGTTCTGATTATGCTAACTCAGAGAAGTATTTGATTGTACGAACCATCTGAGATGTGTAGCTGTTCTCGTTATCATACCAAGAAACAACCTGTACTTCGTACTGATCATCAGATACCTGGTTAACCATTGTCTGTGTAGCGTCGAATAAAGAACCAAATCTCATTCCAACGATATCAGAAGATACGATTTCGTCTTCGTTGTATCCGAAAGACTCGTTAGCTGCTGCTTTCATAGCTGCATTGATATCTTCTTTTGTAACACCAGCTTTTTTAACAACTGCTGTTAAAATTGTTGTAGAACCTGTTGGGGTTGGTACACGCTGTGCAGATCCGATTAATTTTCCGTTTAATTCTGGGATAACTAATCCGATAGCTTTTGCAGCACCTGTGCTGTTAGGAACGATGTTAACTGCTGCTGCACGGGATCTTCTTAAATCACCTTTTCTCTGTGGTCCGTCAAGAGTCATCTGATCACCTGTGTAAGCATGGATTGTTACCATGATACCAGACTGGATTGGTGCATATTTGTTTAATGCATCAGCCATAGGTGCTAAGCAGTTTGTTGTACAAGAAGCTGCAGAAATAATTGTATCTGTTGGTTTTAATGTTTTATGGTTTGTGTTGTAAACGATTGTTGGAAGATCGTTACCAGCTGGAGCGGAGATAACAACTTTTCTTGCACCTGCATTGATATGAGCCTGAGCTTTTTCTTTGCTTGTGTAGAATCCAGAACACTCTAATACAACGTCAACTTTTAATTCACCCCAAGGGCAGTTGTTTGCATCTGGGAATGCGTAGATTTTGATTTCTTTTCCGCAAACGATGATAGAATCATCTGTGTAAGATACTTCATCAGCGTGCTCATATTTTCCCTGAGAAGAATCATATTTTAACAAGTGTGCTAACATTTTAGGGCTTGTTAAATCGTTGATTGCTACTACTTCATATCCTTCTGCTCCGAACATCTGTCTGAAAGCAAGACGACCGATACGGCCGAAACCATTAATTGCTACTCTTACTGCCATTTTAAATTCCTCCTAGAATTGTATAAAATATACTTTTGGAAAACTATTGTTCCCAAGCTTCCTTTATTTTAACCAATTTCTGTATAAAGTTCAAGTGTTTTTCATGAGTTTGTTAAATTTTTCACTATATTTGTTTTTCGACTATGTTTTTCATTCACTTTGTACAAAATCACGTACAATCCATTCCATTTTCTTGTAAAATAAGTTATATTAGATATCAGATTAATGCATGATACAGGCGTTTTATTATAACTTAGCCGCTGTATTTTTAGAAATTTTTAATTATTAATTTTACTAATAATTTTTTCACGGAAAGGAATATAGATTTTATGGAAACCAAATTTTCGCATTACCGGCTCTGGGACACACACATGCACAGCCAGTTTTCCGGGGACAGTGAAGCCCCGCAGGAAGAAATGATCTCTTCTGCTATCGAAAAAGGACTTGCCGGGATCTGCTTTACAGATCATCTTGATATTGATTATCCTGAGGAGCCGAATATTTTTCTTCTCGACCTGCCAAATTATATTTCGTCCGTGCTCGCCTATCAGGAAAAATATGCAGCAAAGCTTCCAATCCGCCTCGGCATTGAACTTGGATTACAGCCGCATCTTGCCGCACTGCACACGGATATTTTATCGCAGTATCCATTTGATTTTGTTATCGGTTCCTCCCATGTTGTGCATGGACTTGACCCGTATTATGCAGCTTTTTATGAAAAACGGACAGAGAAAGCCGCCTACCGCGAATATTTTGAATCGATTCTTGAAAATATAGAGAGTTACCATGATTTCGACGTATACGGACACCTCGACTATGTTGTCCGCTACGGTCCGACTTCCAATGAAAATTATGACTGGATAGAATATCAGGATGTGATCGATGAGATTTTACGAAAACTTGTCTCCCTCGGAAAAGGGATTGAACTGAACACCGGCGGCTTCAAGTACGGTCTTGGCCACCCAAATCCAACTGAGGAGATCATCCGGCGTTACCGTGAGTTAGGCGGCGAGATTATCACGATTGGTGCCGACGCCCACAAACCGGAACATGTTGCATTTGATTTTGCAAAAGTTCCTTCTATATTAAAAGACGCCGGCTTTGATTACTTTACGGTGTTCCGGGAGAGAAAGCCGGAGTTTGTGAGGATTGAATAGAAAAAGTGGCGGTGTAAAATCCGCCATTTATTCTAATTCCAGATTCCACTATCTGCAATCTTTTTTATGCTTTGAATAACTGTATCGTAGGTTTCTGGCACAAATAGCAAGCCTAATGTTATTTCCTCATAATCTTTTTTATAAGTCTCTTTTTCTATAATTTCATATAAAATATCCGTCACACATACATTTTCTTTTGCTGATGGACAAACTGCTAATGTTGAACGCTGTTTTCTTACTTCATCATGATGCAAATTCATAAATCATTCCCCATTCGATCAATTTCTTTGCCGTTGCACCGGTTAATGCCGGAATCACTTCCGACAACTGATCTTTCGTAAAACATTTCTTTCTCACATAAGAAATCAATATATCTATTGTCTCATGAATTGACAGCTCCGTGTACTTTTCTGCCTGCCCAATACTGTCAAGTAACTGTAGAAGATCAGCATTCGAATCTGAAACCATAATCGGAGCCTTTTTTATTCTAACTCTTTCACTTCCCACTGTTATAGTACGGCCATTCGTCGCCTCACGATTTGTAACCACTTCAATCACCGCTGGCATCTGCGTTGTTAATCCTAACTGATTGGCAAATGATTCTCCTGTGACATACCCATAAATCTCTGATTTACTTTGTATATATTTGCGCATAATAACCAGCGACGGATCAAGATAACTCTTCCCAAGTAATCCGTCACGCTTTGGAATATAATAGATTCCATTATCATACCGTTCCAAAAAACCATTAGCAACAAGTCGTTTCACGGCCTGCCGAACTGCATTTTCAGACAATCCCTGAATTGTCAAGTCATTCAAAAAAATAGGTTCATTATATCCATAATTTTCCATCAGATAAGTTTTTAACATTTTCTCACCTCTTTTTAAGAGAGTACCATATTTATATATATTATGTCAATATCTGTGTCATTTTATTATAAAATTACGATTATCCATATGTTCTGAATCATATTTGTTATTAATTTCCATATCCCCCTATGTCCTAATTAGTGGCCAGTAATAATAATCCTCATAAATATCAAACGCAGTAATGATATCCATTATTTTTGTAATAACATCCTCTAAAGTTGATCCATGCTGTTGAATCTTTTGTATGAATTCTTCTTGTTCCATATGCCGTTATTAATTCTTCCAGACTTTTATGATATTCTTCTTGCTCACCAAAAACTTCATTCAGTTTACAGATCGTATTTTCCAATTCTGAAAAAGAATTTATTTTCTTTTTATAACGTTGCAGTGTCTTATTTCTTGACCACTTTTCTTCCATGAGTTTTTCTTCATATACCCTGTCGATCGTATCTACCCGATGCAATTTAGCCTCAATGAATTCCGGGTAAATATCAAATGTAACAGGCATTTATTCCACATAAATGCCATTCTCTCCAACATGTATGATTCCATCATACTGCGAAAGGCTTTCTTCTCTTGTATCATGTGTAATGACTAAAACGGTTTTTCCTTCAAACTCTTTTCCTGTAAACAAATAATGTTCTACTGCCGATTTCATTTTTGCATCCATTGCAGAAAACGGCTCATCGAGAAGTATCACCTCTGCATTTTTTGCTGCCATACGCAAAAATGCGACTGCCTGTTTTTCCCCTCCACTAAAACGCTGACATTCTTTTTCTTTTCTGTTGAATATCCCTTCAAAAAATTCCGGCCAGATACTCTTTCCTACGCTGTCGATCCCATCCATTGGATAAGAATGAAAAACGGTTATATTATCTACGATCCCCGCTCTGTAAATATGTTCGTTCTGATCCGTATAGGATATCAATTCAGAAATGTCATAGTTTCTGATATCTTCTCCATCTAATCTGATAACGCCGGAACTGTTTTTTTCATACCCCATAATAAGTTTGAACAAGGTTGATTTTCCTGCTCCGCTGTGTCCGACAACAGCATACTTCATGCCTTTTTTTATTGTTAAATTTATATTTTCCAATGCAAAACTTTTCCTTTTGAATGTCACATTTTCGAATATTATATCTGAATTTAATTTTTTCTTTCGTGGCAGGACTGTGACATGCGTATCCTGCGTATAAGCTAATACTTTTTTCTTCACGTCCTTCATGGACTGTATTGCCGTGAAATTATAGAGGACAGTGTCGATCGGTTCGATGAAAGAAGATACATAACTAAGTGTGGCAACTCCGACTCCCACTGTGATCTCATGCTTATAAAAAAGAACTGCCACCACTGCAAATGTAAATATTTTCACGAATTTAGTCGTTAATTCACTCACGCCTAATACCATGCTCTTCTTTTTCCCATACTGATACCGCTTTTCTGCTGTTTCATTTAAAACGTGTTCATGCTTATCAAGTATTTTTCCTACCGTCATCTGATTAATAACACGAAAACCTTCCAATAAATCCGTAATCTCTGTAACGTACTCCGCCATCTGTTCCTGATATGTACTTCTTGCGTCAGTCAGCGATTTTCCTATCATTCTCGGTATCAGGATCGCAAATATCGAAGTCAGAATTATCACCAGCGCAATTCTCCAGTCAACTCCGAAAAACAGCACGACACCATACACAATTATCATGTTTACGCAGCGTATGATACTGATAACCGGTTCCAGATAATCCTGCTCTAACGCTGTAATATCATTTCCCTGTAAGGAAACATATTCGCCATCACGATCTTTTTGAGAGGGCTTTGCAGCCCATAATCAAACAGCCATTGTTGAAGCAATGGTGAAAAAGCCAGACAGATAACGCCTGCCAAATCCCATAAAATCTGGGCGATAATATATTTTTTTGTTTTATATATATACGTGTTCAATGTTTTTCTCCTTATATACCCGGCTCTGATCCCTGCTTTTTCACATGCCATCGATGATGCTTATACTCACTTCCTTTAATAATGTCATAATAATCTATATTGTGTCAATTCAATATTAATCCCAACTCATGATCGCACCATTTCTACATCTTCTGCAACCGTATCAGTTTCCCCTTGTCCAAGTGTTCTGGAAAAAATCATGCACACAGTCACAATCAGTGCCAGCACACCAGAAGTAATAAATATTGCTGATGTATCCACATATGCAACAACGATACTCACCAGAAACGATGCCACAGGCATGGATGCTGCACCTGCCGCGGTTGTAATGCCGGATATTCTGGCAAGGTAGTCTGTGCGGATTCTTTTTACTGCAAACACACTCAAATGCGAATTTACCAATGCCACCGTATATCCCAGAATAAAGCTAAATACTGCGGTAAACGCATAAACCAAAATCCGGCTTGTATAAAGCGGTCTGCATACCGGGAGCATAATATAAAACAAAGCAATTCCAAGACCACTCGCAATCCAAAGTCCCTTTCCCGGAATAATACGCTGTACCATTGGATAAGTGACGGAGCCAAAAAGCATACCTACGGTTATGGAGATTCCAAGAATCGATAATATCTCCGCTCCACCGCCCAATACATCACCGGCAAAAGGTGCCTGTAAACTATTCAATGGAACTAAAATTGCATTCAGGAAAACTGCCAAAAGTAAAAAAATGCGGATCATTGCATCTTTTTTCACATAAGAAAATCCATCTGCCAGATTTTTCACATACGCCTTGCGGTCAAATTTCTGTACAACAAGATTCTGCTCTTTCGTATTCACAAACGCTATAATCAATGCCGACATCAAAAAAGTTGCCATATCCACATAAATGGCACCAGACGTTCCAATTACAGCTATAATTGCCGCTGCAACAGCCGTTCCGATTAATTCTACCATACTTGACAAGGTTGTCGATAACGATATTCCATATTCATAGTATTCTTTTTCCAGCACCTTTGGCGTCAATGCAGCACTTGCCGGTCCCCGGAATGCCTCTACCGTAGAAATCGTCAAAGTTGTAACCAACAGCATCCATGCCTGTAAAAATCCGAACAGATACCCGGTTGCCACAAATGCAACACAGACCGCACGTATCAAATCCGTGACAATCATGATCGTTTTCTTTTTCTGTCCCTCTACCCATGCTCCGGCTAACGGCGTAATAATAATAGATGGCAGTTTATTCACGCCGTAAATGATTGCTGACCATGCGGCATTTCCTGTGATCTCATAGACAATCCATGTAGACGCGATCGCGTCAATGGAATCCCCGAACCGGTTGATCAATGCTGCTATCATAATTTTCATATACTCGGTCTGCCGAAAAATATCACGGTAGCCGATTTTTTGTTCTTTTGTATTGCTCATGCTGTCTTCTCCCTGTATTCCATACATTTCTTATCATATAGGTAATCCAATTTTGCTATTTCCTCTATACTCAATCCATTTGCCCTTTTTCCCTGGCATATCACATTTTCTTTATATATCGCTTTCTTACAAGTTGAAATACAAAATGGTAATTGAATACATTTCCGGCAATTTGGATTCTTTATCATACTTGCAGTTTTCAATTGATAACGTACCTTAGGATTTGTAATACATACCTTCCCCTTTTCATCTATTCTGCCAAGAATTTTATCCTCTACTGCATTCGCGCATATAATGACATTTGCATCCGTATCTACTACATATCCCTCCGAAAAACATGTATGACAAGCAATATATTGATTTTTTCGTTCAATATATTGATATCCTAATTCAATTGCTTTTTTATATATTTGATATGTACTAATTTTATCTTTGATCTGATATAAATTAGCAACATTTACTGCTATATTACTGCGGTATTGTTCTGGAATTTCACTTAATATATTTGTTGCGGTGTCTACATTTTTTTCGTCAATATTAATTCTTAATATAACAAATATATTTTGCTCTGATACTTTTATTAAATTTTCTTTGATTTTATCATATGTCTCACCTGCTCCTGCAAGATAACGTCTTTTGTTATGTGATTCACGATCTCCATCTATTGTTATCTGTATTGATTTTACATTTAACTGTTTCATTTCCCGTATATTTTGTTCATTTAACAAATATCCATTTGTCGTAATATCTGATGTTATTTTGCAACCATACTCATCAAATATTATGTTCTGCATTAGAAGATAAATTTTTTATTTCATGTTCCTGAACACAATATTCGCATCTAAAATTACATGCATTCGTAACCACTACCATCATATTAAGTTGATCAGTCTGATATTTCGTTTTATTTTCTAAAAATTCCAGTTCTGCAAGTTCATCTTGATTATCTGATATCAAAATACCTTTTTTCATTAATTTTTCTATACATTGTATCTCTTCTAATGTATATTCCCCCTTATTAAGCTCATCAAGCAATTTTTCTAACTGCTCCTGTGCTTCTTTTTTATAGGGATAATATTGTCTGGTTTTTAAACTATATAACATATAGTCGTCTTCATCTATTTTTATATTTGTCGCAAATCTAGATAACTGCATAATAACCTCTTTCTTATTAAAATAAGAATTACAATATACAGATTTACAATAAATTTTTTACTGCAAATCTGTATACCTTTTTATATTTTAATTTTTCTTACTAACAATGTACTCCCCTAATGTTAATATCAATGTTAGCTTCTTCCTCTGCCCCTAAATCAATCTGCTGTGTCTGGATTGCAGCAGCTAACTCTTCAGATGAAATCACAACCTTTCCATCCACAACTTCCATTTCGGTTCCTTTTACTACTAATTTTTTGTTTTCCATTTCTTTTTCCTCTTTCCTTAAAATATTGTTTTTATTTATATCAATCCACATTACTATGGACCAATAACAACTTCATATGCGATACCTGGATTTTCTTCTTCCTTATTAATGTCAATGTTCGCATTTTCAATTTGTAACTCTGTTTCCTCTGGTAAATTTTTTACCTGTTTTTTCTCATCCATTTTTAATCCTCCATTTCATATGGTGCAAGCACCGTAAATAAACTATAGGTATCAGTTGCTTCCAGCTTTTCTTTTTCCTGATATTTTTGAAAAAGCAAATCAATTTCCTTACGAAATTCCCTCATATCCTCTTCTTCTGCCTTCATGAAATATGCCTTAATTTTATTAGGCTTTTCTGGTGTCATGTTCACATTTTTAATTGCGTTTCTGGTCATTGACGCAAAGTGTTGTGCTGAAAGTAATGCCTTTCTTCTTCTCTCATCATCTTCCATTGCACTACTCTGAATCCGATTCATAATCTCTATTTCATCTGATATGAGATAATAATTTTTTTCAACTTCACCATTAATGGCAACTTCGTTTTCTTCCTTTACAAGTCCTGCATTTACCAGACGTTGTAAATATAATTGTACAGAATACACAGGCATTCCTAATCTTCTTGCAATCTCCTTCCTTGTTTTCAACTGATCCATGAGACAAAATAAAATGTCCATTCCTCTCCCTGCTAGCAGGTCATCTTCTAATTGCTCATTTTCTTCTACCATATTCATGTTATAGATACATGCAATGTCACTCACAAAAATCACCTCTCCTTCAAATTTCTACGGCATCCACCAATTTTTCAGCATCATCTGCACCAATTGCTGCAAACCCCATATTATTTTCTACCAACAATTGTCTTGCTGCTCTGTCTACATCTGCCTTACTTATCTTTTTAATTGCCCGTATCTCATTTTCAATGTAAAAGTTAATATCCATTGCTCCACATTTGCCAATGTACCGAAGGTGTTCTGTCATATTATCAACAGATAAAAGCATATTCGTTTCCATGACCTTCTTTTCCCTAATAATTTCCTCTTCCAAAAAGCCATTTATTCTCGTTTCAGCAAGTACTTTGGACATTGCTTTCGCCGCCTCAATGCTTTTTTGTTTGTCACAAACAACAGTAAAACCAAGTGTTCCTCTTTTCCTATAAAAACTTGCGAAGCCTCCAACTGTGTATGCCAAACCACGTTTTGTCCTGATTTCTTTCACTATCCTTGATTGAAATCCCCCACCACCCAAAATACGAACCATCATTTCTGTTGGCAATCTTCTCTGATCATCATATCCCGGTGAACGAAATCCTATAGACAAAACCGTACTTACACCGCTTCCCTTATTAATGTATATTCCTGGCGTACTGTCTACTGCCTCTTCTTCCGTTTCTTTCTTAACATCCTCCCAACAACTGAACTCTCGTTCAATCAGTTCAAGTACATGCATATATTCTATATTTCCTATTACCACGATGGATGTATTTTCTGGTACATATGCTCGTCTGACGAGTCCTTTTATCTGTTCCGGCGTTGCTTCTCTGATATTATTCATATTTCCCATAATAATTTTACCGGTTCCCATATTGCCCCATAGTGCCTGACTCGTCCGTTCTTTAATTTGTTGAAAAGAAGAATAAAAACCTGTTGCTTCCTGCAATACAACTTTCTTTTCATTTTCAAAATTTTCATTTTCAAAATTTCTGTTTTTCATTGCAATATGTGCTAACGCACAAATACAAGTTTCTAATGTATTGGCAAGCCCGGTAAAATGAAAACAAGTGTACTCCTTCGTTGTGGCAGCATTATACATAACTCCATTATCTGTTATTTCTGCTATCAGATATTTATATTGTTCATTTATCACATCCTCTGCATTCATAAGCAAATGCTCTGCTAAGTGTGAAAGTCCATTAAATTCATCTGATTCATACGAACTTCCCTGTTTTACCCATAATCCACAAGAAACTGTTTTCACTTCTGGAATCTTATGCAAAATAATTTTTAATCCATTCTCTAAATAAGCATTTAAAACATCATACACACTTTTCTTTTCCTTTCCTATTCTCCTGTTGCTTTTTATTATATAGAATCCAGCTAAATTCGTAATATAAGTAACCAGAAACAAAAAAGTTTCCATTTATGTATACATCGAATTTATTGATATACATTGTCTTTTTCTTTTTTCCGCTATATAATTTATCTTAAAATATATGTTGATTAGAGGTTATTACAAATGAGTGTCAGAAATGCAGGAAAAACAATCCGCGAAGCACGGATCAAAGCGGGGTTAACACAGGAACAGTTATCCGAAGGGGTATGTTCTGTTCTCTCTCTTTCAAGAATCGAAAATGGTTCCGCCGGTGTCAGTCCTGTCACATTTCAAGCACTTATGGCTCATGCGGGTGCTCCCTGCGAAGTTTACCCGATCTTTGCAAGCAGAACAGACTTTGACTGTTTCTATACCCTCAATCGTGCGCGCTTCTATCTGGGTTCCTGGCAGTTAAGTCAGGCATATGAGGAATTAAATAAGCTGGAAGAATGGAACTTTGCAGATAACAAACTCTATTATCAGGAATATCTTTATTTAAACGGTCAGATTCAGGTGTGCTCTGGCTGTGCAGACCATCATGCCCTTTATGACCTTTTTTCTTCCGCGCTCCATATAACACGTCCTGAAATTGACTATTCAGATTTTCATCATCTTTTATTATCTATTGTTGAAATCGAACTGCTTATTGGAGTTGCACAGGAATTACTTTATCTGGGAAAAAGCGATCTTTGTTATAACATCTGTTCACAAATTGCTTCCTATCTTGCAAACGCTGAAATCGATTACCTGAAAAAAGATTCTTTATATGCACAATACGCCATTGTCTACACAAAATATTTATTAGAAATGAAAGATTACAACGAGGCTCTTTCCATAGCAGACAGTAACCGCCACAAAATGGTACAGAATTCTGATGATTCCGCTTTATTGGAATTAACTTTTCTGACTTCTCTGGGTTACTATTATACTGGCGAAATTGAAACTGCCTACACCTATTTTAAGAATACCTTTTATGCGGCTCATTCCATTGAAAGCTGCTATGCCACCATTTGCAGAAACTATGTTTTAAGCAGACATCTGTTTTCACTAGATGATTACCTGGCACAAATGGATGATATTCCTCTGATTATTTTTCCAATCAAAAAAGCCATAAACACCTCTGATTTAACAGATGGTACTTATGACTTTTTCTCCCCTGACATTTTAACAATTGGCAGATTAATTCATGACCTTCGTACCGAACAGAGTATTTCACAGATTGTATTATGTCAGGGATTATGTTCGAAATCCAAGCTTTCAAAAATTGAAAATGACACCCTGCAGCCAGATATCTTTTTAACAGAGGCTTTATTACAGCGGCTTGGCAGATCAGAACGCGGTTTTACTTTCTGGGGAAGCGAACGTGAAAGTAAAATCTATGAATTAAAATTTAAGTTAATGCATACTCCAAAATATCAGATTGATACCGTGTCACTGCATTTAAGCCAATTAGGTTCTGTACTTACTCAAAAAGATGTTTTACCAAAACAATTATTTGATTTAAGTTACGCAATAAACAGTACACTATCTTCTCAGGAAAAAATAAAAATTTTGTCAAATGCATTATCATACACTCTGCCAGATTTTGATATACATCTTATTTATAATTATCGATTATCATGGGCAGAACTTTCACTCTTAACAAATATTGCTATTAACTATCAATCAATTGACCCAAATAAAAGTATTTTATATTTTTCTAAAATTCTTGACTATTGCGGATTAAATTCATTTGATATTTGTTTTACAGCCACTTTTCTTTCGCCTGTTTTGACATTTTTTTGCACAAATTTGTACATAGACAAACATTTTTACAAATTATTAGATTTATTCTCCGAAAAATATTTTAGTGCTCAAAAGAAAGTCTTATGCAATTTAGGATACTTCTTTTTTTATTATGCGCAGGCTCTTGGAGAAGTTCACAACTATACTATGGTAAAATGTTATGGTCATTATGCCTGCGCTATTCAGGAGCTTTATGAAACTAAACCAAATTCCGATGTTCTAAAAGAATACTTATTGAAAGATTTTGATATCACTCTGGTTTAGGCAATCCATTGAACCCCATCAATTACAGTTTCTCCATAAGGCACAATCCCATCACTGCTTACTCCACCAAACAATGTAAGCAGTGAACAGGCAAGCATCATTCCTGCAACCATCTTTTTGATTTTGTTTTTCAGATTTTTCTTCATGTTTTTCTCTCCTCTTCATTTGTTTTTCTTCTCCATTTTATCTGCCTCCACCAAAAAAGAACATTACATAAACGGAAACTTTTTTGGTTCCATTTATGTAATGTTCCTTTTTGTTTTCTGCTTTTATTTACCTTGCATCTCATGTTCGCCATCATGAAAACCTTATTTTCCTGCGACCGCTACCCCATGAAATTCGACCGCAAATGGTCCGTCATAATCTTTATCTTTATAACGCTCGGTGGAAAATGCCATATCTTTCTGTAATTCCAACAGATTGCCGCTGACGGAACCTCCGGTTACCGGTGTCACTTTCTCACCGTCAGAAAGATATGCCAGACGGATCTCGCCGCCAAAATATCCGCTTAAGCTATCCATGGAGAAGTCAGAAAAACTTACCACATAAAGGTATGGTTCTTTTTTCATCTCCTCAAAAGCTTTTGTGCCATTATCCAGTTTTACCGCACTGTAGATTCCGGTCGGCTCGACACCTAAATAGTATGCAAACCGGGCATTTCCATGAATTGCCTTCAGTTCTCCCTCTTTTAATAGTGTAAGATCTTTCATCGGGATTCCCTCACTTGAATAAGGATTCGATGCATGGAGCGTGATATTTAATTTTTCTCCCTGCACTTTTTCTCCCTGCACATCCATTCCTGCCTGATAGCCTGAATAACCCGGATAGACCATGCCAGAGGATGACCGGTCTATGTAAAAATCTATCAGTGTGCGCACATTTTTTCCGGAAAGAAGCAGCTTATAGTTTCCTTTTTCCGGTGCTTCTGTCGCCCTTGCCCTGTCGCATACCCGTTCCAATGCTTCTTTTGCCTGTGCCGTCAGAGCCTCTGTGTCAAGATCATCATATGCGAACTCCTGATACTGCTCGACATCCTGCGGTGTGATACACTGTACGACAAACTCTCCGTTCACACTGCTTTTTTCATAGGAAACATCAATGCCCTCTGAATTGTAAATCGCAGTCGTTGTTTTTTCCATGAAAAACTCAGCCGTATTGATGAATGCATCTTCCTGCACATCCACACAGTAAAGCGCTTTTACAAATGCATCTCCGATCTCCTCAAGGCTTTTTCCACAAAGTGTGCTGTTTACCTGCACTTTATCCTCTTTTTTCCCTTTTGGAAGTTCAAAAAATGGATTTTTTACAAAGGAAGCTGCGTAATAAGCACCTTTTACCGCCTCATCTACTTCCTCCTGTGTCATCTCCGGAAAAATATTGATATTTGCGGAACCACGCATTTTCTTTCCGTCTGCCTCAAAATCACGGTAAATGGTAACCGCAGACACTGCATCCTGTTTCATCCTGCGCATATCAAGTTCTTTTTTTATAAAATAAAGTTCTGCACCCTCGACTGTTTTCTCTGTCACAAGGTAGGTTTCTATCTGAAATTTCCGAATTGCCTGTAATATTTTTTCACGCATCTGTCTCTCTCCTTTTTATCCCAATCTGATTCTGGCTTTGATATATGGGCCGCCGTCAGACACTTTTACCCATTCTTTGTGTCCTTTTCCACAGTAGCCGGTTCCTGCAAGTTCACACTCATCTGACATCATGGAAATGGATTTTAATAAGTCCGGGACATATCCGGTCAAAACGATCGGAGAAAATACTTTTCCGGTAAATTTACCGTCTTTGATCTCTCTTGCAATGTCAACTAAGCACTGGATTCCCCAGTTTTTCGGATCTTCCATGCCGCTGCTCGCATTTTCCAGATAAAAGCCATAGGAAATAGAGGAAATCATATCTTCCACTTTATCGGTTCCAGGTTCAAAGAAAGTATTGGTCATCCGCGTGTACGCTTTGTGGCTGTTCTTTTCCCTTCTTCCGTTTCCGGTCGGTTTTGTGCCAAGTGCCATAGCAGCCTGTGCATCACAGATTCCGGTCTTTAAGATTCCTTTATCAATGATGACGGTATCCTGCGCAAGTGTTCCCTCATCATCAAAAAAGAAGGTTGCTGTCTCAGATGCTGCTGCAGCGCCGTCGTGCATGGTAACTAACGGGGATGCCACATATTCGCCAATGTATTTTTCTGCCAGCGCACGTTTTTTCACAAACATATCCATCTCGACGCCGTGTCCGAACGCTTCATGCACGATCATGCCTGTGACATCCGGTGCACAGATGCAGTCATACTCGCCCGGTGTGATTGGTTCACTTGTGGCAAGATCATTGAGTTTCTGCACTAATGGTGGGATTCTTGTTTCCATGTCATCTAAAATTTCCATTCCGCCACAGCCGGAGCAGCTGTCAAATGCCATCTTCATCTCCTCGCCCTTCGGGATCAGTCCCATGATCATGCCGTTTGTCCACATGACGTTCTGCGTCATGTCTTTGTTTGGAGATAAAAATAATTTATGATAAATCTGGTAAACGCATGCTGTCTTGATCTCAACGATTTTTTCATCCTGTGCCATTGCTTTTTCACGCACTGCGCCAAGGCGTTTTACGATCTCCTCATCGCCTAATTCTTCCGGCAAAACTTCATAGTCAGTGCTTTTTTCAAAATGATATGCTTCGTCCGGAATTTCTGGATACTGTTTCACTTTCATGTCATCCGGAAGCTTTTTTGCCCACGGCATCACATGATTTTTTACTTCCTCTGCAATGGTGTCAATCTCATTCTCATCAATGTGGCTGAACGCATATTCTCCATAGCTCTCGCCATCGTATACTTTTACCACATATCCTAACTCCACAAACATGTTCTCCGTGATGCTGATTCCCTGTTTTGAAATGGTGTACTGTTTGCCTTTTGAATCTGTCATCAGAATGGATGCATACGAATATGTCTGCAGCAATCTATCTAATAATTGTTTCAGAATCGGTTTCTTCTGATCGATCAGTCTGCTGGATGTAACCTTCATTCCTTTTCCCTTTACCTTTCACGTTTTCGTTGTCCTTATCGACTATCTCAGTATAGAAAATGGTGTTATATTTGTAAATAGCTTTCATGTAAGTGGTAAAGTTTGTACCGTAAGACGTAAAAAAGACCTTGCAGAGTTTATACACTCCACAAAGTCTTTTTCATCTTTTATAAATAATATTGCCTGTTTTATTTGAAGTAAGCCACACCTGATTCAAAGATCTTGATATCCTGCTCACCATAGATGTTCATTGCAACACTTCTGTCACGTCTCTCGGAGTGAGCCATCTTGCCAAGTACACGTCCATCCGGGCTTGTGATACCTTCTATCGCCATGTAGGAACCGTTGACATTCCACTCTTCATCCATGGTTGGAACTCCTGCTTCATTCACATACTGGGTAGCAACCTGTCCGTTTGCAAAGAGCTTGTCTAACCACTCCTGTGGTGCTACGAAACGTCCTTCGCCATGGGATGCCGGATTGCAATATACTTTTCCAAGCTCTGCACCCTGTAACCATGGGGACTTGTTGGAAACAACTTTTGTGTAAACCATTTTGCTCACATGGCGTCCGATGGTATTGTATGTCAGAGTCGGTGACTCAGCTGACTGTGGACAGATCTCTCCGTGTGGAACTAATCCTAATTTGATCAGTGCCTGGAATCCGTTACAGATACCAAGTGCAAGTCCGTCTCTCTCATTTAACAGCTTCATGACTGCCTCTGTCATCTTCGCATTGCGGAATGCAGTCGCAAAGAATTTTGCAGAGCCGTCCGGTTCGTCACCGGCGGAGAATCCGCCCGGGAACATGATGATCTGGGACTGTTCGATTGCTTTTACAAACTCATCTACAGATTCACGGATGTCATTTGCATTCATGTTTTTGAATACCTTAACGATGGTATTGGCACCTGCACGCTCAAACGCATCTGCACTGTCGTACTCGCAGTTAGTTCCCGGGAATACCGGGATGAATACAGTTGGTTTTGCCACTTTGTTTTTGCATACATAAATGCTGTCTGCTTTGTATAATCCTGTTTTAACTTCATCCTTATTCTCTGTTGCACGGGTTGGGAAAACTTTTTCTAATGTAGCTGTCCATGCGTGTAATGCTTCCTCCATGGAAATTCTCATATCACCGTAAATAAAGCTTTCTTCCTCATTTACCCATCCGACAAGTGCTTCGTATCCTGCAAGTCCTGCTGCATCGAATGCTGCTTTTACCTCTGCAACTTTTTCAGCCGGAACTTCTGCCACAATGTTACCGAATCCCGGAGCGAATAATGTTTCTTTGGAAACATCTTCATTTACTGTAACACCGAGCTTGTTACCGAATGCCATTTTGCTGACTGCTGCTGCAAGTCCTTTTCCGTCAAGTGCATAAGCGGATACGATCACGCCAGCCTGGATCAGTGCATGGATGGTATCGTATAATTTCATGACCTGTGCGTAATCCGGAAGGTCAAATTCATCTTTTTTAATTGTAAACAGTACTAACTGGTCTCCCACTGCTTTTAATTCCGGTGTGATGATATCTTTTTCTTTTGCGATATCCACAGCGAAGGAAACAAGTGTTGGTGGAACATCAATATCATTGAATGTTCCGGACATGGAATCTTTTCCACCGATGGATGGAAGCCCGAAGCCGATCTGTGCATTGTAAGCACCAAGTAATGCTGCAAATGGCTGGCTCCAGCGTTTTGGATCCTCGCTCATTCTGCGGAAGTACTCCTGGAAAGTAAAACGTACTTTCTTGTAATCACCGCCTGCTGTTACAATTCTGGACAAGGATTCTAATACTGCGTAAACAGATCCGTGGTATGGGCTCCAGCTTGATAAGTATGGATCAAAACCATAAGACATCATGGTCACGGTATCGCAGTCTCCCTTTGCAACCGGAAGCTTTGCAACCATGGACTGTGTCTCTGTAAGCTGGTATTTTCCACCGAATGGCATGTAAACGCTGTTCACACCGATGGAACCGTCGAACATCTCCACAAGACCTTTCTGGGAGCAGACATTTAAATCAGCCAGTTCTGTCATCCATGCAGCTTTCATATCATTTGCCGCAACTGCCTCTGCTACCTTTGGTGCTGCGATCTTTTTGAAATAGTTCTCTTTTTCCTCAGGCATCTCAACTTCTACGTTGGTCTCCTGATGTGCACCATTTGTATCTAAGAATGCTCTGGAAAGATTTACGATCTCTTTTCCTCTCCACTCTAACACAAGTCTTGGATCCTCTGTTACAACTGCAACTTCCACTGCCTCTAAGTTTTCCTCAGCTGCGTATCCTAAGAAGGTCTTAACATCCTCCGGAGCTACAACAACTGCCATACGCTCCTGGGATTCAGAGATTGCAAGCTCTGTTCCGTCAAGTCCGGCGTATTTTTTCGGAACTTTATCTAAGTTAATGCGAAGTCCGTCTGCTAATTCACCGATTGCCACAGACACACCGCCTGCACCGAAATCGTTACATTTTTTAATGATGTGGGCAACTTCCTCACGGCGGAATAATCTCTGGATCTTACGCTCTGTCGGAGCATTACCTTTCTGTACTTCTGCACCGCAGACAGAAGTGGACTGTGTATTATGTGCCTTGGATGAACCAGTTGCACCACCGATACCGTCACGTCCGGTACGTCCTCCGAGTAAGATAATGATATCGCCCGGATCAGAAGTCAGTCTCTGAACTGCACGTCTTGGAGCAGCACCCATAACAGCACCGATCTCCATACGTTTTGCGACATAGTCTGGATGGTATACTTCTTTTACATAACCGGTTGCAAGTCCGATCTGGTTACCATAGGAACTGTAACCGTGAGCTGCCTCGCGGACAATTTTCTTCTGTGGAAGTTTTCCCGGCAACGTGTCTTTCACAGATACAGTCGGGTCTGCTGCTCCTGTCACACGCATTGCCTGATATACATAGGTACGTCCTGACAACGGATCACGGATTGCACCGCCGAGACAGGTAGCTGCACCACCGAACGGTTCGATCTCTGTCGGGTGGTTATGTGTCTCATTTTTAAAGTTTACAAGCCATTCTTCTGTCTGTCCGTCAACTTCTACAGGAACTACGATAGAGCATGCGTTGATCTCATCGGATTCTTCCTGATCCTGTAATTTTCCTTCTTTTTTCAGACGCTTCATGGCAAGTAATGCGATATCCATTAAGCAGACAAACTTGTCGGAACGTCCTTCGTAAAGATTTTTGAATGTATTCAGATAGTCATTGTAAGTCTCTTCGATCGGTTTTTTGTAAAATCCATCATCAAACTTCACGTCCTTTAACTCTGTGGAGAATGTCGTATGACGGCAGTGGTCTGACCAGTAGGTATCAAGAACACGGATCTCTGTTACGGATGGATCTCTGTGTTCTTCCTTTTTAAAGTAATTCTGGATATGTAAGAAATCCTTGAATGTCATAGCAAGATTTAAAGAACTGTAAAGCTCTTTCAACTGTGCTTCCGGCATATCTGCAAATCCTACAAAAGAGATCACATCTGCAGGATCTTCAAAATTCTGTACCAAAGTCTCCGATTTCTCAAGACCTGTCTCTCTGGAATCAACCGGGTTGATGCAGTGATGCTTGATCGCCTCCAACTGCTCCTCTGTCACTTCGCCCTCGATCACGTAGGTTGTTGCGGTGCGGATGACCGGCTCTTCCTCTTCGTTTAATAATTTTACACACTGTTCTGCGGAATCTGCTCTCTGATCAAACTGTCCCGGTAAATATTCTACAGAAAAAGTTTTTGCATTGCCAAGTTCGAAGGTTTCCTCGAAAACCGTATCTACCGGCGGCTCTGAAAAAACAGTGACCAGTGCCTTCTTGTAGGTCTCCTCTGAAATATTTTCTATATCATAACGAATCAGTTCACGTACACCTGTCACGGAAGAAATTCCAAGATAATTCCTGATCTCAGTCTGTAACTCTTTCGCTTTGACTGCAAAAGCCGGTTTCTTCTCTACATAAACTCTTCTTACATTGCTCATAAATGTTCCCTTTTCCTTTCGCGATATGTTTTCTTTTATTCTGCTTCCGGCATGATTTTTTCTGCCACGCCAGATATTACGCTTCGCAATTATGACGTACTGAGTCATTGCGATTCAATCTTAGGATAGTATAACATATGGTATTAGATTAGCATAATTAATATATTTAATTTGTTTTATAAGTTCATTTAATATTTAATCTACTATTTATCACGCACACTTCACACTCATTTAATCATAAGAATCGATTGACACAATTATAAGTACGTCTTATAATTATATCTATTCAGGCACATCAGTCTGTATATACGCTCATTATAATCTGAGGTTTTCTCTAACCTGGAAACCTTATTGGAAAGGTACACGCATTTTTATGGATATCAACTACGAGTTATATAAAGTTTTTTATTATGTTGCAACCTCTTTGAGTTTTTCCGAGGCAAGTAAACAGTTATACATTTCACAGTCGGCTGTCAGCCAGTCGATCAAGACATTGGAGAAAAAATTAGAGCAGCCTCTTTTCATCCGGAGCACGAAAAAAGTACAGCTCACCCCTGCCGGAAAAGTACTCTTAAAGCACATTGAGCCTGCCATGAACTTAATCCAGCGCGGTGAGAGCCAGCTTCTCGATTCTGGCAGCCTTGGACTTGGACAGCTCCACATCGGTGCCAGCGATACGATCTGCCGTTACTTTTTAGTTCCTTATTTAAAGCAGTTCCACAAGAAGTTTCCAAATGTGCCAATCAAAGTAACCAATGCAACTTCTGTAAGCTGTGTGGATCTCTTAGAGCAGGGAAAAGTGGATCTGATCGTGACGAACTTCCCAAATGCACATTTGAATCATTCCTATATTCAGAAAACAGTCTGCAATTTTACCGATGTTTTCATTGCGAACCCTGCCTACTTCAATCTGAAACAGCAGGAGATTCCGTTTGAAGAACTGAAACAGTATCCGATCCTCATGCTTGACCGCAAGAGTACCACAAGTGAATTTCTGCACAACCTGTTTTTGCAGCATCAGTTAGAGTTAATCCCGGAAGTGGAATTAAGCAGTAATGACCTGTTAATTGACCTTGCCCGCATCGGACTTGGAATTGCCTTTATCCCAGACTACTGCTTAAGCCGGGAATCCAAAGACCTGTATGTTGTGAAAACAAAAGAAAAACTACCATCCCGTCAGATGGTAGCTTCGATAAATCCAACTTTGCCAGTATCACAGTCTACGGAAGAATTTTTAAAACTCCTGCCGGAGTTATAAACCGGAGTTTAACTGGCGTAGTGTCGCAGATTCTGTGGTGCGGTTATAGGTTGTGAAGGGCAGATATAAGCGTCCTCTCACAAGTCAGAATTTTATAGGTTTATGAAAAGAAAAACGGTACAGACGAAATATGATGTTCCTGTTCGCCGGACATTCCGATAAGCCTCTGAAGAGTCTTATCTCCATGGCTCACGAAGGAAATCATATTTGTCTGCACCGTTTTTCTTTCATTTACGTTATGGATGACTTGTGAGAGGACGTTTATACATGCCCAATCAACGTTATGGATTGCACCACAGAATCTGCAATTTACGTTATGGGACTCACGGTTGTGGAAGAACCGCTGCCAGCTACTCTTCTTTTTCACGCAGCTGTTTGTATATGGTCTCTGCGTCAGTATTAATTTTTCGTTGTTCTTTCCAACCTGAATCAATCAATCTATTTTTTGTAATATTATTCATACACAATAAATTCTTTTTTTCTCCGAACTCCTCACCTATTGTTTTAACTTATTGTACTATATTATTAGTCATACAAAATTCAGGTTCCAGTATCGGAACTGCACAAAAGCTACACTTGTTTGTACAACCTCGACTAATATAAGCAAAATAATTATCCCCTGCCGGATACTTATATACTATATCATCCAAAATGGAATAGTCTAACGGAAGTATATCAATATTTACAGAATCACCTAACCCCAAAATGCTTGAATCAGTTAATCTCTGGCGAAATAAGTTTTTCATAACTCTTTATTGTTTTTACAGTCTGATTATAATAAAACGTAAACAATGATGTTATATATACCCTATCATAATGCTTTCCATAAAATTCCGCTGAATCCATAACCCCCTTGTAAAAAGTCACTTCATCCCCACGCCCTTTATGGTATGTACTTATCTTCATCAATCCCATTGGCGGATATTTGTTTTTATAATTAGGTTCTACTAGTAAAATCCTCATTATCATGTCTCCAATTTTTATCATTTTTGTATATCACAATATTCTAAGGATGTAACATTTTTCTCATTTCATTCTTTCTCAAATATCCTCAACCTCTTAACAATCTCCTCCGGTTCCGGCAACATTGCTTTCATCTCTTCTGGTAGTGTATTTCGTAACTGATATGTAGCCACCCCAATCGGTGCATTTATTTGCTTCAAGGCATATTCTACATACATTTTATCCTTGCTCTTACAAATAATAATACCAATAGATGGATTCTCGTCAGGCAATTTAACTTGTTCATCCAATGCCGTCAAATACATCTGCATCTTTCCAGCATATTCTGCTTCAAATTCACCTATTTTTAACTCTATGGCTATCAGACTTCTCAACCTTCTATGAAAAAGCAATAGATCAATATATAAATCCCTGCTTCCTATCATCAAATGGTATTGATTTCCAATAAATGTAAAATCACCACCCATTTCTATCAAAAATGACCTAATATTGTTTACTAACTGCATTTCCAGCTCGTGTTCTGAATATTCCGGTGAGAGTTCCGCAAAATCAAAGGTATATTCGTCCTTTACTGCTAATTTTGCCTGTACTCTTCTCTCTTCGGTTAATGTTAAATCAAAATTGGTCTGATTCAACAAATATTTTTCATATGTTTGTGCTTCAATAAAATTAGTCAATACACGCTTTGTCCAACCATATCGCTTTGTCATCTGAATATAAAATTCTCTTTGTAAATCATCTTTGCATTTCTCCATGATAATTATATTATTGCTCCAGCTAATTTCTCGCACCAATGGTGCGAGTTTTTCAGAATCACGATAAGTCAAGTAAAAATTACGCATTCTCCACAGATTAGCGGCTGAATAACCTTTTGCTCCCGGAAATTCTTTCTGTAATTCTTTTGACAATACTTGTACAATAGATTTTCCCCATCCATTTTGTTCTTGTTGTTTATAAATCTCTTCTCCAATTTCCCAATATAAATTAATAGTCTCCGCATTTATCATTTTCAAAACATGATATTGCTTTTTATTTATCAATAGCTTTAAGTCATTGACCAACGGCTCATATCCCACAATTTCACTTTTTTCCATATCCATCTCCATTTCTCGCACCAATGGTGCGAGATTTATTAACCACATTATTTCTAAAAAACCATCTTTTTTTTATTGCTTTTTGGATTGTTTTCATTGAATTACCTCCGAAAAATATGCGTATGCCTTTTCTCTTTCCTCCAGCTTCGATTTTCCTCCATTGATAATGCGTGTAATTACCTCCACACTCGCATTTTCATCACATTTCTTATTTAAATCATACCTATCATCATTCGCTGTCCTCGGTTTCCCAATGCTCCAGTAAAACCCTGCGGATTCCCAATAATAGTTTTGCCCTACATAAAGCGCTCCATCCGTGATAATGCGCTCATCTCCCATATAATCACTGAACGCCTGATAATTTGCTCTTCCGGTAATATGTATTGCCCCTGCTCCACTGAATAAAGGGCCATCTCCCTTCTCGGTATTGCCAAGATTCTTTGCTCTATTATTATTTTCATATTCTCCCGTGAAATAAGTAATCGGATCGGGCGGGTTATATTGCTCCACCCTGCCATATCCTCTTTGCGACTCAACAGCGCATTGTGCCAAAAAATGTGCAATACGGTTGGGCGTGTTTATCTCATACTTCCACAGTATCCGGTTCAGTTCATCCACATCCTCCTGCGTAATCCCCCTCGTTCCGTCTGCGTATTCGGGCATTGAGGTCGTCAGGTCGTACGAGACCATATCCCGGAACTTAGATCAAATACTTATTTTAAACTATTTTTCCTTTATAAACATTACTACATTCCAATTTTTCCCACCAGCTGTGATATTAATTCAATGTATTCTCTAATTTTTACTTTTTTCAGATTTTGAATCTTTTCGCTACCACCTAATCCCAATAATGGCACATAACCAAAGCACTCATCCTGCTCCAGTTTACCTAATTTATTTACTGCTTCTATATACTGGGGTATCTGAAAATACTTTTCTAAAAAATAGTCATCTCCAAGGTTTTGTATAAAACGTTTAAAATTTTTTGCGAGCATGACGAAATTACCATTTTTGTACTTCACCATACCAATATATTGGTCTTCTTCAAATGTTACTATATCCCCAAAAGCCGTCACTAGTATCGGAATCGAAATATTTCCTCTAAAATATGTTTCCTTAAGCAGTTCCTGATAATCTTCTGGATTTACTACTTTTAGATATCCTCCCATCAATCTTGCCAATCCATTATCTTCCCATATTTTTATTAATTCATCAGGTAATATTGTTTTATATCTGTGAAGTAATTCCTGTTTTATATCTTGACCTTTTTCTATTAAAATTGACGGAGCTTTAAATGCCCCAACTGCTCTTAGTGAATCAGCTTGTTTACTATTACTTGGCATTTGTAATACTTTCCAAAAAATGTCATCATATATAGAACAGCCCTTTACTTTAAATCCTTTCTTCTTAGAAGCATTGCGTATTGCTTCAGCAAAATGCTTTTGTTGTTCTTTATCTAACTTCATTATCTTCTCCTTGCAAAACAGAATATTGTATTTTTATACCCAATTCGTTTAATTGATTATTAACTGAATGCAAAAACTTTTCCGCATTTTTAGTTAAACAATTTAGAAAATGTATTTCTATAATTCCATACATAATACTCATGTCTTGGTATATATCTTTATATTGTTTTTCCTCTAAAAATGAAATATATGCATTAATTTTTGCTTGTAGCATTATCAAATGTTGATATTCATCTTTTCACTCTAAATGGTCTGTTATTAATAAAATAATACCTTTTTTATCATCCGTTAATGCTACTCCATCTACCGTTTTATTGTCTACTACTGACATAATGCCTCCTAATTTACCGCCTTTCGAAACAATATTTGAGTCTAAATTACCGCTTTTTTGACCAATTTTTATATCCGTTTATAGTAAACTTTCACAGAAAAACGCACCCTTTCGCAGCATTCTGTTGCTAAGATTGCGTTACATTAGCATATTAAATTCGCTATGTTCGTCCGTATACCCAACTCGGCAAAATTTCGCTAGTGTCTATTAATTAACATCATGGATTCTTAATTGCTTCGCAACAGCCATGATGGTTAATTAATAGACATGCAGGAGTTGTAGGTTGTTGGGAGTCCGAAAGTATAACCATAATTAAAAATCCTTAGATTAGTCAAACATAATTCCAATTTCCTCTAAAGATTGTTTGCAATATGTTATTTCTTCGCCAAACCATTCCATTAATTTTTCTTTTTGTACAGCATCCAATAAAAAACTATCATTTGTCATTTTTTTTAGATACAATTCTTCTACAATTTGCTCATGCTCCTGATTCATTTCATAATAATCTCTCCAATATTTTTTCATATCTTTCTCTTCATAAAGATATGGCAATAAAATATTATCGCTTTTATGCATAAATTCCTTTTCGTTCATGTCTGAACATATTTTTTCTTCTTCTCCCCAAAAAATAGCAGATATAGCTGGAATATCATCACCATCGTTTTCGACAAGCAAATATGGAAATATTTCTTCTCTTACTCTATAAATTATATCTAATTCAGCATCCTTTAACAATGTATTTTCTATATTGTTTTCCCCTTCTAAATAATTTTCTTCACTCTGTATTCCACACAAAAAATTCTTTTCAGAAAAGGATATAACGCCTCTAGTTCCTTCCATATTTTGGAATAGAAAACTAGTTCCATCCCAAGAAATTTCATCTGACAACAATGTATATTTTCCAACCATTACTGCATGGCAAATAGAAGCAAATATACATTTACTATAAACACTGGTTCTATCCGTAAACTCAAAAATTGTATTCATTGTCTATCTCCTGTTATGAAGTGACTTTTGTCAAGAGTTAATTTCAGGAAATTTTTTCTTAACTCCAGTCACATTTGTTTTTCTGACAGCATTGGAAAAGAGCCCTAGTTTAACAGTCCCCGGCAGTTGGCCACTCTGTTATACGTGGATTGGTTACCTACAGGCTAATGGTCCGCCGTTCTTTCTGTATTTCATGGCTGTTTTTCACCTCAATAATAAATCTATGAGGTTCATAATAATTAGCAGTTATTTATTATTCAATGTACTAGTTACCAGTTAGTACATTCTTAAAGTCTTCATACATTTTAAATGTAATTTTCAAAATTTCTTCTAAATCCTCATATGTTCCTATGATTGGTTTTTTTATCCTGTAACTGCTATCAATTAGTCTCCTTGAATATGTCCCCCAAGGAGCCCCAAGAAGCAATTCTCCATTCTCTCTGACTACCCAAACTAAATCAACCATTCCATCTTGCAGAATAATATGAACTCCCAAAGTAATCTTTCCAATTTGTTCTTCCTTGATTTTATATAGTTTTTCTTTTGCATCAAACAGCGTAGAATAGCCTAAAGCTTGAATTGTCTCCATAACTTCTTTACCCTCAATATAAACTAACCGGTTACTTGAAGGTGTTCTTTCAGCATTAAATTTATTAGATAATTCTTCATATCGCTTAATAAAGTCTATTTTTATTAGAGCATTCTTAATCTTAGAATTTAATTCTATCATTGCACTTCCTCCGTAAATTCCCCCATGTCATCTAATAGATTAGCATCTAAACCACTCTCAAGAGCCTCACGCATCGCAGCATCATAATTTGCAAAAATACTTCTTAACTTATTCTGTGTTGCTGCCATTATCCCATCAAGGATTTCTCCTATCCTGCACTTCGGACATTTCCCGTCGAAATCTCCTATCCTGCCAAGTGTCATGAAAACAATGCGTTCTGCATCTTTGATGAAACAATATTAAGTTTTGATTTCGGATGTCCTTATGTACACCCAGATGGCAAATTTCGCCCTAGGGTCTTCAAATTAATCTACATGGATTACAGCACCTTCGGTGAGAGCCATTCCGATTAATTTAAAGACCGTGGGTAAAGTTTTAGGTGGTGGACATCCTTAAGTGGAGACATAAATAAAGTCATTATTCTGTCCGTTCAATCAGCATATCTATTTTGTTACCAAATCTTTTAGGATTATCATTTTTAACATCAACTAACAATTTTAATATTTTTTCCTTATAGTCCTTTTCTAACTCGCCAATAATCTCAATGTATTTTTCAAAATATTTTTGACTATTAATTATTCGTTTATTTAACGTCATTGCCCAATCATGAGCATCCTTCATATCTGGTGTGCATATTGCAATCGTCTTTAAATATTCCTCTCCTTGCAACTGTTCAATTAGATGAATAATTCCAAACATAACTTCATCATCTTTTGTATCATCGCAAAAAGCTTTACATATGTCAGCAATATCATCAATCGATATGCTCATATGTAACGCCTGTAATGCACCTTCAAATAATTCATATTCTTCGTTAGTACTCAGCTTCCTTGAATTGATTAATTGCTGTATGTGATTATTTTTGTCCATTACTAAATTCTCCTTCCCTATTTATCAAATAATTCAGGCATTTCCATATTCATACATAGACCATCTTTTTTCCCACTCCATGCTGAGACATATATTCAGATGGAACATTATTCTTTTTTGATTTCAAATGTCCTTATGTGGAGACATAATAAAAATAATCTTTCATCCTTTTTTCAGTTCGATTATTAATTCATCCATACTACTATACAATAGTGTTATTCCTTCTATTGGATTTTCTAATGCCAATTCATAGTTCCAATATACTATTTCTGGATTTTGCTTGTTAACTCTAAAATCCAAGCATATAAAATCCTCGTATTCCACTTCAGCAATCGGAACTATATCATATCCAAAATAATCATAAAACTCATCTAAAACATCATTAATTTCATTTGCATTTAAAAATTTTCTGATATTTATAGAATCTTCATCTATTTGGATCTTCATTTTACTTATGCCTTTAAAATTTGATTGATACAATTTCGTATATATCTCTGGGAATTTGATATTTTGCTTCTTCTCGATACATGCTGAACTAACCATTATTTATAGCCTTCATAATACGGAAATTGAGAATTTCTAAGCAGTCTTTTTCTATCTATTGCTTTTATTACGTTCCTATATCACAATCATCCTGTAATAGATAGAGGTGTGCGTCACCACTCTTATATTCAAAAACATCGGTGATTCCCCCTGTGTCTTTGGCATGGAAGCCACCGGTCAAAGTACCTCACCCCTGAGAACATCCAGAACGCCCCAATAGATGAGCTCTTTGAAATTATAAAAGATAAGAGCCTCAACAAACTTACCATAAAAAAGCTGTTTCTATCAAAGATGCTGCGGCTGATGAGGAGGCTTAATTGTGGTGCATAGAAATAATCTCATCAACATATTCTTTCAAATCATCTTCCAAATCTTCCCTTATAGCAATAATTGATTCCCAATTTAAATCTTTTCCTATATCATAATAATTCACAGCATCACATATCATATTCAATATTGCCTCTCTTGTCTGATACTTCATACCTTGAAAATTAATTGTTACATAGTCTTCAATTAACAACAAAAGTTGTTCTTTGGAATAATCGTGCATTCTAATTCTATCATCCATATTGGAGACCAACTCCTCTAATTTTTTTTCATCCAATATCCTTAACACCTCCATTAATCACCCACTAATTCAATTTTGATATGGATCCAAGATTGGTATATGTGTACGAAAACTGTTATTCTTTTTTGCATAAGCAGATTTCACAAATTTTGAAAATCTTCTACTACTTCTCTCATTTCTTCATTCTCAGATTGTGCACCCAATTTTAATACTTCTTGCTTCAATTCAGGAAGCACAAGAACAACTAATTCAACTAATCGTCTATATTCCCATTCATCTGAACAATCAATACATGTGCTCGCAACCTCAAGAAGAAATTGATTTAGCCAATCTTTATTAATTTCATTGATTTTTTTACGACTAATATCTATAGAACCATAATTTTGTCCTAAACATGAATTCTCAATTAAAACTTTAAGAACTTGTTTTGACACATCCAATGGATATTTATCCAATATCTTTATATCTTCATATGGAAAATTAGCAATACTATGTATTTGCTCCATCAACCATGTTTCATACATATTTGTCATTTTTTTCCTCCGTATTGCCATGGTAATGATTTGTATAACTCATTAAACTCATTAAGCCTACAATACTATCAAATTTTTCAACATTAAAGTCCTGTTGAGGTCTTGCTCCTCTTGGCGCTAATTTATTACCAAAAGAGTAAATATCTGCGGTTGTACTGCCACTCTCAATAGCCTCACGCATCGTAGCATCATAATTTGCAAAAATACTTCTTAACTTATTCTGTGTTGCTGCCATTATCCCATCGAGGATTTCTCCTATGACAACACCTGTTACAAAATCTGCCACCATCTGTCCTGGATCAAAAGCATATGCCCACTTCTCATCCCATGACATACTGTCATCAAAGACTGCATACGCAAGTCTTTCACCTGCACTTCGGACATTTCCAGTCGAAATCTCCTCTCCTTCTTTCATCGCTGTCGTAGATAATGCACCAATACCCGCACCTATAAACACCCCGGCTAAAATACTTCCAGCACCAAGCAAAGAGCCTTAAAAATACCGCTAATACATCTTTAACTTATTACTACTGCCTCATTGCATTCTCCTACTAAACAGTCAAGCATTTGTTCAACATTCTCTCCTGCTTTTTCTAAATACCCATCTGTATAACAATAAAACACATCTTGTTCCGTCATTAACACCATTAAATTTCCTCTACACGCAACCCCTACAGGATATACTATTTCATTAATATCATATTCTTCCAGTAACTCTTCAAAATATACTTTATCCAAATTGCATCCCAGTGCTTTTTCTGGGATAAACTCCAAATTTTCTTTTCTTTCATCATCTTCAAAAACAAGCATACCGTATACCGTCAAAAATTTTTCTACATTCATCGGCATGACAAGCCCAAGCTTCTGATACACATCTTTAATATTAGATATATCTATTGTTCTTTTTTCATCCCAACCAGCTTTTACTAATCTCTCCTCCGTCACTTTTTCCATAATATTAACATTCCTTTCAATCCTATTGTTTTGGGAATAAACATCCTTCAAATGTCACTTGGCAATTTCGACACGGCAAAGCGTATTTTCCATCTTTAAAATATTTTGTATTAATAAAAATATTATCTAACGTTGCTTGATTTTGTAATGCATTGTTTACAGAATATATTTCTGCACAATTATCTACACTCCACTTTTCAAAGCTCATTCTACTTGCATATTCATTATCAATTGAATTTCCTGCCAGACTCATAGTTCTATTTATTCTTTGTTGTAAATCTGGATGTATTTCTTGAATTGAAGGATTAAACTTATTAGCACCGTTATATCCAAAATATATATCACCAGTATTTAAATCTACAGCAGCACTTATCTTCGCAGGTTTATATGCACCACCTCCCGGCTTAGTTATTCCACCATTTTTAATAAAATCAATTTGATTATCAAGAGCCTCATTACTTATCTTTTCTGCAACATCAAGCCAATGCTCGTCATACCTGGCAACTTCTTCTGGTAACATCAGCTCTCTTAAGCTAGAGTAATTACCACTCTCTCCAGCACCACTTTCCCCCACACTTGTTTCTTCCTTGCATGGGGTCTGACGTTTATCCTTGTACCCACTCGGATCATAGTACACCACCGGATTATTCTTACAGTACGCATACAGATTCAGCCCGTCCCCGCGGTACCCATCCTCCTGCACAAATCTTCCCAGCACCGGATTGTAAAATCTCGCCCGCAGAAAATCGTTATGATTATCCTTGCTGGCTTTTACTAATTACTAATTAGTTACAATCTGCAAATTATCTTTAAGACATTCTCAATAATTGAATGAAGGATTTACATTAAAATCAATCCCCAATTCTTGTAATTTTGTAATTATTGGTTTAATCTTAGGTGCCTTAGCTTTTAATATACATGCTTCTCTTTTTTCAAGCATTTGCCTCGCAATAACAAAATTAACATTAGCTGTTTTTGCAACAAATTTTATTTTTTCTGCATCAACTTCTGTTACATTTTTTATATACAGACTGTATTCCGTTTCATCTCTATCTATATCTTCAATGTATGTTGTTATTATATTCCACCCACACATAGGGCATCTCCATCCTTGAGTAGCACCTTCGATACTCCAATTCATTTTTCCTTTACATTTTTCACATATCATTTCCTAATTACCTTCTGGAGAAAATAGTTGAAATGTCTCTCTATTATTCATGTCTGGCAATCTCAAATTATTCATACCTGCCCAGCATATCCACACTGCCGTTCGCACAAAGACTGGATGCCCCTTCTGCCAGTTCTGTTTTTTTCCGAGAAACAAGCAGCTCCCTTCCTTCATATGTTACCCTGTCCCCCAGCGACAGGCTTGTCCTCGTAACAACATCATAACAAATGAAATCTTCTGAAATACCCGGTTACTTTTTTTCTGATCTAAAAGAATTGTTCCTGACCTGACGAAATAGGTTCTATCAGTTCTCCATAGGCACAGACAAAAATACTATTCTTTATAATGAACCATGTCATATGGATAATATTGCGTATCACGCAATTGTGTATCATTTATTTTCAAAATTTTTGCAATTGCGCCTGCCTCAAAACTCCAATATCCATAGTATATATTCTGCTTGCTTTTGTGTGCTTCATAGCAACCACAATCTTCATTATACCAATCATTATTCAAATATTTCTTCAATAGTTCTATTTTATTTTCTTCATATACTACCCTCTGCAAGGTAGTAAAGGTATTAGGAAAAAGCATTTCTTTGCTCACCTCTATTTGTTCACCATCTAGTGAATCTAACAAAAAATTATATAGCCAATCATTTATGTTTGATTTTTTCAACATATTTTTTACTTTTTTTACAAATGCTCTATCTACCTGAAATAAAATACCCAAAGAAATCATCTTTAAATTTTTATTATAATATTCTGGTTCCCAAACTTCCTCCCATTCTGCTAACAAGTCTAAATACTCTTCTTCCAATAAAGTTAACTCATCGCCTTTAGAATATCCAGCTATCATTATTCCAAGTTTTAAGTCATGTACTTTTGATTTCACAGGAATTATTCTATCTTCTTTTACCTCTCCATTTTCTAGTTTATCAGAAAATTTTTTTACTCTTGCCAAATCTTCATTTATAAATGTGTTAAAATATTCTATATCTTTTATTTTATCTCTCATATCAATTCCTTTACTCCTTAATCCAGATTCTGTCAGCGATTTCTTCATTTATTTCATAATATGTTTCAACCAAATTTTCAAGAAACTCAACATTTGTTATTCGTTCATGTTCATACAATTGAGCTTGAATGTTATTATCACATAATTCCTTGTATAACTTAATAATATTTACAATCCCCTCCTCTTTTACATAACTGCATTCAACAACATAATTATTGCTAATAATTGCCTCTTTTATTTCACCAATTGAAAGTTTGCAATATTTTCTCAGGATCTTTATACAACGATTAATTTCATTCCGGGATATCACTTTTATTCCTACAGTATCCATATTATTATTCGCTCCTTCTAATCAAAATCATGAATATCTACAATGGGTTCCCCTGGTAAGCAAGAGCCAGCTGACGTTATCAATACACAGCTGGTTCTAATATCATTTTATCATTACGCTCCTAATTTTTATTTGTGTATATCTCTTTTAACTGAAATTGAGGATTGAATATATTGTTCAAAAAATCTTCTATTGTATCTCCCGCAATCGACAAGCTCATCCAATCACCAAGATATACTTTTTTGCTATCACTTACATAAATAACCCAGTCATAACATTCACCTATTGGAAATAACTCTTCATTGCTTGATTAAATATTTCCATTCTATCATATTCACCACTTGCGGCATTTACGGGATTAAAATGCATTGTTACCCCTAAGTGATTTTTATCACTAGAAACTCTAACTTGTAAATCCCCTAATTCAGATAAAATTGATTTTACATATTCATTAACAATATATCCTTCTTCTGTCAAAATTTGAATCCATTGAGTTATGTCTTGTTTTCTCCCATCACTCCATCCACTATTTTTCAATACATTTAATACATATTCATCTAATAAATTACTAACCATATTAACCTTCCTATATCACAATCATCCTGTAATAGATAGAGGTGTGCGTCACCACTCTTGAGGCACTTGTGACTTCGTTCATTGAGACTGCTCCCTCTGCTTTGCAGGATTTTGTGTATTAGCTGGATGTTAGCAGCATATGTGCTGTACTTCGTATATCTAACCAGATTGTAACCCGCATTGAAGTGAGGATTCTACCTGTTACATACCATTTACACAAAAGGAGTTTTCTTATGTACATTATCGGAATTGATATTGGCAAAAATCATCACGAAGCTTCCATTGTTTCTCCTGAAG
>QWCK01001236.1_pt1 | contig 38753 bp, 30 predicted proteins | sample 1972571 | NCBI WGS metagenome assembly QWCK01 (sample SAMN09866710, study PRJNA288562) | Human gut metagenome isolate term2_stool, whole genome shotgun sequencing... | isolation source: gut | host: Homo sapiens | place: USA: California | reverse complement strand
CTTGGTTTTCTTTTACTATTTTTAATTTCTCTTCATATGTTATTTTTTTCATTAAAATACCCCCTTATTTCCGTGTCCGGATTTAAGGGGGCAGTACAAATTTGCAACTTTTTTATTGGTTAAAACTTAAATTTGTTATTAAAAATCATCTAAAAAGAGCTTGCATTTTGCAAGCCCTTATACATATACGCATTCAAATTCTTCAACCACAATTAACATATCTTCTTCAAAGGTTTTCCCAAATTTTTTCAATTCATTTTCAAAAAATTCTCTGTGAGATTTTTTCCAGTAAGCTAATGTCTTGTCGCCTTCTCCCTCTTTTATTGCAATGCTTTCATCTGCCTCAGAGAATTTAATCTCATAAATCTTCTTCGTTTTTATTATGCAAACTGGCTCATCCCTGCCGTTCAGAACGACATCATATTTATCCTTATGAAGGCTAGGTAGTTCTTCATCTTCATATTCATAGAGAATTTTTAAACTGCAAGTCAGGGTCTTCTCTCCTCTTACAACTAAGGCTGCAAGTTTATCTGGATCTACGCCAAATTTAAAAGCCTCGCCAAGAATTGTCTTTGAATTTCCTTTAAATTCCTCGAAGTATTTTTCTATTTTATTTTGGTTCATAGATAACGACTTCCCCACTTTCCAAAGATTTTTTTATATCTATTATCCTTTGGTTTTCGCTGCCGCGGAATTTTAATTTTAGATTTTTTAATTTTTCTACAAATAATCCATCGACCAGGATATCGCACTCTTTTAAGAGGTCTAGTTTTTTGGGATCGGCTAAAATTTGTTCATAGGTGTAGCCCGAGTAAATCCAAATATTTTTTTTGACCTCTTTTTTTATATCCCTCATTACCTCTGTGAGCTCCAGGTTTTGCATGGGCTCGCCACCCAGCAGGGTCAGTCCCGATACATTTGGGTCCTTGAGATAGGATATAATTTTGTCGGTTGCCTCTTGGTCCCAGTCATCTCCATAATTAAAATCCCAGTACTCTTGGTTAAAGCATCCCTTACACCCGTGGGTACAGCCAGTGACAAAAATGGTCGACCGTATGCCCTCGCCATTTGCCACATCATATTTTCTAATTTGTGAATATTTCATTATATGTGGAGGACTCTTGCACCAATTTCCTTGGTCCTGCCTTCATTCCAGAAATTTTCTCCCAGGTATCCGCAAGTCCTTCTGATAACTGTGAGTTTGCTCTTGTCGTGGTTGTGGCAATTTGGGCATTCCCACTCATTATCATCATTTAATTTAATTTCCCCATCAAAACCACATTCATGGCAGTAGTCGCTCTTGGTATTAAATTCAGCGTAGGCAATGTGGTCATAAATATATTTTACAAGTGTTGCGACCGCCTCAATATTATTGGTCATATTTGGAATTTCAGCGTAGGAAATCATGCCGCCTGTTGATAGCTTTTGGAATTCGGATTCAAAGTCAAACTTATCAAAGACAGAAATATTTTCACGAACGTCTACGTGATAGGAATTGGTGTAGTAACCCTTGTCTGTGATGTCTTTGATTTCTCCAAAACGCCTTCTATCAATTTGGCAGAAGCGATTAGTCAAACTTTCTGCTGGTGTGCCGTATAGGGCAAAGCCCAGATGGGTTTCAGTCTTCCAATCATCGCAGGCCTTTCTAAGTCTTTGCATAACTTTTAAAGCAAATTCCTTAGCCTCAGGATCTGTGTGTGACTTACCTGTCACGAGTTTTGTGGCTTCGTAGAGGCCAATGTAACCCATAGAAATTGTAGCATAGCCATTTTGCAATAGCTTGGTGACCTTTTCGCCCTTCTTTAGCCTTGCGATGGCTCCGTATTGCCAGTGGATTGGACTTACGTCGCTAGTTACATTTTCTAGGAGCTCATATCTAAACATCAAAGCTTTTTTGACCAGGTCTAATCTCTTTTCCAAAATTTCCCAGAACTTTTCTTCGTCTCCGCCAGATAAAATTCCAATTTGTGGCAAGTTTAGTGAAACCACGCCCATATTGAAGCGGCCATCAAATACATATTCGCCATCTTCGTTCTTCCATGGGGCCAGGAAGCTTCTGCAGCCCATTGGTGAAAATACATTGCCCTCATAGAGCTCACGCATCTTCTTGGCTGAAATGTAGTCAGGATACATTCGTTTGGCTGTGCATTTTGCAGCAAGTTTTGTCAAGTAATAATATTTTGAATCCTCGTGGACATTGTGTTCGTCCAGGACATAAATCAATTTTGGGAAAGCTGGAGTTACATAAACATCAGCTTCGTTTTTGATGCCTTCAAGCCTTTGGTTTAAAATTTCTTCTTGGATCAGTGCAGCTTCTTTTTCATATTCAAAACCAGGCATAAAGTGCATAAAGAGAGTTACAAACGGTGCTTGACCATTGGTTGTCATCAGGGTGTTGATTTGATATTGCATGGTTTGGATCCCGTCTTTAACTTCTTTTTTGGTCCTCTTCCAAGCAATTTCTTCAGCCTTTTCAAGGTCAGGCTCCATGCCGTAAATTTCCCTTTGCTCTTCGGTTACAGCTGATAGATATTTGTTAAAGCTCTTTCTAACAAAGGGAGCTAAAATCGTATCAATGCCGTTTATGCTTTGGCCACCGTATTGGCCGCTGGCGACTTGGGCAATAATTTGTGTTGTAACTGTACATGCAACTTGGAAAGACTTTGGGCTGTCAATTTTTTTGCCGTTAATAACAGTTCCATTGGTCAGCATGTCTTTGAGGTTGATCAGGCAGCAGTTAAACATTGGTTGGATAATGTAATCCATATCGTGGAAGTGGATGGCACCAGAATCGTGAGCCATTACAATATCTGTAGGCATAATAATCCTGCGAGCAATATCCTTAGAAACTTCCCCTGCAATGAGATCGCGTTGTGTTGAAACGATCTTTGCGTCCTTGTTGGAGTTTTCATCCATAACGCTGGTGTTTGACCGATTTAAAATTCCTACAATTTCTTCGTCAATGGTATTGATTTGACGCTTAAAAGCCTGAACAGACCTGTAACTTTCATAGGCCTTAGCAGTTGCAGGGTTATTGTATTGTAAAAGCTTGTAATAAACCTGCTCTTCAATCCCGTGAATTGTCATTGGCTCCTTGATAACGCGAGCAAAATCTTCAATTTCATTTGCAATTCTTTCTGCTTGTCCTTCTTCGTAAACACCCGATGATGAGTGCATGGCCTTTTCTATGGCAACAACGATTTTGTTCTTATCAAAATCTACGCATTCGCCTGTACGCTTGATAACCTTCATCTTCCTGATCCTCCTGAAATGTTTTTATAAGTATCCACAATATCTTGTGAGTAAATTTTTCAGCCACACTATGTTGACTAAGTTTATATTAGCAGGTCCACAAAAATAAATCAAGTCTTTTTGCCCATATTTTTAAAAAAATATACAATATATTGTGCGTATTTTGAACTATTTTTTATAAAAAGCGGATTACCAAGCCTTTTGGAAGATGAAAATATCAATTGTTAAGATTTCTACATATTGTGCATGGGCCTAAGCGCTATCAGACTAAAATCTTAGACTATAAAAATAAATATTTTTCAAATAAAAAGAGCCGAGCAAACTTATACAATAAAATTCGCTTAGCTCTTAAAATACTTTTTAAATTTTAATTCCTTATAAAACTTTCTTGCCCTTCCTTGCTTCATAAATTGCAAAGGCCACACCAAGAACTATAGCAGGAATAATCCAACCAAAACCTTGAGATGCCAGCGGCAATGATTCAATAATTGAAATTGGCGTGTCAAAGTTTACTCTCTCAGGTGTGATGTTAGCAAAGAATGGGCTAACCCTTATCGTTTCTAAAAATCTATTTATACTATCTTCTGCATTTAAAATATTTTGAATGAGAGACATTACAAAGGCTCCCAAGCATGCCCCCCTATAAGCGGACTTGTGCTTAATCAGATCGTCAGCCAAACTCATAACTATGAGGACAATCGTTACCGGATAAATAACTGTAAGAATTGGAACTGCAAAGGCAATCAGTGTATCTACGCCATTGATTGCAAAGAAAGCTGAGAAAGCACAGGTAATCCAAACTATTGATTTGTATGAAACCTTGTTGTTAAATACTGCTGCAAAAAAGTTTCCTGCAGTTGCTGTTAAGCCAACAGCTGTTGTAATACAAGCCAAGGAAATTGCCAGGCCTAAAATAACTCCACCCCAAGAACCCAAAATTCCATTTACCAGTTCAATAACGAGCTCAGCCCTGGATAAATCTTTTGGCAAAACTCCAGAAGAAGTTGCGCCCAAGTAAATAAAGCCGCCGTATACACAGAACAAACCAAGAGCAGCTATAAAACCCGAAATACAAGTCATCCTAACTTGGTCTTTTCTCTCCTCATAACCCTTTTGGGCAATTGATTGAATAATTATAGTTGCCAAAACCAAAGAACCAATACCGTCCATGGTTTGGTAACCCTCTTCAAAACCCCTCAAGAAGTTTTTTGTATTGCCAGTAACAATAGGCGTGCCAATAGGATTTGTAATCCCTACTATAATTAAAATCGCAAGCACTGCAATCAAAATTGGAGTTAAAATGGATCCAACCTTGTCGACTACAGACATAGCATTTAAAGTAAAATATAAAACAATTGCAAAAAATATGACTGCTGAAATAACAGGACTGATACCAAATACAGGTTTAACACCAATTTCATAAGTAACCGCTGCTGTTCTTGGAATGGCAAGTAGTGGTCCAATGGCCAAAATAATTATAAAGGTCATAATATTTGCAGCCTTGGGTCCCAGGTGCTTAAAAACGTCAATAGTCCTACCGCCAGCCTTGGCCGCAGCTATAATTCCCAAAACTGGAAGGCCAACACCCGTCAACATAAAACCAGCCATAGAACTGGCCCATTTAGTACCCGCTATATGTCCAAGTGTAGGTGGAAAAATTAAATTCCCCGCTCCTAAAAAAATCGCAAAAAGTGCGAAACCCGTAATCAAAGTATCCTTTTTCTTCTTATTCATTTCACCAGATCCCTCCTCAATATACTATTATAATAGATGTTAACTTTCGATTCAAGTACTTATTTATAGATTTTTAAATTTTTCTTTAAAACTTTTTAAATAAGTAAAGTAATGACGGCGGATGTATTTAAATATGAATTGAATAAAATTTTACGATTGCATAATTAAAAACATTTCACGCATACAAGATGCGATCAATGTTTTTCGGGCCACATAAAGTCGCCCCTACAAACGTTCTTATTTATATTTATTATATTATTAGCATCCAGACATAATCAACAAAAAAGAGACCACTCGGTCTCTTCTGTAAAAAAATTTATACTGCTCTCTCCATAATTTGTTAGGAAAATTTGATGAAGTTTCGTAGCTTGAGACTTTTTGGGAATGAGGCGTAGTAAGACCTACGCCGCAGTGACAAAAAAGTCGAACACTGCGAAAATTCGCAAATTTAACAACAAATTAGCGTCCACCTCCAGGAGTGTTGATCGATTTGCCGTCAAGCATCTGTACCGCATCCATAAACAGTTCCGATACTGTTGGGTGAGCGTAGATCATATCTGACAAGCCTTGAACGCCGATGCCATTATTCATAGCAATTGCTGCGAAGTGAATTAGATAGTCTGAGTAGGCACCAACTATGTGGCAGCCTAGGATTTCCTTGCCATCTTTTGAAGCGAGGATTTTAATAAAGCCTGCGGTTTCATCGGCTGAAACTGATTTTGAGTTTGAAGCGTAGAGGAATTTGGATTTTTCGTATTCGACTCCTTCTTCCTTTAATTCTTCTTCAGTCTTACCGACCATGGCGATTTCTGGGATTGAGAAGACGATTGATGGAACGATTTCCAGATTTGTCTTTGGTTCAAGACCAGATAATTTTTCAACTAGGCTAATACCTTGGGCGCTTGCCAAGTGAGCAAGTTGAGTGTTGCCGTATACAACGTCACCAATTGCATAAATATTTTTTGTTGCTGTCTCAAAGTTTTCATCGACCACAACCCCGCCGCGTTCGAGTTTAACGCCAGCTGCTTCTGCATTTAAACCATCTGTGTTGCAGTCCCTACCCATGGCAACGAGTACATATTCTGCCTCGTATTCTTTGAATTGGTCTTTATCTCTCATCTTGGTTGTAACCTTGAGCATGTCGCCGTCTTGTTCAATCTTTTGTGCCCTTTGCTTGGTCGCAAATTTGAGATTTTCGTTTTTCAATACAGAATTTAATCTCTTTTGAATTTCACCGTCAGCAACCTTTAATAAATTGTTTCCCATAACTGTAACATCTGTGCCAAAGCGTGAGTAGATGCTTGCAAATTCAAGGCCGATAACACCTGTACCGATAACTATCATGGACTTTGGAATTTCTTTTAAGTTCAAGAGATCAGTTGAGGATAGAACCTTTGGTAAATCTGATCCCGGTAAATTCTTTTGGTCCTTAGAACCTGTTGCAATGATAATTGCATCGCCAGTAAATTCCTTAACACCATCATCTGTCTTAACTTCAACAGTCTTTTCGTCCTTGAAGCTGGCAAAGCCGCGAACGTATTCCAGGTTTTTGTAGCCTGAGAATAAGAATTCAACGCCCTTTCTTAGGCCGTCCACAACTTGGACCTTGCGGTTGAAAATCACATCTTCGTCTAAACTGTAGTCACCTGTCATAACGCCAAATTTGCCAGCGTCCTTAACAGAGTCTACAGTTTCAGCAATCTTTACCAAAGTCTTGGTTGGAATACAACCAACGTTTAAGCATGTTCCACCAGTGTGGCCCTTTTCGATTAATACAACTTCGTTACCCAATTGTGCAGCCCTAATGGCAGATTCGTAACCGCCAGGACCTGCTCCGATAATAATTATTTTCATCTCTACCTCCTCTAAGCATGTGCCGTTTCATTTAATTTATCTTGTAATTTTTGTTTTTCTGCCGATAAGCCTTCACTCGTGTCCTCCAGCATCTCTGCATGGTAGGAGCTCCTGACAAATGGGCCCGAGCTAACCGACCTAAAGCCCATTTCAAGGCCTATGTCCCTGTACCTGTCAAACTGTTCAGGTGTGACATATTCCTTGACCTCTATATGTTTTCTGGATGGCTGCAAATATTGGCCAATGGTTAGCATATCGCAATCCACTTCCCTCAGCCTCCTCATCATATCTATAACCATGTCTTCTGTTTCACCAAAGCCGACCATCATACCCGATTTGGTAATAAAACCCTTCTCCTTTGCATAGCGCAAAACTTCCAGGCTCATGTCCAAATCGCACTGTGGGCAAATGTAATCAAAATACTCTTCGACCACTTCCACATTGTGGTTTATAATGTCTGGCTTCTCCGCAAAAATAATATCCAGCAACTTTTTATCTCCGTGCATATCTGGAATCAACAATTCAACAGTAGTATGCGGATTTAATTTTTTAATCTCCCTAGTCACAGCCGCAAAATGATAAGCACCGTAATCGTCCTTGAGGTCGTCCCTGTCAACAGAAGTTATAACTGCGTGCTTGAGCCCCAACTTTTTAACAGCGATGGCCACATTTTTTGGCTCATCTGGATCCAAAGCCTCTGGCCTCTTGGTAGTCACATTGCAAAACTTACAATTCCGTGTGCAATTCTTACCCATAATCATAAAAGTCGCTGTCCGTCTTGCATAGCACTCCATTTTGTTCGGACAATTTGCCTCCTGGCAAACCGTATTTAAAGCAAAGTCTCCCAGAGTATGCTCAACTGTATTTGAATTTTGATTGCCCTGTAGTTTAATCTTCAACCACTCGGGCTTTTTTAATGCCATAAAATCACTCCTTAATAGCCTTTAAAATATCATTTATAAAATATTCTTCTTTAAAACCTAAAATATATTTTTCTATATCGAGCTTAGCCTTAGCTAACTCATTTATATTCATACCCCTTAATCCGGTTAAAAATTCTTTAATATCTCTTTCTTCAAAAAAATCTCCGGCCATTTTTATATTTTCTATTTTGTCTCCATCGACCTCCACAAAATATTCCACCAAACCAAAGGGATATTTAACCGCATAATAATGCTTAGCCTCCAGGCTTGACTGGTCGTTCATCAAATCAGGAAAATCCTTTAAATATTTGTTGGCCGCTTCAATTTCAGCCTCATTCGGCGGACGAAATTCTTTTATGTCGTGAAATTCAATCAGATTATCGCGAATATAATTAATAAATTCTTGGACATCCATGTCAACCATAGAACCAATTTGTCCAATCCTAGATGAAACTGACTTAACAGACTTGTCTACAAATTTTATATCTCGAGTCTTAATGGACCCTTGCAATAGGTCCATGTCCGCCCCAAAGAGCAGGGTCCCGTGGTGGATAATCCTATCTCTCCACTTGTACTGAGCGTTGCCGCTGACCTTTTTGCCGTCGATTAATATATCATTCCTGCCAGTAAACTCTGCGTCTAAGCCCAATTTTTTAAGAGCTTCAACCACCGGCCTAGCAAAAGTCTGAAATGAATTTGCCTCGCCAGTATTTTTGCCAATAATAGAATACTGACAATTATTTAAATCGCAGTAGACAGTTCCGCCTCCAGACAGTCTTCTTATAATATGAATATTATTCTTTCCTGTAAAGTCCGTATCTACTTCCAATTTCAAATTTTGATTGCGGCCAATTAAAATCGTTGGCTCATTTTGCCAAATCATAAAGACCGACTGGTCAGTATTTTTTAAAAAGTATTCCTCCAAAGCAAAATTAAAGCTGGGGTCTACACTTTTGTTTTCAATATAAATCATCTTATCACCACTAATATTATAACATAAAACTTTATTTTTTTGCACAATTAAATTTATTGCCCTTAAAACCTCCCTTGCCCCATAAAATAAATCTATAGGCTCGCCAATGATATAGATAAAATTTATTGGTAATAGGCTAAATTATGATATATAATTAGCTTAAGGAGGTATATTATGAAAACTAAAAACAGAAAACTAACATTACTTATCGCTGGCCTAATCATCGGCGTAATCGGCGGCTTGTTAGTAGTATGGGGAAACCCTAAAAACATGGGTATCTGTGTTGCATGTTTCTGGAGAGACGTTGCAGGCGGACTTGGTCTACACAGAGCAGGAGTAGTACAATATCTCAGACCTGAAATTTTAGGTTTTGTACTAGGAGCATTTATTTCATCTATTATAGGTAAAGACTTCAAGTCACGTGGCGGCAGCAGCCCAATGATCAGATTTATCCTCGGATTCTTCTTGATGATTGGTGCCCTTGTATTCTTAGGATGCCCACTTAGAATGTTACTTAGAATTGGCGGCGGAGACTTAAACGCAATCGTTGGCCTCTTAGGCTATATCGTAGGTATCTTAATCGGAATCGTCTTTATCAAAAAAGGATTCTCACTCGGCAGAGCCCACAAGCAATCAAAAATTGGCGCATACATTATGCCAGCCATCGCTTGTGCACTATTAATCCTATTACTAGTTAAACCTAGCTTTATTTTCTTCAGTGAAGAAGGACCTGGCTCAATGCACGCCCTCCCAATTATTTCACTCATTGCAGGCCTAATCGTAGGAACACTCTTACAAAGAACAAGACTCTGCACAGCAGCAGGCTTTAGAGACGCATTTTTGATCAAAGACTACGCCCCATTAATGGGACTTGTAGGCGTAATTGTAGGTGCACTTATCGTTAACCTAATCGCAGGTAACTTTAACCTAGGTTTTGAAGGACAACCAGTTGCCCACTCCAACCACCTATGGAACTTCCTAGGCATGGTTCTAGTTGGACTTGCATCAGTCCTACTTGGCGGATGCCCAATCAGACAAACAATCCTATCTGGCGAAGGCGACCAAGACGCAGCTGTTACAGTTCTCGGACTTATCACAGGTGCTGCATTCTGCCACAACTTTGGCCTAGCAGCTAGCCCAAAAGGAGTACCAACTAACGGCATGATCGCAGTAATCATTGGCCTATGTGTTGCCCTAATCATAGCCGCAACATCAAGGAGGGAAGCATAATGAAAAACATCGACGCAAGAGGACTTAGCTGTCCAGAACCAGTAGTGCTTGCCAAAGAAGCAGCAGACGCTGGCGAAAAACAAATCGAAGTACTAGTTGACACAGAAGTATGTAAGGAAAACGTATCCAGATTTTTAACAAACGCTGGCTACACAGTTACAGTAAAAGAAGTTGCTGACGAAGCAACAATTACAGCTAGCAAATAATAGGCGGCAAGGACATACATGTATATCATAACAGTCCACCAACTGACTGACGCCCTCCTCCTAGAGGAAAAGGCCAAGGCAGTTGAGCCCGAGTTCAGACTCATCCCAGTACCCAGAGCAATCTCAAGCTCCTGTGGCCTGGCTGGTAAAACAGACCTAGAGCCTGACAAAATAAAAGACCTATTAGAAACAAACAAAATAGATGCCGACGGCATCTACAAACAAAATGGAGAGAGTTATGAAAAAATTTCATAACTCTTTTTTTGTTTTAAAACAATATTTGTTTCTTATATTGATCTTCGAATCTACATTTAAAAATGCCTCACGCACTCAAGGCGCGATCGTCATTTTTCGGGCCACATAAAGTCGCCCCTACAAACGTCCTGAACAATACACATAGGAGAAATGTATTCATCCATTATATCGCCCTGCGTTGTAGCGGCCGTGGTTGCAGCCCTGCCCAAGAGAGCGAGTGATAACGATGCTCGATTGGTATGCAGCGACTCACGCAACCTATTTCTCAAGAAAACGAGCCGATGGCGATGTTTGATTGATTGAAATAGTCTGAGGAGAATGTGGACCGAATAGTCCCGCCCGGAATGTCAAAAATTTTTTCATGAGAATGTCGCAAATTTAACGTATAATATTTCGTATATCGAACTACATTGACAAACATATCTACTTATATTACAATATATAATAACAAACACACACGACGAGGTAAATTATGACTGAACAAATTACATACAAAGATAATAAAACCGACTTCATAACCCATGGCGACATTACAAAAGTCATCATGCGTTTATCCATTCCCCTAATGATTTCCAACCTGATCAAGACCTTTTACGGGATCGTCGACGGCATTTACGTCGCCCAATTATCGGCTGAAGATTATGCTGCAACAGCATTTATCTGGCCACTCCAGTACTTATTTATAGCCTTTGGCCTGGGGATTTCCATTGCCGCCACTTCTCTGATGAGCCAAAAACTTGGAGCCGGCAAAAGAAATGAGGCAAAAATCTACGCCAACCACGCCATGGTAATCTCAATTTTGATGGGCCTGGTCTTTTCATTTTTATTATACGCCATTGCACCCACAGCCCTCAGCTGGATGGGAGCCAAGGGCACATTTTTAGAAAAGTCTACAATATTTTTACAAATAAATGCCTTTGGACTTTTATTTGATTTAATATTTTTCGCCTATCAATCAATTTTAAATTCCCAAGGCATGACCAAGGCAATTACATCTATTTCAGCCATCTCATCACTGGCTAATGTAATCTTGGACCCATTTTTTATCTTTGATTCAGTCCTTGGCATCCCAGCCCTTGGCATGGGACTTGAGGGGGCAGCCTACGCAACAGTTTTATCCAAGGTTCTTTTGGTTATTTTGGGCTACATTCACGTAAAAGCTAAATCAACAATCGAAGTCAGCCTCAAAGGCTTTAGCTTTGATAAAAATGTCGTTGGAGAATTATTTTCCCTCTCCGTACCAGCTTCGCTCGGTTCTTCTGGAGAGGCTATCGGCTTTACAATCCTAAACGGCTTTATCCAATCCTACGGAACCACGACACTCGCTGCTTTTGCCATGGGCAATAGAATTTCTGACATCTTTAACCAAGCCGCCATGGGCATCGGCATGGCTCTCACTTCAATTATCGGCCAAAACTATGGAGCCGGCAACAAAGAAAGAACCAAAGAAATTTTCAAAAGAGCAAATGTAATCATCACTTACTTTTCAATCTTTGCTGCAACTGTTCTAATAATCTTCAAAGATCCCCTGCTCTCAATCTTTATAAAAGACAGAGCGGACATAGAACTGTGGAGGCAAGCCAGCGAATACATCTACTACGCTGCTGCCATCACCTTCTTTATGGGCTACTTCTCAGCCATCAACGGCTTTTTCCAAGGCCTTGGCCAAACCAAACTCACCATGTTCTTGTCGCTTGCCAGACTCTGGCTCCTCAGACTCCCAATCATTATGGTCCTAAAAACCTATACCAATCTCGGCTCAACAGGCATCTGGATAGCTATGCTACTGTCAAACGGCCTAACCGTCCTATTCGGATTTACAATGTATTTAAAGAAACGACAAAGCAAGCTCAGCTAATAAAAACAAACAAAAATCGGGTCCCCCCGATTTTTTTGTGTGTAAAATATTTATAAAAACTATTCTTCATCTCCCATCAACCACCTAGCAATATCCATAATCTTAACTCCCTTATGCATATACATTGGGTGCCTGGTATTTGCGAGAATCATTTTTGGATAAGCATCCCTTATTGAAAGAAGAGGGTCCACCTCTATTGCAAAAGTAGACTCATTACTAATATTATCAGAAACTTGAATATAAAACTTCTCGTCTCCTTTCATAGCAACAAAATCCACTTCTTTTTGATAAAGAGTCCCAACATAAATATCATAGCCCCTTCTAAAGAGTTCAATGGCCACAATATTTTCGTAAGCCCTTCCATAATCAATATTTCTAACCCCTAAAATTGCATAGCGAAATGACAAGTCCGACAGATAATACTTATCGCTCGTCTGCAGATATTTTTTCCCCCTAATATCGTACCGCTTAACCTTATAAAAAATAAAGGCATTACACAAATACTTAATATAATTACCAATTGTCACATGATTTGTGGTCATGTTATTAGCATTTAAAGTCCTGGAAATATTGCTAGCCGTGGTTAAATTAGAAATATTATCCATCAAAAACTCTGAAATGTTGTCAAGCAAAGCAAGGTCACTAATCCCATATCTATCAATCAAATCCCTCTTAATCAAGGTATTATAAACATCCCTAATATAGGCTACCGCATCCTCCCGGTCTTTATAAACATAAGAACCTGCCAGTCCACCCTCTATCAAATAATCCTCCAGGTGGTCTGAATAATTCCCCTGCAAGTCAAAGTATTCACAGTACTCATTAAAACTAAATGGAAATACAGAAATTTCTATAAACCTACCAGTAAAGAGGGTTGCCAAATCAGAGCTAAGTAAAAAAGCATTGGATCCAGTTAAATAAATATCATACTTCTTGCTGTTGTGAAAGCTATTTATTGCAAGCTCAAATTTATTGCAAAGTTGAACCTCATCAATCATCAAGACATTATCCATATCTTCTTCATATTTGTCTTCTACATAAGCAAAAAGTTTCTGGTAGTCCTTAATATTATCAAAGCTCAAATCATTAAAATCTATTTTTATAATATTTAAATTCTTTTCATTTTCTCTCAGATAAGCTTCAAAAGATTTCAATAGTTCAGATTTCCCAGACCGTCTTAAACCAGTCAATATTTTAATATCTGGAGTTCCCCTCAACCTCTTCAACCTATCCAAATACCTTGGACGATCAATAATTTTCATACAATAAACACCTCACTTTCAAAACTCAAATAATTTTCATATCTTGAAAGTATTATAGCATACACTTTCAAAACTTTCAATTTTTTAATATCTTGAAAGTGATTTGGACTTTCACTTTTAAAACTCAAATATTTTTAAAGTTTTGAAAGTAGAACATATAATAAATATACAATCTTTTACAAATGGTATTCATCCATTAAATCGCTTTGCGTTGTGTTAAAATTGAAAAATCGAACATTTTATAATAAATCCATTCATTCAAATATCGCTCTGCGAATGTATATTTAAAAATGCCTCACGCACGCAAGGCGCGATTGTCATTTTTCGGGCCACATAAATTCGCCCCTACAGGCGTGCTGAAAAATATCCGTGGGAGAAATACATTCATCCATTATAAAATTATTTTAATTTTTAAAAACATACAAAAAATAATCGGTCCCTAGTAGCGTCGATCCTTTATGGTCGACAGACCGATTATTTTTTATTTCATATTTATTTTTTATCTCTGACACAAGACATGCTTGCCAAGAAATTAAAATTTTTTGTCTGGAATAAACCGGACGCTACAAATTAAATTTTAATTTCTTTTAATTTCGCTTGAAACCTCTCTCCACAATTTCGCTAGAAAATTTTGATGAGATTTGGAGCGGACGAATTTTTTGCCGACGCAGGTGGGCTCCCGGCCAATTAAAACGAAAGCCCATGTAAAAATATGAGCTTAAAATCTATATTTTCTTCTATCCATAATTTACGAGGAAAAACCGATGAAAAAGGCGCAGTACAGAAATGTTGCGAATGAGGTGGGCTCGAGTGCCCTCCGCAGTGAGCGACATTTCGAAACAAGCCTTTTTCGCGATTTTAACCGTAAATTATTTAATTGGTTCCAGGTGTGCTTGGAAATGGCGTAAAATCGGTGGTTCCCACACAATCCTATACCCCGGCACATCCTTTGCCCTTTTCTTAATTGCAATCAAGGCATCTACAAGTAAATCTATATGGGCTTGGTTGTAAACCCGTCTTGGGATTGCAAAGCGTGTGAATTCAAAATCTGCCTTCAGTTGCTTTCCTGTATCCGGATCATTGCCCAGCAGATAAGACCCGATTTCGCATGTCCTGATGCCTGCTTCTATATATAATTCAACTGCCAGCGCATGGCCAGGGAATTCTGTATAATCCAAATGAGGGAACATTGCTGCTGCATCTATAAATACCCCGTGACCGCCGACTGGTGCTTGGTAGGCTATACCTGCATCATCCAATTTTGATGCAAAGTATTCCATTTGACCGATTCTATATTTGAGATAATCTTCGTCAATACCTTCATAAAGACCAATGGCCAAAGCTTCCAAGTCCCTGCCCGACAAACCGCCGTAGGTAATAAAACCTTCAAAGGAAATAGTGTTGCCCTTAACCTTTTGGACCAGTTCGTCATTATCCTTAATGCCAATCAGCCCACCCATATTGACAATGGCGTCCTTCTTAGCAGACATGGTAAAGGTATCAGCGTACTTAAACATTTCCCTAACAATTTCCTTAATAGGCTTGTCACCATAGCCTTCTTCCCTTTGCTTGATAAAATAAGCATTCTCAGCAAATCTTGCCGCGTCAATATCAACAGGGATATTGTATTTTTGTCCGATTTCATAAACTTCTCTTAAATTCTTGATTGAAACAGGTTGACCCCCTGCAGAGTTATTTGTAATAGTCATAACAATCAAGGCCACATTTTCTGGACCATGATCTTGGATCAACTTTTCTAGCTTAACCACATCCATATTGCCCTTAAAAGGTGCCCGCTTACTTGGGTCCTTGGCCTCTTCAACTATACAGTCAATAGCCCTGGCACCTGCAATCTCAACGTGAGCCCTAGTCGTATCAAAAAACATATTTGAAATAGCAACCTTGCCCGGCCCCATCATCAGTGGGAATAGAACCTTTTCAGCAGCCCGGCCTTGGTGAACAGGTTGAATATAATTGTAGCCAAAAATATCTTGGCCAGCCTCAACCAATTTAAAATAAGACTTGCCGCCAGCATAAGCCTCATCACCAACCATAACGCCGCCCCATTGATCAGCGGACATTGCGTTTGTGCCCGAGTCAGTCAGCAGATCAATGTAAACATCTTCGCCCTTCAAGTTAAACATATTGTAGTGGGCAGCCTTAATCTTTTCAACCCTCTCCTCACGACTAAGCATCTTGATCGTCTCAACCATCTTAACCCTAAAAGGTTCTGGTACATACTTAATAGCCATAAAAATCCTCCTGTTTTACAAAATTTTTATTCACAATAAATTTAAAAATTTACCCGAATAAATAACTAACCTATGCCTTAATTATAACAATCCCCTAAGCCCTTGTCAATAATTATAGGAATGTGATTGCATGATAATCAATCGGAATTTTTTAATATTTTTTAATATTCATATAATAAATTCATTCATTCGAATTTCGCTCTGCGGTTACATAATTAAAAATGCCTCACGCACACAAGGTGCGATCATCATTTTCCAGGCCACATTAAGTCGCCCCTACAAACCTCCTGAGGAATACCCGTAGGAAAAATGTATTCATCCATTATAACGCTTTGCGTTGTAGAGTCCGATTTATTTCGGACATTTCGATCACGCAGGCTCAATGCCGCGTGATTGAAAACAAAAATAAATTTTAATCAATATATATTTTTACAATGGCATTCATATAGTAAATCGCTCTGCGTTGTAGCGGTCGTGGTTAATCCCGACCATTCCACATCCGCGATCCCCCCTGTGGGGTGAGAGGGTGTGGGGCAACCGTATCATTCTATCTATGTATAAAAAAAGACGGACACTTTTGTGTCCATCTTTCTATTTCTCATGCAAGTTTATCTTGCGTTTCTTTGGAATTTAACTCTTCTTAGAGTTTCAATAACTTCCTTATCATTTCTCAACTCAGTATCCCATTTGATATCATCAAGATTTGTAAATTCGTTGTCGAAACCATTTGAATCGTGGAGCCATTCCATACCGTAATTTGCATAAGTGTTTGCTGCTGTGATTACATCATAGTAGAACCAGTCAGATTTATTAACATCCTTGAATGTTGTTAGCCTGTCAGCATTTGCATCGATATAAGCGATATCTGCAATTCTGCCAAAAGCTCTGTTAAAGATTGCTACTACTTCTGCTCTGGTAATAACCATATCAGCATCAAAGTTTACAAGACCTCTAGTATAGATGTCTAACCATCCTTCTTGGTAAGCTGCTTCAACTTCACCTAGAGCCCAGTGGCCTGGTCTCATGTTCATTGTGTTGCCATCTTTAATACCAAGTTCTTGGAATCTTGCAATAGTTGCAATTAATTCTGCCTTAGTGATTTCACGGTTAGGTTCAAATGTTCCATTGTCTGTTCCTCTAAATAAGCCTGCTTCAGTTGTAGTTACGACAGCGTCATAATACCAAGCGTTTGTATTTAAGTCTGAGTATGGGTTGTATTCGCCATTTCTTTGATATCCATCATAGCCAAGAGCTCTTGCAAAGATTTGTGCAATTTCAGCTCTTGTGATACCCTTGTTTGGCATGAACATATGGTCTTCGTTACCAATTACATATTGACTAAATACGTCTAGTTCTCTTTCTTCAGCCTTAACTTCAGGTTTTGAAGGTTTATATTCCTTATCCCTCAAGTAATCTGGAGATGGTTCATCATACCAGTAACCTGGATAATCAGGGTAATAGGGGTAATCTGGATAGTCAGGATGATCTGGATCTGTACCTGGTTGACTTGGATCTGTGCCCGGTGTAGGTATGCCATTGTTGTTGTCGTCTTGGCCCTTCTTGTGATCTTCAACTTCAATTTCAATTTCAACTTTTCCACCTGGTAGGTCTGAATCTTCTACAGTTACTTTGATTGGACCATCTACATTTGCTGGTGGAGTTACTTTGATCTTTCCATCTTCACCAATTTCTACTGGTACTTTGTTTCCATCTTCATCAACTGCTTCTACAGTTGTTGGTGTTGTTTCATCTTTATTTGTAACTGTTAGACCTGTGTCTTGTGATTGACCGTTTGGTTCTACTGTTGATGGGTTACCTGTTACATCTGTCTTATCAGTTGTACCTGATGATGGTTTGCCATTATTGTTGTCGTCTTTACCTTTTGTGTGGCCTTCAACTGGTACTTCAAATGTCTTTTCACCTTTTGGATTGTCTTCAGTTTTAAAGTCATCGTCTTGTACGGTTACTGTGATTGGTCCATCTACATTTGTTCCTGGTTTTACAGAAATCTTTCCTGTTTCTGGATCTACTGTTACTTCAACTTCAGTTCCGTCTTCGTCTTTGGCTGTTACTGTTGTTGGTGTTGTTTCATCTTTATTTGTAACTGTTAAACCTGTGTCTTGAACGTCATCAGTTGGGTTTACTTTTGCTGGTGTTCCTGTTACGTCTGTTTTTGGTGTTGTATCTTTTACTATTACAGGTACTCTTACCTTGTCAATTGATCCGTCTGGGTAGGTTATCTTAACTATTCCAAAAGTTTCTCCTGCTTTGCTAACATCAGGTTTAGTTTCCCATTCGTACTTAGTGTCTGCCGGAGGTGTATTTGTAAACTTAACTCCATCTTTAGCTTCTGGAAGTTTTCCCTTTTCAGTTTCTAGTGGCTTGCCTTCTGGATTATAGAAATCTGCGTCTGATGGTACTACTATTGTTGCTGTTGTGTTATCAACTGATCCATCTGCGTAGGTTGCTTTTACCGGTACTACTATATTAGTTGCCTTGTCAGCATCTACTGCTGTGTATTTGATTTCACCAGTTTGTTCGTTAATAGTAACGCCATCTTTAGCACCCTCTCCTAGCTCGTACTTAGTAACTGCTGGTTTTTCTGCCACAACATTTCCATCATTATCTAGGAATTCTGGAGATGCTACTGTTACTTCGTGACCAACTTGGGCTCTTACTGGCTTGTAGTTTGGTTCGTAGTTTGCCTTATCAGCATTTGCAACTTTGATTGGTGCTTCAACTTCATCTGTTGAACCGTCTTTGTATGTTGCAAGAACTGGGATTCTTACAGTCTTACCTGCATCATCTAATGATGGTGTATATTTTACTTCTCCAGTTGATCCGTCAACTGTTGCACCTTCTGGAGCATCTTTTCCTAATTTGAATTTAACATCAGCTAGTTTAGTAGTATCTTGTCCGTCTCCATCCTTGAAGTTTGGAGCAGTTACTGTTGTTTGTTGACCTACTGTACCATCTGCTTCTTTATATTCTGGTTGATAATCTTTATTTTGTGCATCGCCAACATTGATTTTAGCCACTGCTTCATCAGTTGTCTTATCAGAGTAAGTTACTAAAACTGGAACTTCGATAGTCTTACCAGCGTCATCTGCGCTTGGTTTGTAAGTTACTTTACCTGTTGTTCCATCAACACTTGCACCCGCTGGAGCACCGTCACCTAGGGCATACTTAACACCTGTTGGTTGAGTTTCTGCTTCTGGTTTTGGATCAGCTTCACTCTTTTGGTCTAGGAATTTTGGAGCTTCTGTAGTTACCTCTGTTCCTGGTGTTCCATTTACATCAGCGTATTCTGGCACATATTTTGGTGCTTGTGAATCAGACTTAGTAACTTCTAAAGGCACATAATCCTTGTGGCCTGTTTTAACTAGAACTTCTTCACCCTTAGAGTTTAGCTTGTAGATATCATAAGTTACTTCTACATTTGGTCCCATTGCTCCATCTTCTGTCGTTTGAGTTGCTGGAACTTCTTTTGTAGGTGTACCAGTGATTTGGTTGTTTTCTATAGTTAGGCCTTCAATTTCTTTTCCGTCCATGAATTTAGAAGTTACATTCTTAAATACATAGCCTTCGATTGCTTGTGGCTTAACTTCTTGTTTGTACTCTTTACCTACTTCTCCATGGTCAAGTGGAGAGTCTGTTACTAGGGCCCTGTAGTCTCTTGACCCCTTGACATCTGCACCTTCATCTTGGATAGTTGTACTAATTTTTACATTATAAAATCCTGCCCTAGTTGGTCTGCCTGAAACAGTTCCGTTTGATGCATTTATAGTAAGACCATCAGGTAGGCCTTCTGCTTCGTAAGTTGCATTATCCATAGGTTTTGGATTAGCTAATGAGAAGTCTTCATATCTAGTTAGTACAAAGTTAGAAATTTGAACGACAAATGAGTCTACGGCGATTAATTCTTGGTCATTTCCGTTTTTATCAACTCTGTAAAGTTTGGCTGTAAATTCAGTAGTTTTCTTTACATTCTTAGTATCAAAAGGTTCTGATGGGATTTGACCTGTTGAATTTGGTTGAACAGTTTTTCCTTCTTTAACAACCTTTCCATCTTGGTCATACCAAACAATTCTGAATCTTTCAGAAGTCTTTGAGTATGGTAAGCCTGTTGTCTTAGTCTCAGCAACATCTCCTGGTAGGGCTGTGTTAGCACCTGTGTCATAGTTAGTTATACCAAATTCAATATTGTTGATACCAAATACGAAGTCAGTCTTCATTGTACTTGTTACTGCATTAGATACACCTACACCAAAACCTACTCCAGACCATCCTGCATGGATACCCCAGTCGGAGTTCATAGCTGTATAGTAATTGTTGTTGTAAGGTGTCATAACACGTAGGTCTTCTGAATCATCAGCTGATACAAACATCCAGTCGTAGTTGATGTGCTTCCTATTCCAGTAGTTAACTAGGCCCCTGTTAAAAGTCCCTTCATTAGGGTCTTTGGCTACAGTTCCTAGTCTGTTTACTTCTTCTTCAGTCCATTTGTGAAGAGAACCGTCGTATCTTCCTCCCACTTTTCTTTCATCAGTAGCTACTTCAGCATTTCTAGTAGTTCCCCAAGTACCATTAAATTGAAGGATGTAGTTTCCTTCTGCGTTAGTCTTGGCAGTTACAGTTTCAGCAATCCACTTAGTTGGATCTTTAGCTACTTGTTCTTTAACCCACTTTTGTAGGTCTGCTTCTTGAGCTGATGTCCATCCTCTTTCTCTAATTTTAGATGGGTCAGATACTCCCATTAGCCTAGCTGTTTCTTTGCTGTAAATTTGCTTCATAGCATAGTCAGATAGATAAGATGCTCTTACAGTTACATCTGGAGCTGGAGTAGTGTGGTCAGCAACAAACTTCCATTGGACTCCACCTACACCAGAAGTGTAGTCCCAAGATACTGTACCGGTCATATATCCGCCAGTATCTGATTGAACCTTGGTTTCCTTGGCATCTTCCCTATGCATGGAATCCTTTGGCTTTTGCATTAAAAGGATCTTCCAGTTTTCGTGGGTGTTTTTAGCTGTATCAGATCCAGATCCACCTTGAGTGATGGTAGCTGCCCCTTGTGGGAAGATAACTTGTTCACCTGTTATATATTGAAGTTGGTAACCTTCTGGGATTGTTGTTTCATCTACCCAGAACCTATATTTTTCGTGACCTGCTGATACAGTAGGGTCAGCGTCAAATTGGATTAACTTACCATCTGCTGCAATATAAGGTTTTGCACCAATATTAAGTCTACCGTTGGCATCAGATACTGCTGTGTAAACTGGAGATACATAGCCACCATCTTCAAACCATTGGAAATAACCTCTTACTCCTTCGATTGGTTTAAATTCTTGTCCTGTTGCACCTGATAATTCCAGGTTTAAGTCCCCACCTGTTTGCACACCAACAAAAGCGTGAACAGCATCTCTGGAGTCATTTCCAACTTCTGATTCTTCTGGAGCTGATGCATCTCTTGTTGCAATTGCAGGTGTTGGTTCTTCTGCAAAAACGTTTAATGGTAATAGAGTTACTACCATTAGTACTGACATTATTAGGGCGAGGGTTGGCCTCCACAAATGTCTTTTTGAATTTGTCATAATTCTTCTCCTTTTCTTTTTATTTAAGAAGGCTAAGGCTATTGGCAATAAATTTTTCTTAGATGTTTCCTTATCTTCTTATTTATATATTTATATTTATAGCTAGTCTTTTGATACTGTATTTCACTTGTCAATATTTTCACAAACAAAAGTAAGCATCAAAAGCCATACTAACTTATGTTTATTATAACACAAGATGTAGGGTAGGGCAAAGGTTGATTTAAACTTTTTCCAGTTAACTTACTTGAGATTTTTAGGCATTTGAAATTATTTTTTTTAAAATATATCTCTATAATTATTTTTATCTAAAAATTTCTATAAAATTTTATTTTCCTTTAATAAATATCATTTTATCTGTATATATAATAAGTAAATTATTTTTTAATTTATATAATTATATATTTTTATCGCAATTAAATATTTTCTTGTAACGCAAGCTTAATATTCCCATTTTTTAAAATATGTGGTATAAGTTGACATTTTTGCTTAAAATTTTATATTTTTATTAAAATTTGCAAACAAATCATCTTTGAGTTTTTTGTTCTTTGAATTTTTATTTGTCTTTTATATTGGGTATGAATTTGATAGATAAAGGAGGGTTTTGATGAAGAAGGTTTTAATTACCATGCAGGTGCCTGGACCTGTATTGGATGAACTTAAGAAAGATTTTGAAATTGATTATAATGATAGTTTGGAATTTTTGGACAGGGAGGATTTGATCAAGCGAGCCAAGGATGCAAATGCTTTGCTCGTCCCTTTGTCAGAAAAAATCGACAAGGAAATTATAGAGGCTTGCAGCAATTTGGAGATCATTGCAAACTTTGGAGCGGGTTTTGATAATATTGATATCAAGGCTGCGGCTGAAAAAAATATTGTGGTTACAAATGCTCCAGCAAAGTTCTCGACTCAATCTACTGCGGAGATTGCCATTGGTCTTATCATAGATGTAATGCGTGGGATTACACGCGGTGAAGATTCTTTGCGTGCTGGTGAATTTAAGGGTTGGAAGCCGACTTATGGTCTGGGGCCATCGGTCGCCGACAAGACCCTGGGAATTTTTGGCATGGGTCGGATTGGCCAAGCTGTTTGCAAGAGGTCCAAGGCCTTGGAGATGGATGTGATTTATCATTCAAGGACTAGGCTGGATAGTGAAAAAGAAAAAGAATTAGGTGCGACTTATGTTTCTTTTGATGACCTCTTGGAAAATTCTGATGTGATTTCCCTTAACTCCTCATATTCCAAAGACCTCCACCATTTGTTTGACGGGGATGTCTTTAATCGAATGAAAAAATCTGCTTATCTGGTAAATACATCACGCGGTCCGATTATAGATGAAGAGGCATTAGTAAAGGCATTGGCAGAAAAAACAATCGCAGGTGCAGGCCTGGACGTCTATGAATTTGAACCGGCCGTCACAGAGGGTTTGCTCAAGCTGGATAATGTGGTCCTCTCCCCCCACCTGGGCAATGCAACCATAGAGGCGAGAGAGGAGATGGGCATGATAGCGGCGAAGAATATTATTCTTGTGTTGGGGGGCGAAAAAGCCATCAATAAGGTCAACTAAATTTGCTGTTAATTTCGCGACATTCTCGTGAAAAAATTTTTTAGTCCTCGATGTACGCCTGAGTACACCTGCGTCCTAAAAAATTTATTTCCCTTCGAATCTCATCGAAATTTCCTAGCAAATTATGTGGTAGAGAAAATATCAATGTGATAAATAAATTTGTCCAATCAAACGATTGCAAAATTATATAGCAAATTATGTATAATGATATTCAAGAGACCGAAAGGTCTCTTTTTTTATAAATAGGCAGGCAGAATGCGATTGATGAATACAATTAAATTGCAATTATTAAAAACCATCTGCCATATAAAGACCGAACACCTCATCCCGTAAACGGGAATAGGGTCCGGAATGGCCACCATAAAGGATGGCCGCTACCTACGTGCTGAACGATATCCGTAAGAGAAATGTATTCAGCCATTGCCTAGTAAATTCATACTCTTATTTGTTCTTTGTGCTTGAAGTATGGCCTTTACTGTGGTATTATAAATATATATGTATAAGGAGGTATTATGTTAAAATCTATGGACACACTTGTATCTCTTGCCAAGAACAGGGGCTTTGTCTTTGCAGGCAGCGAGCTTTACGGCGGCCTTAGCAATACATGGGACTATGGCCCGGTGGGAGTGCTTTTAAAAAATAATATAAAGAATGCTTGGTGGCAAAAGTTTGTACGAGAAAGTCAACTCAATGTTGGCATTGACGCGGCGATTTTAATGAATCCAGAAGTTTGGAAGGCCAGCGGCCACTTGGGATCATTCTCTGATCCACTTATCGACTGCAAGGCTTGTAAGGCTCGTTTTAGGGCGGACAAGTTGATCGAAGATTATGCGCACGAAAATAATATTGAAGGCATCAATCCAGATGGCTGGACCAATGAGGAGTTGGAATCTTATATCAGGGACCACAATATCGTTTGTCCAAAGTGCGGCAAGCTGGATTACACAGAGATTAGACAATTTAATTTGATGTTTAAGACTTTCCAAGGGGTTACCGAGGAATCTGCATCGGAAATTTATTTAAGACCAGAAACCGCTCAAGGAATTTTTGTAAACTTCAAGAGCGCTCAAAGGACTTCCAGGAAGCAAGTGCCTTTTGGTATTGCACAGATTGGTAAATCTTTTAGAAATGAGATTACACCTGGCAACTTTACCTTTAGGACTCGGGAATTCGAGCAAATGGAATTGGAATTTTTTGTAAAGCCAGGCACTGATGATGAGTGGTTTGATTACTGGAGGTCTTTCTGCAAGGATTGGCTACTATCACTCGGCATGAGAGAGGATATGATGCGTCTACGCGACCACGATCCTGAAGAGCTGTCCTTCTATTCAAAGGCAACCACAGATATTGAATACCTCTTCCCATTTGGTTGGGGCGAGCTCTGGGGTATTGCTAACAGGACTGACTACGACTTGTCCAAGCACATGGAATGCTCTGGCGAGGATATGAATTATTTGGATCCGCAAACAAACGAAAAATATATTCCTTATGTAGTTGAGCCATCACTGGGTGCAGACCGCGTTACACTGGCATTTTTGGCAGACGCTTACAGGGAGGAAGAATTGGAAGATGGTACGACAAGGACTGTTTTAAAATTCCACCCACGCATTGCCCCTTATAAGTTGGCGATTTTACCGCTGACCAAAAAATTATCTGACAAGGCTGAAGAGGTCTACAAGGAAATGGTCAAGTATTTCGATTGTGATTACGACGAAAGAGGATCTATCGGCAAGCGCTACCGCCGTGAAGACGAAATCGGTACACCATTCTGCCTAACCATCGACTTCGATACCCTGGAAGACGACACAGTCACCCTAAGAGATAGGGACACTATGGAGCAAATCAGAATCAAGATTTCTGAAGTTAGGGAGTATGTGGAAGAGAGAATGATGTTTTAATTTATGAGAATGTATTTCGTGTTAAATTTGCGACTTTTTGCAGTGTTCGATATTTTGCTCATTCCGCTGTACACTCTAGTACAGCTCAATCGTCAAAATATCTCAAGCTACAAAAATTCATCAAATTTCGAAGCCCTAGCCCAAGAAATTAAAATTTTTGTCCGGAATAAACCGGACACTACAAATTAAATTTTAATTTCTTGGTCAGCAGGTCTTGTGTCAGAGATTCCCAAGAGAACGAGTTTAGCGAAGTTCGAGTGGTGAATCTTACGGCCCTACGAAATATGAGGCAAGTTAATAAAATTTTTAGGCTCATGTTTTTAACATGGGTCTTTTTTAATGTACATGTTATTTGATGACAATACAATTGATGAATACAATTATATTGCAATTATAAAAAACCATTTGCCGTATAAAGGCCGAACACCTCATCCCGTAAACGGGAATCGGGTCCGGAATGGCCACCATAAAGGATGGCCGCTACCCGCAGAGCGATATAGAAAGCGAGTGTATTTAACCTATGGATATATTTAAGCACGATGTATAGTACACTTGCAGCCCTGCCCAAGAGGTCAATTTCCCGTAGAGGCGATCCTTTATGGTCGCCAAGAAATTTACCGATTGGCTAGCGTTGACTCACGCAACCTGTTGTCCAAGAAAACAAAATTTTCAGGTAGCGTCCGATTTATTTCGGACAAAAAATTTTGTTTGATGGGTTACAACAATCTGAGGAGAATGTGGACCGAAAAACACCGATTGCATCTTGTATGCATGAGGTGTTTTTAATTTAATATACCTTTGCATAGCAAGAAAAAATAGGTGCTGGGTTTCCACCCTACACCTATTCACTTTCTATTTTTCTTTTAAATTTGCAGCCTGGGCCTGGAGTTTTTCAGCTATTTTTACTACGGCTTCACAGACTGGGAGGTCTTTGTAGTCTTTATTGGTTAGCTCTTGTCTGAAGGTTTTGTCTAGTTTATCAATTTCCTCTTGGTCTTCAGAAAGTTTTTCTATCAATGTATTCATAACTGCATTATAATAGGCATTGAGCTCTTCAAAAGAAAGTTCTGAAAACTTTCTGGTATCATAAGCTCCGTGGTTGGAAATGGTAAAGGTATCTTTGAAGTCTTGGACTGTGGCTTTTGGATTCATGCCATCAGTTAAGCCATCTAAAATTTTTTTAGGGTTTTGCTTGTCCTCTTTGACCCCTTGGAGGGCGCCGTCAACCATTTCAATGACTCTGTCATCAGCCTCATGCTCTTTATAATATTCTGATTCTTTGGAAGCTGTGGCAACTCTTTCAATTTCTTTAATAATTTCAGAAACCAATTTTAATTGGTCTTCTGTTGATAATTCTAAGACTAATCTCTCATCCTTTGGCAGGCGTTTAAATTCGTCTGCCATTTTATTTGTATTGCAAGCCGTGAACAATAGTGCACAGGCGAGCATTATCGCTAAAACTTTTTTCATTTATTTCTCCTTGTAAGCTTGAATGTGTTTTTCCATATCGTCTGTCATGTAAGCGGTGATTGCAAAAAAGTCATCGCCAGGATAGATTATATGCTTGACCCATTCTTTTTTTATTTGCCAGAGGTTGGCCTGGACTTTGAAGCAGTCCCATTCATCTATGTCAAAAATCCTCTCCCATGAATCGACAATTTCCCTTTCGATATCTGGGTACATGCCCTTGTATTTGCCGTCGATAAAATTAAATTTATCCTTGCAACCCAGGGCTTTGATTTTCTTTTCAAAGGCCTCTTCATCAGCCTGGTCCTTGCCTATATATAAATTATTCAAGACATAGTCCCATTTGATTGATGAAAAATAAATGACCTGGTCGCTGGGAACTTCTAAGCAATAAATTACAGATTTTTCCACAGGCTTGAGGCAGTTTTCCTTGCTGACCGAGCACCAGATAGGATAGGCGATCCCGTTTGGGCGTGGCACAATTTTTTCTGCCATTTCGACAAATTTGTTGTACTTACGGGAAAAAAAGGGCGCAATATCTCCCATGTGAAGGTCAACGTAGAGCTGCTTGTTGGTCATGACTCCCTTGGAATTTAATTCATGTAAAGAATTTTCGTGCTGTCTGGTGTATAGGTTTACCAAATCCATGGCTCACCTATTTATTGATTAGGCCGATTTTATCAAGCAAGTGGAAGATAAGTGATAGGACAACTGCAACTACAGATGCAAGAACCATACCTGATAGGTTAATGGCTCCCAGTTTTATGGTGAGTCCGCTTAGGCCGGTTGTGAAAATTACTGATGTTAGAATTAAATTTTTCGCATTTGAAAAATCAACTTTTTGGTCGACCAAGAGTCTAAGTCCACTTGATCCAATCATACCGTAGAGCAAGAATGTTACTCCGCCGATTACATCACCAGGTATAGTGGAAATCAAGGCTGAGAGTGGTCCAATAAAGGCCATTATAATTGAAATAACTGCAGCTCCTGCAATAACTTGAACTGAATATACGCCAGTAATTGCCATAACGCCGATATTTTCTCCGTAGGTTGTGGTTGGTACACCACCGATTAGTCCTGAAAGTGCAGTTGAAAAGTTGTCTGCAAAGATGGACCTGTGGAGGCCTGGATCTTTGATCAGGTCTCTTTCGATTATGTTTGATGTGACAACTTGGTGGGAAATGTGTTCGGATAAAATTACCAGGATTACAGGTAGCATTGTGATAACTGCTTCCATGGAAAATTTTGCAAAATGAAATTCAGGTAGGGTAAAGAATTTAGCTTCGGCTACTGGCGTAAAATCAACCATGCCCAATGCGACTGATGTGATATAGCCCACGATAATTGCAATTAGAATTGGAATGGTGGCCCAGAATTTTTTGAAGCAAACTGAACCAAAGACAGCTGTGAGTAGTGTTACTGCAAAGACAGCTATATGTTTGCCATTTACTGATTCGGTTAAAATTTCTGCGCCTATTGCCCCGCCCCTAATGGTTAGGCCGACGAGTTCAAAACCGATGAGGGCAACTACTGCACCCATGGCGGCTGGCGGCAGGACGACGTCAATCCATTTGGTTCCATATTTTTTAATTATAAAGGCGATGATCATACCAATAATTCCCACGACCACAAAGGCGCCTTGGGCGTATTGCAAACCCTGTTGGGCTATGATAGCCGTGCCTGGTGCTAAAAATGCAAAGCTAGATCCCAGATAAGCTGGAGCCTTGCCCTGGGTAATCCAAATAAATAATAGGGTTCCGATTCCATTCATAAGTAAAACGATGCCGGGGTTGATGCCAAAGATAATTGGCACGAGAACCGATGCCCCAAACATGGCAAAGGTATGTTGGATTGAAAGTGGCACCAAGAGTTTTGCTGGCACCTTGTCTTCGACTTGATAAATTTTTCTCATAATAGTCTCCCTTCGAAAATTATTTTAAAAAATAGAGCCAGGTTAATGGCTCTATAAATTATATTTCTTTGATGGCTTCTAGAATGCCTTCTTTGAATGGTTTTTCATTAAAAGTAACCTCTCCTGTGCCGCCGAAAATATCGACTGCAATTTTGAAAAAGTTTACGATTAATTTATTGTCTTTGATTGTGTAAGTCTCAGTTGTGCCTGGTACAAAGATTAGGTCGACTTCTTCAGCACCAGACTTGGTGGTGATGTCTGCTAGCTCTCCTTCAAAGGAAAGTTTTTTCATTGGGTCGATCATGGCTTGCATAACGCCAAGGTCTTCCATCATCCACATATTGTTGTTCCAAAATCTCTTTTCTTTGGCTGAACCGCCGTTTAGTAATTCTCTGTTTGAAATAGCTGATAAGACGCGTCTGACCGCTTGGTCGTCAAAGTCTGCGTCATATATGAGTTTCATCTCGTCTCTGTCAGCAACTGAAATAATGTAAGGCTCTGCAACCTTTTCACGCTCAGCTACACTTGACCAAAAGAAAATCATCATCTCTACTACTTCAAAATTTACATTAATCTTCTTCAATCTTCTATCCTCCTTATATTGTGATGCCCAATTTTGATGAGCCCCTGCTTTTTTAATCTGCCAATGGCTCTTTTAAAAGCTTGCTTGCTTAGACCGAACCGTTCGTAGATTTCTTCCGGACTTGACTTGTCGCCGACAGGTAGATCCGGATGCTTTAATAACTCTTCCATTATTATAACGGAATCTTGGTCAATCTGCAAGTGGGCCCTCTCTCTAAAGGATAAGGTCATCTTGCCATCGGGCAAAACTTCTGCAACGCGTGCTTCTATGTGGTCACCGATTTCGTATGCACGGTTTACTTCTCTTTGACGAATCAAGGAATCATATTTGTTGTCAACGGCGACAAATACTCCCAGGCCTTTTTTAATTGAATAAACAGTGCCAGATACATGGTCGTTTTCCTTATATTCATGGTCAGGGCTCAAGGCCTCCGCCACTTTCATGGACCCGTATAGTCTGCCCTCGCGGTCACGCTTGATGGCTACCGCGACCATATCCCCTTTTTTAACATTTGGATATGAGTGGGCAAAGGGCACGAAAAGATCGCTTGGCATATTTATATCTAAAAAATATCCAAACTTGGTCTTGTCGCAAACCCTGTAAAATCTGAGCTCGCCTTCATGGGGCAAAAAGTCGACGGGCACAACTGTGCCTGCATTTTTGTCGGCGATTTCAACTTCGATTTCATCGCCCAGGTCCACATTTTTAAAGGTCCCCCTTAAAAGGGTAAAATCGTCACCCTTTACGTTGACGATTGCACCCTCATTTGTAAATTTTATAATTTTACCTATCATTAAACTTCGTAAATCTCGTCTATAATTGTACCGTCGCGGTATTGGCTATAGCCGATGACTCTCCTTCCTTCTTTAGGATTTATTTTAAAGTCGCCAATATATGAATCTTGAATCTTCTTTAATTCACTTATGGTCATGTATTCAACTTCTGCTTCATCAAGAGCCTTTTTGATGTCGTCTCTCCTGTCGTTAACGGCAACTCCTCTTTCTGTTACCAAAATATCAATGGTGGAACCTGGAGTTGTAATTACGCCAACGCGGTCGACAATTGTAGGAATTCTGGATTGGAAGAGTTTTGAAACGATGATGCTGACCTTAGCACCATAAGCTGTGTCTTGGTGGCCGCCTGATCCGCCCATGATAACTCCATCGTGACCGGTCATAACGTTTACATTAAAGTCAGTATCGATTTCAGTTGCGCCCAAGATAACAAAGTCCAGGCCATTTACGATTGCGTCTCTGTCGACTGAAGCGTATTTTTCAGCGGACATGGAGATGTGCCTGTCGTCTTCTTTGATATTTTCAGCTGAGACTAGGTCAAAGCATTGGACGTCATAAATTCTGTCGAACAATCCGTCATTCATCATATTTACAAGGTCGCCTGTAACTCCGCCTGAAGCAAAGCCGCCCTTGATTTCATTTTTCTTCATATAGTCGCCCAGGAATTTTGTAACTGCAAGGCTGACTCCACCAGCGCCTGATTGATAGTTCATACCGTCTTTTACCAGGCCAGTTGCTACCATAACTTCAACTGCCTTTTGAGCAATTCTAAGTCCAACTGGGTCCTTGGTAATGCGAGTTGTACCTGAAACGATTCCCTTTGGATCTCCGATTGAGTCGACCTTTAAAATATAATCGATTCTTTCACTTGGAATTTCTGTGTGGGATTCAAGGTCCATAAGAGTATCTGTAATGGCAACTCTCTTCTTGGCCATCAGTGAATCTGCGATTGCATATCCAAGTGTGCCGCAAAAAGCGTTTCCGTCAACAGCGCTTACATTGCCGCGAATGTCGCAAGCAGGTGAAGCAATAAAAGCTACATCGATTTTTACATCCCCATCCATAATGGTCTTGGCACGTCCACCGTGACTTTGCATGAGGACCTTGCCCTTTAAAGCACCCTTTGAAATGGCCTTGGCAACATCGCCTGACATATAAGATGCAACTACATTTGTAATTGTACCGTCTTCAATCATAGGAATGATTGGTGCATGGCAAGGGAAAAGTGATGAGGCAACCAAAGTGATATCTTTGATTCCACGCTTGTGGACTTCTTCCATAACCATATTTAATACATAATCACCATTCCTTAGGTGGTGGTGGAAGGATAAACTTGCTCCGTCTTTGATGTCGAGTTTTTCAAAGAGCTCGTCAAAATTTTCTACAAGTTTATTTTCTTTAATAGTTTTATCTGGAGAATAATTTTTTTCTAACTTAATATCATTAAATAAGTTCATTGTATTCCTCCTTAAAGTTACCTGAGGCTACAAGATTGTCTCTTGCCCTTAGGATAACTGGCTTGTCAACCATCTTGCCATCGAGTGAGAAGGCTCCCTTGCCTTCCTTCTTGGCAGTTTTTAGAGCCTCAAAGACTCTAAAGGCGTGTTCTATATCTTCCTTGGATGGAGAGAAGACTTCGTTAACGATGTCAACGTGACGTGGTGAAATCAGAGCCTTACCTGTCATACCAAGAGCCTTGGCATAAAGGGCGTCTTTTCTTAGTCCGTCTGTGTCATCTGTATCTGTCCAAGGTGTGTCGATTGCTTCGATGCCGTTTGCCTTGGCAGCTGCAATTACCTTTTGTCTGGCGTATTCGATTTCCTTGGATTCCTTGGTTCTCTTGACACCTAGGTCAAGGGTCATATCTTCTCCGCCTAATAAAAACCCACGCATGTGCTTGGCTTCTCTGGCAATTTCAAAGCAAGTTTCAAGGGAGATTGCAGTTTCGATAATGGAATAGTATTTTTTATCTGTTCCTTCCAAGAAGGCGTCGAGTTCTTTAACAAAACTTATAGTAGCCTTTGGTAAAACGAAACCCTTGATGTCTAGGTCAAGCATAGCCTTGACATCGTCTTCGAAAAATTCTGTGTCTGGGGCGTTGATTCTGACAAAAATATCTTGGTCGCCCTTTTTGTTCTTTAAAAATGATCTGACCAGGTCTCTGGCAGCGTCCTTGTTGTCAAGGGAAACTGCGTCTTCCAAGTCGATTATATATCCGTCTGCTCCAAGCACTTCTAAGCTTGTAAGCATGCCTGGGTTGTTGCCAGGTATAAATAAAAGTGTCCTGTATTTCATTATAAAGCCCTCTTTACTGCAGTTTCTACTCTGGCGCTAATGGTAAAATCCAAGGCGCCCCTATCGTCGATTCTAATTTTAGCTTTATCAATATTTAAATCCTTGAGTGTTTGTCTGACTACATTTTCAATTTGGTCTTTGAAAATATCTTCAACCACGGATTTAATTTCAATGATAAGATCATCGGCAGGTTCGATTTCTACGATTAGGTCGTTACTTTCAAGTGAGCCTGCACGGCCTGTCTTAACTATTTTTGTTTCCATGCTAGATACTCCTCTACTCCCATTTCATAAAGGTTGTTGCCCTTGCTGTCGATAATAACTGTTGCTGGGAAGTCTTTTACAACTAGTCTTCTGACAGCTTCAGCGCCAAGGTCATCGTAAGCGATGATTTCGCATTCCTTGATCCTGTCTTTGATAATAGCAGCTGCTCCGCCAATTGCAGCAAAGTAAACTGCGCCTGTTTCTTTAATCTTGTCGATAACTTCTTGGTTGCGTCTGCCCTTGCCAATCATGCCAATGGCACCAAGGTCCATCATGATTGGTGAGAATGGGTCCATACGATATGAACTGGTCGGTCCAGCGCTGCCGATAACTTGACCAGGGGCTGTAGGTGTTGGCCCTACATAATAAATGCATGCTCCCTTTGGATCGAATGGAAGGTCGCGGCCAGCTGCGTGGTCATCAACGAGTCTCTTATGAGCAGCGTCACGAGCTGTATAGATAACGCCAGAAATTAAAACGTTGTCCCCTGCTTTAAGGTCTGCAAGTTTTTCTCTTGTAAATGGAGTTTCAATTTTAATCATTATGCACCTCTCTTAAAATACCTTGGTTTCGTGTCTAACTGCGTGGCAGTTTACGTTGACAGATACTGGTAGGCCTGCAATATGAGTTGGATATGTTTCAATAAGGACTCTGAGACAAGTGGTCTTGCCACCAAAACCTTGTGGCCCAATGCCAAGCTCGTTGATTCTTTCTTCGAGTTTGATTTCAAGGTCCTTGTAGAATTCATCAGGATTATATGAATCCATTGGTCTCATCAGAGCTTTTTTGGCAAGGACTGCTGACCTGTCAAAGGTTCCGCCGATGCCAACGCCAAGTACGATTGGTGGGCAAGCGTTTGGTCCTGCCATAGCTGCTGTTTCGATAATAAAATCAACAACTCCGTCAAGGCCATCAGCAGGTCTTAACATTTTTTGTCTAGACATATTTTCACTGCCGAAACCCTTGGCTGCAACAGTAATTTCAAAATGATCTTCTTCAGGAACCATATCATAATAGATAACGCCTGGAGTATTGTCCTTGGTGTTTTCGCGTCTAATTGGATCTTTGACCATGGACTTTCTTAAGTAACCTTCTTCGTAACCTTGTCTAATGCCTTCGTTGATGGCGTCTTCGATAAAGCCACCTTCAATCTTAACATTTTGACCCATCTTTACAAAGACAACAGTAAGACCTGTATCTTGGCACATTGGAATGGACTTGTTTTCTGCCAATTCATCGTTTTCAATGATGGTTGATAGGGTATCTTTTGCAAGTTGCCAATCTTCAGCATCTCTTCTTTCTTTTAAAACTTTCATAACATCATCAGGAAGCACAAAGTTCATATGTATACACATATCTTTAACTGCTTGTGTTATATCTTTTGTATTAATAACTTTCATTAAATCCCTCCCATTAGTAATAGAGGGCTTTAAAATAAAGCCCCCTATATATTTTTAATATTTATTTTGCTTGTCTCATTTTAACTAGGCGTTCAACCCTTGACATTTCGTTGTTTACAAGCATGATACCTTCGTCAACACCCATGCCTGGTTTAGCAAGTTGTTGGAGGGCACCTGTTGCCATTGAAATGTTTGTTAGGATTTCTGCTGAACGGCTTGTTTCGTTACATGTACCGCCGCAGTAAGCACCAACATTATTGTCTTTGCAGTATTTAACAGCTTCGATTGTGTTGTTGATACCACCTAGGTCAGGAGTTTTAATTTGAATAACATGACCTGCTCCTGCGTCAACAAAAGCTTTGATGTCTTCAAGTGTGTTGCACCATTCGTCAGCTACAAGTTCAACCTTTGTTCCGTCAGCATCAAGTCTCTTGGTTAGTGCTGCTAGAACTTCGATTTGTTTGTCCTTGTCACCCATATCCATTGGTCCTTCGATTCTGATAGCAAATGGTTTTGCAGCAGCTTCAACCTTCTTCATGTATTCAGCCATCTTGTCTACGTCGTTGCCTGTGAAGTCACCGATTGTACCGTAAACGTCAATGTGGAAGATTGGGTTGTAGTCTTTTCTTGCCCTGTGTTCGATAATTCTATCTCTTAGCCATTCGATGTATTCTAGAAGTAGTTCACCGTTTTTACCTGTCTTTTCTTCAACGTTGTTGAAAAGTCCGTGTGGTAGAACATCTGCTTCTTTGATGATCATCTTGTCAGCGTTTGAATATCTATCGTCACCTGATTGAGCAAAAATTGGAACTCTCTTGATTTCTTCGCCTGTCTTGTATTCGTCGCGAACAACTTCAGCTCTTGTGACGTGTTTTGCTTTTGCAACTGCATCTAATAAAGCTTGGGTGATTCCGTATCTGATAGCTGTGTGAAGTCTGTGGCCGTCTACGTGTAGGTGGTCAAATTCTTCAGCTAATTCTTTGAATGAATTTAATTCTTTGCCAATTAAGTGGTCTCTGATTTCTCCTTCGATTAGAGGGATGTAATCTTCTGCTAGGAATAGTGGATCACGTCCGCCTGCTCCTGAATATTGAACTGCTGCACAGTCACCAAAGGCAACTTGGCCATCATCCAAAATTAGCATTACAGAAATTGATTCGCCAGGAATTCTGATTTTTGTAAAACCTTCTGTTTGTGGTTCTCCAACATAGAACATTCCGTCATGTCCTGCACCCATCTTGATTGCTTTTTGGTCGTCAAAGTAAAAACCTGTTTTACCGGCGCTTGCTACTACATCAACTATTTTCATAATACATACTCCTTTTTTTCTTATAAAATTATTTATTGGTTTGATTTGGTCTGCCGATTAGCTTACCAAAGCCAACTGCAAATATATCATCAACGGTCATTTGGAAGCTAACATCTCTGTTTTCATCCTTACCACGTCTTTCGAGTTTTGACCTGTTAATGTCTTTAATTTCCTTGGTAAATGGAATATTACCAGTTTCTAGATATCTTACACAGCCTTCAAAGTCTCTGGCTGGCATCATAAGTCCCTTATTATATTTTGAAGGTCCGAATGGAATATCAACAATACCTGCTTCGAAGCCCTTAACAGTACCAACTGCTAGGTCGCCCATGCCAAGTTCAAATAATTTGTCTAACATGCATTTGGTTTCAGCCTTGATGAGTTCAATTTCTTCTTTGAGTCTATCACTCATTGGAAGTTTTTGTCCTTCAAGCATGTTTAGAACCATCTTGGTTGCCTTGATACCATCTGCGTTTGCTTCCTTGGTTGGGATACCGATAGCTTCGTGTGGAGTCTTAACGATAACTTTTGTTGCTCCAGCTAAAGCTGCAGTCGCACTACCCCATGAGATAACGCCAAATGCCTTGGCTTCGTCTTGTGGGAAACCGCCCATCCATTGGTGGAAAACTGTTGTAATAACTACATCATTGTAGCCATAGTGCTTCATGTATGCTTCTGTTTGTTCTTCAAGAGCTCTAATAGCAGCTACGTCTTGGATTAAGTTACCGCATTGGCCGTAACCAACTGTGATACTCTTTACACCTTGTTCAGCAGCTAAAAGTGCTTCGATAATTGCAACTGCGTTTGAAGTACTTGGTGGGCAAAGTGTTCCTGTTAGAGGTCCAAATGGTTCTCTGTTGATTTGAACACCGTTTTCTTCATAGAAGCCAACAAGTCTGTCGCAATATTGCCAGTCATATAAAGATTTTTCAATTGAAACAGCTTTTGCATATGGAATATTGTAAGAGATTCCGCCGCCTTCGTTTGAAGTAAAGCCACCAGCGTGCATGATTTCTGCAAGTAATCTGGAGTCAGGTGTACCGTGTCTCATTTCAACTGGAAGGTCCACAGCTTCTACAACTCTTCTGGATCCTGCTACCCCGTGGTTAACCCCTGGGAAACCATTCAGTAATGAACGGCCAGCTTTTTTGGATTCGTCAATACCCTTTTGGCATTCTTCATATCTATTTTGTCTTGAATAAGCATCAATTGTACTTGGTAGAAGGTCTGCTCCACCTTCATCTTGCAAGTGCTTCAAAAGCACAATGTGGTCTTCAATAAGAGCAACACCAGCTCTTGGTTGGGCAAGAGTTCTGCCTTCTGCTTTTGCTTTTTCAAGTTTCTTAGCAAAGTTTTTGCTATCTGGAAGAGCCTTTAAGTAGTCGATTGCCTCTTGGAGGTCTACGTCCTTACCTGTTGGCCAACCATTCAGAACTTCTTCTCTTAAGCCGAAAAATTCTTCATCGGTCCATCTTTTATTTTTTAAATTCATATTATCTCCTCATCATTTAATGGTGGCAGTTAAGTTGTTCTACATCAGTATACTCAGGCTCGTCTACATCAAAGCCTACAGTATCAACTCCACCCAAATCTATAATATATTTCTTCATCATCCTAATTGCCATATTCTTGTCAATCATTGTTAACAAACCCATGCTTGATAGAATATAAGACTTATCCAAATAGAGCTTTGGTTGCCTTGGCTTTAGACTATTTAAATCGTCTGCCCTAAACTGAGCTGCCTTTAAAATTTCTGAATAATTCTTTGAGTTTACAATAACTCCGCCAGTACCAATAATGGTCTTTACCTCACTAAGATCCTTGCCCCTTTGTGAATAGACAACTCCCATAGGTGAGTAAACTGGCTCAACAACTCCAGCGTGGCGTTTAACTGACAAGTCCACGCAAATCTTTGCAATGGTCTCATCAAAGTCAATGTCCTTTTGATCAGTTGAAACGAAAGATGTATTGGTGTAGCGTTTCATAAATTCGCCTTCAACATCGATGCCACTTGTATTCAAGTAGCGTCTGACCATCCTGTTGCCTGCAGCTTCATAAACGCTCATGGCTGAGTAACGCATACCCAAGTCACCTTCAACAGTTCTCTTGGCAAAAGGTTCTTCAAGTCCAACAGTAAATACGCCAGGCTTAGTTGGGTCCCCGTAACCAAGTGAGTGAATGTCTGTTGTAGCTCCTCCAACGTCAACTACCAATAAATCTCCAATACCATCTTCGTCATTGGATCCTTGAGCCAAAGCCTCAGCTGCCTTCAAAACAGATTGAGGTGTAGGCATAGCAACTTGTGAAATTTCATCTTCCACGTTGGCCATACCACGGGCCTTGGTAATGTTTTTCATAAAAATCTCGCGGATCTCTTCACGAGCAGGATCAACATTGATTTCGTTTAACTTTGGCATAACGTTTTCGGTAAAATAATAATCTACCTTGCCATCAAAAATCTTTTTAATTTCATCGTAAGCAGCCTTGTTGCCAGCGACAACTATTGGAAACTTAACTCCATGGTCGGCAAGACCTTGGGCGTTGTGAATAATAGTTTCTGAATTTCCACCGTCAGTTCCGCCAGCCAGTAGCACTATGTCTGGGTTTAATCTCTTGATTTCGTCAAACTCCATATTATTTAGCTTGTAAGCGTAGTTTGCAATAACCCTAGCACCGGCACCGAGTGCAGCCCGCTTTGCAGCCTCTGCAGTCAGATCAGGCACAAGGCCAATTGAAACCATCTTTAGACCGCCAGCCGCTGACGAACACGCAAGCTTCTTAACCACCTCATAAGGTTCCTTCACTTGAGCGTTTAATGCTTCAAGGGCCTTTTGATACCCCTCAGTAACATCAGTGGCAACAGTCGTGTAGCTTTTAGCCGTTGCTACAATCTCTTCTTTTTCAATGTCTACTAATGTAAGTTTCGTAAATGTGCTACCAAAATCTAAAAATAGATAAGTTTTCATCTCTCTAATAAGTCTTCCTTTTAATTATTGAATCTTTAAGTCTTCTTTTAAATCTTTGATTGTAGTTTCTGGTGAAGTTCCTGGTGGATAAACCCTGTCGAAGCCCATCTTGATAAATCTTTCTTTAACTTCGTCCCAGTTTTGCTTACCAACAACAACATTGCCACCGATGTATAAAAGCACATCGTCAAGACCTGCTTCATTCATCTTGTCTCTCATGCCCATAACGTCAAGTTCGCCTTGACCATAAAGGGAGCTAACGCAAATAACATCAGCGTTTGTTTCAACTGCGGCATTGATGAAGTCTTCTTGAGGAGATAATACTCCGATATTGACTACTTCAAAACCCGCCTCTTTAAATGCATGGTCCAGGATCTTTAGTCCAACTGCGTGACAGTCAGAACCAATAACACCTAAAACCATAACTGGCTTTTTGTTTTTCATAATGACCTCCATATAAATAATAATTTTACCTACAGCTTAATTTTACCTTGAATCCAAGATAATTTCAAGCTCCTTCTGGACAACTTTTTAGCGAAAGTTCGTCCTAGAAAAAATTTTTGCAACATTTAAAATGCAACTTGCAAAAAAATTGCAATTTTGCAAGTTTAATGCAAATTTTCTTGAAATTCTGCAAGTTTCCAAAAAAAACTTGCAAAAAAATGAAAAAAAATTTTTTAAAATTTTTTAATTTTTCTTGCAAGCACAAGTTAAAATTATTTTGTAAAAACAAAATCATAAAAAAAGAACCGCCCATAGCGGTCCTCTCTTCTAAAAATTCAAGACTAATATCTTCTCATTTCCCTTTGGAATTTTATTTGGTAAAGGTGATCGATATATTTGTCATTATTTAATAACCCCTTGTACCATCTTACTTTTTCGACTGGCATGCTTGGTCCGTCATCTTCG
>QWCK01001235.1_pt1 | contig 38822 bp, 23 predicted proteins | sample 1972571 | NCBI WGS metagenome assembly QWCK01 (sample SAMN09866710, study PRJNA288562) | Human gut metagenome isolate term2_stool, whole genome shotgun sequencing... | isolation source: gut | host: Homo sapiens | place: USA: California | reverse complement strand
TTTTGAAATCGAACCACCATGAGCGATGCTCCAGATAGTAGAGGTCGAGTTCAAGCCGCTTGAGCATTTTCTCCATGGTGTCGGTGTAGCCGTTGTACAGTGTGGCGTATGAGGTGACACCCGGACGAATCTGATAGAGATAAAAATATCTTGGGTCACGCTTGACAATCTGGTCTATATAGTACTTTCGCTCCGGTCTTGGCCCGATGAGTGCCATGTCGCCCTTCACAACATTCCATAGCTGTGGCAACTCATCGAGATGGTGGTCGCGGAGAAAACGTCCAATTTTAGTCATTCTATCATCTTTGGCATGTCTATATAGTTGTGGCCCATCCTTTTCGGCATCTATTCTCATGCTTCTAAACTTATAAATGGTAAAAGGTCTGCCAAAGCGCCCAATACGTTCCTGCTTGAAGATGGCAGGGCCGCCGTCCTCCCGTTTGACAAGAATGTAGCATATCAGGAATAATGGAGAGAAAACGATTATACTGACGATGGCTGTGCAGAAATCAAGCGTGCGTTTTATATTGCGCTCAAATTCATTCATACCATCGGGAATGAATCGCTTGTTGTCAATATCGTCGTTATATTTAATATATGCAGGAATATTACCCATCGCCAATGAGAATGTTTGTTTTTAACAAAACGATATAAAAACAAGATTATTATTAAACAACTAAACTAATTTCAAAACGTGCTTCAGATTAACGCTTTTAGGAAGGCTCGAAACGCATAGTTAGCGTAATAGTAGATAGATTTGACAAAAGAAATGTTCTCAACATGTCGATAAATATACCATTGCCATGAGAGGACGTTCCATTTGTTAGCTGAAACAGAACCACCGTGAGTTCGGTATATTGCGCTTACAGTGTTAGTGTTCTTACCGATGTATCCTTTTTTCAGAATAGCAAGCCACATAACATAGTCTTCGTGGTGTACATTTTCAATAGGTATTTTCCCAACCTTTACGGTGTCGTATATGCCTGTCAAATTTCCGATAATATTGCCAAGTAGCATCTGATGATAAGTTATTTTTTGTGGTGCCTTAACAATTCTTTCAGGTTGTGTATTGGAGTCTTGGTCAGTCTTTTCGTAATTGGAATATACGATGGCGGTTCGTTTGTCTTCAAAAAGTGGAAGCTGCTGTTCGAGTTTGTAAGGTTTCCACATATCGTCACTGTCCAAAAAAGCGATAAATCGACCTTTAGCCATTCGCACCCCCATGTTTCGAGGTGCCGATGGCATGCCAATATGGTTCTTGTTTTCTAAAACAAAAATTCGAGAATCCTTTTCAGCATATTTCTTTGCTATTGTCATGGACGCATCTGTTGAAGCGTCATCGATAATTAGTAGTTCCCAATTGTTGAATGTTTGGGAAATAACTGAATCAATGGAAGCCCTGATAAATCTTTCGGCATTGTGTACAGGCATGATGACCGAAACCCGTGGAGACGTACTGGAAATCATATTGCAAACTTACATAAAAATGTAGAGTTCAAAGCATGTTTATTAAGAAAATATTTATAGTCATTGTAAGCATTCAATATACGCTGCCAGGTAGCGTTATAAAAGAACGATAAGCATCTTATTCATGTACTGCAATATTAGTACGCTTCTTCACTATCTTATCATAATCTTCGCCGTTACCTATGATGCGTTGCTTAGGTTGGTATTGCGCACATAACGGGCATCGGCTGGGGCGATGCCAAATGGTTTGAAGTTTGGAGACGTGAAAAAGGATTTGACAGATATTGTCGCTCATAAAGGGCTTGTCTTTAGCTTGTCTAATTGCTTTCACAATATCGGTATGACGTGCCATGAATGATTTTGAGAACCAAATGACCAATGGTATCTCATATTGATACTTCAAGCATTCTGCCTCTAAACCTTTTTCGGGATTTACACGCCCCATCTGGTCACGATAATCATACACCTCTTCGCCATGGTCGGGCATGTATATCAATATGGTTGGCTTGTCTGCATACCATGTAGCAATCTTCTTGATGACACAGTCATTATAATATGTAGCGTTATCGTAGTCTGCTATCTGTGTGCGCTTGTCGTCTGTAAGATATGCAGCATTGTTAGGACAGTCATCTTTTGTAAAACGTGTATAGGCTGGCGTGTGAGGATAACGGTCTGAATATTTAACATGCTGACCTAAGATATGAAACATTATCAAATTTCTATAAGTAGCCTTTTGTCCTTCCTTTTTTAAAAAGTCATCAACCAACTCGCCGTCATAGGCAAATAGTTCAGAACTAACGGCATTGTAAGAATAATCCATGATCGTTTTGTCAAAAAAGAAAGAATTGGCGGAATAGGTATAAAAGGCTCCCATATCCATATATCGCTGATTATCCCAGAATGTAACTTTATAGCCAGCTTGTTTGAAGAGCATAGGAAAGAAAGGCGAGCGATACCATACCTCTTGATCCGTTAAGCTGTTGCAACAAAAAGAATTTTTCTGTGCGAATGTAGTTGAGTTAAATGGTGTCACTACATCGCTGAATGCTTTCAAATAACCCTTTTTCTGCTCTTTGTCCATGAAAGGAGTTGTTTTGAGTGGATATCCGTAGATTGAGGCGTGTCTTTTTATATATGACTCTCCAAAAATATAAATTACATTGAGCGTGTCACTCTTTGCGTGAGCAGTTTTTCTTACCACAGGGTAATGATAAATTTTCTTGGCGTATTGCACCGCAAGTTTTACCTCATTTGCTACTACAGTAGGCACATAAAAAGAATAAACCATGGCAGTAACCGCATCCATCGCCTTTGAATTATTAATAGAAGCCCATTGGTTGATTTGTTCGCTTGTTTTACATTGTGTCATCTTATAATAGAGGTGGGTATGATACAGCCCCGAAACAGCAACAACAAATCCTACTATCCCGGTCCACAACAACAGTCTTGGTCTGTTTAGCCTTTGCCGCATTCGACTTTGAGACCAATAACGCTCAGCGATGACAATTAGTGTCACCAAGATGGCTATTGTGACATAACCAATTATTGCCTTTGTACTTAAGCCATAGTTAACTATAAATTCGTAGGCTTCTCTCGTATTAGTTTCTAATACAAATTGCACGATAAGAGGCGAAATACAAGCCTTGAATAACAAGTATGCCAAAGCAAAGAAAAAGAAGAGGAAAATGCCAATGGCATAAAAAACTTTTTTTGCTACTTGGGATTTATTAGCAAAATATGCCAAGATTTGGGCATACATGAGAGCAAATGCATAGTATTTCCAGCCTACAAAAAACTCATGTCTGGATATGGTTATCAGATGTTTTCCAAGCGTTGCAGGAAGAATGCATATTAAGAAGATGATGATGAAAGGTAATTCATGTATTATGATATTTCCCCACCATGTAAAGAAGCTGCTAATGGAGGATTGAATAGAATCTTTGAATGTTTTCATTTTTTTGTTTCTTTCTTGAATCCAGGTCGCATTTCATTGAAGCGATAGTAAAGCGTTGGGAAGAAAATATTCATGAATCTTGCCGCATAGACAATTGGATATTTAATTTTTTGAAATCGTGCCATATAAGCAAGAATGTCTTTTATTGATCGAAGAGGAGATGAAAAGTACGTTATTCGTTGGCGAATTGACATTCTTTTTACATATTCTTGTTCTTCTTCGTCAGAATAATGATCATCTTCGCAAATGCCGCATACAGAACTAGTTACTAATACTGGCAATCCTGCTTTGTTGGCTTGGAGTCCATAGGCCCAGTCTGCACATCGATGACGGTAACATGAGTCAAATATTCCGATTTCATCCACTACGGCTTTTGGGACAAGAAGAATGTTAGCGTTGGTTATTTTACAAATTTGGGGGTGTCCGTCTGGATGTATCAGTACAAATTTACCTATCAATGGATGACTGTAATAACCTCCTCCATAGGTTATCTTTTTTTGATTTGGACAGCAGGTGATACCTGAATACACTCCTCCTTTAGAATATGTTTTGAGTGAATAAAGGTGTGTCTCCAAAAGTTCTATGAGTGCATGTTTGAAGAGAAAAGTGTCATCGTTTAGTAAAAGATAGTAATCCCATTGAGAATGTTCTTTCAAAGCTTCTTTCCAGGCGTAACGCATTCCACCAGCCCAGTAAAGTTGTCCATTACCTTTCAGAATGACAATGTCTTCGTTTCTAAATGTCTGCTTTATGCTTTCTGCTGTCCCGTCGGTGCATCCGTCATCAGTTAGAAACAATTTTAATCGAAGTGGAGAGTCGCTTTCTTGCCGATATGTTTCAGCAGCCTCATATAGACAGCTTAAGGCTTTCATTGTCATCTGTTTTCGATTATGGCAGGTAATGATAGTTGCAATATTAATAGTGTGTTCTTTTTTCATGAGGCCTTTCGTTTATTCATTGAATAATGTTTCTAATTTTCCCAGCGTGTTTTCAACTGAAAATTTTGCTTGTGAAAATTTATAGGCTGCTTGCGCATAAAGGCTTCTTTTCTTTTTATCTTTTAAAGCGTGAAGTGCTTGCTCGATATCCTTTGCATTGTTGGGGCTGATAACAATTCCAGTCTTACCGTCTTGAATAGTCTCAGTGTTGCCCCCCACGTTGGTTACAATAGCAGCGCACTGCATGTTAATAGCCTCAAGCAGAGCCATAGAGTGGTTTTCATTGAGAGTAGGAAAAAGGAAGATGTCGCTATCTTTGAGCAGTTCGTATACATCTGTTCTGTTTCCGAGGAGGAACAAACGTCTTTTCGCAATTTCTTCTTTACACAACTCTTGGTAGTAATGTAGATAATCGCCACTCCCTACAATGACAAAAACAAAGGCTGAATCTTTAAAATTTTGAAGAGTCTCAATAATATATTGATGTCCTTTTCGAATAACAACACGCCCAACAGAGATGACAATGATTTTATTTTCGGGAATATTGAGTTCTTTTCTGAGTCTTCCAGAGTCAACCTTATTGATATCAATATTAGGGAAAGAATTGTAAATGACTCCTTTGTTAGCTCCAGCCTTGGCCAGTTTTAGGGGCTTCACACTTGTCTGTTCTGCTTGGCAAACCGTAAAAATACTATCTGCCATTATTATTTCTAAGGGCTCTATAATGTATTTAAGAATTATTTTCCTGAAGGATCTTTCTGGTACGTCCCAGTCAGATCCATGGACACAAACAATCGTCTTTTTGACATTCGAAAGTTTTGCAGCCAAAACCATTAAAAAACCAATGTATTGCAAGCCACGGACGAAAGCCACATCGGCGTGCTCTGCATTGATTAGTTTCCAATAAGAGTGCACGAACTTGATACCCTTGATAGGATTGAAATGCAGCGCACTATCGCTGATGCCTATTTCCTTGAACTCATATTTTTTCGAGAGGTAGGAGTTTAGGATATTTTGATGAACAGTTTTTGGCCCGCCTTCTTTATATTTTGTATCAACTAAAAGAATTTTTTTCATTTTATAGCATTTGTTCTTGTGTCCCGCAATGGTTTGAAGGTTCTTCTCTACTGTTTTTATTTAATTCTTTATGCTGTTCAGAGTAATATGTTTCGCTGTGTGCTGCAACAAGCATGAAAAAGGAGATAAGCCAAATAGCATTGTAAAATACGAAAAATACACCATAGAATGAATAAATGAGTCCAAAAGTGAAAAAGTAAAAATACATTTTATGACGATGTTTTTTGTATCTGCGCCATTGACGAAGAGTGAAAACAACCATGAGGGCAATGTATAAAGCTAAACCGATAAAACCCAAGTTGACGAATGCTTCCAAATAAGAATTATGCGAAATCTGTCTGAAGCAAGAGACTCCTTGATAATTGCCACTACCAACCCCAAGTGGCATGTTTTGCAGTGCAACTTTCGTAGCATCATATACCAGCATCATTCGACTATCTTCCGTTACGTCTGTTTCAGCTCGTTGTTTCAGGAAACTATTTTCATAGATATTGAGAATTTGTCCTGAAATAGCCACGATGACAAATACTGCTGCTATAGAAAACTGGATTTTCTTTTTTATTTGTACACCTCTTATGTATCGTTCATATAAGAGCATACCATAAAGTGGAACTTGTATTATGATGACTTGTCTGGACGCTGTAAGTAATGAAACTCCAAACGAGGCAGGAAGCATCAACCAAAAGGAAATAGCCCATAATCGCTTTGCCCACCTGTTTTTTGTTATCTGACAGAGCATAAACGATAAAAAGGTGACAAAAAAGGTATAATATGCCATGGTGTTGGCATTTAGCATTTCATCATTCAGCCGGTCGCTGTCGTCAACCATCATCGTAAATATGTTATGAATAGCGTAATTCCAAGCGCTGAGGTATAATAGTACATATACAAAATATAAGTAGGGAATAAGTCTTAATTTTCTTGCAAAGATTGAGATACAATAAACTAAAAGGAACGCACCTAAAATCATGTGTAATTCTGTGCTGGCAAGATCTTTGTTATCTGCCCATAGGTAGGCTATACAATCCCAAATAAAAAGCCCATACAGCAACTTTTCATAAATATTTGTATGAAACCCCTTGTTAAATAAGGTGGCTATCATGCATGCTAAAGGTATAGCTAAATATAATCCGACAGTATTAGCCGCTGGCGAATAAAGACTTACAAAGGCTGCAAAAAAAAGACATGCAATGCCAATGTAATAATATAAATTATTTTTTATGTATCGTATGCGTTTCATTTACATTTAGTAAGACCTAAACAATTACTAATCCATGGATAAATTCTCAATAATATCAGTAGACATTTGATTCTGTCCTTTTTGGAATTGTTATTGTCTAAGAGAATCTTCCTTTCTATATCTGGATAATAATTCTTCCATATATGGTAGTATTTTTTTTTGCTTACAAGGGGAAGTATCAGACTCTTTGTATGGTAGCATGTATGTGCTATGGCCCCATTTATGGACTTATAAAGTTCTGTTCTTTTATAGAAATCTACAATAAGTTCAAGGTTAATAGAGGCTTGTACAAATTTGTTAAATACGACAATGTCACCTTTCATATTGACCATCGATTGTTCATGCTGATAATAGAAGTATAAAGGCTGTTCCACATAACAATTTCTTTTACTGAAATATGCAAGTTGCATGGTTAGAGCAAAGTCCTCCCCCATGGATTCTGAGGGATAATGTATCGTATTTGACAGCAACGTTCGCTTGAATAATTTATTCCATGATGACCAAGGGATTCTCTGGTAAAACATATCCGTGATAAATTTATCATGCATAGAATTTATCATGCCTTTTTTTCTCTCTAATTTATTGTCGTATGCATAGTAAAAATCACATACAACAATGTCTGCATTTTCATTAGCCCCTTTTGTGTACATGGTTTCATAGGCAGATTTGTCTACCCAGTCATCACTATCGCATACAGCAAAGTACTCACCCCTGGCATACTTAATCCCCTTTTCCCTTGTTTTTGCTAAACCTCTATTTTCTTCAGAATTTATAATACGGATGTGTTCTCTTCTTTTTGGGTAATTCTTAATAATGGAAGTCAGAATTTCCATAGACCGATCTTTAGTACAATCATTGACAAAAATATATTCGATGTCTTCAAGTGTTTGTTCAAATAAAGATCTTGCACACCGTTCTATATATTTCTCAACACCATAAATGGGAACTATAACAGATATCTTATAATTCATGTCTTCTTTCGTTATATTATTTTTTGAAATATGCTTTTAGCACAGCTTGTTCCTTTTTTGTAAGCAGAAGATAGTAGCAGGTTGGTACAGCTACAATTACGTCTAGAAAACAAACGAATAATAATCTCATGAATGAACTATCAATATTCCATATAGCAAAGAGAAGGGTTAAGGGTATAATACATGTTAGTACCATGCAAGGGCGAAGTACTTTTTTCAGATAAAGACAGAAATTAAAATTCACAACTTTGTGAGTGAAGTACAGACAGACACATTGGTTGATAATGGAGAAAATAATGGTTATTACAAAAGAACTTATAGATGAAAAACCTAATCGTAGAAAAATATAACAAAATGGTATTAAGCATAAGTTCACTAAAGTACTACCTATTTGATAATTTTTTAATTTTCCTGTAGCTTGTGTAATTTGAGTGCAAGGTGTATTTAGCGTACAAATTAGTGTGTCAATAAGAAGTAGTATTGAATATGCTTCAGAATTAATGGGGACATTTGCTCCTAACCATAATTTCAAAACATAATTAATTTCTAAACAGAGGGGACATATCAATATAAGTATGGCGGTAAAACATATTTTTGACTCTGTAAACATCATGGATACCGCAAGCTTTTCGTTTTCTTCAGCAATAGCATTTGTTATCTGTGGTGAAAAGGCTAACGTAATATTTGCAGAGAACTGTCCCACAGCACTGCTTATTTGCATAGAGATTCCGCGTGCGGCATTAACGATAGGGCCGAAGAAATTGTTCAACAACAGACTGATGCCTTGTCCTCTAAGCATGAATGCCAGCGTCCCCATCATGTTCCATCCCGTAAATGCCAACAACGAACGGGCGGTTTGCTGGTTTATCTTTCTACTTAAATGAATATAACGGAAGGACAGTTTGGCATATCCATGGTATAGCAAAAAATCAAAGATAGCAATTCCAAGCAAGAAATATGCGTACACAGAGATATGCTCGCCACCGATGTAAGGCAATGCCATAGCCGCTGCTACTTTTAGACTGATGTCAATCATACTACCCGCCGCGTAAAATCCCATTCTCTCTTTGGCAAGAATAAGTCCTGTGGCTGGGATTTGAAGGATAATCAAAACCAACGAAAGGGTAGAGGCATGAAACAATATGATGGCAGCCTCCATACGGTTGGCTGGCACCACTAAATAGTGATTGAGATACCATAACCCAATCGATTCCAGTAAGATGAAGGTAAGCAATGCTACCAGTAGGTTGATGATACAGCCTGTTGCAAAAATATCTTGAATACCTTGTTCCCGTTTGTGAGTGCCCTCATAATTGTAATAGCGTTGCAGGGTAGACGCAAGTGTTGTGTTGAAAAAGCCAAATAGCGACACCAGACCAGCGACAACCATATATATGCCATAGTCAACAACGCCAAGTGTTTCTAACAATATGCGTGAGATATATAGGTTGGCCAACAATACAAAAAACATCCTGATGTATAGGAATATTGTATTTTTAGCTATCCTTTTATTATTGGCCTGATAGGTAATCATGCACAAAGATATCTTAGAAGATTAAATCTCTGGAAATATAGATGGTCGTTGTGATGAAGGCTAAAAACAACATGCCTGCTACAAAGACCATCCGCTTCGGCCCGGCCGGTTTCAGAGGCACCGCTGCATTCGTAATGAGGGTGAACACAGGTGTCCTTTCCTGTACTTTTGCTGTTGCTGCTTGCAATTGTGTGTTGAGAGTGCTGTAGGCGTTGAATTTTAGTTGCATGTCGTTTTCCAAGTCATCTTTCTTGGATTTGAAACTTTCCAGCATGATTTCCATGTTGGCATCGGCGTATCTGCCATAGGCTTGTCGTGCCTTTTCGTAAACCTGCTTGGCTTTTGCAGTGAGTCGTTTATAGTATTCCATGTCATGACGTGACTTGCTGGTTCGGTATTCGGTAATAAACTGCTGTAGCTTGCATCTAACCGAGTCAGCCATGGCAGCTGCAATCAGGGGATCTTGGTCTTCTACGTTGATGGTAATGAGATTAGTCTTCTTGTCCACGCTACATGTCACCTTGTTACGAATGGCATCAAAAATGTCACTCTCTCCCTTGGTGAGCTGGAAAGCATCAATCTGATGCCCTGCCGGTGTCGGTGTTGCTTTCTCGGCAAACAAACTCTTGACGGCATAGAATGGGACCATCAGTGGATTATACTTTTGGTGTTTGTCCAAGTAGTTGTAATAGGTTGTGTTGATACTCCCATCGATGTTTTTGACTGGGATGTCGATGAGTTGCAGAATAAATCTGTTCGACTTCAACAACTCTGGGTAGAGTTCCGGCGAGATAGCATCCGACAGGACTGTGTTGTTAAGATTGAATCCCATTGATGCGGCAATATCCGACAGTCCGCCGCCCATCTCATTCATGTTGCCTAACTCTGGAGCCAGTGTCACTCCGCTCTTGTAGTATCTTGGAACGGGCAATATCAGGCAGCAGGCAACTATAAATGTCACTGTCAATACCATGGCATATGTCCTTTTCTTTCGGACTATTCTTCTGACAATCTCAGATATGTTGATTTGTTCGTTTACTTTTTCCATCTTTTCTGTGTGTGAGACTTTGACTTCATTGCTTCAGGTGGGCATCTACTTGGCTATATTCGCTATCGTCGCAATCATTGCGGCGATGCTGGCCATGCCAGAGCCGAGGCTCATGGTTTCGGCAATACTCATCTTGCGTGATATTTTGCTCGGGACTACGATTTCGCAGCCCGGCTCTATCTTTGCACCTTGGCTCACTTTGCCAACCATGCCGTTCATGTAGATGATGTAGGCCTTGCTCTTGCGCGCGTTCTGTGCAAAACCGCCGGCTGTGTTGATGTAGTATCTTGCTCGTTTCCCCTTTTCGTAGGCTACGGTGTTGGGATACATCACGGCGCCGTTGATTTTAACCGTTGCGGTATATTGTGGCAGGATGAGCCGGTCGCCGGCGCGCAATACAATGTTAGCATCGCTTCCTGGGTCTTGGAGTGCTTTGTCAAGCTCGATGCCCACGGGGAACGTGCTGGGTATTTCGAATTTCTGGAACTGTGTGTTCGATGCCTGTTGGCTCATTTGCTGAATATTCCCGGCATTGTTGCTGCTTGCAGCCAGTTGGAGCAACTGTTGTTGCAGTTGTTCCTGTTGCATCTTTAGGGCTGCCTGCATACGGGCACGTTCCACCTCGTTGGGCACGCGCTCCAGTCGGGCACCCTTGATATAGGCCATGTCGGTCACTCCACCGGCTGCCTTCAACAGATCGGTCAGGCGAGCGTTGCGTTTGTTTAGGGTGTATGTGCCACCAAACATCACCTCGCCCTCTATTGTAACATTTTGTTGCTCAGAATAAGCCGGGCTTTTACGCACATAAACCTGATCGAACGGCATCAGCACGAAACCTTGCTCGCCGTCAATCACAAAACCGTCTTTCAGAGCGAAGCTAAAGGTTTGGGCTATAATACTGTCGGTGGTCATGGCTTGAGGATTACTCACCCTTCGAGCCACGTCCACTTTGACAGTAGATGCCGTCTCTTTCAGTCCGCCGGCTTGGAGCACAAAGTCTTCCAGGGTTTCGTTGTCGGCATATTTATAGATGCCAGGATATTGCACCTCGCCGTGAATCGTGAGGGTGCGCTCCGTCATGGCCTCCTGTTTGCTTGGAATGAAGAGCACGTCGTTTTCTTTCAATGGGATGTCGACCACATGACCGGTCATAATACCCTGCACGTCAATACTCACCACTTTCAGCGTTCGGTCGCTCTTCATGCGGTGCATCACTGCGCGGTTGGTGAAGGCTTCCTCAGTGAGTCCTTCAGCATGTTCGATGAGTGTGCGCACGCTATTGACGCCCCCTCCCAGTTGATACATGCCCGGCCGGAAGACGGCTCCCTTGATTTCCACGGTGTTCTGATAGCGTGGCAGAATGGAGTCCACACTCACGCTGTCGCCATCGGCAATGCGAAAGCTGCTCATGTCGAACTCCTCAACGTTGAACACGGCATACTCACGACCTGTCTTGCGGTTCACCCGCACGGCTTTGGTATAGGCGTCTCCGGCAAATCCTCCGGCATATTTCAGCAGACTCTCGAGACTCTCGTTCTTCTTCATCTCGTAGAACATGGGACGCTTCACCTTGCCCGTGATATTCACCAGGCAGTCGTAGGGACCCACGATAATCACGTCGCCGTCGGTTAGGCGTACGTTGCCAGTCATTTTGCCATTGAGGATATAGTCGTAGATATCGCACACGCTCACCAGCTTGTTATGACGGTATATCTTGATGTTGCGCAACGTACCCATGTTGTTTGTTCCGCCGGCCAGATACAGAGCATGGAATACACTGGCAAAGGCCGACAGCGTATAGGTACCCGGCGCTTTCACCTCACCCATCACGTTAATGGAGATGGTGCGTGTTTGTCCGAGTGAAATCTTAATCTGGCTACTCTGGTATCTGGCTCCAAGCCGACTGCGTATACGGGCATTGGCCTGAGCCACGGTGAGTCCACTCACTTGAATGGGGCCATAGTTTTCAATAATGATGTCACCATCGGGCGACACCGAACTTTCTATGGTTTTCTGCGAGGCACCGTAGATGTCGATAATCACCGCATCCCCGGGGCCGAGGCGGTAGTTCTGCGGCGTGGCAATGTTCATGGCAGGCTCAAACGTCAGGTTTTTGTTATTGAAAATGTCGCGGCCGAATACCTTTGTTTTTTCTTTTTTCTGATTCTCCAACATCACCTTCAGCATTTCCAAGGAGTCGGCTGGTGTCATCAATCCCAGCTCAGTTTGCATTTGCAGGAAATCGGAGCTGTTCTCATCGTATTCGTTTTTCCATTCCGGGTTCCCCTGTATGCGCTGTGAGGTTGTGGCGGCACGCCTTTGCTCAGCTTGCTTGGTTTCCTCCTTGTCTTGAGGCTTGACATTGTTACTGCGCAGCCGGCTGTTGGCCTTGGTTTTTTGGTCCACGTTGCCTAAGCCAGAACCCTTTGCCTGCCGCTCATACTTCTTCCTCACCCGGCGAATCTGTGCAATGTCAACGCCGCTTTGCATCAACTTGGTCACGATCTGGGCTTGTGAGGTTCCCCTTTCCACTTCTTTCTGTACGAATTCTGCGACCTGAGAATCTGTCATGGAACTCTGAGCCCAGATGCCAGAAGGGCATAGGGTCGCCAATATGATGCCTATAATGAGTTTCTTCATTATCGTTTTGTGAGATTTTTAAATGCTATAAAAATAACTATTCTTTCCCTAAAATATTGTTATTCTTGCCACAAAGTTATGATAAAATCGGCGAATGGCAAAGCCTTTCGTCTACTTTGGGTGCTTTTCATGAATTTCAAGTCTATGATTTCCCTTGTTGGGCAAAGATAAAAATTGTGGCCACCCCGACAGGTTGTGGCCACGACTTTTCGGAATATACTATTTCTCCGTCTTTCTGCTGGGGTATTGCGCCTTGTAATATTTCAGCTGTTGGAAGAGGCGTTTCTTCAATTTGGCGGCACGTTGGGGCTCTTGTTCTGCCAGATTATGGCTCTCGCCAATATCCTGTCTCACATTATACAATTCCACCTTGTCATATCTCCAGTAGTAGATGAGGTGGTAGTCGCCCTGCATGATCGACGAAGTGGGGCCGTAGCCATCCTTCTCGCTGATGCCTGTAGTCCAGAGATGAGGATAGTGCCAAACAATCTCGCGCTCCCTGCTGAGTTTGGGATTGCGGAGCAGGTCAACAAAACTCCTGCCGTCCACATGCTGCGTGGTTTTATAATGCTTCACGCCCGCCATCTCAATGATGGTAGGGTAGAAGTCCTCAATCATCACGCGGTTGCTGTTGGTGGTGCCTCCTTTGATCACTCCGGGCCAGCTGACCAGCATCGGCTCGTGGACACCTCCCTCTAAGGCTGACCCTTTGCCGCCGCGGGCAGGGTAGTTCTGGTCATAGTTGGCGCGGCCTTGACGGATATTGATGGCCTGTCCGCCGTTGTCAGACATGAACATAATGATTGTGTTGCGTGCCACTTCTGGGCGTGCCTCCAGATAGTTCATGATATCGCCCAGGCTCTTGTCCATGCCTTCGATAAGCGCGGCATGATTGATTTCCTGCTTGTTGAGTGGGGCTTGGAGCATGGGGTCGAAGACACCTTGGCCGTTAGCGGTCATATAGTTTGGAGTAAACCTTTCGTCAGGACTATATGGCGCGTGGATGGCATAGTGTGACATGTAGAGGAAGAAGGGCTGATGGTCAGCAATGGGCTTGTTAAGGGCCTTCAGCGCCTCTATGGTCAGTGCTTCGGTCAGGAACGTGCCCTTGGAGTAATATTGTTCCAATCCCGACACGTGGAAATCGCCTTTACCATAGTCTTCTTGGGCGAGGTAGCTGGCTGGAGCGCCGTTGGCACCACCTGCAATGTTCACTTGGAATCCGAAGTTGGTGGGGTTTTCACCGGCAGTGGTCTGCGCGCCGAAATGTCCCTTGCCGCAGTGGATGGTGAAATAGCCGTTGTCTTTCAACACCTGTGGCAGGGCGGTGATGAGAGTAGTAAGGTGTCGGTTGTGCTGGCTCCTCACGGTGTCGGGCTGTATGCCGTTGCAGTTCCAGTCCGGCGGAGTAATTTCTTTGTCCTTGGCATCGGTCTGCACATTGTATTTCAGTGTCCAATTGGTCACACGGTGGCGGGCGGCATTCATGCCCGAGAGTAGCGAACAGCGTGAAGGCGACGACACGGCACAGGCGTATGCCTGGGTGAAGCGCACGCCTTGGGCTGCCAAACGTTCCATGTTGGGTGTGCGGTAACGCTGGTTGAGCAGGGTCTTCTCTTTATAAAATGGCACAGAGGTTTCTTGCCACCCCATGTCGTCTACCAGAAATAGAATGATATTGGGTCTGTCGGTGGTCTGCGCCTGACAGAGGGAGGCAGCACCTGCTGCAACGCCAAATAGTGCGGTTAGTCTCTTATTCATGTTTTTTAAAGCTGAAGGGATCTTGATTTATCGTTTTATGAATGGGAGCAAAGTTATAAAAACTTCGTCATTTCTTGGCATGTTTTGTTTATAATTAAGATTTGGGCCACGGCTCTTTCATTGAAAAGGCTTGACTCTTAAATACAGGAAGTATACCAATGGTATATTATCTTGGCAAACATCCTTCCGTATTTCACGAATTTAAAAATGCTTGCTGTGTCCTGCATCGATTGTCCTTGCGATTTCTTGCATCGACATCCACGACTTCACACACCCTCATGCTTATGTCGTGAAGAGTTGTGCCAGTCGTTGCAAAAAAATGTGCATGACCGCCGCGCGGCATAATTGTGAATTAAAAATTATGAATTGTGAATTGAAAAACTCCTCCGCTCGGCTCCGCCGAATCTCAGAATATCCATAGAATAATTGTTCGTGAACGGACGGCTCATCGCAGAAAATCTCACATTCTTGCTTCGCAAATAATCTAAGAATATCTGCCTTACCCAAACGCGCAGCCTAATTTTGAATTATGAATTATGAATTTTGAATTGAACTCTGCAGATGTCTACAAAATACTCGTGTATGCGGGTGTCTTCCCCCAGTTCAGGATGGAAGGCCGTAACCAGTTGGTTGGCTTGTCGGGCGGCAACGATGTTTCCGTCTACGGTGGCCAGCACTTCGCAGCCTTCGCCTGCTTCCTCAATGTACGGTGCCCGGATGAACACCATGTCCACCTTGCCGACACCCTTCATTTCCCCGTGGGCAACGAAGCTACCCAACTGTCGGCCGTAGGCGTTGCGCTTCACGGTGATGTTCATGGTACCCAGATGGTCGGCATCGAGCATAATGAGGCCTGCGCACGTGCCAAACACGGGCAACCCTTTCTGGATGGCTTCCCTGATAGGAGAGTAGAGGCCAAGATCTTGCACGAGTCGCATCATCGTGGTGCTTTCTCCGCCGGGAATGATCAGACCGTCCTTGGGTTGTGCCCAATCTTCCACATTACGAATCAAAAACGAGTCTACACCCATACGGGTGAGCATTTGCCGATGTTCGGCAAATGCCCCTTGCAATGCTAAGATGGCAATTTTCATTTCCCGCGTTCTGCCATCAATAATTGTATCTCGCTCTCGTTGATGCCCACCATGGCCTCACCAAGATCTTCGCTCAATTCGGCAAGCATCTTGGGTTTATCATAGTTGGTCACGGCCTTCACGATGGCCTGTGCACGCTTCTCAGGATTGCCGCTCTTGAAGATGCCACTACCCACGAACACGCCTTCGGCTCCCAACTGCATCATCAGGGCAGCATCGGCCGGTGTGGCCACGCCTCCGGCGGCAAAGTTCACCACGGGCAGTTTGCCGTTCTCGTGCACATACTCCACCAAGTCGTAGGGCACACGCAGCTGCTTGGCAGCTTCGTAGAGTTCGTCTTTGCTCATCGACACCAGCCGGCGCATCTCGCTCTGCATCATGCGCATGTGACGCACGGCCTGAATCACGTCACCCGTACCCGGCTCGCCCTTGGTGCGAATCATCGTGGCACCCTCGTTGATGCGGCGAAGCGCTTCGCCGAGGTCTTTGGCACCACACACGAAAGGCACCTTGAACTGGCGTTTGTCGATGTGATACACATCGTCGGCAGGCGAAAGCACCTCGCTTTCGTCGATATAGTCTATCTCGACAGCCTCCAAAATCTGTGCCTCAACGAAATGTCCGATACGGCATTTGGCCATCACAGGAATGCTCACGGCTTCCTGAATGCCCTTAATCATCTTCGGGTCGCTCATGCGCGACACACCTCCGGCGGCACGAATATCGGCTGGAATGCGTTCCAAAGCCATCACGGCGCAGGCTCCGGCAGCCTCGGCGATGCGTGCTTGTTCAGGGGTGGTTACGTCCATGATTACACCGCCCTTGAGCATCTGTGCCAGGTTGCGGTTGAGAGTTGTTCTATCTTCCATTATTTTATAAACTATTAAAAATTACTGATTACAAAGCTATATATAAAAATGAGAACAACCAAGTCCCTGTTCCCAAATCAATAAGCATTGTGCCGAAAATCACAAGCGGCTCATCCGGTTGCGGTATTCCACGGGCGAACAACCTTGATGTGAACTAAAAAACTTGCTGAACATGGGGAGTGAAGAATAGCCGAGCTTGGTGGCGACCTCACTGATGGTCAGTCTGGACGTGGCCAATAGGGTAGAGGCCTCGCGCATGATGTAGTCGGCTATAACCTGTTTGGGCGTTTTCGCAACTGTCGTGGCCGTGATACGTGTGAGGTAACGGGGGGTGATGGCGAGACGGTCGGCATAGAACGCCACGTCGTGAGCCTCGCGATAATGCGTTGCGATGAGGGCCATGAACTGGTTGTAGAGATCAGCCTGTCGGTGTCCTTGGATGCTGCTGTCTACGGCATACACCACTTGACTGTGCAGATAGTCGTGGGCTCGGCTGATGGCTGTTGTGATGTTGCTGCCCATGGCCAGATGCGTGGCAATGGCTGCCGACAGTGCTCCGCCCACGCCGTGCCGTTGCCACCCCTCGGTGTTTTGCGAACTGAAAAACTGATGCTTTTCCTCCGTCATCAATACGGCCGTGAGTCGGCCTTCAGTCTGGTGCCCCCCACGTATGAGTACGGCTCGTGCTCCCATGTTGGTAAATCGCTGGGCCGCCTCCAACATCTCGTCATCCGAAACAATGGGTCTACCCAATAAGATTTCAGCTTCGTTACATCGTGTGAGCAACACAGTGGCTTCGGGAATGAGTTCCTGTTTCCAAGCACTGATGGCCTCGTTGCCAATCAGCTGTTTGCCATGAGAAGTCAGGATTCCCGGCACCATCACTTTGTGAGTGCACCCCACAATTTCATCCTTTAAAGCCACAATGGTGTCGGCATCGCGCACCATCCCCACTTTCACGGTTTTGGGATGGTGGTCTTCTATAACGGCTCTTACCTGCCTAACAACGATGTCACACGGCAGGTTGAGCAAGTCGTGTATGCCCTGCCCATCCTGTACGGTCACTGTGGTAAGAGCCGTCAGAGCATAGCCTCCTAAAGCCGATATGGTTTTGATGTCGGCTTGTATTCCGGAAGCACCGGTGTTGTCGGAGCCTGTAATGCTCAAAACGTATGGCATGAAGCTCATGGGTTGTTCATTCATGGAACATTTCTGCGAGTTGCTTAAAACGTTTGTGAATATCCAGTTCAGAACTTTCTCTGTAAGATTGGAAGGCCGGGTTGCACAAGTCACGTTTCACAGATTCCCAACTGCCACAATTCCCAATATCAACCATATTTGTAGCAAACAAATCTTTAAGGCTGGGCAAAAGTTCTCGTGCACCCATGTCAACAGCATAAATTACCAAGAAAGCTGCGATCGTTGCATCAAAGCAAACAGACTCGGGAAGCGCATCAATGGCGAAATGAATGAGCTGGTGATACCAGTCTAATATTTCTTCACGCCGGTCGGGATTGCGGAAGTTTACTTCCTCACCAATCTTCAATACGTTTATCTTGGCATAGGTGTAGAGTCCCTCTTCTTTCAGGTAATCCATCAACACGTCTAATCTGTGCTGCCCTAATTTATATAATGTGGGTACTACTATCTCCGGTGCGGCGTCTCCAAAATGATAGTCATAAAAATCGGGAGACTGCCTGAGCAATTCCAAAACAACGTCTAAACTGGTGCTGTCGTTTCCAACCTCAGCCAACAGCATGGTTGCGTTAGAAACCACTCCGGTATAATTTTCTTCAAGCTCTTGTGGAATCTCATCACAGGTCAGGCCTATATAATACATGATGATATTCTCCAAATCTTTGCGCAGCGACTCCTTGGGTAGGGCAAGCATTTCGTCAACGGCCATATCTTTCAGATCAAGTGCGTTTTCCGGCTTAAGCAATTCCTCAAGCACCCATTGGTTTTCCACAGTCAATATCTGTGGATAGTCAGGGTGGATATAAGTATATTTCATATCCGGGCCGTAAGATGTGGACATCGGACTATTACTGAAATCCGCGTCGTATGGTGCCATCTCGTCGTCCTCGTCAGATTCGTCTTCATCATCTCCTGCAATAATCAAGAAATCAAAGTTGTCACCCAGATTTTTTTTCAGTGTGGGCACATATTTGTTGGCTTCTGATTGGCTGTTGGCGATAAGAAAATGTTTGCCGTCTTTTCCAAAATCATATTCAATGAGCGGCACATCGTCCGTATCTTCTTCCAAAAGATATTGAGCAAGTGTAAAGCCGGGGTGAGGGTTGATGCCCCCCTCTTCCGCAAAGGCTATGGCACCATAAATCCAGTTGTGTGCTTCTTCATAGCTACATTCCCTGATTCCACTATTAGCCATTTTTTCTTTCAACAGCGCAAATTCAGATTCATCCATACGGAGCATATGGAACGCATTCTTGACACCAAGACAAAATATATCCATAAGGAATACGCCCACGCTTACCTTGCCGTTCTTGTGCATGCGAGTCACAATGACATTACCTTCACCACAGGCCTCGATATCTTCACTAATATAGCATTTGCCTATCGCTAATGACCGAGCCTTCTCTTTCAGATATTTTGCGGGAGACAGAGATGGTTGTTGTGTTGCTCCTTTTTTCTTTTTCTTCTTTGACATGATAAAAACAACGTGTTAGATGGAATCGTTAAAAAGTTGATGTCGCCAATGGGTTGGGCAATCCATGATGTTCCGCAATTTTCGTTCGATACCTGTTTTGTGAAATGATGGGCAAATATCGTATTTTTTTTTAGAACCTGCAAGAAAATTACGGATATCTTGCCAAGGACCCTCTGTCTCTGGCAAGAGAAAGGATGGACAGCTAACACCGTGCGTGGATGGTTTACAGTTGTAGGCCGTCAACGAGGTGTACAGAGACCAATTTTGTCAAGAAAACTATACCAAAACGGAGTCGAAAATTTTTGGCGTTTCAGAAATTGAAAAGTCCTTCCAATCTCTCAAACGCCCGTTGACGGTCAGTCAAAAAAGAGACGAGAGTGCGATCAGGGTCTTGTCACACGGTGAATAAGCCTTAGTCGTGAGACGGATAAGGCTTTGCCGCCCTGCGATGAAGCTTGAATCGTGGCATGATGAGATATCAACGGCAAGGCCTTCAGAAAACTATGAAGTGCTGATTTTTCACTCGCTCCTCTTAACTCATTGTGTTCTTAGACGTTGTAAAAAACCGGCAAATTTCGCATGTTTCGCCCAATGCCTTTTCCGCTTTCAAATACGGCAAGCATTCGAGGCACTTTGTCGTGATATTTCAGAGATATTTACAGGAAGATTCAACCTGTGTGATAAAGTGAATAAACGTTATCGTCAAAAATAAAAGGCAGGGAAGTTTGTGTTATTCAGATAAAAACACTATATTTGCATCCCAGTCCTCTTGGCAAGCGTGCTAAGGGGCGATATCATGAAATCTTGGGGTTGACTGGATTTGACAGCAGGATGAGATGGTATGTAAGCATGCGGAGCTTCGGTAGCTTGCTCCTAAATCTGAGTTATCAAAAATTTAATTGGCGAAAACAATTACGCTCTCGCTGCCTAATTGAAGAACAGTAGATTACTGGCTTAATTCCGTCACCAGGTGATGGAACGAGACATCGCTCCGAGGATGTTGTTCCGAATCCGGAGATCAAGCGGTGCAGGTTAAATCGGAAATAGCCCGTGTAGGTCTCGATGCTCGGGTGAAATTTAGAGGCTAAGGTGATGGTTGGTGGTTCGGGTCTTGCCATTACACGAAAAACAAAGGCCGAAATAAGCATGTAGAAAGCGTATGGTTTCCCTGTTTGGACGCGGGTTCGACTCCCGCCAGCTCCACTACTATGTTAAGGGTTAATTTATCTTAATAGGGTAATAAAAAGTGCCGTTTACGCCCGGATGTTATACATAAAACCTTATCTTTGCAAAAACGGCATTATATAAGGAATACGCGTATGAATCATAAAATACTTTCTGTGCTCTTACTGGTAACAGTTTTTTTAGGAGTTCCCCGAGTGGCAGATGCCACGCCGGCTATAGAAATTATTGATAATGAAATTCAAAAGATTTCCATTACAGTTAATGAGGAGTCTGTAATGCGCATTACGGGTGCAGCTGGCCAAGAACTTTCCATTTATAACATTACAGGCGTAAGGGTGATGAACTTGAAAATAGATGGAGCCGACAGGAGCTACAGCCTGAACTTACCCAAAGGTTGCTATATCGTTAAGGTGGGCAAGATGGTTCGCAAAATATCGATTAGATAAGAAAAACGCCTGTAAACTTGAAACCTATCCGTTGGCTGTTGGCTGTTTTTTTCATTGGAATTTGCTTTCAGTCGTGCCATGAAAAGAATATCAACGTGAATAGTCATTTGTCATTAGATGACTATAAGTCGTTGGATACAACTATTTATCATATAAATGCTCGGAAAATACGTGAGCACATTGGTTTTTTGTGTCGGTCTGACAAGGACTCAATGGCTCCGGACTATCGTACCCGTAAGTATTACAAGAGCAATTATTCTTTCTTGTGGATAGACCGAAAGGGGATTGACGGCAGGGCAGACAGCCTGATAGATTGTCTACAGAACATTACGAGGATAGGTTTTTCTAAAAACAAATTTCGTCTCCCTCGGATAGAGAGCGATTTGCAACGGCTTAGAAACTTGGACTTTGATGGGTCGGACAACTCCATCAATAAGGTGTTGGCACGGTTGGAATACAATCTTACCAAGGCTTATTTCCGCTATGTCTCCGGCCAGCGATTTGGTTTTATGAATCCCAAATATGTGCTCAACCACGTTGATGTGCATGAACAAAAGGAAAATACAGTCACGTACCGTACATTATATGACATTAAGACGGAGCGTGCAGGTGACAGATTTTACCGGACCGCTATGAGCATGATTCGTGAAGACAGCATAGCCGATTTTATAAGAAAAGCGGAACCGAACGACGAAGTTTACGATAGCTTGGAGAGGCTGTTGCAGAGTCCGGGACTGTCACGCATGCAGCGGAATAGGATCTTGGTCAATATGGAGCGGTGCAGGTGGCGAATGCAGGACAATCCGCAAAGGCATGAGAAATATGTTCTCGTGAACATCCCATCTTTCCACCTACGGGCTGTGGACGGCGACAAGGTGCTGACGATGCGAATTGCATTTGGTTCCAACAAAAATAAAACACCCTTGATTGTCAGTGCTATCAAGCGAATGGACGTCAATCCACAATGGGTGATGCCCAAAAGTATCGTCAGGAAGAGCGTTGTGCCACAGTTAGGTAACATCAATTATTTTACACAAAACAGATATTTCATCCGCAATCGTCAAACCGGTGAGCATGTTGATGTCAGCAGTGTGTCGCCCGAAATGCTTGAGAGCGGCGATTATTTTGTTATCCAGCGAGGTGGGGAAGGGAATGCGATGGGAAGAATTGTCTTTCGGTTTGATAATAATTTATCAATTTACTTGCACGACACCTCGTCTCGCACAATATTCGATCGTTCGGTAAGGAATGTGAGTCATGGATGCATCAGAGTGGAGAAGCCTTTTGAACTGAGCAAGTTTGTGCTTGCCAAAAAAGATGACAAGCTTGTGGATAGGATAAATTATTCGATGCATGCAGACGTGTCGCCTGTCAATATGAAAAAAGAGGAAATGACAGAGCGGATGATGCTCGTGGCTGATACCCTGGATCGAAGTCGGCTTATAGGTAGTGTCAATATTAAACCTATGGTTCCCATATTCATCTTATATTATACGATGTATCCTGATGCAAGTGGGAAAATCGAGACGTTCAGCGATGTCTATGGGTACGATTCATTGATATACCAACAGTTGAGAAATTACATATAACGAAACCTCCAAGGCAAAAACAGTGAGAGGGTGCGACGATGATAAACTGGTCAGCATGCTGGCCGACCCACAACAGCAGCATAAGGCTTTTGCGCTCGTTGTTCATCAATATAGTGAGCAGCTATATTGGAAGATTCGTCGCATGGTACTCTCGCATGATGATGCCAATGACGTTTTGCAAAATACTTTTATCAAAGCGTGGAACAAACGGTCAACATTCCAAAATAAATCGAAGTTCTCTACTTGGCTTTTCCGCATTGCCATCAACGAATCTCTTGATTTCCTTCGGCGTCAGAAACAGGCACAGCAGGTCAGTGCCGATGATGAGGCGGTGTCTGCTAAACTTTTGGCCGATGAGTATTTTGATGGATCTCGAGCCGAGGCCCTGCTTCAACAGGCCATCGCATCACTGCCCGATGTGCAGCGTATGGTGTTCAATCTCCGATATTACGATGAAATGAAATATTCGGAAATGAGCCAACTTCTCGACACCAGCGAGGGGGCTTTGAAGGCGAGCTATCATTTAGCTGTTAAAAAAATTAAGGCGTATATTGAGAGAAGGGAGTGAATGGTGGTTAAGAATATTGAGAGAGAGAGCATTTCTTTTGTGCATTTCGAGTACAACAAGTTCATCTCAATTTAAACCTTAAGGCCTAAAGAACGTCAAATAGACAAAAGAAAGATATGGAAAGAGAAGATCAATTTTTGGTTGACAGGTTTGGTCGAGAAACTCCATTTAGGGTGCCCGACGGATACTTTGAAGACTTTGCTTCTCTGATGATGCAAAAGTTGCCGGAGAAAAACGAACGTGCCACCACACCACATTGGGTTGTCATGAAGACAAATCGTTGGCATCGCTGGCGTCCGATAGCGGTTGTAGCAGCATGTGTCTGTGCAGCCGTCTTTGGAGTGGGCGTATATCTGCACAGCAATACACCAGGAGTTACTGAGTCACACGTTCGAGTAGCAAACGGCGTTTCGCCTGTCTCATTCTCTGCGGTGGATGCCATCGCAGATTATGCCATGCTTGATGCCGAAGACATGTATGCCTATATGGAAGATGCTGAGTAGTTAACCATTTAATATGTAAATCCTTGAAAAGGTTCTTGTTTATTTTAGCCATAGCATTTGCAGCAGTACAGCTGAATGCGCATGAGAGACATAAGTTCAATCCTGAGAAATATGAGGCTGAGCTTCAGCAATTTATTGTGACGGAAGCAGCACTCACTCCTTATGAAGCATCTGTCTTTTTTCCTGTTTATAAGGAGATGCAGGACAAGCAGCGTTTGTTGTTTAACAAGATGCGTAGCTTTCGTCATGTTGACGTAAGGGATGACAAGGCATGCTTGGAAGCTATTCAAGGCAGAGATGAAACGGAACTTAAAATTAAGAAATTGCAGCAGCAATACCATACTAAGTTTTGCAGAATTCTGCCGCCCAGTAAGGTTTTTCGGATTATCAGGGCAGAAGAAAAGTTCCACCGCCAGGCATTTCGGCGTGCGGCCAAGCGAAGGTAATTTATAGCTTTGCTGTTATCATGACTCTTTAATTGACAGAGAAAAGGGCTGGGTTCCTCTGTGCGGAATTCAGTATTAGGTACAGATAAGAAGTTGTTTGGCTACGTCTGCACTTGATACTTGTGTCAGCGATTTCTTGTCATCGGAAATCTCTCTCTTAAATCATGTGGTATTTCCAAAATTATTTGTATTTTTGCTGTCACTATCACTATCTTTCCGACTTCTTACGCTGCACATACGCAAAAGAGGCTTCTTTTTGAAAGCGAAGTGTTGCATGAGGAAAAAACGTTCTTGACTAAAACTATGAGATACTATAAATGTTACATCTTGATGGCCTTTCTTTGGGTGGGGATGCTCTCCACACAAGCAAGGAATAACTATGTCTACTCGTCAGACAGGTTATCAAGCAGTATGATCATCAGTATTTTTCAAGACCATCATGGCTTTCTATGGGTTGGCACAGAGTATGGGTTGAATCGTTTTGATGGATATCGATATATCAACTATCTTCATGATAGAAAAGACTCCACATCCCTTGTTGATAACACGGTTGTTTCGTTTATGAACGACAGTCAGCACAATCTTTGGATTGGTACAAACCGTGGTTTGGTGAAATTCAACTATGCATCCAATGACTTTCGAACCTATCATTTCCCTCATGGCGTGAAACCACGTGTGACGGCCATGGTGGAAAACGACCAAGGAGATATCTATATCGGCACATCCGGCTATTATGGAATATATGTTCTGAGGAAAGGCAAATCAACGATTGAGGTTGCCAAGGAGTTTGGCGTAAGGGATGAAAACTTTGTGTATTATTTATTTCAGGACGACAAGCAAAACCTTTGGAAGTGCAATCATCTGACATCTTTCGGTTATTATCAAATGCGACATGGAAAGCCTGCCGGCTTTAAGGCTTTCGAATCTTCAGTTGGCCCCATCAACAAGTTCCATCAGTTAAACGATGGGCGAATTCTCATTGTTTGCCTGTATGGCATATTGGAGTATAACTATAACACGGGCAAGCTGAAAAAGGCTGATTATGTTTTGCCTCAACTTTCAGGTAACCTTTCCATCAGGAGTTCGTATTTGGACAGTAAGGGCAACCTATATATAGGTATCAAGAGCCTTGGCCTGATGGTTATTCCTGCGGGAAAGCAAAGAGCAGAGGTTGTCAAAGGCTCCAATGCACAAGTAGATCTAAGTCGTTCCAATGTGGTTGCCATTTTCGAGGACCGCACACAAAACCTTTGGATTGGTACTTATGATCAAGGGGCATACATTGTCAACGAGCAACAAACGGCGTTCAAGAGTTGGGAATTTTTATCCCAAAACTATATGGTGAGCGGTAGCACGACCGCACTCGTGCCCGGTGACAATGGTGATGTTTGGTGTGCTGTGCGCAACAATGGCATCTATCATTTTGACGGTCAGGGTAATATTGTTGGCCATCCGAACTCTCCGGTAGGTACAAACTTTCTCTACCGCGACCGTCAAGGCGACTGCTGGATCAGCACAGAGAATGTGCTTTTCAGCTATAATCCCATCACGGGAACCAGTCAGCGAAAGGCCAAGTTTGAAGGGTGGGGTATCTATGGCATCGCAGATGATGGCAAAGGCAACCTTTATGTGTCCAACTTTGGCAAGGGGCTTTATATCTATAACAAATACACCGGACGAACCGTCAACTACAACATGAACCAAAAAGGTAGACTGGGGCATCTGTGGAACGACTGGATAGAATCACTTATTGTTGATAGACAAGGCTTGGTGTGGATGGCCACCATGAACGGCCTCTCGTGCTTCAACCCAGCCACGGGGAGCTTCCGCCCGTGGGGATGGCTCAGCCAATTGGAGGGATTACATTGTACGCACATTTACGAGTCGGACAGACACGGTATTCTTGTGGGTACGGATGCAGGTTTATATCATTTCAATGCCAAGACAAAACGTGTGGAAAGCTTTCCTCATTCAGAGGTGATGGAAGACAAGAAAATATGTGCCATTGTTGAGGATAAGAAGGGAGAGCTGTGGATTAGTACCAGCATGGGGATATGGGAGTACAATCCTAAGAGCAAAAAGTTTATTGCACACATGAATGGCAATGGTCTCGTGACACGCGAGTACACTCTGAATGCGGCCTTGACAACCAAGGACGGCATGATTGGCTTTGGCACAGGAGACGGGCTTACCGTCTTCTATCCTGATGTTGTGCGCAGTAGTCATGTGGAGATGGGAGATATTTATCTCACCAATTTTATCGTGGGCGACAAATATGTCGACTTCCTCTCCAACAAGTTCGAAATACCTTATTCAGAGAATTCTTTCTCCATGGAATTCTCATTGCTCAACTTCAGGAATGCAGACAATACGAGTTTTGAGTATAGCATGAATGGAGGTAAGTGGATTTCCACTGCTGAGGGAACCAACCGCATATTCTTTTATAGATTGAAACCCGGTAAATACACCATTCGTGTGCGTGCTGTGAACAATGGCGTCGTGTCCGAAAAGTGCAAGGTATTGACCGTGGTAGTCAACAACCCATGGTATGCCACGTGGTGGGCCTATTTGATTTACGCCCTGATTATTGGTGGCATTATTTTCATGATTGTGCTTTATTATATGCGTCGCAAGCGTGTGGAAATGGAAGAGTCGAAGATGCGTTTCCTCATTAACGCTACCCATGACATCCGTTCTCCGCTCACGTTGATACTCGGTCCTCTGAAAAAGTTAAAAGACAGACTGACAGACCCAGATACATTGGCCGACCTTGACATTATCGACAGGAATGCGCAACGGTTGCTGTTGTTAGTCAACCAGATATTGGACAGACGCAAGATAGACATGAAGCAGATGCACCTGCATTGTTCCGAAACCGATCTGGTAGAACTTATTATGGGCATCAAATCGCTTTTTCAGTACAATGCAACCCAGCGGGACATCACATTGCGATTGATTCATGACAGCCATCCCTACATGGTATGGATAGACAAGAACAATTTTGACAAGGTGGTTTCCAACCTACTTTCCAATGCTTTCAAGTTCACACCGGACGGAGGAGAGATAACCATTACGTTGGAAGAGGACGCCAATTCGGTCAGAATGATCGTCCAGGATAATGGTCCCGGCTTTCAAGATGAGCATCCCGACCGATTCTTTGACAGGTTTTACCAAGGCAGTGGCACCCCTGTGTCCGTACAGCCCGGAACTGGCATAGGCCTTAATCTCTGTCGGTCAATTGTGCACATGCACGGTGGAACCATCAAGGCCGCCAATCGTAGCGACGGGCACTCCGGTGCATGCTTCACGGTCGAGCTGCCCAAAGGCAACAAACATCTCAAGCCTGAACAAATGGCAGAGACTCGTCCGGATGGACGAGTTACACAGACGCCAGCCTATTCACGCCCCAACAGGAACCTGAAGGTAGCCTTAGTGGATGATGATTTGGAGTTGGCACAATACATCAAGAAGGAATTGAGCAATTGGTTCTATATGGACATCTTCCCCAATGGCAGCAAAGCTCTTCAGGCATTACTCGTTGGCGACTATGATGCTGTGGTGTCTGACATTATCATGCCCGAGATGGATGGAGTCACGTTGTTGAAGAATATCAAAAACAACACCCAGATAAGCGACCTTCCCGTCATCTTGCTCACGTCTAAGTCTGAGGTGAATGACAGGCTGAAGGGCATCAAGGAGGGAGCCGATGCATATATCTCCAAGCCGTTCAATATTGACGAACTACGTTTGCTCATTGTCAACCACGTCGACAATGTGCGCCGCCTACGCGGCAAGTTTAGTGGCGCGCAAAGTCAGGACGACACGGTGGAGAACATAGAGGTCAAGGGCAACAACGACCTCTTGATGGATCGAATCATGAAGAGTGTCAATGCCAACCTTTCCAATCCTGATTTCAATGTAGAGATGTTGATGGACGAGGTCGGCATCAGTAGAACCCAGTTGCACCGCAAGATGAAGGAAATAACCGGTATCTCTGCCGGTGGTTTCATCCGTAATATACGATTGCAACAGGCTGCACGGCTCATCAAGGAAAAGAAACAGAATGTCACCCAGATTGCGTATGCTGTAGGCTTCAACTCCCAGACCCACTTCTCGTCGGCATTCAAGAAGCATTTTGGAATGACTCCTTCGGAATATGCCAACCAGGAAGACACGGGCGAACCAAACCCCGATCAGGCTGATTCTTAGGATTTAACTCTGCAACATATTACCAATCCTATACTGAACCAAGTAACAATGAATCGTCAAAAAATCCTTTTCTTTTTATTATGGATTTGCGTTTTGCCTATGAAGGCACAGCAATATCCCTATCAAAACACCGATCTTTCGCCTAAGGAGCGTGCTGCTGACCTCTGCTCACGCCTCACTCTGGAGGAAAAAAGCAAGATTATGCAAAACGGCTCACCTGCCATCCCACGCTTAGGCATACCCCAGTTTGAATGGTGGAGCGAGGCGTTGCATGGCATTGGGCGCAATGGCTTTGCAACAGTTTTCCCCATCACCATGGGCATGGCATCGTCTTGGGACGATGTATTGCTGCAGAAAGTGTTTGATGCTGTGAGCGACGAGGGCAGGGTCAAAGCTCAACAAGCCAAGCGTTCCGGAACAATTAAACGTTATCAAGGACTTTCTTTTTGGACACCAAACATCAATATCTTCCGTGACCCACGCTGGGGGCGCGGACAGGAAACCTATGGCGAGGACCCTTATCTCACCCCGCGCATGGGTTTGGCTGTGGTGCGTGGCCTGCAAGGACCATCAGACAGCAAATATCGTAAACTGCTCGCATGTGCCAAACACTTTGCTGTGCACAGCGGCCCTGAGTGGAACCGCCACACGTTCAATGTGGAGAACCTGCCCGAGCGCGACCTTTGGGAAACCTATCTCCCGGCATTCAAAGCCTTGGTGCAGCAAGGCGATGTCGCCGAGGTGATGTGTGCCTATCAGCGCATTGATGGCCAGCCCTGCTGTGGCAACAACCGTTTTCTAAAGAGCATTCTGCGCAACGAATGGAACTATCAGGGCATGGTGGTTAGCGACTGCTGGGCTGTTCCCGATTTTTGGAAGAAAGGTCATCACGAGGTGTCGCCCGATGCAATCCATGCTTCTGCCAAGGCAGTGCTGTCTGGAACCGACGTAGAGTGCGGCAGCGATTATAGCAATCTCCCGGAAGCAGTCCGAGCAGGTATCATCAAGGAGGCCGATGTAGACGTGAGCGTGAGACGACTCTTGGAGGCCAGGTTTGCATTGGGCGACTTCGACCCGGACGAACTGGTGCCCTGGACGAAGATATCTGAAAGCGTGGTTGCCTCCAAGGCTCACAAGCAGTTAGCTCTTAACATGGCCCGCAAGAGCATGGTGTTGCTGCAAAACAACGACATCCTGCCGCTGAAGAGGAGTGGACAGAAAATTGTGGTAGTGGGAGCCAATGCCATTGATTCCACAATGATGTGGGGCAACTATAGTGGCTATCCCACGCAAACCGTCACCATATTGCAGGGTTTGCAGACCAAGTCGGACCAAGTAACATTTGTTCCCGGCTGTGGCCTTACGCGCAACGAACTTCGCGAGAGCAGATACAATGAGATTTCACACAACGGCCAACCGGGCATGCAAGCCACTTATTGGAATAATGAGAACATGACCGGCACACCAGCAGCGCAGATGGTGCATCGCGAACCTATCAACCAAAGTAACGGTGGTGCCACGGTTTTTGCCCCCGGCGTAAACCTTAACCATTTCTCTGCCCGCTATGAGGGTACATTCAGCCCCACGCGCACAGAGACACTCCATCTTAATGTCTCGGCCGACGATAAGGTGCGAGTCATCGTCAATGGCGACACCCTGATCAATAATTGGACGAGTAGGGAGCGTATAGACGTGATGAACAAGGAGATTGACGTGAAGGCAGGACAGCAGTACAAGATTCAGATAGACTATGTGCAGGTCACCTCGCTGGCCATGATCAAGTTTGACATCACCCACACGGGTTTATCCACACCCCAGGATATTGTTCGTAAGACGGCCGGAGCTGACGTTGTGATCTTTGTCGGAGGCATATCGCCCAGACTTGAGGGCGAAGAAATGAAAGTGTCCGACCCGGGTTTCAAGGGAGGCGATCGCACCACTATCGAGCTGCCACAGGCACAGCGCGAGGTGATCAAGGCGCTCAGCGAAGCCGGACGACGCATCGTGTTCGTCAACTGCTCGGGCAGTGCCATAGCCTTGACCCCCGAAAGCCAACGCGTGGATGCCATTCTGCAGGCTTGGTATCCCGGAGAGCAGGGAGGTACAGCAGTGGCCGATGTTCTTTTTGGCGATTACAACCCTTCGGGCAAGCTTCCTGTCACATTCTACAAGAACGATGCTCAGCTCCCCGACTTCCTCGACTACCGCATGGCAGGCCGAACCTATCGTTATTTCAAGGATACACCGCTCTTCCCCTTTGGGTATGGTCTGAGCTACACCCAGTTCACGATTGGTCAACCCCGATATACCAATGGCCGTGTGGAAGTCAATGTGACGAATGCCGGCAAGCGGGATGGCGACGAGGTGGTGCAGGTTTACATCCGACGTGCTGACGATGCAGCAGGACCCATCAAAACCCTGAGAGGCTTCCAAAGAATGTCGCTCAAGGCGGGCGAAACCAAGCAGGTATCTGTCAGTCTGCCCCGTGAAAGCTTCGAGTGGTGGGATGCTTCATCCAACACCATGCGTGTCATACCCGGCAATTATGAAGTGATGGTGGGTAGTTCGAGCATGGCCAAGGATTTGAAAACCATTGTGGTCAATCTCAAGTAAAACACACTCAGTGTGTTCAAACCGCTGTGTGAAACCATGGATATTATGGTTTCACACAGCGGCTTTTTGTGTCCGCCTTCTACGATGAAATTCTTGGCGCGAGTATGTGGTGTTGAATTTCAGCATACAATAGTGTTTGAAAAAAGCGTACAAAAGGTCGCTCAGAATTAGCGTATTTGCAAACAAGAGGTGCCGTGCTCTCAAATACGCGCATTTTTCGGTTTTTCTTTAATATGTTGTTAGTCATCGATTTGTGTCATATTTCTTTCTTTTGTGTCTTCATGAGTTTTTATTTCACCTTGCGTTTAGGGCTTAATCATGGTGCGTTTGAGCTTTCGACGCAGCATGATTCCTGCCGTAACGTCATGCCTTGAGGGTCGAATCGCAGTGCCAAAGGATAGCAACCGTGGCACGAGCACAATAAGAAGCTGTTGGAAATGACAAGTCTGACGGTCATTTTTCATTTTATTTTTTCCAGAATAGCAGACGGTCAGACCCCAGATTTCAAGCTTGTTTTTTTACAAAACTCATTCCTCGAAGGAATGTGAAGTGTCGAAACATGTACGTTTTTGTTGATGAACGTTATCATTGCGGAATGCCCATAAACAGTGGGGTGTAACAAGCGGTGGAACATTTTTGAACGTTTGTGAAATATATCTGTAATATTTAGATAGAGGATAATTTCCAACCCTGCCATTTACTTCGTATATTTGCAACGAGAAACCTAATATTCATTTCTAACGAAACAAAAACGATGACCATAAGGAATAAAACTTAGTCTGCAATTTTGCAGCACACATATGATTATATATCAATCTTAATAAACCAACCTTAGGAATAATAAGACCAAATGTTTAATTTACTTACCTTAGAACATGAAAAGGAATAAAGACAAACTATTGCAGTTTCTTTTGATTAATGTGTTCCTGTTTTGTATCGGCCTGACTAATGCCGTGGCACAGAACACGATGATTGAGGGAAACGTGAGTGACGAATTGGGCGAACCTCTGATAGGAGTAACCGTTATGGTTAAAGGCAATGAAAAACTTGCTACCATTACCGACTTTGACGGTAATTTCAAACTTTCGGTTCCCCACGCCCGACAAGCTACACTTGTTGTATCATATATAGGTATGGTAACTCAGGAAGTAGCCTTAGGCTCAAAGACCGAGCTGAAGATTGTGTTAAGAGAAGAAGCCAACATCTTGCAGGAGACTGTGATTGTGGGCTACGGACAGCAGAAGAAAGCCAGTGTTGTGGGTGCCATCACCCAAGCCGACAGCAAGGTGCTCGAGCGTGCGGCAGGTATTACAGATGTCGGCGCTGCCCTGACGGGTAATCTGCCAGGCGTAATAACCATGGCCAGTTCGGGCTTGCCCGGTGAGGAAGAGCCGCAGATTGTCATCCGCGGTTCAAGTTCGTGGAACAACAGTTCTCCGCTCGTACTGGTAGATGGTATAGAGCGACCGATGAGTTCCGTGGACATTTCCTCGGTACAAAACATTTCGGTGTTGAAGGATGCTTCGGCTACGGCTGTTTATGGTGTGAAGGGAGCCAACGGCGTTATCCTTGTCACGACGAAGCGTGGTAACGAGGGCAGAGCCCGCATCAATGCCACTTTCAACTCTATTGTCAAGGTTCCATCGAAGCTTCCCAACAAATACGATGCATACGATGCCCTGATGATGAGAAACAGAGCCATAGAGCATGAGCTGAACCTAAGCCCCGAGTCGTGGGCTGATATCCGCTCACAGGAATTCATAGACAACTATCGCAACCAAACCTCCTTGGAACAGCGTGAGCGCTATCCTAACGTAGACTGGCAGGACGCCTTGTTTAAGAAATCTGTCATGTCTTACAATGCCAACTTGAATGTAAGTGGTGGCACAAAATTTGTGAAATATTTTGCGTCGGTCGATTTTGCCAATGAGGGCGACCTCTTCCGCGTTTACGATAATAACCGTGGTTACAACTCCGGTTACGGCTACAACCGCATCAACGTTCGCAGCAACCTCGACTTTCAAATCACCAAGACCACAACCCTGAAAGTAAATGTGGCTGGTTCGAATGGTCAGCAGAAGGCTCCGTACAGCAACTCACGTCATAGCAGTACGTCCGACTGGGCCGTAGCACAGCAGTGGGCCGGAGCCTACAACATTGCGCCCGACGTTTTCCTTCCCACCTACAGCGACGGCTCGTGGGGTTTTTATCCCTCGGGTACCAATGTGACCAACTCGGCACAGGAGATGTCGCTTGGCGGTACCATGAAGAACACGACGACCCGTATCAACACCGACTTCTCGCTCGACCAGAAGCTCGACTTCATCACCAAGGGATTGAACTTCCATGGCATGATATCGTGGGACAATGTCTTTGTGGAGTGGAAACGCGGTATCAACGACCTCTTTAATGACGCTCAGCAAAAATGGATAGACCCGCTGACGGGTGAAGTGTCCTACAGCCAGGCTTATGAGAAGAACAACCACTTCGACTTTCAGCAGCCCGTCAACTGGGCCGTGGAAGGTGGAGAGGTGCAAAACTGGCGCACGCAGCGACATCTTAACTATCAGCTGCAAATGAACTGGGCGCGCACATTCGGTGTTCATGACCTTACTGCCATGGGACTGTTCAGCCGTCAGGAGACAGCTTGGGGAAGCATGGTGCCTAACTATCGCGAGGACTGGGCATTTCGTACGACCTATAATTATGCACAGAAATATTTTATAGAATATAACGGTGCCTACAATGGTTCTGAGAAATTCAGCAAGGACAATCGTTTTGCCTTCTTCAACTCGGGAGCGCTTGGTTGGATGGTAACTGAGGAAAAGTTTATGAAAAATGTGAAGTTCCTCGACATGTTGAAGCTTCGTGTTTCATATGGTGAGATTGGAGACGACAACGTGCCTTCGCGCTGGCTCTACATGAATCAGTGGGCATACGGTGGACAATCGTCGTTGGACATCAATCATGGTGATAGCCCCTACACTTGGTATCGGGAGGCTTCGGTGGGTAATCCGGATGTACACTGGGAGAAAGTGAGGAAAATCAACATTGGTGCAGACTATTCTTTCTTCGACGGACTCTTCGTGGGAAGTATAGATGTTTTCCGCGACAAGCGTACCGACATTCTTGTTGGTGGAAGCGACCGGTCGGTGCCTTCTTATTTCGGACAGAGTGCTGTTACGGCTAACCTCGGAGAGGTGAAGACCCGCGGTTACGAGTTGGCATTGCGTGTCAACAAGGTATTTCCTACCGGTCTGCGAGTTTGGGGTGATATGAACATGACCCATGCTGAAAACGAGATTATCGTGAAGGATGACCAACCCTTGCTCCCTGCTTACAGAAAAGCTGCCGGATATGCCATCGGGCAGACACATGCCTATATCGACAGGGGCTATATGAATAGTTATGACGAGATTTATGCCAGTCCGAGATTCGACTCCAACAATGAGATGAAATTGCCGGGCGACAAATATATCGTCGACTTCAACGGTGACGGCGTAGTGGATGTCAATGACCAGGCCCCATACGGCTATTCCGGCTCACCACAAAACACGTACAGTGTTACCGTGGGTACAGAGTGGAAAGGACTTAGCTTCTTTGTACAGTTCTATGGTGTAACCAACGTTACACGCGACGTAACGCTGACCAACTTTGGTGGAAAAATGAACACCGTATATGATCAAGGGTCATGGTGGTCGGCTGATAATATGAATGCTGACGTGTCTCCCTCTCGCTGGATTTCACAGCAAGCGAACTATGCCAGTGGCACGCGCTATTTGTATGACGGTTCTTATGTCCGTTTGAAGAATATTGAGCTGGCCTATAACTTCACACAGAAGTGGGTGAAGACCATTGGGCTTTCAAATCTCAGACTGTATGTCAGTGGCAACAACCTATGGGTATGGTCGCGCATGCCGGACGACCGCGAGTCTAACTTTGCCGGTGCGGGCGGACAGGGTGCCTATCCTACGGTGAAACGTATTAACTTTGGATTACGCGTAGGCTTCTAACAAATAAGATATGATGACAATGAAAAAGATATATGGTATTTTGGCATACAGCACCATTGCTGTCTGCATATCGGCAGGGTTAACCTCTTGCACAGATTATTTGGACAAAGAGGCCGACTCGACCGTATCAGAAGATGTGTCGTTTGTAAACTTCAATAACTTCCAGGGGTATATTGAGGAAATGTACAACCGTATACCCGATAAGGAGAAATGTTATTGGGTTACATCATTCAACTGGGGTGATGATGAAATCATGAACAGCGGTTTGGGTGATAGCCATATGACGCATCAAGTAGATCTCGGTGCATTCCGCAACTGGTCCACAAACAATCAGAACTGGCTTTACCGCAACCCGGTCAATTCTGACCCCAAGGATAAATTCAATCATTCTCTTTGGCCGCATGCTTGGTACTGCATACGCAAGGCCAACAAGGGACTGGAAAACTTAGACAAACTCACCGTTGCCAGCCAGGAAGAGAAGAATATCATTGCCGGTCAATTATACTTCTTCCGTGCGTGGTGGTATGAGGAACTGATGCAATGGTTCGGCGGATTTCCCTATCTGAAACACAGCATCGAGGCAACACAAAAGATGGAATATCCACGCCTGTCGTTCCAGGAATGTGCAGACAGCTGCGCAGAGGATTTTCGCAAGGCTGCCGACTTGTTGCCGGTTAATTGGGACAAGACGACTGTGGGTCGCAAAACTCTTGGCAAGAACGATTTGCGTATCAATAAGATCACCGCTCTTGGCTATCTCGGCAAGGTGTTGCTGTGGGCCTCAAGCCCACTGATGGAACATGGTGCGGAACTGGATGGCAAGAAGACATACGATTATAACAAGGAATATGCCCGCAGGGCGGCAGAGGCCTTTGGCGAACTGCTCGCACTCGTGGAAAGCGGACAGACGCAGTATGCGCTTGCCGAGTTTGACTACAGTGACATTTACAACCATATCAAATCGTCTTCGGCAAAAACCTGCTACTCTGATATATTCTATACCACGGGGCAGAACTGGAAGATGCCGGGAAGCACAGAGGCTCTTATGCGGGGACCGTCGTCTCCCAAATCCGATGTCAGTAACTGGCAGTTTACCAAGACGTGGGGTACGAAAATCAACAGTCTTGTGGAATATGACAATGTGATTCATCAGCCGACGGCCAACTATGTGAACTATGCCTATGGCATGGCCAACGGCTTGCCCATTACTGATCCGAACTCCGGATTCGACCCGGAGCATCCGTTCAAGAATCGTGATCCCCGCTTTTATCACGACATTATCTTTGATGGATTCAAATATGTGAATACCACGATACCTGCCGATAATGCCAGCAGAAATCAGCAGTATACCGGTTTCTACACGGGTGGTCAGACGCGTGATGCAGCCAATGCGAGCCGCACGGGATATTACACCCAGAAACTTGTGCCCCATACGGCCAACAAGTTTGACGGAGCGTATAACTGGAGCGGTAGTTTGCGAACTTACTTGCCCTATATGCGGTTGGCCGACATCTACCTGATGTATGCTGAGGCCTGCGCTGCTTTTGGCGGTGCTTCGGCCAAGTCTACCAACTATGGCAAGACCGCGGAAGACGCCATCAACGTGCTTCGCGACAGGGTTGGTTCAGGTCATGTGAACGCCTCGTATGTTGCAGACGATCATAAGTTCATGGATGAGGTTCGCCGGGAACGCGCCGCAGAGCTAGCGTTTGAAGGTTTCCGCTTCAACGATTTGCAACGCTGGTTGCTTCTCACGGTATACCCCTACAATGTCAAGACATCGCAGGAATTCGACCGTCAGGAGAACGAGAGCTTCTTCAAGAATAATGACCCTCGTGATGCCAAGGTTTCCAACTGGAGAGAGGAGAACATAGTAACCAGAGTGTTTGGTACCAAGCATTATTGGTTCCCATTACTCGACAAGGACATTTACCTATACGAAGACTTCCCACAGAATCTCGGTTGGTAAGCTAAGACACAATCACAAATCATAAATAGCATTGAATAGATATGAAATATATATATAAATGTACTGTTTTACCGGCTCTGGCAGTCATAGCGTGTCATCTGCCCATGGCAGCCCAAGGCTTGGATGAAGTTGTGGCAGATACATTGCAGACAGACAATAATGTTCCTGTTGCCTTTGCCAAGACACCCTTGAAGGAGACGCTTGGGGGTGTGTCGGTTGTAGACGTTGAGGAGCTGACAAGGAAAAACTACAATACCTACAGCTTAGACAATATGCAAGGCTATGTGGGCGGTTGGAACGGCAACTCCCTATGGGGAATGGATGACAGACTGATCCTGATCGACGGAGTGCCACGCGACCTCAACAACGTGAAGCCCGACGAAATTAAGAACATCACGTTTCTCAAGGGTGCACAGGCTGTGGTGCTTTATGGCAGTCGTGGTGCCAAGGGCGTTGTACTTATAACAACGAAACGTGGAAAAGAGGGTCCGCTGCGTGTTGATGTACGTGTCAACACCGGATGGAACGTAGCCAAGAGTTATCCTGAGTATTTGGGTTCTGCTGAATACATGACACTCTACAATGAGGCTTTGGCCAACGACGGACTGAATCCACTTTATACGCCGGAGCAGATATACAACTACGGCAGTGGCTTGAACCCTTACCGCTACCCGAACGTTAATTTCTATTCCTCGGACTATATCAAGAAAGCTTACAATCGCACTGATGTTAACACGGAGATAAGCGGTGGCGGAACGTTGGCTAAGTATTATGCTAACATTGGCTACTATCGCAACGGCGATTATCTAAATTTTGGAGAGGCCAAGAACAACAGTCGGCAAAGATTCAATGTGCGTGGTAACGTCGACTTGCGGCTCAACGACTTCATTTCAGCCTATGTTAATGCCAATGTGACTTTCTATGACCAGAAGACACCGGTGGGCGATAATTACTGGGACATAGCATCGACTTTCCGCCCCAATCGTGTTAGCCCAATTATTCCAATGAGTTATTTGGATCCTAATGCTTTGGCAGCCCGAAAGATGATTGGTGAGACCCAAAATATTTTTGAAGGTGGTTTCCTTGGTGGTACGCAGAGCGATTTGAAAAACGTTTTCGCTTCTTATTATGCCGGTGGACGCAGCAAGTACACCAGCAGGCAGTTCCAGTTCGATGCCGGAATAGATGTGGTGTTGGACGCTGTGCTGAAGGGATTGTCTTTCCATACACAGTTCTCAGTAGACTACCAGACGTCTTACACTACATCCTATAACAATGATTTTGCCACCTATGAGCCGATATGGTCGAACTATGGAGGCAAGGACGTCATTGTAGGATTAAACAAGTTCAATTTGGACAAGAAGTCGGGTGTGCAGAATATCAGCAACAGCACGGATAACCAAGTGATGAACTTCAATGCTCATTTCGACTATGAGAGAACTTTCGACAGAGTGCACAATGTCAATGCTCAGTTGGTTGTTAATGGCTATCAGCAGACGTTCTCGCAGCAATACCACAAGACCAGCAATGCAAACTTAGGTCTGAAGCTGGCTTATAACTATGATCACAAGTATTATGCTGACTTCTCTGCTGCCGCCATACATTCGGCTCGTCTGGCAGAAGGACATCGTCAGGCACTCTCTCCCTCGCTGTCGTTAGGGTGGAACCTGGCGCGCGAATCCTTCATGGAGGACTCTGCATTCGATGATTTGCTTTTCAGTGTAAGTGGCAGTGTCTTGAATACCGATATAGGTATTGATGACTATTACATGTATGCTGGCGCATTCAGCCAGACCAATGCTTTTTGGTGGGGTTGGACAGAGGGCGTTTCTATGAATCCCACCGTGTCAAACCGGGGAGGTAACGAGGATTTGACCTTCTTGAAGCGCAAGGAACTCTCGGCCAATTTGAAGGCTTCGCTATGGAATAGAACCCTGACGGCTGATGCTTCGTTCTTTATCAACACGCTCAATGGAAAGGTGATTACAGGCAATGCCTCATATCCTAACTATTTCTT
>QWCK01001232.1_pt1 | contig 38933 bp, 34 predicted proteins | sample 1972571 | NCBI WGS metagenome assembly QWCK01 (sample SAMN09866710, study PRJNA288562) | Human gut metagenome isolate term2_stool, whole genome shotgun sequencing... | isolation source: gut | host: Homo sapiens | place: USA: California | reverse complement strand
TGCTCATGAACGCAGTCGCTTTGCGACCTGTCAGTGGGAGCTTTTAACTCCCACTGACATAAGCATCCCCTTACCCACCGCTTAGTGCTCTACGCACTTAAAGCGGGGGAATGCTTATTCTGCGTTCAAAGTCGGATCGTCTCTGCCAGTGCAAAGGAATAGATCAAAATCTCCTTCACCGGCTTTTCACCAGAAAATCTGCTCAGTGCATCCGCATAAAGCTCTAACTGCTTTTTATAGCGATGCACCAGTTCCTGTGCATTATCCACATGATCTGTCTTGTAATCCAGCAAAACAATGCCATCTGCTTCTTCCCAGAATACATCGATAATACCCTGAATCAGCACTTCTTCTTCCGGTCGGCTCTCCTCCCAGACCAGATTTGCCGGCACTGACATTACAAACGGTTTTTCCCGCTCTAAAGTGCCCTGTTCTGCAGCCACACGCATCCGTTTTGCAGTGTCACTCTGCAAAAATCCAAGCAACTGCTTCCAGTTTAATCGTTTTGCATCCGCTTCCTGCATACGACCAAGGGCACACAATGCATCGATCTGCTGTTTTACAAAATACAATCCCTGCTTTTCCTCTGCAAAATCCGGAAGTCCGGCGAAATCCAGACATTCCAGAAAACGGTGTACCATGGTTCCGTACAGTGCTCCTGCATTTTCCTTTGCTTCCTGTACAAACCGCGGCACATACGGCGTCGCGATTTCATCCGGGAACAACGGCTGCGCAGTATTCAAGGTCTGTTCTGCCGACTCACTTCGCTCCTCCATTGCCCGATGCTTTAATTCTGATACCGACACTTTCTGCTTGTGTGTGCCCTCTTCTTTCCATGCATATTCCCAGGAAAACGTCTCTTTTAACTGCGTCAGTTCGATTTCTGATACGTTCTGCAATGCTACCAGAAGTGTCCGATGCTCCAGTGCCGTATCCTGCAATTTCCGCTGTTCTTCCTGCTGCATCCGCGCCTCATCCCAGATTACATAGCGGTAATCCGGATTCTCCATACCTAGTACCGGCATTACCCAGTCCCAGTAACTTTTCGCATCATAACGGGTGGAAAACGATACTTTTTCTTCTCTGGAAAAACCGCTGTACTGCCCTTCTTCCGGCAGCTTACAGGTTCCTGCCAAAATCAGTTTTTCCTTCGCTCTGGTCAGCGCCACATATAACACACGCAGTTCCTCACCCAGATTTTCCTTTTTTGCTTCCATGGCAAAAATCTGATGGATCAGTGTATTGGCTTTTGTCCGTTTTTCACAGTCAAACCATTTCAGACCGATACCAAATTCCGGGTGAAAGATCATGTTGCTGTTGAGATCCTGCTCATTAAACTGTTTTCCCATACCACAGACAAACACTACCGGAAATTCCAGACCCTTGCTCTTGTGGATGCTCATGAGACGAACAGCATTTTCCTGCTCACTGACAATCTCCGCTTCACCATAATCCACATCGTATTTCATCAACCTGTCAATGTATCGGATAAAATGAAACAGTCCGTGATAACTGGTCTGTTCATATGCCACCGCTTTTTCCATCAGCATATCCAGATTTGCCCGACGCTGTTCGCCCGCCGGCAACGCTGCCACATAATTGCGGTAGCCAGTCTCATCCAGAATTTCCTGCAGTAACCGATGAATCGGTGTATACGGAATCCGTTGACGAAAGTTCTGCAACATTTCCTGAAAGGCAATAATTTTCTCTGCCAAATGCGATCTCTGATCAGAAACATTCTCATTTTCTTTTTCCTGCGGTAATATTTCTGCTTCTACAGCATCAGTATCAGAAATCGGTTCTTCCTTCTGTTGCTTTTCTGCTTCCACAACATTCGTATCCGCAATCTGTTCTTCTTTCTGCTGTTCTTCGGATGATGTAAACTGTTCCACGCACTGATAAAACGGCATTCCCGGAGATTCTGCCCGGATCTGCGCCAGTTCTTCTGATGTAAACTTTCCAAAATAGGATTTCATCACTGCTGCCATCGGAATATCCTGATATGGATTATCCAATACACGCAGCAGAGAAAGCACCGTCTGTACCTCTGTTGCTGAAAAATAACCGGTTTTGGACGCAACGATCAGCGGAATCCCTTCCTGCTCAAATACTTTCTGATACGTCTCTGCCCAACCGGACATGGAACGCAGAAGCAACACAATATCCTTGTACGTGATTCCCGGGATTTCCTGCGTCTCCACCAGTTCCCGGATCCGACCTGCCACAGCCGCCGCTTCCTGTTCCCGTCGTTCCATGCCACTTTCCTGGGATGGCACAAGCAAAAACTCCGGCTTACAGCAATCCGCATTCTCATAATCCGGATATTCCGCTCCTGCATACAAAGCTGCCTCCGCATCATATGCCACATTTCCCAGATCTTTTTCCATCAGCGGATAAAAAATATCATTTACCGCTTCCACCACTTCCCGGCGGCTTCGGAAATTTCGATGCAGGTCAATGCGCTGCCGACTGCTTTCCTCGGTGCTGAACCGATGATATTTGTCCATAAAAAGCTCCGGCCGCGCCAGTCGGAACCGATAAATACTCTGCTTGACATCACCTACCATAAACAGGTTTTCGTTTCCGTTTTTCACACCGGAAACCGCCGTCAGCAATGTTTCCTGTACATAGTTGCTGTCCTGATACTCATCGATCATAACTTCCCGATACTGCTGCTGATATTCCAGCGCAGTCTCCGTCAACTCCTTTGTCTCCGGATTCACCAGTACACGCAGTGCATTGTGCTCCACATCCGAAAAATCCAGCATATTTTTCTTCTGCTTTTCTTCATAAAAACGGTCAGAAAACGCCTGCGTCAGCGTCACCAGCATCCGCACCATTTTGGACGTCTGTGTCAGACGCTCTAACTGCACTTCAAGGGGTGTCGCAAAAATCGTCTTTTTCCACTTGTCAATCTGATCTTTCATCCGCTTGCGCCCAGACATTACCGCGTTTTTTTTCGCCACACTGCCTTCGTATTTTCCGGATCTTCCGATATTTTTAAAATCAATGGAAGAAACCGCCTCCTGCCACTGGGAAAAATGTTCACATTTCCGTAAATTTTCCAACTGCCGCAGGTCATCGGCAATGGATGCCTCATACATATATGGTCCGTCCGGCTCCTGTGTCAGCTCCAGCAACTTTTTCTGTGTAGTGATCAGATCCTCAATCCGCACATCCAGATACGACAGGAAATCCCTGATCCAGCTTTTTTCTTCCAGTTCCGCTTCATTGGCAGCTTCGTATTGCTGCACACAGGTCTCCAGCCATTCCTTCGGCCATGGATAACTTTCCGCATAATTATATAATTTCAGGATCATTTCTTTGATCTGCAGATCATTCTTTGCACCGGAATAACTGTCCGCGAACCGAAAAAACTCCGGATCTGCCTTTTGATAAAATTCTTCCAGAACCGCTTCACAGACATCCTCACGAAGCAATTTCAATTCTCCTTCATCCGCAATGCGAAATCCCGGTTCCAGATCAATTTTGTGAAAATGATCCCGCAAAATCCGGATACAGAAACTGTCAATGGTAGTGATCTGTGCATTGTGCACCAGCGTCAACTGCCGCTGCAAATGCTGGTTATACGGCTCCTGTTCCAATGCATTCTCAATAGCAGCACCGACACGTTCCCGCATTTCTGCCGCTGCCGCATTGGTAAATGTCACAACCAGCAAGCGGTCAATATCCAATGGTTCTGCTTTATCCGTCACCATAGAAATAATACGCTGTACCAGCACCGCTGTTTTTCCGGAACCGGCAGCTGCGGAAACAAGCAGACTCCGATTTCTCAAATTGATGACTTTTTCCTGTTCTTTTGTCCACTTAACGCTCATCCGGCTGTCCTCCTTCCCGGTAAATTTTGTCCCACACTTCCTCATCTTTCAGTTTCTTATTTTTTTCAAAAGTAAATCCCTGAATCTTCGGATCAAAACCGCACACACTGTGATACGGGCAATGGTCACAGCCGGTTTTCTGCTCCATCTGAAACGGTTGGATATCAATATCGCCGGACAGGATTTTTTCTGCCGCATCGCAGATTTTTCGATTCACAAAGGCTGTCATTGCCTCAAAATCTTTACGTCCGGCTCCCGATGTTCCTTTTTTCGCAGGCGTTCCATCCGTTTTCAGTGTCAATGGAAGGACTTCGGATTTACCTGCCAAACCAACATCCATCTGCTGATACACTTCCGGTTCCAGGCTGACCAGGCCATTCAAACGCAATTCACTTAAAATATGCTCCATGATTTTTTCTTCATCTTCCCCATCGGCATCCACCATCGGATCATCCATTCGATAGTAAAAAATACCTGCCGGAACAATCTCTTTTCCAGGATATGTTTTTTTCAGTTGCTCCATAGCAGCATTCAGATACACCACAAGCTGCAACTGCTGTCCATAATACAGATTCAACAACTGAAACGTCGTTTTCCCGGATTTATAATCAATGATGCGGACATATACGGCATCCTCCGTCTCCCGGATGTCCATACGGTCAATTTTTCCCACCAGACGCATCTTGTGTTCCGCATCCAACATCATATTTTCCACATTTAACTCATTTACCTGCACGAAATCCACTTCATATCCTGCCGGTTTGAAAGTGCCATGCCGGATCTGTTCCGTCAGCACCCAGATACTGCGCTTCATAATCCGATAGATCCGTTCCAGCACATAGGCACTTCTGGCAGATTCCAGCAGAGATTCATTTGGCATAGAGAGTACTGCCTCCTGCATAGCGGTCTGTAGCAGACTTTCCTGTTCCGGCTCTGTAATGGTATACCAGTCATAAGATTTTTCCAAACCTTCGCAATACCGTTGCAAAATCTCATGAAACATGCTTCCCATATCCAATGCCGCAAAACTGTACGTTTCCCGTTCGGACAATTTCAAACCATACTCTAAAAAATGTGCATACGCACAGCGGGCAAACAATTCCAGTCTGGTCACCGAATTGGTCAACACCGTTCCGTATAACTGCCGCGCAGTCTCCACTGCCAATTGCTCTCCGGTAAACTGTGAAAACGCAGCTGCAAACAATTCCTGCACCACGGATTCCCATTCTTTTGATTCACTCAGATACCGGTGCAGCGCTTTCCATTTTTCTGTGATGATTCCCGCTTTCGCCTGTGTCAGACCGGAGATATAAGTTTCCAGACTGCTCTTTGGTGAAACCGGTGTTCCGGATGCATCTGCTTCTATTTCCTCTACAACTACATTTGGAAACAGATTCTGCACCGTGCCGATCAGATAGGACGGACGTGTCGCCTTCTGCTGTGTATCCATTCTGGCATATGTCAGATAAAGCGCCTCCGATGGTTTTGTCATGTTCAGATACAGATAAAACCGCTGTAAAAAGGACTGTTCTCTGGCAGTCGGTGACAACTGCAGCTTCTGTTCTTCAATCAGTTCCCTGTCATACTGGGATAAAATGCCGCCATTTGCCGTGCTTTTTGGAATCGTGCCATCATTTACGCCAAGGAAAAACAACACTTTAATGCCTTCCAGACGAGTTCGCTCAATATCACCCAGAATCACACAATCCGCTCCCGGAGGAATCGCACCTACTTTTGCCGATGCAAAGCCTTCCTCCAGCACGTCCGCATAATCCCGGATTGACAGTTTTTCCTCTCCCAGCAGATCCACCAGTTTATCCAGCAGATCGATCACGATTTTGTAAATCTGTCGGTACTGAGACGCCAGCAATTCCTCTCCTGCTTCCTCAAAGGCTTCCTGTTGCTCTCTCATCTGTTCTTCCAGATGTAACGCACAAAGCAAGTCATACAATGCCTTTGTCATCTCTGATACCGTAACTTCTTTTTCTGACGCTGCCATATAAAATGGCTCTACCATTTTCCAGAAACGCTCCCTCAGTTTATTGGCACGTGCAAGTTCCTGCTGCAATACCTCTTCTTCCACACGGATTCTGCCTGTATGACGCATTGGTTTTAAAAATTTTTTCTTCCATTTAGAGACTCCGCGAATGCCCCGCGCCAATACATAATTTTCCAGAAAATCAATGTCTTTCTCTGCAAATCCAGACAGTCCCGTTCGGAAAAAACGAAATACACTTTCATAAGAAAAATCTTTTTCTACCATCTCCAATACGGCACGGATCAGTTCGATACATGGATGATACAGAATCGACGTTTTGGTATCCACGAAATATGGAATATCATATAATTCAAAAACAGATTTTGCATACTTTTCATAACATTCCACATCCCCGCACACAATGGCATATTCATGATAACGATAGTTTTTCTCCCGCATCAGATGTGACAGTTTCCATGCGGCAAAACGAAGTTCCTCTCGCGGTGTTGCAAGGGAATAAATACGCAAGGATTCTCCACAATTTTCCTCATATCTGTGACTGCGCACCCGAAACAGATTCTGTTCCAAATGTGCCAGCACCGGCGATTGTGCCAGACGGCTATTCGCACCAACCGGTAAAAATACCGGTTCTTCCACAATATATGCTTCTTCCTGTGCTGCCCGCAACAATGTCGCTGTCATTTTCCGGCTCATGTAAAACAGATCCTGAATCCCATGATCTGCCAACGGATCTTCCCGCACATCCAGTGTCACTGTCACATACATATCCTTTACTACATGCATGCAGCGATGCAGCAATTTCATCTGCACCGGGGTAAATCCGGTAAATCCGTCAAATACAAACACCGCATCCTGCAGCAATTTCGAATCATCTACCGCTTCTGCCAGCACATCCAAAACCCGCTCCGCTGTCACGTACTGCCCCTGCAGATATTCCTCAAAGGCAGCATACATGGTATGCACATCCGACAATTTATAATACAGGTTAGAATCCGGTTTTAACTGATGTAAAAAATCTCCCAGTTCTTCTACAGAAATATCATACTGCATCAGCTCAGAGATCATGGATTTCAGCTCATTAATGTAGCCCATTTTTCGGATATTTCCACGTAAAACCGTCAGGTTTCTTCCTTTTTCCTCTGCAATTTTACGCAATATCAGACTTTTTCCGGTTTCTTCCATGACCGTATTCTGAATGCCAAGTTCATCGAAAATACGGTATGCCAGACGTTCAAAACTGACTACGTCAATGTTTATGATCACATGATTTTCAGACCGGCACACCAACTCCCGCTGCGTCTGCATTGTGAATTGCTCCGGAACAATGACATAAAAATTGCGCCTGCGGTCTGCCTGCGCCATCTGAATGACTTTTTCATAAATATAGGTTGATTTTCCACTGCCGGAATTTCCGTAAATGAGCTGTAATGCCATGATTTTTTGCTCCTGTTCTTTTTCCACTTATTTTTCAACAATCCCACAAAAAAGTAAGATACCCTATCGTTTATTATAAGGTATCTTACACTTTTACGCTATTATTCTTTTGTAATATTTAAATTTCGTACCACTTAATCTCATTTGCATCAAGATGTAATTCGAAACTGCTTCCGTCTCCGCGGTAAACAACAGTATCCTGTGGCTCGTAAGTATTATTAACGACACAATACTTGCCGTTTGCCACATACGCATGTACATCCACATTGAAGTTCTCAGAATACCATTTTCTTAAGTTTGCTTCATCATGGCAGCTGTACATTACGCTTCGATGAAGGATTCGTGCATTTTCAAAGGAATATGGCAGACCACTGATATAAACGGAACGTCCTTTTCCAAATTCATGCACTGCCATCTGAACCTCTTTGTCGCGCTGAACCAGAATTTCAGTATCCTCGCGGGCAAACATACTCTTCTTACCTTCTCCGAAATCAACTTCTTTTGTGCAATCCTGTAAAATGAAATGCTCCGGATGATTCTCCCAGTTATATTTATCATAATTTAAGGTAAATCCGGTCTCTTTTTCCACACCAATCACATTGCCAAGCTGAATGTATCTGCCCTGATGCTGATGTCCGGTCGGTTCACCGACACCGATAAATCCACCGCCGTTGTATACAAATTTCTGAATAGCTTCTACGATCTGCGGATCTTCCCACTCGTAACCACCGGTATGTGCGGTATCGCCATCACCTACATTAATGATAACATCAATACCAGTTAAAATATCTGCATTTGCACGGATATCATCAAAGCTGATAAATTTTACATCATATGGAGCGCCGCTCAGTGCTTCAATAACACCTGCATAACTGTAATTCTGTTTCTGATACAGTGCATGGTGTACCATATGGCAGCCCCAGGAACGCATCTTGCCCCAGCTGTTTAAAACCGCAACGGTTTTTACACAATATGGTGTGGTTCCTTTTGCATTCTCATACAATAAACGGAACTCATCACAAACGCTCTCAATATAATCAACGAAATCCGGGAATTCACAGGCAAGTTTTAAATATCCGCCGTATCCGATACGATCGATCGGTTTACGAAGAATTGCTCTTCTGGCTGTTACCCAGTTTTCTTTTGCTTCTTTTACCGGATCTCCACCTTCATGGAAGGTATCCGGGAAGAAATATGGTAAAAATCTTCCTTCTCTGTATTTTACACCTTCCACATCACTGATCAGACGCAGGGTAGAACCATTTCCGACACTTCCTACCAGCGCATCCAGACCGATTGTTTTGAACTCGTCCATGAATGGCTCTGTTCCAATCCAATGATCACCGAGGAACATCATCGCTTCTTTGCCTTCCTCATGGGTAATGTCTACCATCTCTTTTGCAAGTTTTGCAACTTCACGGCGCTGGAAAGCCTGGAAATCTTTGAACTCTTTGGATGGGATACGATACTGATTGTTGAAATATCCCTGATCAATGATATATTCCGGACGGAATTTGTAGCCAACTTCTTTTTCAAACTGATCCAGAATGTATGGACTTACACTGGCGGAATATCCGTACCAGTCAACGTATTTTTCCCTTGCAAGCTCATCAAACACCAACGTAAACTGATGGAAAAATGTCGTATAACGGATAACATTTACATGTGGATTTGCCTTGCAGAACTTCCGCAGACGCTCCATACTGAATTTATGTGTCTTTGGCTGACGCACATCAAATGTAATCTGATGCTCCACGTCTTTCCAGTCGTTGACAACGGCATTGTACATGTGCACCGGATCCCACATAATGTAAGCCAGAAAACTTACGGTATAATCATGGAACGGTATTGCCGGATCAATGGTCACATCCCCTGTCTCCTCAGAATAAGACCAGTCATCACAGCTTACTACTTCACCTGTAGTACGGTCGATAACTTCCCACCAACGACGAATGTCATCATAGCTGTTTACTTTCAGCATTTCCGGATAAATACCGGTCATCAGATGAATGGATAATTTGTCAGATTCGGCAGTATAAAATTTTGTCATAATATAACACTGCTGAATCTCATCCGGATTTGCTTTCGCCCACTCATTATCCTTTCTTGTTGTATAATAAGTAGAATACACTTTCGCATCTACATCTTTTAATCCTTCCGGGTAATCGGTTCCATCGCAGTCACGAATGGCATCTGCACCCCAGCGTTTCATCAGTTCCAGAGTCTCCGGAACGACATCAATGTCTGTCGGAATTGTTACACGACCTGTCAGTTTCTGATCTCCCATCTTACTTGTCCTCCTCATGATTTTGGTCAGTCGTTTTATTCCAGACTGACTAACTATAAGTATTGTATCATTAAATTTGAGAGATTTCATCCGATATTTGTACAAAAAAGTTTTTGAAACTTGTAAAAAAAAGAAGTAAATTATTTTGTGGATATTTTATAGGTTATGAAAAGGCAGAGTCAGATTTGTCTCGGTCGCTAACAATCGCTCCCTGAGAAAAATCTGACTCTGCCTTCTTGTACGTTACTTATCTGGTTGCAAGGAAATATCCAATTACTGCAATACCAAGTACGATTCGGTACCATCCAAATACTTTGAAGTCGTGTTTCTTGATATAGGACATCAGGAACTTGATTGCAATAATAGAAAGTACAAATGCTACAATCATACCAATTGCAAGTAAAGCAACTTCTGCGGAATTAAATCCACCGCTGTATTTCAAAATCTTGATCGCGCTTCCGCCAAACATTGCCGGTACTGCAAGGAAGAATGTAAATTCTGCTGCCACTGTTCTGGAAATACCAAGCATCAGAGAACCAACGATAGTGGAACCGGAACGGGATGTTCCCGGAAAAATTGCGGCAATCATCTGGAATACACCGATCATAAATGCCTGACCATAGGAAATGTCATCAATAGAATCTACTCTTGCTATTTTATTTTTATTTGAACGCTCTATGATAATAAATACAACACCTACCAGGATCAGCATGATCGCTACGGTCTGATAATTGTAAAAATATTTTGTAAATACGTCATCCCAAAGGATTCCAACCACACCTGCCGGAATGGATGCAACGATGATTTTTACCCACATCTTGCATTTTCTGCGGCTGATATGTAAGCCATGCTTTGTAGACAGCGGAATCAGCTTATTCCAGTAAATAACTACTACTGCAAGAATTGCGCCCAACTGGATCACTACCAGAAACAAATCCAGAAATTCTTTGCTTACATTTAATTTTACAAATTCATCAAGCAAGATCATATGGCCGGTACTACTGATTGGAAGCCACTCTGTAATACCTTCCACAACACCAAATAAAATCGCTTTTAATACTTCGATTATTGTTAACATGTCAAAAAATCCTTTCATAATTTATTATCTACTTAATTTTTATGCCTAGAAGATTCTAACATGCTTCCCACAATATCTCAACTTAATTTTTTATGAGTATTTCTTTTTTGATTTGTGAACAGACCTGACCGGCCTCATCCGATTACTTTTTTGATGTAATAGGAAATCGTATTTTTCCTCTTCATCAAGCACTATGCAAACAATCCATCTAACCAAGTATGAGCCAGATTAATCCAGCTCTGACACTCCTTTTGTACGCCGATTCCGTTGGCACGACAGGTTTCTTCATTTGCCAGAGAAAGTCCGTGGCCGCCTACCGGGTAAATATGTAATTCTGCGGAAACACCCTGCTGCAGACAGGCTTGGAAAAAATAAAGTGAATTTTCCACCGGTACCGTTTCATCCGTTGCTGTATGCCATAAAAACGTTGGTGGCGTGTCTGATGTCACTTGGTTTTCCAGTGAAAGTTCTGCCTTTTTCTCTTCATACTGTTCTCCCAGCAAATTTCGAAAAGATCCTTCATGTGCTTTTTCCCCGGAAGTAATAACTGGGTAACATAATAGTAAACCAGCTACACGAAGCTGTTCCGGATCATTCTCCATCCCCATGAGTTTTGTCAAAAACGGACTGTTCCAGGCAATGCCATAATTGGCAGCCAGATGTCCTCCTGCAGAACATCCCTGTACAACAATCTTCTCCGGATCAATATGGTATTCATCCGCATGCTCTTTCAGATACAGTACACTCTCTGCCACCTGCAGCAACGCTGCAGGATAACGTACCGGGCAGACACTATAACGCAAAATAGCAACATGGTAACCCATAGCAAGAAACTGCATGGCCATCGGTTCTGCCTCCCGGTCGGAAGTCATTTCGTAGCCGCCGCCCGGGCACATTAGAATAACCGGACGTTTTTCATTTGGACGCATCTCAATGGAGCTGTCCAGAAAATAAGTGTATAAATTACCGACAGCTTCTGTGCCGCGGGCTTTGATTTCAATTTTTTTGTGTATCATGTATGCATTCCTCCCATAGTACTTCTGATTTTCTCAATAAGTGTAACATCTGCGGGCAACCATTTCACATCATCCAACAACTTTCTGGTCAGCCATCTTGCAGCCTCATGCTCTTTCAGCACTAAATCACCATTTACGATTTCACACCAGAAACATTCCATAGAAAGATGAAATCCCGGATAATCGTATTCCACCGTATCAATAAATTCTCCCACCGCTACTTCTGTTTCAAGTTCCTCCATTATTTCTCGTTTCAATGCTTCCTGCGGAGTTTCACCACTTTCTATTTTTCCTCCGGGAAATTCCCATCCCGCAGAAACACTATATTTTGTATTAAATGTGCGTAACTGTGCCACATTTGGTATTCGGTAGGGTATTACCCTATCTTTTGGCAAAAGTAAATATAAAAATCCTTTATTTATAGGCTTTCTCCGACTTTTGCACTAATGTCACTATCCCTCTTTGCATTAGTCAAGCAAGCAAAATAGGGGTACCTATACCTTCGTAATTAAATTCTTAGCCGCGCTGATAATTTTAGGACCATTCTTTTTTGCCACAATTACGCATGTTGTGAGTGCGCCTAAAATAACTCCACCTTTTCTCACATGCTTGGCAGCATTATCCATTTTCTTATGATCATCTCTATTTAGCTTTTTCTTTTGAAACTTCTCCGCCATCTGACAACACCTCCAATAATTTATCACCAGTAACTTCAAGTGCAACATAATCATATGATTTGCCGCTTTCTACACATTGTTTCTTTTCGATTTCCACATACTGCGATGCATGATTATAAAACATATCGTCAAGATCAACACCCTTGTGCGCTAACTCTATAGACTTAAGTTTACCAAAATCTATACTATCCAAAAAAGATATGCCATCTACAAATGTCTGTTCAACAGCAGCCATTTCACCTTTATATGCGTATGCTCCCGCAATCATCTTTGTAGCCTGCAAATACATTTCGTAGCATTCCTGAATATTTTCAATTTCATCATCCTTTTTGTTCTGATAATTATTATGAGCCAATGTATTTAAGAAGAGCACCACTCTACTCTCTGGCAAAGGTTCAAAATCCTCTATTCGTCGAACCATTGCTTTACCAATTTGCTCCCGACCTAAAAGTAAATTATGAATTCCCAAGCGCATCTGCTCATTACGATCATTTTCATCTTGTAGTGTCAAAGCAAGCATTATTTCTTTTCTTCCCGCTTCAATCAATGCAATTCTATCATCTTGCTGTCCACGTTCAATCATCTTAACTGTTTGATAGGTTTCTTCCACTCTTTCTGACAACTGAGCCATTTGCTTTTGCATATATATGTTATGAAAACTATCACAAATATCCTGGAAAGGGTTACCCTGTATAAGCTCTTGCTGCTTAATTGGTAAGTCATCTACAAATCGATATTGACCATTTTCAGTTTTTCTCATTAATGTTGGCCATTCTATTCCAGTTGTTTTATTCTTATTAATAAAGTACTCTCCCGTTTCATACTGCTTTTGATACTGTGCAGGTATTTGAACAACATATTCAACGCCTTTCTCTATTGTAGATACAATTTCTGCTATATTAACATACTGTGCCAATCTATCAACAACGCCAGCGAAATCAATATCTGTCATTCCTTCATGAATTCTAAGACTTTTGTTACCCTTAGGATCAAAAACAATCTCTCCCTCTATTTTTTCGTTTTCTTCAACAGGTGCTATTTCAGTTTCGCTTGTGCTTACTTCACGATTTTTATCTATTGATCTTTTGATTAAAAATCCATTTAACCATTTTTCGTCGGATCTCCCTGGACGCGCATCTTCTGTAATGTACTGTTTCTGTATCCTTAAATCTGGAATATCCAAAATCAACTCATTCAAACTATTTTCAGTCAAATCAGTAAAGAATCGTCCGTTCCGTTCGCCAGAAAAATCTCCATACTTAAACGAAACATAAAAACTTCCACCTTCATTCAGTGCACCAGCTAATTTTCTCATAACCAGTACAATATCTTCCTTTGATAAATGTAATAACGATGCACAAGCCCAAATTCCGTCGAACTTTCCATTCGGCTCATAATCTTGAAATGTTGAGCAAAGAACCTCTTGTCCAATATATTCAGACGCGATTTTAGTCATTTCTTCTGAGCCATCGACAGACACTACGTCAAATCCTTTCGCTATAAAGGCTTTACTGTCTCTACCAGATCCACAACCAAGATCTAGTATCCTTCCTCCCTCATGAATTCTGGAAACAAATTCATTCTGTAGTGCAGAAAATTCAACATCAACGGTTTCCTGTGCAAAAGATAGCGCTTGTTTATTATAATATTGTAAGGTTTTATCTGTATTGTTCATATTACCTCCTAAAACGTTGCTGGCGCTACCTCTGGAGTTTCCCATCTATGTATAAGAGCATCAATCGCTCGCTGATCAATAGATGCCAAGAATGATCTTCTCTCGGCTTCTGTAGCTCCTGTCTGTTTAATAATTGTTTCCCTTAGAGGATGGTGACTACTAATGAGAAATTCATTTCTTCTATGTAATCTGGTCAAATATTTTGTTGCTGGTACCAATGCAAACTTACCATCTTCACCGCGATTACATTTTTGACAAGTAAGAACAAGGTTCCATACACCGTCCAAATTTATATCCGGAAACAATGGTTGTAGGGTGTGCGGAAAAAAATGATCTACATCACATGTATTTGTACTGTCATCACTTACAGTAATATCATCATAACAATAAAAACATTTTCCCTTCTGGTAACCGTTTAATGCACCTCTTGCAGAAGTTACATCCTTTCGGCGGAAATCATTATCAACAAAGAATAATTGGGATGTATCATCGTATCTTACATTCAAAAGATTTTTTGAAACATTCAATTCCCAGGCCGTCTCTACCAAATTCCAACGTGCCTCTGTCTCGATTGAAAAATTCTCAGCAAATGGCATTTCCTGCAGTTTAAAAATTTCATCTGTAAGAATAATTTGTTTTTTCCCATTCAAATAATCCTTTTTATAAAATTCTACCGGGATACTACTCCGATTTACAACATGAAAAGCATCTATTACATTATTGAATCCTTTAGCTGTTGTAATGTTGATTAATTGTGTTTTAGATATCTTCCCAGCATTAAAATCTTTACATGCCTCCAAAAATTGGCTTGATTGGCTCGTTGCTTGTCTTGGAGCCTTTGCAATATGCTCACATAAATGCTTCGAAAAGGGAATGGACAATTCTTCAAGTGTGATATGTGTTTTCCCTGTAGGCGCTATTTCCAGCAAAGATTTAGCCAATGCAAATTTATAAGATGCCACATTACGTCCAAACAGAATGATAGATCTCCAGTATGAATCAAGAGAGGGATACTGTTCTTTAAATTCTTCTATTCCATCTGACATTTAAGCACCTCCCATTTCATTACGAATTTTCTTCACCAACGTTAGATCTGCCGGTAACCACTGAACAGACTCCAGCTCATCCTTGCTTAACCACTTAGCTGCTTCTGCTTCCTTCAGTACCAGCTTTCCAGTTATTGTCTCACACCAAAAGCAGTCCATTGAGAGATGGAAATTAGGATAATCATATTCAATGGTATCAATCAAATCGTATACTTCGATTTTCGTATCCAATTCTTCTTCAATTTCTCGCTTTAACGCCTGCTCCGGAGTTTCGCCTTCTTCTATTTTCCCACCAGGAAATTCCCATTGTCCTTTGAACTCCCCAGATCCTCTAGCTGTAGCAAATATCTTACGCTTTTCCTTTACGGAATCACAGATAACTGCAGCAACAACTCTAACTGTTTTCATTTATTAACCTTCTTTTATATTTCAAATTTTGTTCCTATTACGCTATCATCTTCACCGCTAATTAGTTTTCCTTGTACATATTTTTCAAAAATGTTTAATGATAGAAAAGTTACCACTTCATCCTTATCATGTAACTCCATTTCAAGAGGTTTCGATGATACAAAGAGCATATGTACCTTTATTTTTTCTTCAGTTCCAATAAATGCTTTTAATTTATCGGGCTCCGCCAAAACTAGATCATAACGTTTCCTGCAATGTTCATAATAGCCATTTTCCCCAAATAACTTTCTTTCCCTCTTTCGGATTATTTGATATAAATCCAGGACGATATTCATAATTTGATGCAAGTGTTCCATTCACATATGCTCCTTCGAACCCCTGTCTCAAATTTTGTATTGTTTCTGACTTCAAATTTTTTCTCCTCTACAACTGATCGTACTTATCAGACTTTCCTTTTGCCTTCTCCACCGGATACTTTGCTTCATTCATCGTCATTTTCATATTGATAATTTCATCCGCATCAAGTCCCAGCTTGTCCAAAAGGTTCTGACTATATACCATCACGTCAGCCAGTTCTTCCTTCACACGCTGCAGTTCAAATCCTTCATCTGACCACTGAAAACATTCCAACAATTCCGCCGCTTCTATTACAATTGATTTTGCAAGATTGGCTGGGGAATGAAACTGATCCCAGTCACGGTCTTCGGTAAATTTTCTGATTCTGTCTATTGTTTCCTGTTTCATGGTTAAATCTCCTTATTTTGTATTTTCTACTTATGTTTTTACTCGTCACCAGTTCTTTTCCGGATGCGCTCCCTTGCAGAATCCCATTCATCCCTCGATACATCTTCCGCTTTTTTCACATCTGCATTTTCTTTTCTTATTTCAATCATGGTAGCATCCGTTTTATCTGCAACATATCTTATTATTTTATATATAAATCCAATTTTATATTTTATTTTCGAATCAAATATTTTTTTGACAATTTTTAAATACACGCCTTGCTGAAAATACAATTTTTCAATTTCTGCCTTACTGTAAACAGTAGTTTTCTTATAATGAATATTGTTTTTTACCGACCTATTTACTTTATAAAAAGCCACATCCATCGCATCATTAATTGCTACACGCATTTCCTCTGCCAATGAAGAATTAGCTTTTTTCAAATATAAACCTATATTTTCAATAATAATTGCTCTAAATTTACATTTTGCAGACATAGTATCAATTTCATATTCATCTGGATATAGATTTTTCGGAACCAGGAAATCTAACGCTAGGGCCTGTTTTACCAAAGTATAATAATATAAAACTACAATCTTGTCTTCCCTACATATTTCTGGTCGACCCCAAAATACTCCACTGGCATATGGATAGCTACGCAAAACTACTTTTTTTGAAATAGAATTTCCTATATCAGAATATCTCTTTTTATTTTCTATCCCCATATTTGTTTTTAAATATGTTATTACCTCGAATGGAAATTTTATTAAATCATCAAAAATATCTTTTTCTTTTATTTCCTTCAAATAATCATAATATGTAAAATTAATGCCAAATAATTCTTTCTTGTTCAACTCATTCAACATAATTTGAATATCAAAACAATAATGATCAAAATCTACTTCCATAGTATCCATAATTCGTTTCATAGATTCACTATCACCATTCGGAACAAGTTTTATCATTCTTTGTCTAATGGATGAAAGTATTTTTATAACATCCTTGCTGAATTTTTCTTTATTGATTAAATTTGCTTGAAAACATTCATGCAATATAACCGACAAATATGAAATCGCTATTTTACAATAATAATCTCTTAGCCACTCGTTCTCTATATATTCTTGTATTTGGATCAACTCCGTCACAAAATACATATCCTTAACCAATTCTTCTGCAACATTTAAATCCATAGTATTTGTTCCATTTCTACTACTATCTAAATCTTTATTCATATCCATTATTTATTATATCATAACACTGAATTTAACTATAAGCTTTTTTATATTATACATATTGCTATATATTTCCACAAATTTAATCTGTAATTTTGTATCCATCCAATCATTTTTTAATTGACTTTTGACCACCAACAGATTACAATCATAATTAAGAAATGGGTTTGTTACCGTACAGCTATTGCTCAAGCGGGGTGCTCGTTTCTTTTTTTATATTTACCATATCATACAAATATAAATTTCCATCCGCTGCATGTCTAATCAACATTTCTATTCTAAAGATATTAAACCTTTCAAGTTCCCCAGTATCACTATTATAAACAGGAAGTGCGAATCTTGTAGTAAATCTATACCAACCGAACTTTGCATCAATATTATGTTTCCCTTTAAAATTTTTCTGCCACCTTCTGTTTGTCGCACATTGAAGAAGCATTGGTATCCCCTGTGTTGCATTTGCCTTTGCTTTTGCATATGTTCCAAATAATCTTCTCGTATCATCTGACCCTTTCAGCTCACCCGGAAAATCAGAACTTATAAATATTTGATCTGAAGTTTCAACTACTTCGTAACATTCTCCTATATACTCTTTCAAATACTGCTCAACTTCTTCCCAATTAATATTCCTTTTCCCTTTAAAACGAATATCTGTAATCACCACTATTTGCTTACCATCTGAATCAGATATTATATTTATTTTCTTATCCACAGTAAATCTCCTTCCCCCATAATTAAACGCATTGCGTTAAATCTATAATAAAAAAATATATAAAACGATAACTGATGGCAAGCTGCCACCAGTTAAAAGCGCTCTATTTCTCCTCACTTTTACACCTACATTCTATTTCTGCTCTATATTTTAACAAGCGCAAAAGATAGTCTGGAAGTTCCCGTTTTTCTGCTTCCCAATCCTGAACTGTGCGATATGGAATTCCATAATAGTCGCTGAACTCTCGCCTGTTCATTCCCATTTTTTCTCTTAATTCCTTTACTTCTTTTCCTCTACTCATTTTCAATCTCCCACAGTTATTCGACGCATTGCGTTAATTAATAATAGCTCAGTTAGATATATATTGTCAATTGACTTCAGTAAAAATTAAAAATGAACTTGATCCAGACATAATTCATGTTCAATCTGAATACTCTATTTTCCCGTTTTCTTTTTTATTGTTTTATACAGCAAAAAATCAATCGCAATTACTTACGATTGATTTTTCGCCCATCTTTATTCAATTATAATCTGAACTTATTTCCTGCACATCTCCCGATACAGTCTACTCTTCTGGTGATTATAATCAATCTCCATACACTTCTCAAAATTTTCCTCTGCCGCCACATATTCACCTGCACCCAATTTTGACAATCCCATCAGATAATAGCAATGCGCCTTGTTTTTCTCTGTCAGATCATCCTCAAAAATCAGGAAATCAGGCAACGATACCGCAAAGAAATCATCTTCTACGTGATCGTACAAATGCTGCTCTCCATAATCCTGCAACTTGTTCAGACAGGCATGATAACGTTTCATTTGATTCAGCTTTTTGCTTGCCAATGCCTGATACAATATCATATCCGCTGGCTGATCATAGTAATACATTGCGCCCGCCGGCTCGTTATCACCGATTTGTGCCAATTCAAAATACTTCCGCGCCTCATCCTGTCGGTTCAAATGTTCCTGTACCACACCAAGTTCATAATAAATATCATTATCCTTGGTGCCTTCCAGACGTCCTTCACCCAAATTCTCCGGATATTGCAGCGCCTGCTTCAGTAACTGCTCCGCACGTTCATAATCATTCTGCTGCACTGCTTCCCTTGCCAGTGTCGTCAGTGCAATCTTATACTGACCGGAAATCCGTCCTTCTGCACCTTCCCATGGGCGGAAGGAATGGCTCATGATGAGATCATAGGCTTTCTGTGGTTCACCGTTCAGATTGTAAAGTGTTACCCACTCCAGCATCGCATCATCCCGCTCTCTGACCAGTGCTTCCCGCGCTTCATACTGTTTTAAACGTTCTGCAAACGGCACTCCAAGTTTCTTATATAACTGATCCAGTTCTAAAAATACACGGCTGTCGGATTCATCCAGTGCAAAGGCCCGTTCCAGTTCCTTGCGGGCTGCCTCGGCATCCTGCCGTTTGTTATAATATGCAATTGCCAGATTTCGATGTGCAGTTGAATAAGATGCATCCAGCATGATGGACTGTTCCCAAAGTGCGATCGCACGATCATACTGCAATTTATCGTAGTATAAATTGCCTAAATAATAGTATGCTTTTGCCCCTTTTGAATTTGCAACGATTGCCTGCTCCAATACTGCAATGTCCTCCAGTTTGTTCGGGAAGCAATAATCCGGTGCGCACTGCTCTGCTTTTTCATACAATGTTTTTACGATTCCTTTGCTGTTTTCTGCATCGACATTCTTGAACAATCTCTTTGTTGCAACTCCATTATTTTCTCTATTAGTATTCAAATTTTCATCAATAAATGCCTCTAATTTCTGCTGATAATATGCCTGATAGTAATAAATCATCGGCTGCTGCACAGCGCAAGATTTCAATATGCAGATTGCTTCTTCTGAGCATCCATACTCTGCGTAATCTCTGGCTGTCTGCAAATATGTCTCATAAAAGCCTCTGCTTCTTTCCTGAAATACTTTTTTGGCAGAGTGAATTTTTCCTTCATCTTTTCCAGCTAACACATTTTCAAACAGTGTCACATAATCAAAAGCATCCAATTCCAGATTCTCTGCTCTCCATTTTCCTGCTGCTTCCACACACTTTAATTTACGCAGCAATACTGCTTTCAATCCTCTTGCCTTGACATTATGACTGTTTTTCACCAGACTACGCTCCACAAATTCCAACGCATGCTCATATTCACCATCTCCACACGCAATGCAGGCCAGATAATAATAGGACATTTCCTGCTGCGCATTTGTCCATGTTGCCTTATAAAAAGCATCATATGCTTCTTCTTTTCTGTCCTGATAAAACAGCACAAGTCCAAGGTTATAGTAAGGCTCACTGTCATAAGGATTCGGACTCCGCCAGGTCAGTCGTTTGATTGCTGTGCGGAAATGTTTTTCTGCTTCCGCAAACTGTCCCCGCCGCATCAGAAGTATACCATAAGCCTGATTAATTCGGATGTCTCCCGGATCTCGTTTCAAACCTTCCAGATAATATGGATCCGGACGCCAGGTCGCATGACGATGCTGCTCGATATGCTGTGCCGTCAGAAGCAATTCTTCATTCGTCAAAATTTCTTCCGGCTTCTTGGCTGCCTCCGCCGGCTCGCCCAGCTTCGGAATGGTTTCCTCTTCCGGCTCGTATGCTACCAGCAGTTTGCCGTGTCCATAAACTGACACCTTTAGTTCCTGAACTTTTTTCGCTGACACTGGAATGATTTCTTCGTAAGTATCCACTGGAGACAGTTTTGTCTGTTTTCGGAACACTTCTGTATCGTTCTGCTCCAGTACGATTTCTGCATCCGCATACTCTTCCGTTGCATATACAACGATTTTTGCGCCTGTCTCTGTCAATTCAAGATTCACTGCCGCATAAATGGAAGCATTTTTTACTGCTCCTACTTTTTTGTATGGCATAAAATACTGGGTAAATACTTTTTCTTCAAATGGTTTTAACCAGCTGAAATCAGGCTGATTTTCTGTGTATACACCTGTCATCAGTTCGATGTACGGTCCATCCTCATCGGTCAGATTGCGGTCCCAGACTTTTCCGAATTCACCACAGCCCCAGGTCCACTGCTTTTTGCCCGGTGAAAAATGATGATCTGCCACATGGAGCAGCCCGGCTTCTTTTTTATAATCATAACCGCCCATAAAATCATATTTTGATGTTTCTGCCATGTAAGATGTCGGAACCGGAATATTTTTGTATCGGGAAATGTCAACCCCTTCGCTGTAGTCGTGTTTATAATACTCTCCCTTTGCAATCGGGAATCTTGAAACGGCACGTTTTCCATGATCATACACGGTATGTACATCCGGTGGAAAAATCGACTGTGTATATTCATTGACAGAAACAGCCGGATTTGCCCACCACAAAAACGTCTGCGGCAATGGAGTTCGATTGTAAAGCTGTTCACGGATTTCAATGTAAGCTTTTCCCGGATATAAGGTAAAGGATGTCAGCACTTTTGTGCCATACATCTGATCAACATCTCCCACCAACAGCGTCACACTGCCATCCTCATGGGTTTCCACCAGATGATCCACCGGCATATAGGTCGTTGGCCGATGGTGCTGCGGCCAGTTAAACTCGATACCGCCGGAGATCCACGGACCGACAAGTCCCACCAGCGCCGGTTTGATCACATGATTATAATATACAAAGTCGTAATCATTTGTTTTATCATATGCACGCTGAATTCGTCCGCCCAGTTCCGGCAGGATCATAACCTTCAGATATTCATTTTCCAGATATACTGCGTGCCAGATCTTGTCTTTCTTTTCATGACTGATTTTCTCTGTGATCGGATACGGATATACTTTTCCGGAACTCCCCTGATATACTCTTTTTTCCAAAAACATCGGATTTTTGTCCGGTGCACCGATCTCATAAGTTGGAATCACTACATCTTCTTCCCAGATTTTTGCACTGTTTGTTGCTTCCATACTTTCCCGTCCTTTCTGCTTTTCTTCTCCTGTTATCGTTTCTGCGTAATCTCACTTTTTGCTGTAAGCAAATTTTAAAAGTGCATTTCTCCATCTAATTATTATCAATTTCTTGCTCTCATTATATTCCATACAGTTCCTGTTTTCATTCGATTTAATTGCTGATTTATTGTAAAAAATTGCTTTTGACATAAGCTAATAAGACACGTATACTTACAATGATTACTAAAATTGTAAATTGAACGCAGAATAAGCATTCAATCAATACCAAACCATTTGCAACATTATTTTTTTGCAAAGCATTTTACATATTTCTAAATTTCAATACTCAGGAGGGTCCTATGATATCTTACGAAACGCATGTTCTCCCAAATTCCGATTATTACGTATACACCCCAAGTACCCTTGCCCATAAACTGTTTTTCTATCCAATCTGTACCGGCTCTTTCCGTTACGAAAGCGGCTATCGGTTGGCACGGGATTCTTACGACAGTTTTCTTCTAATGTACATTTTAAAAGGAACCTGTTTTGTAACGGTGGATGGTCAGACAAGACAGGCTGCGTCAGGTCAGCTTGTTCTTCTGGATTGCTATACACCACATGCCTACGGTACAGATTCCGGTTTTGAAGCCCTCTGGCTGCATTTTGACGGTCCGATGGCGCGCATTTTTTATGAAACAATTGTATCTGAAAAAGGCTCTCTGCTCTATCCAACTCACCCGGATGCCATCCGCAGATCCCTCTATAATATTTATGATACTTTCCGCAGCCGTGCACCAATTGCAGAAGATCAGATTTCCGGAACGATCACAAATATCCTGACGGATTTGTTAACCGCTGAAACGACACAGCAGGCAACTAAGAAAACGCAAACTAACGTATCAGAAGCCATTTCACACATTAACAAATATTTTTATAAATCCATTACACTTCAGGAATTAGCAGATATTGCAGCATTAAGTCCATACTATTTTTCCCGGGTATTTGCCAGAGAAACAGGCATGACTCCGCACAAATATCTCATTACTACCCGCATGGCAAATGCAAAATTTTTGCTGAAAACAAGCCAGATGTCGGTGAAAGAAATTGCGATCCACTCCGGTTTTTCTGACGAAAGTGGCTTTTGTACTGCTTTTAAAAAACAGGAAAACATGACTCCAAATGAATATCGCAGTACGGTTTGTTAACATTTCTTGTTATTATCTTTTCTAATGTTAACCTAAAATCATTTTATAGGTTGACAATTAACTCCATTCTGATTATACTAAGCAACAGAATCATATATTTCAAAGGAAAGCACTGGCAATGCTGACGGATCATATGATTCGAAAATGATTTTTTTCTCACATTGCCCTGTAAATTCCATTTGAACGCAGAATAAGCATTCCCCCGCTTCAAATGTGCAGAACACTAAGTGGTGGGTAAGGGGGATGCTTATGTCAGTGGGAGTTAAAAGCTCCCGCTGACAGGTCGTAAAGCGACTGCATTCATGAGCAAGTAGCAAAGGCGGATTGCGAATGTCCGCTTTACATGACATTCTGAACACGATTCTATATGCAAGAATGGAGAATTGATTATGAATATCACTGAACTTACCAAAGAAATTATAAACGGACGGCGTCTGACCCGTGATGACGATCTGTCTTTTTTTGAAACTGCAGATCTGGAAGAACTGGCAGCCGGCGCAAATGAAATCCGCCAGGCATTATGCGGAAACGCCGTAGATCTGTGTACCATCATCAACGGTCGTGCCGGAAAATGTTCGGAAAACTGCAAATTCTGTGCGCAGTCATCCTTTCACCATACTTCCTGTGAAACGTATGGTATGTTAGACACCGATGTTGTCCTTGCAGACTGCCAAGCAAGAGAAGCCGCCGGCGTGCATGCTTACTCCATCGTCACTGCCGGAAGAACGGTAGAAGGCGATGATCTGGAAAAACTGATCCACACCTACGAAGAATTACGTAAAAACAGTAAACTCCGTCTGTGTGCTTCCCATGGATTACTTGCACCGGAAGCATTTTTCCGTCTGAGAAATGCAGGTGTTACCATGTATCATGCAAACATCGAAACATCCAGACGCAACTTTCCAAATATCTGTACCACACATACTTACGATGATAAAATCCGTGAGATCAAACTGGCACAGGCAGCAGGACTCTCCGTCTGTTCCGGCGGCATTATCGGCATGGGTGAAACATTTGCTGACCGACTGGACATGGCAGTATCTTTATCTGAGCTTGGCATTGTATCTATCCCGATCAATGCACTGATCCCAGTTTCAGGAACTCCGTTTGCTGAGCTTCCACCACTGACAGAGGATGAGATCATCCGTGCAGTTGCCATGTTCCGCTACCTGAATCCGGATGCATATATCCGTATGGCAGCAGGACGCAGTTATTTCAAAGACGGTGGTCGTCGATTGTTTGAAGCAGGCGTCAATGCCACCATCACCGGTGACATGCTTACTACTGTTGGAAATAATACCAGACAGGATCAGGAAATGCTTACTGATATGGGATTTCAAATATAAAATCAATGCATAGAAAATGGAGAATGACTTATGAACAACACAGCAACGAAAACGACTTCAAAATTTACGATTCAACAGATTGCCATGATCGCAGTCATGACCGCAGTAACTTGTGTACTGGCACCACTTTCCATTCCAATCGGTCCGGTACCGATTTCACTTACCAACCTTGTGATTTATTTTTCCCTGTTCATTCTGGGAACAAAAAAAGGAACCATCAGCTATCTGATCTATCTTCTGATCGGTCTGGTTGGAATCCCCGTATTTTCCGGCTTTACCAGCGGTCCTGGAAAACTCTTTGGACCAACAGGTGGTTATCTGATTGGTTTTATCCCGCTGGCATTAATAGCAGGTTTCTTTATCAATCATTTTCATAACAAAAAGGCGCTCAGCTTCCTTGGCATGATCCTTGGAACTGCTGTATGCTATGCACTTGGAACTTCATGGCTTGCCATTCAGGCTCACATGGGCTTCCAGGCAGCACTTATGGCAGGTGTTATTCCGTTCCTGCCGGGTGATTTTATTAAAATGATCCTTGCACTGCTGATTGCGCCACAGATCCGCAAACAGTTAGATGCATCTGGACTGGCACGCTAACGTAATTTATCTATTTTGGACTCATACGCCTTAATATTTCATACCAAAAAGAAGAGCTCACGATGCTTGTATTCTGCTCACCCAGACAGGGCTATAGCAATTTCGTGAGTTCTTCTTTTTCTTTTATCAGACATATTTGTTTCCCTTTATCAGCATCCTTTTTTATATGCACGCAAAAAAGACCTGTAAATCCTCTCTCAAAGATTTACAGGTCTTTAAACTCATTTTCATCATACGAACTGTCTGATTATGGTCTGCGATACTTATTTTGCGTAATCTGTTACACGGCTTTCGCGGATAACATTTACTTTGATCTGACCCGGATATTCCAATTCAGCTTCAATCTGTTTTGAAACGTCTCTGGCCAGAAGTACCATATCTGCATCACTGATCTGCTCAGGTACAACCATAATACGAACTTCTCTGCCCGCCTGAACTGCAAAAGATTTGTCTACTCCCTTGAAACTGTTTGTGATATCTTCCAGTTTCTTTAATCTGTTTGAATATGTTTCCAGTGTCTCTCTACGCGCACCCGGTCTTGCTGCTGAAATAGTATCAGCTGCCTGTACCAGACATGCGATCAAGCTCTCCGGCTCAACATCACCATGATGAGCTTCTACGGCATTGATAACAGTAGCGGACTCTTTGAACTTTCTACAAAGTTCAACACCTAACTGGATGTGAGAACCTTCCATCTCGTGGTCAACAGATTTACCGATATCATGCAGAAGACCTGCACGTTTGGCAATTCTGACATCCACACCGATTTCTGCTGCAAGCAGTCCACTTAACTGTGCTACTTCGATGGAATGTTTTAATGCATTCTGACCATAGCTGGTACGGAATTTCATACGTCCAAGAAGACGTACCAGTTCCGGATGAATACCGTGTACACCTACTTCAAGTGTAGCGGCCTCACCTTCCTCACGGATCATACTCTCTACTTCTTTCTGTGCTTTCTCTACCATCTCTTCGATTCTGGCCGGATGGATACGTCCATCTACGATCAGCTTTTCAAGAGCGATACGTGCCACCTCACGACGGATTGGATCAAAACCGGACAGGATAACTGCTTCCGGTGTATCATCGATAATCAGATCTACACCTGTCATAGTCTCAAGCGTACGGATATTACGTCCCTCACGACCAATGATACGTCCTTTCATCTCATCATTTGGAAGCTGCACAACAGAAATTGTAGTTTCGGCAACATGGTCGGCTGCGCATTTCTGAATCGCATTTACTACGTATTCTTTTGCTTTCTTTCCAGCCTCTTCCTTTGCCTGATGCTCCATTTCCTTGACCAACTTTGCAGTATCCAGTTTCACATCTTCTTCAACTGTTTTCAGGAGATATTCTTTTGCCTGTTCAGAGGTGAGTCCTGAAATTCGCTCCAGTTCCTGTATGCGTTCTTCATTCAGCTTGGCAACTTCTGCTTTCTGTCGCTTAATCTCTTCTTCTTTTGCTGCAAAACTCTGCTCACGTCGCTCGATAGCTTCCAGTTTTTTATCCAGATTAGCCTCTTTCTGTTCTACACGACGCTCATTACGCTGAATCTCAGATCTGCGATCTTTGATCTCTTTGTCAAGTTCGTTTTTTGTCTTGATAGACTCTTCCTTGACTTCGAGTAAAGCTTCACGTTTCTTCGTCTCAGCAGATTTCACAGCTTCATCGATAATTGCTCTCGCACGATCCTCTGCACTTCCGATTTTCTCATCAGAGACTTTCTTGAAATGTGCAGTAGATACCACGTAAGTAAGCAAGATTGCAACTACAGCAGTAATTACCACCGCAATGATAATCTGCGCCACAGGAGCACCTCCTTATTTAATTTTCATTGTACATATAACAATTTATATCTGGTATTATGTCATAAATTACAACTATTAAATTTTATACTTTTTTGTGCTTTCTGTCAAGCAAATAATACTAACCGGGGTACTAAACTGTATACAATCAATAGCGGTTTCGACACAAAAATACTTTATATCCCCATCTGGCGTCTGATTGTCTCAGAGCGAAAGCCACGCCGCATCAGATACTGATAAAGTCTCTGCTTTTCTTTCTGCCCCATTGTCACCGCATCATAATGCTTCTTCTCAAGCAAACGATTGATCAGCTGTTCTTCCTCTCCGGAATATTCGTCTTCCAGCGCCTGTTCAATCAGATCTGACGCAACACCGCGCTCATACAGCTTCATTTTCAACTGCAGCCGGCTCTTTTCTGCCTGATGATATCGGATGTATGTACAGGCATAACGATAGTCATCCACATAATGAAAGGATTTCACATAATCAATGGCGCACTGCACAATTTCTTCCGGATAACCGTTCTCCTGCAGCTTCTGACGCAGTTGATATTCCGTTCGTTCCATTCTCTGCAAAATATACAAGGCCCTGCGTTTCGCCCGTTTTTCCAGAATCTCCGTACAGATCTCATTCCACTCCTGATCAGACAGAGAACCTCCCTCTGTCATGCGATACTTCGCCGCTTCTTTTTCATAAATGGGAAAGGAAAGCCCTCCCTCTAATCGAACGGTAAGCTTTCCCTTTTTTCCTCTGATAATCTCCTGTATCTGCATTACTCTGCGTCAGTCTGTGCAGCAGTTTCCACAGAAGCATCTGCGCCAGCTCCTTCTGCAGCTTCTTCACCATCCAGATGATAGTACGCACGTACTTTTGCTTCAATCTCCTGACAGATCTCCGGATTCTCTTTCAGGAATTTTTTGGCGTTCTCACGTCCCTGACCTATCTTCTCGCCGTTGTATGCATACCATGCGCCTGATTTATTAACCACGTCTGTATTTGCCGCCAGATCAAGGATATCACCCTCTCTGGAGATTCCCTGTCCGAATACAATATCAAACTCTGCCTCTTTGAATGGCGGAGCAATCTTATTTTTAACAACTTTGATACGTGTATGGTTTCCAAGAATCTCACCGGCCTGTTTTAAAGCCTCTACACGACGTACATCCAGACGGATAGAGGAATAAAATTTCAACGCACGTCCACCGGTTGTTACCTCCGGATTTCCAAACATGACACCAACCTTCTCACGCAGCTGGTTGATGAAAATAACGATACAGTTTGATTTACTGATCACTGCGGTCAGTTTACGCAGAGCCTGTGACATCAGACGTGCCTGTAGACCTACATGGGAATCCCCCATATCGCCCTCAATCTCTGCCTTCGGAACCAGTGCTGCAACAGAGTCCACGATTACGATATCAACCGCGCCGGAGCGAACCATTGTCTCTGTAATCTCCAAGGCCTGCTCTCCGTTATCCGGCTGGGAAATATAAAGGTTATCAATGTCTACACCGATATTCTTCGCATAAGCCGGATCAAGGGCATGCTCTGCATCGATAAATCCTGCGATACCGCCGCGCTTCTGCACCTCTGCTACCATATGTAACGCTACCGTCGTCTTACCACTGGATTCCGGTCCGTATACCTCAATGATACGTCCTCGCGGCACACCGCCAAGTCCCAGTGCGATATCAAGACTTAAGCATCCGGTCGGGACTGTCTCCACATTCATATGTACACTCGGATCGCCCAGTTTCATAACGGATCCTTTTCCATACTGCTTCTCAATATGTGCGATTGCTTCGTCCAGTGCTTTTAATTTTGCCTCTTTCTGAACTTCCATTTTATCATTCTTTGCCATATTTTCGTTTTTCTCCTTATCTGAACAGCCTGCATTTCTGTTATCATCTGTAAAGCAAACATTTGTTCGCATCTGTTCTTATCATATTATAAATACCTTCAAAAGTCAATCCCGATTATAACATTCTGCCGGATTCCTGTCACTTAGAAAAAATCGGTCTTTTAATGTTTCTATTTTTTATATTATGTACAAAGAAAAACTGTCCGGCATGACACCGGACAGCAATTTTTTTCAATGTATTTTTCCTATGCAAGCGCTTTCTGCAGTTCATCCTCAGTCTGCAATCCAACTGCACGGTAAGCAACCTCACCGTTTTTGATCACAAGGATGGTCGGGATGCTTGCTACTTCAAACTCACGTGCAAGTTCCATCTGCTCGTCCACATTTACTTTGCCAAATACTGCATTATCTGCATTTTTCTCCGCAAATGTATGGAAGATCGGAGCCTGCATCTGGCATGGTCCGCACCAGGTTGCCCAGAAATCAAGCATTACCGGTTTCTCGCTGTTTAATACTTTCTCGTCAAAATTTTCAACTGTAACTTCCAGAATTTCCATTTTATTTTCCTCCGTAAATAAGGCAGTATTTCTATATACAAAAAGCATATCATTACTGCAAAACCACTTCCGGCTTCCAGCATTTTATCTATGCATTTCCGAAAGCAAACTAATTAGTACCAAACTCAGACAGCACCAGACCTTCGTTTCGATCCAGTGTCATGCCAACACTCCATGCATTTACAAAGAGTAATAATGGATTGCCCTTCAGATCCTTGATCTTCTTCATATCAGAAGTACCACTTAAATGATCCAGATCAATGTCTTTATTTTCAATCCAGCGAATGTGCTCATATGGCAGATTCTCCAGACGGATTTCTACGTTATATTCATTTTCCAGACGGAATTTCAATACATCAAACTGCAGGACGCCTACAACACCGACAATAATCTCCTCCATACCGGTATTGTACTCCTGAAAAATCTGAATCGCACCTTCCTGCGCGATCTGGGAGATACCTTTGACAAACTGCTTACGCTTCATGGTATCTAACTGACGCACTCTCGCAAAATGCTCCGGCGCAAAAGTCGGAATTCCCTCAAAAGCGAATTTATCTTTTGCAGTAGTCAGTGTATCACCGATGGAAAAAATGCCTGGATCGAATACACCGATAATATCGCCGGCATACGCTTCTTCCACAATCTTACGTTCCTGTGCCATCAACTGCTGTGGTTGGGAAAGTTTCAACTGCTTATTGCCCTGTACATGGAACACTTCCATACCAGCTTTAAACTGTCCGGAACAGATACGCATAAATGCAATTCTGTCACGGTGCGCTTTGTTCATATTTGCCTGAATCTTAAATACAAACGCACTGAAATCCTCAGAAAACGGATCAATCTCACCTTTGTCTGACATTCTCGGCAATGGAGAAGTTGTCATCTGCAGGAAATGCTGCAAAAATGTCTCTACACCAAAGTTGGTCAGCGCAGATCCGAAAAATACCGGCGACAGCTGGCCTTTAGATACCAGATCCATGTCAAATTCAGCGCTGGCACCGTCTAACAGCTCGATTTCTTCCTCTAACTGTTCTTTATAGTCTTCCCCGATTTCTGACAGTAATTCTTCAGAATCCAGATCAAACTCTTTTTCTTCACCCTCTTTTGTTCCTTTTAAAGTATCTGAGAATGTCATAACTTTTTTCGTATTGCGGTCATACACACCTTTGAAATTTTTACCGGATCCGATTGGCCAGTTGATCGGGCAGGTTGCAATTCCAAGCTCTTTCTCGATCTCATCTAACAGATCAAAAGGATCGTTGGAATCTCTGTCCATCTTATTTATAAAGGTAAAAATCGGGATATGGCGCATCACGCATACTTTAAACAGCTTACGTGTCTGGGCCTCTACACCTTTGGATCCATCAATAACCATAACCGCAGAATCTGCTGCCATCAGGGTACGGTAAGTATCCTCAGAGAAATCCTGATGTCCCGGTGTATCCAAAATGTTGATGCAAAATCCGTCATATTCAAACTGCAGTACAGATGATGTAACGGAAATACCTCTCTGTTTCTCAATTTCCATCCAGTCGGAAACTGCATGACGTGCGGTTGCTTTTCCCTTTACGGAACCGGCAAGGTTGATTGCACCTCCGTATAACAGAAATTTCTCTGTCAGTGTTGTCTTTCCGGCATCCGGATGAGAAATGATCGCGAATGTCCTTCTTTTTTCTATTTCTTTGTGTAAATCAGCCAAATTTAGCCCTCCAACCTGTCTTTATCTTATCTTTCATAGCAAGATTTTTAAATGCATTATGTTTATTCAAGAATGCTCTCAGCATTCTTGCTGCGAAATGTGCTTCATGCAACACATGATATATTCTTCTGCACATTTCTGCATGTCTATAGTACTCAATCTTATCTATTGTAATAAAGGGAAAAACATCTGTCAAGAGCCAACCGCTTCACAAATTCACACAATTCCAGTCCTCTTGTTAAACACACTTCCAGAATCGCATTTCTCACCATACTGCTATTTTCAGATGCGAAAATATTGCTTTATCTAACAACCTTTTACAGCATACTCTCGCCCGCAATATTTCCGGACAGTCCAAAATAATCCAGCACAGTTGCCCCTATATCAGAAAAGCTTCCACGGGTTCCCATATTTTTGCCATGCGACAGATTTTTTCCATACATCACAAATGGAGTGTACTCTCTGGAATGGTCTGTAGAAGGTGTTCCCGGATCGCAGCCATGATCTGCCGTGATCATCAGCACGTCTTCCGGCTCCAGGGCAGACAAAATTTTCGGGAGCTGCTGGTCAAAATAGGTCAGCGCCTTTGCATACCCCGGCACATCATTTCTATGCCCATAGAGCATGTCAAAATCCACCAGATTCACAAAACACAGACCATTAAAATCACGCTCCATATATTCCATCGTCTTTTCAATGCCATCTGCATTATCCTGCGTCCGTACAAACTCCGTTATACCTTTTCCTGCAAAAATATCATTGATCTTGCCAACGCCAATCACATCATACTCTGCTTCTTTTAAAACATCAAGCATTGTATCCTGCGGCGGTTCCAGGGAAAAATCATGTCGTCTGGACGTTCTGGTATAGTTTCCGGAAGAAGTACCGACAAATGGCCGTGCAATAACTCTTCCAACTCCCAGATTTCCCTGCAGCATCTGACGCGCGATCTCACAGTCACGATACAATTCTTTCACCGGAACTACCTCTTCATGCGCTGCAATCTGAAACACGGAATCGGCAGACGTATAAACGATCAGCGCACCCGTTTTCCTATGCTCATCGCCATAATCCTGAATGACCTGTGTGCCGGAATACGGCTTGTTGCACAGCACTTTGCGTCCCGCAGCCTTTGAAAATTCGTCCAGCATTTCCTGCGGAAATCCATTCGGGAAGGTCGGCATCGGCTTTTTCGAAATCAGTCCGGCAATTTCCCAATGACCGGTAGTCGTATCCTTACCTGCGGACTGCTCTGTCATTCTTGCAAATACTCCTTCCGGCGCTGCACACGGTGCTTTTGCCGTTACACCATCAATATTGAACAACCCCAGTTTTTCCATATTCGGCATGGAAAATTCCGGGCTCTTTGCCACAGTTCCAAGGGTGTTGCTGCCTTTATCCCCATAGTTTGCCGCATCCGGCATCTCACCAATACCAAAACTGTCCAGAACAATTAAAAATACACGTTTCATCTGTCGTTCCTCCTTGTCTGCGTTTTTTTATCCTATTACCCGAAAAATCTGTTTTTTCTCCGGATATCCATTTGTCTACAGTATAGCACATTCTCTTATTTTCTGTTCAACAATCACTCTCATTAATGCAATTTTTTCTTATCACCTTTTTCTATTACTCTGCCCTGCTTTGACATTCGTATTTCACTATACTTATTCACAACTTTTAATGATCAAATAATATATTTCTATAGGACTAAATTCTCACATTTTTATAATCAGCTAAGCTTTTCATAAAATTTCATTTTTAACAATTATTGACTTAGTGGCGTAATCACAATATTCTCCGCTGAAATTCCGGTTTTCCTTTTTACAATATCCTCCACCTGTGCCCGTTTCGCATCCGTGACATCGCCCATATTTAACACCACATCTGCTTCATTGTCTGTGATGCTGACTACTACATCGGAAAATCCTTTGGCTTCCAGCAAAATTTCTGCTGCATTTTCCCGCTCTGCAACATCCGTCATCTGAATCATAGAATCAATGGCATCCTGTTTCTGCGCTTCTGCAATGGAAGTATTATTGATGATTTCCAGAAGCGTTTCTTTGTTTTTCGAACGCACCTGCTCCCGATTCAGCTTTACATCTGCCGCAAATGCCAGTCCCTGCGCATCTGCTGAAGTCTGTACCGTTTCTCCCGGATTCTGCACATCTTCGGTATTCCTCTGATTTGCATCATTTTGCGTACTCTGACCTGTCTGGTCTGTTCCATCTTCTGTCTGCGCATCCGTTGTGCTGGCGGTCTGCGTGTTATCCTCTGTATCCGTAAAAATCTCTCCAATCTGTCCGTCCTCTGAAATATCATATGTATTGTCTACATTGTCCCCTGCTGTCTGAATGGCTTCATTTTCTGCCACATTTGTCTTCGTATAGCTGATGTAGCCTGCCACAGCAATCATCAGAGCCAGTGTGGTAATAATAATCTGATTTTTACGAAATATCTTTTTCAATTGGAATCTCCCTTCATTTTCATTTTAACTATCTTTATTTTATGTGCATCCAATCCAAATAATGCCTCCACCGCCTCAGAAATATTTTTTCTGACGCCTGCATCTGCTCCCCCTTCTGCCACGATCAGAACTCCATCAATCTTCGGCAATATTTCTTTGTTCACAAACGGTGTTTCATCCCCGTCTAATTGGGAAAAAACAGTCGATTCGCTGCTTTCCCGACTGCCAGAGCCAGAACTTCCTCCACCCAAACTTCCTGCTGTTCCGCCAGCAGAATCCTGCCCGGAACTTCCCGTGGCAGCATCCTGCCGCATTGTCACATCTTTTTCCACCACGGACTCTCCCTGATCCTGAAATGTGATCATCACCTGCACCTTACCTACACCATCCATCCCCTGCAAAATCTGCGCCAGACGTGTTTCCAGCGTTTTCTCATAATCTGATTCCCCCGATTCGGTTCCATTTGTCTGCGCAATTTCTGTTTGTGTATTTTGCTGCTTTATGGTTTTGGAACTGCTCTTTCCGGCAGGCATGGCAACAACCAAAAGCAACACTCCTGCCAGAAATAAGATCAGCCACTGATCCTTTTTCATTTTTTTCCACTTTTTCTCCCGCAGAAACTCCTTCAGATCCATTATGCCTCATACACCTCCACCTGATCCGCAGATATGCCACAGGCCTGCGCCGTCTCCTCCTGCATGCGCTGCCTGCTCGCTTCACTGATAACCACTGTCCACACTTTTACCCGAAGAATCGAACCGTCATCCTCTGAAAAATTCACCTCCACCTGCCGCACCGGACAGCCATTCATCTCCCCCAATTTTTCTATCATCTGGGTCACCGCGCCCTTTGTCTCTTCCTCATAATAAGCTTGCTGCTGCCGTTCCATATAAGAAAAATCCAGTTGTCCGCTCTGTAGCACATCCTGTTGCAACAGTTCCCTCTCCAGCGTCTGCTCCCAGTTTTTCTGTCCCAAGAGAGAAAACAGTGGACTCACAATTGTCAGGACAAACACCATTCCCACAAAAAATCGTACATATTTTCGATAGGTTCCGGAAGGAAGCACCTGCAGCAAAATTGTCAGGAAAATCCCCAGAAAGATCATTCGTTTTACCCATTCCAGTAACTCTGTCATACCGTTGCCGTCACCACCACCGCTATCGTAATCATGCACAATAAAATTCCAGTTCCCAATGCGCGAAACAGCAATAATGCGCCATCTCCCACACAGTCAATACATCCGCAGATCCGCTTATCCGAAAAAGGCTCCGCAAGTGCGCCTGCCATCTTATAGAATACCGAAAATATCAGCATTTTTAGCAACGGTCCGATTGCCAGACAAAGCAATACGATCATCGCTGCCGTTCCGATTCCGTTTCGGATCACTGCTGCAGAGCCGAAAAAAATATTTCCAACCGCCTGCGCCGTATTTCCAAGTCCCGGAATCATACTGATGGTTTGCGTCACGGACATTTTTTTCAGATTGTCCACAGAAGGAGCGATCATTCGCTCAATCACATTCATACCGGTCACTCCCGCCAGCAGCAGTCTCATCGCCCAGATCAGTCCCCGCTTCAGCAATGCCGTCATCCGGGAAATCAAATTTCCCGCTGTCATACAATTTAGCATCTGCAGCACCACATACACATGAATCGTCGGAATCACCACATACAATAGCACACGCTCGATCAGATAAATCACGATCAAAGACAACTGATAAAATCCCACCGCTGTCACTTGCTGACTGCAAAATACCATTGTCATACAAAATGCCGGCAGCAATGCTTCCATAAAACTAATCACCTGATCTAACACACCTTCCAAAATACCATGAATCAACAGATACGACCGAAGAAGCAATCCCATTAACAGCAGAAAATACAGATAAAATCCTGTTTTTGAAATCTGACTGTTCTCAAATACATTGATAAAGTTTTGCAAAAACGCACACGCTGCCGTCAAAAGCAAAATCTGAACAAATACCTGTCTGCCCTCTTCCACATCTCCAAATGCACTGCGTAAAATCCGACGAAACAACTCCAGCTTGTCTGTATTTGCATCTGCCCTCATCAGGCTTTTCACCAGTTCCCGGAAAGATATATTTTCCGTGTCGGTATTCTCCTGCAACACATCCTGAATATCCGATAACGGTAAATCTGATAATATATCCTGCTGCATGCTATCGCTGTCCAATGTTCCTGTATCATCAGTTTCTGTTTTATAAGAAACCTCCTCTATTTGTACCTTTGCCATACAACGCTCGTTATCCTGTATCATCTCAATATTCTCGCTGTTCACATGTTCTGTTTCTGCCGCCTGCACCGGTTTCGCCCCAATACTTATCCCAACAAGCAAAACACTTAACAGTACAAAATGTATCAAAAGCAATTGTATTTTCTCCATTTGCCGTTCTCTTTGATCTATCGCACTGGTATTCCTTTTTTCAATTTTATTATTCAAAATTTTCTCCCACTACTTCATGCCCCCAATAATCCTTCAATTGTTTCCAGCAGTGTTAGCAACACTGGCACGCTTACAGCCATAATTGAGAACTTCGCAAACATTTCAATCTGACTTCCAATCGCAGAAAAACCGGCATCTTTGCAGATTCCAGAAGCGAACTCTGCCACATAAGTGATCCCCATCAACTTCACCAGAATTTTCAGCATCGCCGCATCAATCCCGGTATACTGCTCAATCTTCTGAATCGTCTCCATCACCACCTGCAGCCGGTTCATACTGAAAATCAGGATCAGAATAACAGCGGTCAGACTCAGATACAGCGCATATTCACTTTTCTGCTGTTTCAACAGCAATGCAAGCACCACTGCTCCTATACCAAGCATCGAAATCTGAATGATTCCCACCGTATGCTCCCTTCCTTTTTATAGTGAAAATAAATTTTTAATCTTATCAAACAGGTCATAAATATATGGCACGATCCAGAACAATACAATTACCAATCCTGTCAAACTGACCAGAAACGCATGCTCCTCTCTGCCACTGTGCTTTAAAACCTGTCCGATCACCGTGACCAGAATCCCCACCGCCGCTATTTTAAACAACAAATTGACATCCATACATGTCCTCCTGTAACCTCATCCACCGCAAAAAACGCTTAAACCAGAACCAATATCACAAAGATCCCAGCTGCCATCCCAAGATAACGGTAAATACGTTTCTTCTCCTCCAACTCTTTCAGCACCTGTTCCTGCATCCGCTGCAACCGCTTTGCACATCCCTTCAAATGTTGTTCCTGCTGCGTCTGATCCAAAAAACCCAGATGTTTTCCGATCCGGCAGACCTCGTCCAATTCTTCCGCTTTCAAAAATAATTCTTTCTGCGCTTCCCGAAATGCCTGCTCCCAGATTGTCACAAATTCTGTCCCGCTTCCTTTTTTCATCTGTTCTACAATGTGTAGCAGCACAACAGCAATCTCCGGTCGTACTTTCTTTTGCACCTGTAATAATGCATCCTGAATTGGAAGCCTCTCATATCGGATTTCCGCTGCCAGTAATTCCGTCATTTCAATCAATGATTCCAGCATTTTTCTATGTAAGTTTCCTGCCCTAAGTATCTCCCTGACAAATCCGACGCAAGCCACCAACACGCAGACACTTCCCGCCAATTTTAAAAACATACATCCTCTTTTCTACAACCACCTTTATATTTTATAAACAATAGCTTTCTTCCAAAATCATGCAATTCCATTTTCAATCCCACTTCCGGTAAATTTCATCAGCAGTTTTCACCTGATACCTTCTCTTTCCATCTTCCTTCGAAATAACCACATATCTTCCAAACATCTGCTCATCCATGCACTTGTCCCATCCAGGTTTTTGAAACAGCTCCTCCAGACTTCCCGCATGCACCGTTGCCAGCAAACAACAACCACACCGCAGGGCATATTGCATGGCAGAAAAATCCTCCACTCCACCAATCTCATCCACTGCAAGAATTTCCGGTGCCATACTGCGCACCAACAGCATCATTCCTTCCACTTTCGGGCATCCATCCAATACATCCGTTCGTATTCCAACATCATTTTGCGGAATTCCGTGTAAACATCCGGCGATCTCTGAACGCTCATCCACCAATCCAATCCGTTTCCCGGAATGCACTTCATCTCCATTCGAAAACAATCGAATTAAATCCCGTAAAAGCGTTGTTTTCCCAGTTCCCGGTGCAGATAACACAAGCGTATTTTCAGGCTCATCATTTTCCCATAACTGCTCGTACACTGTTTTTCCGCATTCTTTTCGTTCTCTGGCAATACGAATGTTCAGATACAAAATCGGATAAATCCTTCCAATTGCCCCTGCTTTCTCCGTCACCTGACCGCACACACCGATTCGATGTCCTCCTTCCACTGTCAGAAATCCCTGCCGAACTTCCTCCTCATAGGCATAAAGAGAATACTGTGACATCAGCGTACTCATCTGCCGTAGATCTTCTGCCGTTACCGATAGGCACTGCCTGTCCGGTAATCTTACCAACGTACCATTCTTCAAAAAATACGCTCCTCTTGCAGTGACCAGTTCTATCGGTTGATTCACCCGTACCCGAATTTCCTCCAGTTCTCCGGAAAACTTTTCAAAAATATCCGTCTCCAAAAAGTACTCCCTGATTCTTATAGGAAATAACCTTAAAATCTGCTCCATCGCATCACTCCATCCGGCAATTTGTTGCATTACCATAGTCTAATATATGTGTTCCTGCTCATCTTAGAACAAAAAAACTTCTGAAAAATATACCGCAGACTAAAACGTCTTACTATTTTCTATGTCTATAGTTTTATATTGATTCACACCATAACTTAAATAAAAAAATCCTGAATCTCAGCCACAAAAGAAGCTTACAAAAAAGCACGATAAAAGGACACTTCCACAGAAGTGTCCTTTCAATTAACTTTGAACTAGTTGTATTTACGTTTTCTAGCTGCTTCAGATTTCTTTTTACGTTTTACGCTTGGTTTCTCGTAATGCTCTCTTTTACGAATCTCCTGCTGGATACCAGCTTTCGCACAGTTTCTCTTAAATCTGCGTAAAGCGCTATCTAAAGTCTCGTTCTCTTTTACGATTACATTTGACATAGTCTCACACCTAACCTCCCTCCAGTTGCGTATTGTGCATATTCAACTGATTGGGTAATATTTTACTGCACTGCTTGACAATTATAATCATTTTTCGCAGATATGTCAATAGTTTTTTCAAACTTTTTTACACACTTTTGCGATTTTTTGTATAATTATGATTTTTTCTCTGTAGTAAAGCGGACATTCGCAATCCGCTTTTGCTACTTGCTCATGAACGCAGTCGCTTTGCGACCTGTCAGTGGGAGCTTTTAACTCCCACTGACATAAGC
>QWCK01001227.1_pt1 | contig 39080 bp, 31 predicted proteins | sample 1972571 | NCBI WGS metagenome assembly QWCK01 (sample SAMN09866710, study PRJNA288562) | Human gut metagenome isolate term2_stool, whole genome shotgun sequencing... | isolation source: gut | host: Homo sapiens | place: USA: California | reverse complement strand
GGAGAGCCTTTTGCAGCCTACGTCTCCATCGACCCGCAGACCAATGAGATTATCGCCTTGCGTGCCGACCGTGTAAGCATTCCTCAAGAGATCAAAGGCATCACGCTCTCTGATCAGCAATACAAAGATCTAGTAGAGGAATGGTTTTCTCGATTGGCACAATACTTCTGGGAGAACCTATTTGAGGTTGGTTGCCCTACTTTGTAGCATCAATTCTGTATCCGGTTGTAAACTCTCTTTCGTATGGGAATATTCTTTGTGACGGGAACTCTATCTTTTCGTATTTGAAAGGTATATAAGTTTCGCGTGGAAGGTATATAGGTTTCGCGTGAGAGGTATATAAGTTTCGTTCGGAAGGTATATACCTTTTTTTAAGGGGCGGGATGCTCCTGTTGCGATGGGGTGCTTCCACTGGGGAGGCTCGACGTATGCTGATGCGGGAAAGACGTCTAACGGAGCGCAGAAAGTGGCGGCGCGATGCGCCTTTTGAATGCCGATATATGTAGCTACAGATGCGTTTGTAGCAAGCTAATCGGGCATATCCGCTGAGGCGGCGATGAGCGTGATTTGAGCAGGTTTAGCCTCTTCCAGCACGCGTGCCGCAGAGCTGAGCGTAGCTCCGGTGGTGAGCACGTCGTCAAAGAGCAGTACGCGGCTCCCCTCGGGTGGGGGCGTTTTGCCCGGAGCAAACGCATCTTTCATTCGTTCAAGGCGTTCGGTTCGGTGAACGGTAGTTTGGCTTTGCTCCAAACGCGTGCGCTTTAACGCGTGCGGCAGTAGCGGAATGCCCGTTTCGATGGATATTCCGCGCGCAATCTCCTCCGCTTGATTATAGCCGCGTGTGGGCAGTTTGCGCGGATGAATCGGGATGGGTACGATGAAATCATAATCTTCCCGATGTAAATTGAGCTGACGCGCCAAAAGATGTCCGAAGTAAATGCCGGTTTCTCGGCTTCCGTAGTACTTAATGTGGTGAATTATGTTGCGGCAGACGCCCTCTTTTTCGAACAAAAAACCGCATTTTATCGCGTAGCCTTTATCTGTAAGCGGAAAGAAGAAGGCTGATTGGACGCTTTCCGAGTAATGAAATGGGATCAGCTTACCGAGGCACTCCACGCACACAGCCTCTTCGGCGCGGCTCAGCAACCTACCGCAAGCGGCGCATCTTCGGGGGAAAACGAAGTAGCGTAGCCCGTCAATCAGCCTCGCTACGTATCTTTTGCAGCGTTCCCAGAACATCATCTATCGGAAAACCACGGTTCACCGCCCACTGAACTACCTTTCTGCCCATCATATCGGGCGTTATTTCCTCGTCGGGGAGCGATGCTATGCGGCGGAGCAATAGAGTGTGCAGAATGGCGGGTGCGTCCTCGTCCGCCATCACAGTGGGGATAATTTGTGAAATTAGCTCTTCATCGATACCTTTTGCCCGTAGCGTGTAGGCGATCTTGTTGGGCCCCCACCCGTCAAAACGTAGTTTGTCGCACGCAAATGCGGCTGTAAAGCGGCATTCGTCAATGAATCCGCTCTCCTTGAGGTGCTCCGTTATGGAACGGCTCTGCTCCCTTGTGGCACCGCGACGCGTGAGCCAGCTGACTACTTCCAGTGGTGCGCGCTCGGCTCGTGCACAATATATCTCAGCATCAGCGGTATACTGTTCTATTGTTCGCTCTTTCATTGTATGGATTTGTCCTCGATAATAGCTTCAAGGAAGCGTTGTTTCCCGGAAAGATCCCGTTCGATTTGTACAGAAGTGCAGTGTTTTGTGTTGCAGAAAAGCTCTAAAGTTTGCTCAGCTGTGGTTGAATTGAGCTCTAAGTAAAGCGAACAGGGGTCATTTAATGCAATTTGCGATAATAAACGAGCAATGGCGCGGTAGAAAAAGAGGGCATCCTCGGGCGGGGCAAATAGAGCTTCCGCCGGCTCGTAGGCGGCAACGCGCGGCTCTAAGTAGGCTTTTTCCGCTTCTGTTACGTAAGGCGGATTGCTCACGATGATATCAATCGGCTCCAAATGAGATGCAAATGTTTCAGGATGAAGCATATCGCCCTGCAAAAAGTGCACTGTTCCCGCTAATTTGTCTGCATAGCGAGCCGCATTTTGCCGTGCAATGGCCAGCGCATCCCCACTTTTTTCGATGCCGTAGACCACACTGTTTTTCAAAATGTATGCTAAATAGAGCGAAATGGCACCGGAGCCACAGCCCAAATCCAATATACGTAACCCTTTGTCGGTGTGAGAGTTCTGCGCTTTTTCGCCGAGCTTTTGTGCGGAAATGATGCGACTGCACAGCTCTTCCGTCTCCGGACGCGGGATTAACACACCGGGTTCTACCGATAAAACCAATGGTCCGAAGGGCGCTTCGCCCAAAACGTATTGCAGCGGTTCTCCCTGCTTCAATCGCGCCACGGAAACCCGATAGCGCGTTTGCTGCGCTTCGCTCAGCGTAAGCTCATCCAGCTTGAGATGCCACGCAGCATCGGTTACGCCACAAATAGCCGTCAGTAGGGCACGCGCCACGGCAGACGCCTCCTCGGGCGGATAGCCGATCGCCTCCAGCTGATGCCTCAAATCCGTGTACTGCTCCCTTGCTGATGCTGACATAACGCAACAAAGTTACTGATAAAGATGCTTATTTGTCACAAATATCAAATGAAAACGGAACAAAGAAACGGAATAATGGTCGGAAATTGTGGAAAGAGGTGCGGAGGAGATGGAAATATTTCTGTACATTTGCGATGGGAAGGGCGCGTCTTCAGCGGAACGATGCGGAATGCCAACCCATAAGCGGACATACCAATAACACATAAAAAGATGAATCAGAAGGTAATTATGAAAAAAGTACAGATGAGGAATTTAGTACGGATGGCTGTTATCCTTTGCGTAACAGCAAGTTTTATGGCATGCGGGAATAAAGGTCCCAAGCCGGTGCCGGGCAACGCTATCGACAAAGAATTACCCACATTTACCGTAACGGGTAAAGGGGCGCTTCCGGAACAGCGCGAAAATCCTCAGCGCGTAGTGGTTAACGGCAAGGGCGATGTAGTACTAACGATCAACGGTATGCTATCCGGAAAAGGAACGCTATCCGTATCGAAACAGAAACAGGGGGAAAAGTACTATACCTTAACCGATAATACTACCGGTAAAGAGGGCGATATCGTATCACTGCCCGCTACGCTTAAGATAAAAGCGAACAACGAAACGGGCGCTAAATTACGTAGTTTCAGCTTAAAGATATATGTAACTGAAGCACCGGAACGGAGCAGAACGGTAACTTTTCTCCAAGGGCCTCAGGCTCCTGCCCAATAAGTAAGGATAAAATGCACTCTGAGTGTGCTAATTAGGCACGGAAGAGCTTTCGGCAGTAAAGGGGAGTTTCGGTTTATCGTCACTCCCCTACATTTTACAATAATCCCTTGAGAATGAGCGGAATGCTCGGTTTTGTGAAGCGGAATCTACTAACGGATTCCTCTTTTTGATGCATTCTAACTAATGTTTCCCCAGCGTTCTTCAAGCGGATAGAGCCGTTCCAGCTCTTTACGGATCGGTGCCAGTGCGGGCGTTTGTAGCTCCGGATCTTGTGTAATGATTTGAGTGGCAACAGCACCGGATAGGCGCATAAGGAGCACATCTTCGGTCGGTTTGGCAAGACGAAGTCGACTTAAATCGCCACTCTGTTTAGTGCCTTCAATATCTCCCGAGCCACGGAGCTTCATATCCTCTTCAGCAATAACGAATCCGTCTGTGGAGTGCGTCATCACTTCGATGCGTCGTTTGGCGGTAAAGGATAGTTCGCGTGGCGTAACTAATAGGCAAAAGCTCTGATTTGCACCGCGCCCCACGCGACCACGTAGCTGGTGGAGTTGGCTCAGCCCAAAGCGATCGGCATTCTCAATTACCATAACAGTGGCGTTGGGCACATCTACCCCCACTTCAATTACTGTAGTGGAAAGGAGTATAGGCACCTCGTTGCGCGAAAAAGCATCCATACGCTCCTGTTTATCCTTTGCCGGCAGTTTGCCGTGCACCCATGTAACATTGCGCTCGCCAAACATATAGGCAAAGTACTTGTAGCCGGTTTCCAAATTGGCATAGTCGCTAGCCTCCGTGCCTTCAATCATAGGGAAAACGACGTAAACTTGTCGACCTTCGGCTATACGGTCGCGGATAAAATCGTAAGCCCGTTCGCGCTGATCTTCGTAGAGATGTATAGTAGTAATCGGTTTGCGCCCCGGGGGTAGCTCATCAATGGTAGATATGTCCAAATCACCATATAGAGTCATGGCGAGCGTTCTCGGAATAGGGGTGGCACTCATAATGAGAATATGTGGCAGCACTTCCGCAGCTTTGCTCCACAGCCGAGCGCGCTGCGCCACACCAAAACGGTGCTGTTCGTCAATTACGGCTATTCCGAGCCGCTCAAAGCGTACTCCCTCTTCGATCAGTGCATGGGTACCTACCAAAATCGGTAGGGAGCCGTTTGCCGCAGCTTCCAATATGGGACGGCGCTCCTTAGGCGTAGAGCTACCGGTAAGAAGCGCTACTTCTATACCTATCGGGGCGAGCAGTCGGCTCAGCGTGGCGTAGTGTTGTGCGGCAAGTATCTCGGTTGGAGCCATAAGGCACGCTTGGAAGCCGTTATCGATGGCTAGTAGCATTGCAAAAGCGGCTACCAGCGTTTTGCCGGAGCCTACATCTCCCTGCAACAATCGATTCATCTGGTGCCCCGTATTGCAATCTGTGCGAATTTCGCGTATTACTCTTTTTTGCGCACGAGTAAGCTCAAAGGGAAGAGATTCGTACAAGCGGTTAAACGAGTAGCCAACCGTTTCGAACCGGTATCCTTCGAAGCGTTTATTGCGTTCGAGCTTTGTTTGGCGCAACATTAGTTGTAGGAAGAAAAGCTCATCGAATTTTAGCCGTGTTACGGCTTCGTTCAGCTCTTTTGCATTGCGGGGAATATGAATTTGCCGCAGAGCATCGGCGAGCGGGATAAGGCGTTGTCCGGTGATAATATCGGGCGTGAGCGTTTCCTCGATGTACTTGGGTACGATGGGTAATAGGGATTCAATTATTTTGCCCAATGCTTTGCCCGAAAGGCGGCTCCGCTTCATTTTGTCCGTTGTGTTGTACACGCCGTAGAGCGCGCCTACAGCCGGAGCTGCCGAATCGGCAAGGGTTAGCTCGGGATGGGATACGGAATAGGTTCCGTTGAATAGCCTCGGCTGACCAAAAAGTATATACACTTTGCCGGGCGGGTAGCGCCGAGTGACCCAATCGTTGCCCTGAAACCAAACTAACTCAATGGTTCCGGTTTCGTCCCGAAAGTCTGCTTTAAGTCGTTTTTTGCTACCAACTCCTTCACTTCTGTATCCGGTTATATAGCCTTTAAGCTGCACTTCGCCGTGTGTAGTAGCCAAAGCGCGAATGGGCGTAATTACGGTGCGATCCGCGTATCGGTAGGGAAAGTAGAAAATGAGGTCCCGATACGTACGGAGTCCCAATTCTTTTTCCAACAATTCGGCTCGTTTTGCCCCCAACGCAGGCAGATGTTGCAGCGGCGTATCTAAGTAATTGTTCTCCAAGCCCATACGCTACTGCTTTTGGCATAGTGCCGTAAAGAAAAGGGCATCGCCCGGAGTGGTAATCTTGATATTTTCCTCATTCCCCTCTATCAGAGCAATTTCTCTATGGGGATAGGCTGCTTCGAACACAGAACAATCGTCTGTAAAGGCAGGTGTGTACGTTTGTTCGTACGCTTTGCGAAGTAGTTCGGAGCGAAACACTTGCGGCGTTTGAACCGTGATATAGCTGCTGCGTTCAACCGCTTGCGAACCGTGGTCGGTACGCATACGTATGCTGTCGCGCATCGGCAGAAAAGGCACCGATGCGCCTTGCGAATCGGCAGCTTCAATCAAGCGGGTTATCACATCCGGAGCAATTAGCGGCCGCACGGCATCGTGCACGGCAACCAGTTCTTCCTCCGGAGCTGCCAAAAGTGCGTTTTGTACCGATGCAAAGCGGGTATCGCCTCCCTCAATGCAACGGATGGGCACATCGCAAAGGTATGCTGCAAAAAGCTCCTGCGCATAGGTGAGGTAATCGGCGGAAACGGATACGATAATTCCCGAAGCGAATGGCGCCACGGCTTTTATGGTACGGCAAATCAGCGGCTCACCGCCCAGAGATACAAATTGTTTGGGAAGTAAGCAGCCGAAGCGTGTGCCGCTCCCTCCTGCCGGTATAATAAAGAGTGCCCGCTTCATAGTTTTTTTGCTTACATAAAGAACAACAAACGGCATCGTACTTTTGTTCATTTTAGCGTCATTCTCTATTGCGATTCAATAGCTCAAAATGCCTTTCCCAAACAGAAATTGAAGGAATATTGCAATTATTTCGGAAGAATCCCTTACCTTTGCAGACGCAAGTGGGAAAAAGTACCCGTTGCCAGAGCGACTCCGTAGCTCAGTTGGTAGAGCAACTGACTCTTAATCAGTGGGTCGAGGGTTCGAATCCCTCCGGGGTCACACATCTTTAATACTTTCAGGGGAGAGGTCGTGAGATCACTCCCTTTTTTCGTTCGTAGTAGCTCGCTATATTAGAATTGGAAGTAGATGAAGGGCTGCACGTCGGCGCTCTTTACTTGGGAGACAAGCACAACGAGCGCAACGAAAAGGAGTAGTTGTACAGCGAAAGGCGCACGGGTGAGGGCGCGTTCGGCAGCCCTATGCGCGCCGCGGGGTAGGAAATGCAGCGCAAAACCGCACAGAATCAGCAGTGCCACAGGCAGATACCCTTCGAGGAACGGGAGGAATAATTCGGGATGAAAACTGAGGCAGATTTGGTTAATCATTGTCCACACTTGCGGCACATCCTTAGCTCTGAAAAAGAGAAATGCAAATACCACAAAGTGAAAAGTGAGCAAAACGCTCAAGATGCGCCATCCGGGTTTCATTTGTGAGGCATTAACCTTACAACGTGGAAAGAGCTTAAAGCGTATTTTATCCAATGCGAGCATTACGCCGTGCATCGTACCCCATAGAATAAAACGTAGCGCCGCGCCGTGCCATAATCCCCCGAGGAACATGGTAATCAGTAGGTTAATGTAGGTGCGGAACTTTCCCTTTCGGTTGCCGCCCAGCGGAATATAGAGGTAATCCTTGAGCCACGTGGAGAGGGATATATGCCACCGCCGCCAAAACTCGGTAATGGAGGCGGAATTGAAGGGTAGATCGAAGTTTTTGCGGAACCGGAAGCCGAGGAACAGCGCAATACCGATTGCCATATCCGAGTATCCCGAGAAATCGCAATAGATCTGGAGCGTATAGCCGTAGGCGGCGATTAAATTCTCCAAACCTGAGTAGAGCGCCGGCGCATCAAAGACGCGATCCACAAAATTGATACTGATATAATCGGAAATAATGGCTTTTTTGAACAGCCCGATCAGCACCAAATAGAGCCCTTTACCGAATGCGCCGCGCGAAAGGAAGGGCGTGCGGTGAATTTGGGGGATAAAGTCCCGTGCGCGCACAATAGGCCCCGCCACCAACTGCGGGAAAAAGGATACATAAAAGAGGTAATCGATCCATCGCTTCAGCGGGGTCAGTTTGCCGCGTCCGAGGTCGATAATGTAGCTCATGGTCTGAAAGGTGAAGAAGGAGATACCCACCGGCAGAAAAATAGGCAGGTCGCGCCACGCAAAGGCGCTTAGCGCGTCAATGCCGCACTCATTGCCGATCAGGGCGAGCAGGTTACACGCCAATCCGCCGAGGAAGTTAAAGTACTTGAAAAAGCCCAGGATGGTCAGATTGATGGTTATGCTCAGTGCAACGAGCAACTTCTTCTTTTTGCGCACGGAAGTACGATAGATCGCTTTCCCGATCAGGAAGTCGCTCGTCACCATGGCGATAAGTAGCAGCACAAACCAGCCGCTGCTCATGTAATAGAAATAGAGCGAAAAGAGCACCACATAGATAATGCGGAGCGTGTGGGTGCGTCGGAGCGCGCCGTAGAGGGGGAGGAAGCCGAGGAAAAGTAGAAAGAAGAGCGCCGAGGAGAAGATGAGCGGTCGCTCGGGGCTATAGGTGAGCAGCTCCGGCAAACGCGTAAAATCGAGCGACATCGCCCATTCGTTCAGTGCTTCAATCATAGGTTTATGCGGCTAACCGCCTTTCGTGCGGTGCGGGGTTTCGTAAGGCGGCAAAAAAGGTATATAGGTTTGCGCGGAAACTTATATAGGTATCGTTTGAAAGGTATATACCTTTTGCTCTAAAGTTATATACCTTTTTTTGTTCGCTCTCCATAGATCTGTAATGCCTCATCGTTAGGCTCCCAATTTGCGATAATAGGTTTCTTCCAAAAGGAAGGCATCCACAAAGTGCTTTGCCAGTTCCCTTCCACCGCTAAAACTGAGGTGGGTGTAGTCTTTGGCTGCCCATCCGTTGGCAACCCAGCGGAGCATGCTGTTGGTGCCGCCCATCGCTTGATAGGTATCCCAGAAGAGAACGCCGCAACGGCGCGCTGCGTTGCGTTGCGCTTTACGCAGAGCCGTCAGCTCGGGCATGGATTGCATTTCGCCGTTTCGCCGTTGAGCGCGGTCGGATACGCCCATAATAAGGATATCCGCATCGGGATAATCGTGCTTCAGCTTGGTGATGGTTTGCACCAACTTATCCTCGTATTCGTTGTACCGATAAACGCCTTGCGACACTACATTCATACCGTATTGCAGCACGATCAGCCCATAAGGGCGCAAACGTTGCAGCGCGCCGGCTTCTTGGTCGTTTAGCGTTAAGAGATGGGTGCCGGAGGAGCTCCGGAGCGAGAAGTTATCTATCGCCACGCCCTGCCCCTCTCCGTCCAAGGCGACCCCGTAGAAAAGAGCGCCCTCAGCGCGAGGAATGCGCAAAGTAACGCTTCGCGCGGAACAGATGGTGCGATAGCACATCAGCTCGGCGGAAGGGGTTAGCGAATCGCTCCGTACGCTATCGCCCACAGTTAGGGTAAAGGGTAGCGCTACATTGCTTTTGTAAAAGAGCGAAACGCTCTGAAAGGGAGCCGCTTCCGCCGGCAATTCGTACGTTGTACGTGCCGATTCGGCGCTATAGATATGCTGATTGAGCAGATAGTCCTTTCGCCACGAGGTGAGTGGGGTAAATTCCTGCCAACCGCTGAATTGATGCCGTATGCCGCGCCGGTACCCTGCCACGCCACTGGATAGGGGCATCCAGCCCACGCCACGGCCTCCGTAGCGCTGTTGCAGCATGCGGCGCACGTCCAAAGTAAAGATATCCGCTTCAATAAAGGAATCGCCCAAAAAAGCCATATAGAGCATTCCCTCGTGGTGTATCAATTTACGGAAACAATGCGCCAATCCGCGCCCGTCGGGGCTGTAATCTTCAAAAAACACTTTTTGCACGCTACCGGTGCTATCCGCCGCCATTTCGTTGTTCGCAAAAAGTGCGTTTCGGAGCGAATCGGCTATGGCGCGCTGTTGTGCCACCGAATCGGCTGGATCAGACTGAGTATGAGTTATTTCAAGTGTATCGGCATCGTAAAGAGCCGAATCGGGTTGAATGGGTCGTAGGGCAGCCAAAAGGTCTATAGGCCTGAGGGTTACGACGCCCAAACGGGTGGGTACGAAGTAGAGCGCACTTAGCACTAAAAAAGCTAAGTACACGAACAGAACCAGTCGCCAAAACCGATTTTTACGCCGCATATGTAGGGATAAGCGTTACGCTTTTTTCGCTGCCAATTCCTCTTCTATATCGTGATGCTTTTTGAAGTAGTGCCTCAGGAAGAGGTAGCCGAATATACCGGAAAATATACTACCGATAAAGATCCCCAGCTTAGCTTCGTTCAGGTGAAGTACCGCCGCATCGCCCATAAACGAGAGGGATGCAATGAAAAGCGACACAGTAAAGCCGAAACCGCCCAAAAAGCCTAATCCTAACAGAGATTTGTTGTGCATTCCGATCGGCATGGGCGTATGGGTAATCCATAGGTATAAGCGGGAGAAGAGCCAGATTCCCAGCGGTTTACCAATCATTAGCCCTAACGCAACGGCGGAAGTTACGCCCCACAAATCTTCAAACCCAACGCCACTTAAGCGCACGCCTGCATTGACAAAGGCAAAAAGCGGCAAAATAAACCAATTCACCCCCGGAGTGAGTTGCGCCTCCATACGCTGCATGGGGCTGACAGAGTGATAGGTAGTGTTGGAAATGCTGTACAATATGTTGATATGCTCGCCGGGAAGCAATCCTTTTTCGCTATCCTTGCCGTCGTCCTCGTTACGGAGCAAAGCCATAAGCGATTTAACTCTTGCCGCCGTTTCCTTAGTATCGTAGCGCGGTTTGGCCGGTACGGTGAAGGCAACCAGTACGCCGGCAATAGTAGTATGTACGCCGCTGGAGAGGAAAAAGAGCCATACAAAAAGCAAACCTAAGTAATAAACCCACAAATTACGCACACCGGCATAGCGCCCTAAAACATATAGTAGTAATATGACACCTACACCGCATGCCAGCATAGCAAGGTTAATACCGGTGGAATAGAATAGGGCAATTACAATAATACCGCCAAGGTCGTCGGCTACGGCCAGCGCGGTAAGAAACGTTTTTAACGATGTGGGAACGCCTTTCACTAATGATAAAACCGCCAAAGAGAAAGCAATATCGGTTGCCATCGGTATAGCGGCTCCGTGCGACATCGGCTCTGTGTGACAAATTGTCAGGTATACCAGTACGGGAAAGAGCATACCGCCGCAAGCCGCCGTTACCGGGAACATCGCCTTGCGGAAGGAGGAAAGCTCGCCAACTAAGCCTTCGCGCTTGATTTCAAGCCCTACATTGAGGAAAAAAAGCACCATAAGTACGTCGTTGGCAAAGGTGAGTAAATCCATCGTTTTCCCGTTATGCGAGAAAATATTGAACGGCCCCACTTGCAACGTAACCGGATAAGCGAGCAGATGGCTATACCCTTCAGCAAGAGGGGTATTGGCAATTACTGCAGCCAAAACCGCCATAACAAACAGCAAAACGGTCGCATTGGTTTTACGCGACAGAAAGTGCTGAATCGGTACAATAAAACTACGTGACTTTGCGCCCATTCCTGATGATCCTCCCAACTTCTTTTTTCGCGCTCAAAGGTACACTTTTCCTTTGTTGTTTCCCAAAAAAAAAACATCGGGATGGGTATTTTTTTTACCGGTGGAGTATCTTTTCCCGTCATCGCGAGCTGAGTTTGGCACAGTTTATGCATGTAAGAAGATGAAAATGATAGCGTAATAACAAGGAAATAAGTAACTTTGCCTTGAGAAGCTGTCGCAAGCGGCGCAGCAAGTTTTATGTATTTGAAAATGTCGTCTTGTCCCCATTGGGTGCGGGCGACCGGTATTTTTATGAGAGATAGAACCATTATCGAAAAGATCACGGGCGCGATAGAGCGTTTTCGTGATAAACAGGGCTGGGTATCTACCGAGGATGAGGATTTTGTAAAGGTAATCTATGCGGGGATATTCGATGAGAACAACATCAAGGACCTAAAGCGTTTTATAGCGGGTTCGAAGCAAATGTTCGACATACACGAGGAAAACGGCGTTCAGTGGGTGGCTCTAAAGGGACAGCACAAGGATTTTAGCGGCAAACCCTCCTTTTGGCAACGCGTAAAGAGTTTATTTTCCCCGGAAAGCGAAGAAGCCCCCAAACAGCCTTCGGTAGCACCTCAGCGCGAAGAACGGGAATCCAAGGCGCAAAGCGCGCCACGCGCCCCAAAGGGTCAACCCCGTAAAAGGGAGCCGCAACGCGCGGAAGCCAAACAAGCCAAGCGACCGGCTGTGGCGGAGCGCACGGAGCGCAAACCACGCAAAACGGAAGCTTCCGCAGTAGCGAAAAGCGAAAGGCTGAGCCGTCAGGCTATTGAGCGCGGTACGTTGCGGATCGACCTGAACGCAAAGGAGAGCACCGAACTGCTGAAATTATGTGGTGAAAACAACTTCACTACGGGCGAACGGCGCGATGGAGCGTACATCAACATCAAACGATTCGTGAACGAAGCGTTAATCACCCAATTGCGCTTGAATACAGGCGTAAGGGCGAGTGATAAAACCATGTTCGATCTATCGCTACGCACGCCTGAAGGCGACCCGGTTTATGTAGTTGTGAAAGATAAAAGTGCACGCGAATTGAGTATTGTACGCTTTGTTACCGGTGCGGATGCCGTTGCACGCGAAGCGTTCCCTGCCTTGCCTGTTTTTGCCTCTCCGCTACAGCGGAATGCCCTTAGACCGGCGCAGTTGCTCTTGCAGCCTGGTGCCATAGTGCAAAAGCTGAACCGGCGCGAATTGATCCGTCGGCACGCGGCTCTGTTCCCCGAAAGCATCAAAAAACAGATACCTGTTTTGGGCGAAATAGAGCTCATTCCGGAGGATTTGACCTTCCGCGAACGCGTGGAAAAGGAACGTGTGTTGCGGGATCAGCTAATTGCCGATAAGGAGGCAATGGTGCTGATGGAAAAAACATTGGACAAAGCGTTAGCCTACTCGCTCGGCATGCTCAAGGATGCTCCGCTCGGCATACGCTTCGGATATAACAATAAATGGCAAAAAACCGTTCTGTTAGTGCCATTCAGCTTTGAGGAAGGTGCGCCCGTTATCGGTGCGCTTGCCGTCCCTGCCGATGGCGGCTTTGTGCAACTCTTTTCCCTCAGCGAAGCGCAATTAATGCTCCGCCTTTTGGGACGCAGAGAGGAATCGCCTATGTTTGAGCATAGTGAGGCCTAATGGAACTATATTGTTGGAATAACTTAGTATGAATGACGAAATAAATCGCTCCGAAAAGAGCGAACAGACAAAAAATCGCTTAGGCGACTATATAGATTTTGTAAGAAACACCATCAAACGGCTGGCCCCTACCGGTCAGAAGCGCTGGACTACCCCCGAAGCGTTGGAAGAAGAGCTCAAGGAGAGCTATTTCGCTACAGCGTATAGAGATTTTGGCTACCCCACGTTTGATGCGTTCCTTCGGGATGCCAAATTTGAGGACTTTTGGGTGGTAGAAAAGGATGCCGAAGGAAAAGATGCCGTCCGCATCCGCTTGCGGCGCGAAATTGCGCAATACCTAAAGGGCGTGACCGACACAATTGCCGCCTTATTTGAGCAGAATGGTGCCAAACCGATCGATATCGAGCAGCTGAACGAAGCACTTCGCGGTAAAAACTTTGCTGTAACGTACACTGATTTAGGCTACTCCTCGTTTGAAGTGTTCCTAACCGATAGCAAACGATTCGGAAAGTTCTGGAACAGCCAAAAGAGGTCTGATTTCAGTATTCTGCTTTATCCGGCCGGCGTAAAGGTATCTCCGGAAAAAATGGAGGAAGCGCCTCGTACAGAGGTTGCTGCGCCCAAGCAAGAGAATAACGCGCTATCGCCCGAAGCAGCAGAAATTGCCCACAAAGTGGAAAGTATGGGCAGATTGTTGTTCGATGCTGAAGGATGGGTACCTATCGCAAAGATGGAGGCGCGAATTAGAGCCGGCGAACAGCTCAAGGCAATTGGTTTTGAGTCACTTCAGGGCTTTATCGATGCCTTTGCCCCCCAATTGGGATGGGAAACATCGTTGCGTGGAACAGAACAAACGCCTTCGCTCCGTATTACCGAGGAAAAACTGAAGGCAACGCCACGCGTTAGACGGGAGGCGCGCCCCAATCGCAATAGTGCTGAGGAACGGTCCCACGCGCCGGAACAGCAAAAAGAACCGGTAAAACAGGCGCGCAAGAGAGTAGGGTGCGGTAAAAGCAGCTTCGGTGAACTGAGCGATTTTGGCGAACTTTCCATCGAAGCGGACCTATTGCGCGATCTGATGGCACGTTTGGCACCACAATATGCTGCCTTGTTCCCTGCTGATGAGCAACTTGAGCTCTATCTGCGCTTCTGCCTTACACTCTTTTTCCATCGTCTGTACGATGCGGACAAATTGACGCCCGAGGAGGACAAAATGCTCTTCAATACCGGACTCCTCGATAGGGATAATCGCGAAATAGTGGCGGTGGCAGCTAAGGGAACGCCTACGGAATCCGGTTTGGCATGTTTTTTGCATGAGTTTAGATGCATCGACGAAGCAAACGGATCAAACGTTCCGGAAGACGGAAAACGCTTCTTCTTGCTGGCGGACAATAAGTTGACTACGGAACAGATACTCCTGAGCAATCTTCCCGAGCTAACCAAAGAGGATTTTCTGCCCATTGTACCGGCAGGAAGGGATGCTTTGGAACATCCGGATCATATCGAAACCCTTTGTTCCATTAATCCCTGCGCGGACGAACGCGGCAACGTAACCCTAAGTGGGGAAGTGGCTTTGGCATACGAAGCTAAGCGTAACGCCATACGTACCGAAGCGCCTGCACTCTATCCGCTGATGTATGACGTAAAAGCGGAAGCGTTTTATACACTGATGCCCATTACCATACAGGGAGCACGCTACTTTTTGGCATTGGCTCACGAAGGCTCGTGGCGACCGGTAGCTCTTTGCACCCCTGAAGCGGCTCTGATGCGTTCCGCACCCCTTTCGATGCCACAAAAGGAGTGGTAACCATGAAACAGCGGACGCTACTTTGGATTGACGATGAAATAGAGATGCTCAAGCCGCACCTTATGCTCTTGGAGCGGCGCGGCTACAGTGTGGACGAAGCTCCCGGCGGCAGCGATGGGCTCGCTATGTTGGCGGAAAAACAGTACGATGCCGTTTTTCTCGATGAACATATGCCCGGGCTTTCGGGTGTGGAAACATTGCATCGCATCCGTAGTGCTTATCCTACGTTGCCGGTGGTGATGGTAACCAAAAGCGATGAGGAGGAGCTGATGAATCAGGCCATTGCCGGTCAGATTGCGGATTACCTCATCAAACCGGTTAATCCGAATCAGATCCTTTTGGTGCTGAAAAAGCTGTTCGAAAGCGATCAAATCATCGGCGAGGCTACACTGAGTGGCTATCGGGAGGCATTTGCCTCCATAGCGCAGCGGCTTAACGGACCATTGGACTACAACGAGTGGCTCGCGCTCTATAAAGAGCTGGTTCGCTGGAGCCTGCAGATCGATTCCTATAGCCCCGACCTAAAAGAGCTGTTTCGTATGCAGCTACGCGACGCAGAGCAGCTTTTTGCCCGCTTCGTTACTGCCAATTACGGAACTTGGAGCCGACAAACGGATCAGCGCCCTACGCTCAGTTGCGATTTGCTCAAAAAGTACCTGTTCCCCTTACTGGATGAGAACGAAAAGGTGTTCCTGATTGTTATCGATAACTTTCGGTACGATCAGTGGCTTTCGGTAAAGGATTTGGTGACGGATCGCTTTGCGATAGAGGAAAATCTCTATATGTCTCTGCTGCCCACGGCTACCCAGTACGCCCGCAATGCACTGTTTGCCGGTTTGATGCCGGCGGAAATTGCCAAATTGTACCCCTCGCTATGGGTGGAGGAAGACAAAGACGGTGGCAAAAACGACCACGAGGAAGAGCTACTCCTCAAGTTGCTTGAACGCAACAAAAGGAACGTTTCGCTCTCATATAACAAGGTTCTGGAAGCGGATTTTGGCGAAAAACTGGTGCAACAATTAGGCAAGCTGAAGCAAAACCGCCTAAATGTGGTGGTGATTAACTTTGTGGATATGCTTTCGCATGCCCGAACGGATAGCAAAATGATCCGCGAACTGGCTCCGGATGAAGCAGCCTATCGCTCGCTCACACGCAGTTGGTTCCGCCACTCATCTATGCTTCCGCTCCTTCACAAGATAGCCGATATGGGCTACAAAGTGCTGCTGACCACGGATCACGGTACGGTGCGTGTTGCCAAACCGGTCAAAATTGTAGGCGATAAGTCACTTTCGCTCAATTTACGCTATAAGCGCGGCAAGAATATGAGCTACAATGCCAAAGAGGTTTTCGAAATAACCAAGCCGGAGGCATATGGCTTAACACGCTGTTCCTTGGCGGAGCGTTACGTATTCTGTATGGAAAACGACTTCTTCGCCTACCCAAACAACTATAACTACTATGTGGGTTATTACCGAAATACGTTTCAGCACGGAGGAATCTCCTTGGAGGAAATGCTGGTACCCATCGTTCAATTGACCCCTAAGATATGAGTAATCAACCAATGGACTTTGAGCCTATACTTGTTCCTACCGAACAAACTATTGACGAGGCGGCGCGCCTTTTTCTGCGGAATACGGCGTCTCGGAAGGTTATTGCCTTCTATGCCCCAATGGGATGCGGCAAAACAACCTTTATCAAGGCGCTGTGCCGCTGCCTGCATATCAGTGATGTGGTCAATAGCCCAACTTTTGCCATCATTAACCGCTACGGAGCTGCCGAAGACGGCGATGTAACGCACATCGATTGCTATCGGCTCAAATCGCTCGATGAAGCGCTTGCCATCGGTATGACCGATTACCTCAAAGGCGATCACTACTGTTTTATCGAGTGGCCCGAGCTTATCGAACCGCTTTTGGATGACGATGTTACTTTACGCGTTGCTATCGAAGAACAACCGGACGGCAGCCGAGTGATAAAACCTTATTCGCAATCATGCAGGAAAGAAGATTAAATAAAATAGCCCGTCTGATACAAAAGGAACTTGCCGAAATGTTTCTCACCGAAACAAGGCAAATGCCCGGTGTAATTGTATCCGTAACCAACGTGCGCCCTACGAGCGATATGTCGCTCTGTCGCATCTATTTGAGCATTTATCCCTCCGAGCGTGCCGAGGAAATGATAGAGCTGTTGCGGAAGAATGCCGTCTCAGTGCGCTATACGCTCGGAACGCGCCTCCGCAACCAATTGCGTACCATTCCCGAACTACAGTTCTTCATCGACGATAGTTTGGACTACCTCGAGCACATCGATAAGCTCTTGGGCAAATAGCTTTACTGATGTATCCCTTTTTCATTGCATGGCGGTATACAATCACCGGCAAGCGTTGGGATGCCGTGCACATCGTTGCATTAATCTCATCGCTCGCCATGGGGGCCGTTGCTGCTGCGGCGATTGTAATCCTTTCCGTTTTTAACGGATACGAACATCTGCTGCTGCAGAGCACATCCCCTTTTGATGCGCCACTTGTACTGAAAAAGAGCGATGGAACCGTATTCGATGCCCGCGATTCCTCGTTGCAAAAGTTACTCTCATCCCCGCAAGTGGATGCTTATAGCCTCACATTGCAGAGCGAGGGCGTACTTTTTGCCGAGGGCGAGAGCACGCCTGTAATGCTTTTTGGCTCCGATGCCGCTTTCCCAAAGGTGTGCAAACTTACTTCTTCAGTCGCTTTGGGGCGCTATCGTTATGGCGATGAACATTTTCTGATCGGAGCCGATAGTTACAGCTTTATCGGTATGCCGCCATTGGACGATTCTGTGCCCGTAACCCTCTTGGTACCACGGCGAAAGGGTAGTATAAATCCCTTGCTGCCCAATACTGCGTTTGTGCAACGTTCCGGCATACTTACGGGTGTAGTGAATGCCGGACAGGAACAATATAATAGTACCCTTTTCCTCTCGCAATCCGCTTTGGCAGAGCTTTTGGACTATCCGCCGAACTTCTGCGCGGAAATTGCCCTCAAGCCTACGGCAAATCTTACGGATGATGCGTTCCGTAATGCTCTGAACAAATTGATACCCAATGACTTCGAACTGTTAACGCGTCGCGAGCAACAACCCTTCCTAATGCGGCTCGTTGCCGTTGAAAAGTGGCTCTCCTTCAGTATTCTTCTTTTTGTGGTTCTGTTGGCTGCCTTCAACATTATATGCTCTTCCGCAATGTTACTTATTGAAAAAGAGCGTGATACACGTCTTTTTGCCGCGTTAGGCATGCCAAAAAAATCGCTCCGAACCATATTTTTTCTACGAAGTTTTCTTACCACTCTTGCCGGCGTGGCAGGCGGATTGATTCTGGGCTCCTTATTGCTTCTGCTACAGCGGGAAACGGGCTTCGTATCCTATCCGGAGGGATTGGAGCGCGTGGCCTATCCGGTAGCCTTCCGACTTACCGATTACGCAGCAGTTTTAGGCGCGCTTCTGTTATTGGGAGCCATATCCGCGCTACTACCTCCGCGCATTTTACTCAAACATCCCTTACCCGTTGATGCTCAATGAATACGCTTGATTATCTCGAACGCTTGGAACGCGAGTATCCTGCCGAATACCTCACACTGCTCCTCATTGCCGAGGAAACGCTCCAGCACAATCCGGACGCTGTATCCGAGGGCGTTTTCGGTGTTTTGTTCGAGCGTATTCGAGTCGATTACCAACGCTACGGAGCGGCAGAATCCTCGCCGCACTCGCATAGCGGCAAGCAACTCCTGGAGCGGCTGGAAGCGGCGCACAAGCATTTTAGCGACGAAACGGACGGCAATCCCTACTATCGCGGTATTTATCTGCAATGCCTTGCCCCGATTGTAGAGCTGCGAGCCAAGAACGCTGCCCAACAGAGCGGCAAGAGCACTCCCGGGCACGATGACGCGTCACAGGGCGAAATCGCTACCGCCATCGGTGCTGTGGTGGGCGTGGCTATGCTCAAAAGTGCGCAGAAGCCGGTAGAGAAGGCAACGGAAGAGGCGGTCCGCCACTTCACACTCCTCTTTAAAGTGCTCGGCGAGCTGATGCTCTCCCCCGACGTTCCCCATCCCGCTCCCCAACCGGAAGCGTAAGTATTTCTTAATTTCCCCATTTTACTTTACGGAGATACTCCAAAGTCTCTTTGGAGGTGGACCCGATATGCCTCAAAAGGTATATAGGTTTCATTGGATAGGTATATAGGTTTTGCGTGAAAGGTATATACGTTTCGTTCGGAAGGTATATACCTTTTGAAGAGCCTCTTCGTTGATACCACTAATACGGCAGTGAGCACGTGCCGCCTTGAAGTATCAAAGAAAAGAGTAACTTTGCATCGGCGATGGCTAATTGTATACATAAGGCTCGGTAGCTTAGCTGAATAGAGCGTCAGATTCCGGTTCTGAAGGTCGTGGGTTTGAATCCCACCCGAGTCACTTCTCTCTTTCTGCTCCCTATAATTTGTCCCTCATCGGTAATCTCTGTGAAATGGTTTAATGAGAACAAATAGCAGTAAAGAATGAATAGTCAGAGCAGAAATTGGAATAAAAAGGTGTATCTTTGCAGGAGTAAAGGGCGTGCAGCAAGTATGCGCGTTGTGCGATGACACGTAAGGAAGAGCTCTATTTGCAGGAATTAAGTCAGCTTATTCGGCGATTGGAGCAATTGGCGGAGCGACAACAGCAGCGGATCGAAGCACAGGATGCGGAGATCAGGCGGCTGGGAGTACTTCGGGATGATTTATTGTCGGAAACGGAGCGTTTAAGGCAACAGGTTAGTCATCTGCTCACAGCGCGAATGATTGTGGCGGACGACGGAGATTGGCTCATCGCCAGAAGCCGTTTGGAGCACTTGCAGGAGACAATAAAAAAGGCGATTAAAAGCCTTGAAACGGAAATAGAATAGAACGGGGTACAGCCGTAAGCATATAGAGGAAACGATGGCACTCAATCCGGAGAAACAACGCATCAATCTGCTCGTGGACCGCACGGAGCTGGGATTGGTGGTGGCTCCCGACGAGGAACCGCTCTATCGGCGTGCCCGTGATTTGTACAACGAGCGCGTGAATGCCTATCGAGCCAAGTACGGCTCTTCGGTAACGGATATCGATGCCGATAGTACCCCGCGCTTGATGGCAGCATTGGAAATAGCCATCCAGTTGGAGATTAGTCGCGAAGAACGCGATCCGCGTCCGGTTGAAGAACGGCTCGAAGAGCTCTGTTCCCATACGGAGGCTTTTCTCAAACGCTTTGATGCATAAGTACATTCTGACCGGTTCTGTTCTGCTTTTTTGTCTGTTCGGTAAGTTCGCTTTATTCGTCTAACAGCCTGCTCTTTACCAATTTAGTATAGCGTTCCCCACGAAGGGAACAGAGAGAATTGGGTATGGAAAAAACGATACTTATTACTGCCGTAGTGGTGCTTGTGGTGCTTGTGCTCGTGGGCGCGCTGTTGTTTCGGCAGATACTGCATCGGGCAGCTCATCTGAGCAAGCGGAAGTTGGACGATGCCGAGGAACAGGCAAAAGCGGTTCTGGTAAAGGCGGAGCAGGATGCAGCGCAGCGTCGCGAACGCGCCGAGAAGGAATCGGCAGATATGGAGGAACGCACGCGCCAGCGGGAAGGCGATAAGCGGCGTAACTTTGATCAGGAGCTGCGCGCACTGAAGGAATCGCAGGAAGCGGATTACGAACGCCGCAAGCAACTTATAGAGGAAAAACAGCTCGAATTGCGCGAAACGGAGGCAGAGCTAACCCGCGACCGTAGCGAAATAGGCAGGCGTGGCGGCGAATTAGAGGCTTTGCGCGAAAATCTGCTCAAGCAACAGGAGGCTCTTGTAGCCAAAGAGCACGAATTGGAGGCGTTAACGCTCGAAAATAGGCGTAAGTTGGAGCAAATCTCCGGCTTGAATTCGGCTGAAGCCAAGCAGCATCTGATCGATTCGCTCACACAGGAAGCGAAGGAGGAGGCGCAAGCCTACATCAACGAAATAGTTGAGGAAACGAAGATGAATGCCGCCGGGGAGGCAAAAAAGATTATTATCCAAAGCATTCAGCGTGTGGCTACGGAAACGGCAATTGAAAACGCGGTTACCGTATTCCACATTGATAACGACGATATAAAGGGGCGCATCATTGGCAGGGAAGGACGCAATATCCGCGCCCTGGAAGCTGCCACCGAAGTGGAAATTATCGTGGACGATACGCCTGAAGCGATCGTACTTTCGGCATTTGATCCGGTGCGACGTGAGATAGCCCGGCTGGCACTACACCAATTGGTGCAGGACGGACGTATTCATCCTGCTCGGATTGAGGAAGTTGTGGCAAAAGTTCGTAAGCAAATCGAAGAGGAAATCATCGAAACGGGCAAACGAACGCTTATCGATTTGGGGATTCACGGGATGCATCCCGAGTTGGTTCGTCTGATCGGTAAAATGAAATATCGCTCTTCTTACGGGCAAAACCTATTGCAGCATTCGCGCGAAACAGCGAATCTTTGTGCCGTAATGGCGTCCGAATTGGGGCTCAATCCGAAGAAAGCGAAGCGCGCCGGCTTGTTGCACGATATTGGCAAAGTACCTGATGATGAGCCGGAACTGCCACACGCACTGCTCGGTATGAAGCTTTGCGAAAAATATAAGGAAAAGCCCGATATATGTAATGCAGTTGGTGCGCATCACGATGAGGTGGAAATGGAAAGCCTCTTTGCGCCTATTGTACAGGTTTGCGATGCCATCAGCGGCGCACGACCCGGCGCACGGCGCGAAATCGTGGAAGCGTACATCAAACGCCTGAACGACTTAGAGCAGCTCGCCCTATCCTATCCTGGCGTAGTAAAGACCTATGCCATACAAGCGGGGCGCGAATTGCGCGTAATTGTGGGTGCCGAGCAAACGGATGATGCCGCCACCGGTAGGCTTTCCAACGAAATAGCGCAGCGTATTCAGGACGAAATGACCTATCCCGGTCAGGTGAAAATAACCGTAATTCGCGAAACACGATCCGTAAGCGTTGCTAAATAGGTATGGCTTCTTTGGAGCAAGAAATCAAAAAGAGGCGTACATTCGCCATCATTTCGCATCCTGACGCGGGAAAAACAACGCTTACCGAAAAACTTTTGCTCTTTGGTGGCGCCATTCATGTAGCGGGAGCGGTCAAAAGTAACAAGATTCGCAAAACGGCAACCAGTGACTGGATGGAAATCGAACGCCAGCGAGGTATCTCGGTGGCTACCAGTGTGATGGGCTTCGAATATGAGGGCTATAAGATCAATATCCTCGATACGCCCGGTCACGAGGATTTTGCCGAAGATACCTTCCGTACCCTCACCGCCGTGGATAGCGTTATCATTGTGATAGACAGCGCGAAAGGGGTTGAAAAACAAACACGCCGCCTGATGGAAGTATGCCGGATGCGCCACACGCCGGTAATCGTTTTCATCAATAAGTTGGATAGAGAAGGGCGCGATGCCTTTGATTTGCTGGACGAGATCGAGTCGGAGCTCGCCATAAAGGTGTGTCCGATGACGTGGCCCATCGGCATGGGCGAGCGGTTTAAGGGCGTTTATAATCTATTCAAAAGCACGCTTTCGCTGTTCAAAAGCGACAAACAGCACGTTGCGCACGATGTGGTGGAAATAGAGAACTTGAACGATCCGCGGCTATCGGAGTATTTAGGTGAGGCTCAGGCAGATCAATTGCGTGAAGAGAGCACTTTGGTTACCGAAGTTTACCCAGATCCCGATCTGGATGCATACCGAAAGGGGTTGCAGGCACCCGTCTTTTTCGGTTCTGCGCTGAATAACTTCGGCGTAAACGAATTGCTTCGTTGTTTTATCGAAATAGCACCTTGTCCGGGCGAAGTTCTTGCCAAAGAGCGAATCGTATCGCCTTTTGAACCTACATTTAGCGGTTTTGTGTTCAAAATACATGCCAATATGGACCCCAACCACCGTAGCTCCATCGCCTTTGTTAAGGTCTGCTCGGGGCGTTTTGTGCGGAATGAGTACTATCGGCATATACGTTTGGACAAAAAGCTCCGTTTTGCTTCGCCAACCGCCTTTATGGCGCAGAAAAAGGAACTGCTCGAAGAGGCATTTGCCGGTGATATTGTCGGCTTGCCCGATACGGGAAACTTCAAAATAGGCGATACGCTAACGGAGGGCGAAGAGCTCCATTTCCGCGGATTGCCCTCCTTTTCTCCGGAGCTTTTCTGCTACATCGATAACGCTGATCCGATGAAGCAGAAACAGCTTGTCAAAGGTATCGATCAATTGATGGGTGAGGGCGTGGCGCAACAATTTATCAATACGTTCAACAACCGCCGTATTATCGGCACCGTTGGACAGTTGCAGTTCGAAGTAATCAAGTTCCGATTGCTCCACGAGTATGGTGCCGAGTGCCGCTGGACCCCCATCTCGCTCTATAAAGCGTGCTGGATCGAAACAACGGATACCGATGCTTTGGAGCGGTTCAAACTGCGCAAAGTGCAGCAAATGGCACGCGATATTGAGGGGCGCGATGTATTTCTTGCCGAATCCGAGTACCTCCTCCGTATGGCGCAGGAAGAGTTTCCCTCCATCCGCTTCCATTTTACCAACGATTTTTAGCCCCTTTCTCTACGAATCAGTGAAGAGCGTTTGGAGAGAATTAGGGAAAGGAGCGCTCTTCGGAATGCATTCGGTTGGGGGGCAGCTACTGAGTGCGAGCACGCCGAGAGCATTCCTCTTGATCCAAAGGCTCCTTCAGCGTTTTTGAAAGGTATATACCTCTCAATCGAAATGTATATACCTCTCAGCGGAAACGTATATACCTTTTAGAGCAAAGGTATATGCCTTTTTCGGGGGAGGTTAGGTGTTCGTTCCGAAAAGCGGAGAATAATGTGCGGGAATCACTATCTTTGCGAACGGAAAAGAACTAACAGATAAGGAAAACGTATATTATGATTATTGGTGTTCCTAAAGAGATTATGCACGATGAGGCACGCGTAGCAGCGAGCCCCGAGGCAGTTGCCAAGTATGTGGCTGATGGTCACAAAGTACTGTTTGAGGTAAATGCCGGAGAAGGTGCCTTTTATCACGACGAAGCGTATCGCGAAGCCGGAGCAGAACTGGTTAAATCTGCCAAAGAGATCTATGATCGCAGCGATATCATCATCAAGGTTAAGGAGCCTCTGTACAACGAAGCGCTCGGCATGCACGAGATTGATATGATGCACAAAGGTCAGTATTTGATCACGTTCATTCATCCCGCTTCACCGGTTAACCACGATATGGTACGCAAAATGGCTGCCCAGGGCGTAATCGGGCTTACGCTGGACGGCGTTCCGCGTATTTCACGCGCGCAAAACTTGGACGCACTCACCTCAATGAGTACCTGTGCCGGTTACAAGGGTATTCTGATGGCTGCCAATGATCTGGCATCCTTCTTCCCGCAAATGTTTACGGCGGTAGGCCCTATTCGTCCCGCCAATGTGCTGGTAATCGGGGTCGGCGTAGCCGGTTTGCAGGCATTAGCCACGGCGCGTCGCTTAGGCGCGGTTACGTATGCCGCCGACATTCGCCCTGCAGCAGCCGAACAGGCTAAGAGCTTAGGCGCGAAAGTGGTGGATACGGGTGTGCCTGAAGCACTTGCCGTAGGAGAAGGCGGTTATGCGCAGCATCTTCCTGAAGCAGAATTGCTGAAGGAACGCGAACGTCTTGCCGAAGTGGTAAAAGATATGGACGTAATTTTCTGCAGCGCATTGGTTCCGGGTAAAATTGCTCCGGTAGTAATTACCGAAGATATGGTGAAGAGCATGAAGCGCGGTAGCGTGATTGTGGATATCGCCATCGACCAGGGCGGTAACTGCGCTATTACGCCTGCCGGAAGCCGCGAAGTAAAATACGGCGTAACGCTCGAAGGTATCAAAAACATCCCCGGTATGTTGCCACAAAGCTCCACGTGGATGTTCTCGCAAAACATGTATAACCTTGTGAAGTACCTCGTGAAAGACGATCAGGTTGTTCTTGATATGAACGATGAAATCTGCCGTTCAATCTTGGTAACTCAGGATGGCGAAATCGTTCACAAGGGAGCTCGCGAAGCGATGGGAATGAACAATTAAGTATATAAGTATGGGCGGATGGCGAGGAACAAGGGTTGCTTACCATCCGCCTCTTTAAGAATAAGATCCGGTATGCATCCCCTCATTTTAGTAGTAGTATTTATCGTTGCCGCCGTAGTCGGCTACTTTCTGATCAAACAAGTGCCTACGCTGTTGCACACGCCGCTGATGAGCGGAATGAATGCACTATCGGGCGTAACCGTAATAGGCGCCTTGTCGGCTGCCGGATTGGCATTTTTATTAAACGATAGCGTTTTGGCTCAATGCTTTGGCGGTATTGCCATTGTGCTGGCTATGGTAAACGTGGTGGGCGGCTTTGGCGTGACGCACCGTATGTTGCGTATGTTCAAAGGAAAGAACAAGAAGAAGTAAAACCTTGCAATACGCAGTAAAAAGCAATAGATCTCTATGAATTCGATAGCAATTATTGTTTCGGTCGTGCTGTCCGTGCTGGTGATGGTCGGCATCTCGTTGATGAGCAAGGTAAAGTACGCTAAGCTCGGCAATTTGCTTAGTGCCGTGGCTATTTTAGGCGGCATCATCTTTACACTATGTACTGAATGCGATGCAAAAAACACCCCTATCGTTGGGGTGTGGACGCTATGGCCCTCTTTGGCGATAGGTACGATTTTGGGGGCATTCTTGGCAGCCAGGGTCAAAATGATCCAAATGCCTCAAATGGTAGCTCTGCTGAATGGGCTCGGTGGCGCCGCTTCGGCTATCGTGGGCGTGCTTTCGGTTGCCCAAATAGGAGTGGATGCCGGTGCAACCCAATATGAGGTTTTCTACCGCGTAACCGGTTATCTCGCCATAGCGGTGGGGATGATTACGTTTGTAGGTAGTTTGGTGGCGGCGGGTAAGTTACATCGCATTTTGCCACAGAAGCCTATGGTGTGGTTCCAGCACTCGTTAGTTACGATGCTGAGCCTCTTTGTTGCCGTGATATTTATAATCGTTGGCGCGGTTACGCCTATAGGGGACAGCCGGTTTGTATGGTTAGTTTGGGGCGTAATCCTGTTTTCTTCGTTCTTTGGTCTATACTTTTCGGTTCGTGTGGGTGGAGCGGATATGCCCATCACCATATCGTTGCTGAACTCATTGAGCGGTGTGGCGGGCGCAATTGCCGGTATGGCTATCGGCAATGTACTGCTGGTTGCCGTGGGCGGTATTGTAGGGGCATCCGGACTGCTCTTAACTCAAATCATGTGCAAAGCGATGAACCGAAGTCTGATCGCTATTCTTTCGGGCGGATCGATTAAGGGAAAGGCGAAAGCACCGGTAGCATCTCAGTCGAAAAAGAGTATAGCTGCGCCGCAAAGCGTATCGCCCAAAGAAGAAACTTCCGCAAAGGAACCGTCTGTGGGAAAGATACTTGCCGACGCAAAACGAGTAATTATCGTGCCGGGCTACGGTATGGCTCTGGCGCAAGCTCAGCAACAGGTGAAGCAATTGTTCGATACACTTGCCGCCAACGGAGCGGAAGTGCGCTTCGCAATTCATCCGGTTGCGGGACGAATGCCGGGACATATGAACGTATTGCTGGCTGAAGTGAACGTGCCGTACGAAGATTTGTTCGAAATGGATGCGGTGAACGACGATTTTGCTCAGACCGATTTGGTTATAGTGGTAGGAGCTAACGACGTACTGAATCCGGCGGCACGCGATGCTGAGGGTACACCGATCTACGGAATGCCTGTACTAAATGTGGATCAGGCGAAGCACGTGATTATCTGTAACTACGATTTGAAACCGGGCTACGCCGGAGTGGAAAATCCGCTCTATAGCCGTCAAACCGGCGTAACGCTCTGCTTGGGCGACGCAAAGGAAACGGTAGCTAAGCTCATTACGGAGCTTTCTGTCGCACAAAAGCCTGCTACCGCCGAAGCGGCATCACCGGCTCAAAGCGATTTAAGTGTGGTACTTCACGATGCAAAACGGGTAATAATCGTGCCGGGCTACGGTATGGCTCTGGCGCAAGCTCAGCAACAAGTGAAGCAATTGTTCGATACGCTTGCCGCCAACGGAGCGGAAGTGCGCTTCGCTATTCACCCCGTGGCCGGACGAATGCCGGGACATATGAACGTATTGCTGGCTGAAGTTAACGTTCCGTACGAAGATTTGTTCGAAATGGATGCGGTGAACGACGATTTTGCTCAGACCGATTTGGTTATAGTGGTAGGTGCTAACGATGTACTGAATCCGGCGGCACGCGATGCTGAGGGTACACCGATCTACGGAATGCCTGTACTGAATGTGGATCAGGCGAAGCACGTGATTATCTGTAACTACGATTTGAAGCCGGGCTACGCCGGAGTGGAAAATCCGCTCTATAGCCGTCAAACGGGCGTAACGCTCTGCTTGGGCGACGCAAAGGAAACGGTAGCTAAGCTCATTACAATGGTTCGATAGTAAAACAACAATAAAAATAAGATTACCAACTAAGCTTAAGATTAGTATGAATTTCCCTAAAGACTTAAAGTACACAGCCGATCACGAATGGGTTCGTTGCGATGGAGAACGTTGCTACATCGGTATTACCGACCATGCTCAGAATGAATTGGGCGAAATCGTGTACGTGGATGTGGATTGTATGGACGAAGAATTCGGTCAAGGCGAAGTATTCGGCTCCATTGAAGCGGTAAAGACGGTTGCCGATATGATTATGCCTGTTGCCGGCAAGGTGGTTGCCATCAACGAGGAACTGGAAGATGCGCCTGAACTCGTGAATAGCGATCCTTACGGAAAAGGATGGATCATTGCGATTGAAGGTGCGGACGAAGATCAGTTCAAAGCGCTCATGTCCGCCGACGCTTATACCGAAATGATAGGTAAGTAAGCGCAATGACACCACTTGTAAGCGTTATTATGGGGAGCACCTCCGATCTCCCCATAATGCAAAAAGCTACCGATGCGCTCAACCGCTTGGAAATACCTTTTGAGGTAATGGCTCTTTCGGCGCATCGTACGCCCGATGAGGTGGCGCACTTTGCACAAAATGCGGCAGGGCGTGGGGTAAAAGTGATTATTGCGGCTGCCGGTATGGCGGCGCATCTCCCCGGGGTTATTGCATCGATGACCACTTTGCCGGTAATTGGTGTACCCATTGCCTCCACGCTTCAGGGCTTGGATGCACTGCTCGCTATTGTGCAGATGCCGGGCGGTATACCCGTTGCCACGGTAGGAATCAATGCGGCGCAGAATGCCGCCCTGTTAGCTGCCCAAATCATTGCGCAAAGCGATGAAAAGGTTGCTGCCAAAGTGGCTCAGGATAAGCAAGATCTAAAGAATAAGATTGTCAAAGCAAACAATGACCTTAAAAGTCTCTGTCAGTACGAATACAGAGTTAATTAAGGCATTCGGATAGTTATTGTGCACAGCCCTGCCCGTAGCGTGCAAAACGTTGCGGAGCGGGGCTCTTTTCGTTATGAAGGAAACTGAGCTTCATTCTGTCAATTATCGTCGGCGCAAGGCTGATTCCGTGCGGATTGGCGCGCTCCCTTTGGGAAGCGATTACCCGGTACGCATCCAAACGATGGCAGACGTTGATACCACCGATACGATAAGTGCCGTGGCGCAAGCCAAGCGCGTGAAACAAGCCGGTGCGGATTACTTCCGTTTCACGGCTCAAGGCGTGCGTCAGGCGGAAGCGTTGGCGCCGATCCACGAGGCTTTGCACCGCGAGGGTATAGCGTTGCCGCTAATTGCCGATATACATTTCAATCCGCAGGCTGCCTTCGAGGCGCTCAAACATGTGGAAAAGGTACGCATCAATCCGGGGAACTTTGCAGAGCGCAAGCCCGCCGGCGAGCGTTACACAGAGGCTGAGTTTGAGGCGGGCGAACGGCATGTAGCGGACGTTTTCGGCACTTTTCTTGCCGAAGCGTCACGTCTGCACCGCGCCATCCGTATAGGGGTAAATCACGGCTCTCTATCCCGTAGAATGGTGGAACGATACGGCAATACGCCGCTCGGAATGGTGGAGAGCGCGCTCGAGTACCTGCGTATCTGCAAAAAAGCACGCTTTACCGATGTGGTGGTATCGATGAAAAGCTCCAATCTCATCGTAATGACGCAGGCCGTGCGCCTATTAGCCGCGCGGCTTGAGGCGGAGGGCTTTGCCGTACCACTCCATTTGGGCGTGACGGAGGCAGGCGAAAGCGAGGACGGACGTATCAAGAGCGCTATCGGCATCGGCTCGCTCCTTGCCGACGGAATTGGCGATACGATACGCGTTTCCCTGAGCGAACCGCCTGAATCTGAGCTGCCTGTGGCGCGTTTGCTGCTACAACATGTGGCGAAGCTTATATCGGCGCCGCGGCTACCCGATATCACCTATCGCCCGGCGCAGGTTGCCCGTAGCGAAGCAATACGTATTCCCGGCTTCAATACGCCCGAGCTGCCGTTCCCGCTCATCGTAGAGGCGGCGCATGCCGAGTCGGTTTCCGAGCCGCTTGCGCCCAACGATCGGCTGATTAAACCGGGCGAAACGCTCCCTTCTTGGGGCGATGCGCGCGTTATCTCCCTACGAGCTGACGCGATGGAACGGATTTATACCGAGACGCTCACTAATCCGAATAACATCATTCTATTAGAGGCACCGGCGGACAATGCCATCGGCTATTGGCGATACGCGCTTGCCACGTTGCAGGCGAAGGGGATCAAAGCACCGGTAATACTGCATCGGCGCTTTGAAACGGAGCCTAAGGAAGAGCTGCTGATAGCCGCTTCCGTGGATTTTGGTACGCTGCTGGCGGAAGGCGCCGGTAGCGGCATCATGCTTACCGCACCGCATCTTGACGCGGCGTGGGTGCGCACGCTCGGGCTCAGCATCCTACAGGCGGTTCGCTTGCGCTTTAGTCACACCGAGTTCATCAGCTGCCCCGGTTGCGGACGTACGCTCTTTAACTTGCAATCTACCGTTGCCAAGGTGAAAGCGGCGCTGGGGCATCTGCCCAATCTAAAGATCGGCGTGATGGGTTGTATCGTAAACGGACCGGGCGAGATGGCTGATGCCGACTACGGATACGTGGGCGGCGCGCCGGGCAAAATAGATCTCTATCGCGGTCAGACCTGTCTGCGCCGCGGAATTAACGATACCGATGCCGTTGACGAACTGATCGCTTTGCTCAAGGAGGAGGGACGTTGGCACGAGCCGCCCCTACCGAACGCCTGACCCTTAACCCGCCTGCCGAGCCGCTTTGGGCTCATTTCCGATAGAAAGGTACCGATTTGCCGCGTGGCAGGTCGGTACCTTTTTCTTTTTTATACGTACGCTCCGCCCTTGCGCATCCTTAGTTCTTTCGGAATGTATCAAGCCCCATCGGGGCAAGTCGGGGGTAATCCGAGACGGTCCGACCGTCTCCGCTGCCTCTTCCCATACTGCGCCGCCTCCTTTTCTATATACATTGTCAACTGCTTCTAAATAACTTCTCAATCTTCTCATTAGAGCGGCTCTATAAATCCTTTAAAGAATTTGTATAAACTATTAAAAGGATTTATACGCGTACTTTAAAGGATTTGTATAAATCGTTTAAATGATTTATCGAAAAGGTACGTAGGAAAGATTGCAAAACATCGTATAACGGATTGAGAAAGATGCGTTAAAGAGGTGAGCATCAGCGCGCCGCGAGGGCAAAGAGTTTGGTTTTGAGGCTGATTTTACGTAACTTTGTCCAAAGAAACAGGAAAAACAACTACACTATATGGAACCCAAGAAGGTATTATTTATCACTCAGGAAATCGCCCCTTACGTAGCTTCTACGCCACTGAGCGAGCTATCGCGCAGCGTTCCGGCAGCGGTTGCGGAGGCGGGTCACGATATACGGATCTTTACGCCGTGTTACGGAACGATCAATGAGCGGCGCAATCAGTTGCACGATGTAATACGTCTTTCCGGTATCAATATAATTGTGAACGATGCGGATCATCCTCTCATTGTAAAGGTTGCCACCATGCTGGACGGGCCACGCCTGCAAGTGTACTTTGTGGATAACGACGAGTTCTTTAAACGTAAGAGCCGCTTCAAGGCAGATGCCAAGTATGTGAACAGCAATATGGAGCGGAGCGTGTTTTTCGTCCGTAGTGTGTTCGAGGCGGTCAAAACGCTTCGCTGGTTGCCCGACATTATTCACTGCTTTGGATGGTTCAGCGCGCCGGCACTTCTCTATCTTAAGAGCATGTATGCGGATGATCCCTATTTTGGAAAGGCAAAAACCATCTTTACCGCATGGGAAGGTGAGGAAAAAGCTCCGCTCGGGGATAACGTGCACGACGTATTTTCCTTTGATAATGTAGCGGAAAAGGCGCTCCATATTATGGATGCCAACCCCACTACGGAAGGATTGTGGCAGCTGGGCTATGCTTATGCGGACGCGGCGAGCCTCATTGGTGGCTCGGATGCTACCCGTACGCTGATCAAACCCTATACGGATATGCTCAAATTACCCCTGCTCGAAGAGCCGGAAACGACGGAGGGTACTTCGGAAGTGTACGCGCCTCTGTACGAAAAGCTTTTCGGCTAAACGCGCAACAAAGGAGGCTTCTGCTCGTCTATATATAGTGAGGAGTGGAGCAAAGGGGGATGGATGCCGCATTCGGCATTATCCTCTATCTTTGCAAACGGTATAAGAAAAAGACGAATGAACCAGATAAACAAAAGCCACCGAAGCCTTCCCGGCGCATATTTACTGATAGGTGCGGTAACGCTGTTCCTTGCGCTTGCAGGAACGGGTTGTAACGATAATCTGTCGCACGTGGGCGGCTCGGTAATGCCTCCCAAGGATGCGCTCTATCCGCATGCCGATACGCTGCACTTTGATGCGCATTCCGTGGATATCGATTCCGTGTACGACCGCTCAACCTACTCACTTTTGGGCGAGCTGAGCGATCCTTTGTACGGTAATTTACGCGCTTCCTACATCAGTAGGTTCCAATATGCGCGTGATTATCATACTGAGTTTGAACCGATCGGTGGGGCAATTGACTCAACCTTTATTGAGGTTTCCTATGCAAAGTGGGTGGGCGACTCCACCGTTTGGAGCAAAGTAACCGCATACGAAGTGAAACAAAAGCTGCCGGAAAGCCGCTATTCGGGCGATGTGCAGCCCTATCTGAAGGGCGCTTCCTACTTAGGTGCTTTAACGTATCGGGCAGGCAATGCCGCGGGGGTGCATAAGTTGCGCATCCCGGTGAGCAAGGAGTTGGGAATGCGCTTCTACAAAGCGTCGAAAGAGCATCCCGAGTATTTTGCATCGCAGGAAGCTTTTGAGGAAAATCTCCTTCGCGGCATCTATTTGCACTCTACCACCGGTAACGGCTGTATGCTGAGCGTGTACAGTACTTCGCTGGTGCTTTCGTATCGCTACCAAAAGTCCGATACCACGCGTACCGGCGCCGATACCACTTATATCGCAACCGCCGAGGAAAGCTTTGTCAATACCAAGCAGCTCTACCTGCACCGTCAGTTCGAAACAGACCGGGGCGACGTGCTGAAAAAGCCGAATTCGGACTATGCCTTTATAACCTCTCCGCAGGGATTAGCCCTATCGTTGAGCGTTAATGCCGATGAGTTGAGCAAGACGTTCCTGAAGCAGGGGAGCGGAAATACGCGGCTGATTAACGAAGCGGCGCTTACGCTCGCCATCGATCCGCCTGATGTGCGCGGCTCAGTACTACAGCCGGCTACCTATTTGCTCCTATTGCCGGCGGATTCGCTCGGGCACTTTTTCGAAATGGGTGAGACGGAACGCTCTCAAAGCAATATAGCTTTCCTCTCGTCCGCCTACAATATCACGTCGCGCACCTATGTGTTTGCCAATATAAGTAGGTTGATTCAAGCGCATTTAACCAAACATATCCACGTAAACGACAAAGGCGTGGCTACGTTGGACGAGCCACTTAAGCTGATCGCTTTACCGGTAACGCGCGAAACGATGAGTGGAAACCGCAACGTAACCGCCACTATTTCCAACTACATCTATCCCTCCGGCGCACGCATTCGCTTGAATAACGGGCAAGTGCGGATAGGTGTGGTAACAACTATATACGCGAAAGACTAAGTTCCGATATTTGTTTCATTTCGTAAGCCTATGACCGCCAACGCATCCCTCCAAACGCCTCACACGATGCCGTACCTCAAAACGCGCCTAATTGTGATGAATTTCATCCAATTCTTTATTTGGGGCTCGTGGCTTATTACGTTAGGGTTCTACTTAGGGAACGTAATGCAATTTGACGGCTTACAGATCGGTTACGTATTTGCTACGGCGGGAATTGCGTCCATCATTATGCCTCCGCTCTTGGGATACGTAGCGGATCGATGGCTCAATGCGGAGCGGGTGCTCGCCATCTGCCATTTGGTGGGGGCGGTGCTCTATGCCGTTATGTATAAACTACCGGTAGATGCCGGCTTTTGGCCTGTATTTTGGCTCTTTTTAGCCATAAACTGCTGTTTTATGCCTACGCTTGCGCTCACCAACAGTATTGCCTATAATGCGCTTTCCAAAGGGGGATACGACGTGGTAAAAGACTTTCCCCCGATACGAGTATTCGGAACCATTGGCTTTATTGCAGCCATGTGGTTGGTGAACCTACTGGAGCTGATGGATAGCTCAAGCCAGTTTTTGATTCCTTTCATTGCATCGGCGGTGCTGGCAGGCTATTCGTTTACGCTGCCACAAACGCCTCCCGAGGGAAAAGGACGGAAGGAAAAGCGCAGTTTTCTCTCCATAATGGGCTTGGATGCCTTTGTGCTGTTCAAGGATAGGAAGATGGCGGTCTTTTTTATCTTCTCGATGTTGCTCGGCGCGGCACTACAGCTGACCAATGCATATGGTAATCCGTTCATTTCCGGCTTTGGAATGATGCCGGAGTTCGAACAGAGCTTTGTGGTGAAATATCCCAACATATTGCTATCACTCTCGCAGATCAGCGAAACGCTCTTTATCCTTGCTATCCCATTCTTCCTGAAGAAGTTCGGCATTAAGAGGGTAATGCTGATGAGCATGTTGGCGTGGTTCCTGCGTTTCGGCCTGTTTGCCATAGGCGATCCCGGCTTCCCCGGCGTGTTGGCACTAATCCTTTCGATGGTGGTGTACGGCATGGCATTCGACTTTTTCAATATCTCCGGCAGTATCTTTGTGGAAAAGGGCACTGATCCCTCTATGCGGAGCGGTGCGCAGGGGCTGTTTATCTTCATGACCAACGGGTTAGGTACCATCATTGGTATGATAGCGGGCGGCCGCGTGGTGACTCTGTTTGACGCTACCAAACAAGTAGCCAACTGGCCTAAGGTATGGGGCGTGTTTGCTCTGTATGCGCTCGTGATTGCCATTCTGTTCTTTTTTCTCTTCCACTACGAACCGGCTCCCGAAGAGGCACGCAAGTAACTACCGTCAAAAAGCGGGCGGCGCTGCGATCATCGGGAAGCTTCTTACTCACGGAGGCGGATGCTTTCCTATATACCTTTGGATGTTCGCCGCAAAACATCTATACCTCTCGATCGAAACATCTATACCTATCGTTTGAAACGTATAGATGTATTGAGAGCAGGGAATAACCCCCTTCCCCTCCTTCGGCAGAAGTACTTTCTGCCCGGATTAAACTTTTGCGTTTAAGCGCGTCTATTAATAACGACAGCCCCACGGAGCGATTGCACGTTAACCGGCTTGTAACGATAAAACGGTACATTCGTTCGGGCTGTTTTCTCCCATTTAAGGATGAGGGGAAAAAGGAGAAAAAGAAGAAACTATAATAACGTAAAGAGTAAATGAGAAGCATTTTCTTATCGGTTGCACGCGTCTTTTGCGTCACTTGTCCGCTGTTGTTGCTCGGAAGTGTGCAAGGCGCCGTGGCGCAAACGACCCCAACGGACACAATTAGCGCGGATCTGACGCTGGACGATGCCGTGCGCATAGCCCTCTCGGAGAGCCCAACCGTCCAAATTGGGGATTTGGCGGTGCGCAAGCAGCAATATTCGCTTCAAAGCGCCTACGGGCAGTTATTCCCCTCCATAAGTTTTTCCACGAAATACAGCTACACCATCAAAAAACAGGTGATGTATTTAGACGGATTTCCCGGAGCAAGCCAAATGCCTAAGGAGATGATGGAGAAGGGGATAGAGATCGGCCGAACGCACAATATACAGGGCGGCTTCAGCGCCGGGCTTCCATTGGTCAATTTGCAACTGTGGGAAAGCATTTCGCTCAGCAAGGATGCTGTGGAACTATCCCTTCGAAAGGCACAAACATCGCGCATCGATAAAGTATGCGAAGTACGCAAAGCTTTCTATACGGCACTGCTTGCCCGTGATGCCTACGATGTACTGAAACAAAGCTATGAAAACGCACAGGACAATTACAAGCGGATCAGCAATCTGTATGCGCAGGGATTGGTAGCCAAATACGATCTCATTCGCGGCGAAGTACAGATAAAAAACATTGAACCTTCCCTTTTGGAAGCGGAAAACAATGTGGTGCTGACCCGCAGGGCGCTGCTCGTGATGATGGGCTTGGATCCCTCCGAGTACGAAGAGGTGAAACCTATGGGAAAACTGACCAACTATGCCGATGAGGTTGCCCATACCTATCTATCGGGCGAACAGCTTTCCATAGAGGGAAATGCGCAGCTTCGCGAATTGGAAACCCAGCGCCGGATGCAGGAACGCTCGTTGCAATTGGCGAAAAACGCCTTTGTACCCACATTAAGCGCCGGAATGGTGTATAATTTCAACTATACGAGTAACGACTTCAAACTAAACAACAAACGGCTCTGGACGCCCTTTTCAGCGGTTACCGTTAATTTCTCGTTTCCCCTCCTGCAGGGCGGAAGCCGCTACTTTAAGATCAAACAGGAAAAAATCAGCTTGATGCAGCTCGATTGGAGCCGTAAGGATGCGGAACGGCAGCTCGATTTGGGCATGCAACGGTATCGGAATCAGCTCCGGACTTCCTCGCGCTCGTTGGCGGCAGCCGACAATGCGGTAAAAGCAGCCAAGCAAGGATACGAAATAGCGCAAAAACGCTACGAAACGGGGCAGGGAACTCTCTTGGAAGTAAATGATGCCAACGTATCGCTCTTGCAGGCTCAACTCAATTACGACCAGGCAATCTTCAGTATGCTTCAGGCTCGCGCCGAAATGGATAAGATTGCCGGAAAAGGATTACCGGACGAAGCAGATAGCCGCACGAATCAGCAACAATAAATCACGGGGTAAAAACAAACCATTATACGCACGCATAACGCAAAAATAGATTGAAGTATGAAATATTCTACACGAACGTTTTACGGCATCTTTGCCGCCCTTTTGCTCGTAACGGCGGTTGGGGCTCAGAGCTGCTCCAAACAAGGGAAAAAAGAAGGGGATAATGCGCAACCCGAAGCTGTACCGGTAAGCACCGTAACCGTAGCGCAGGAACTTATCGATTTGGATGAGGTATTCACCGCAACGATAGAACCTTTCAAAAGCAATAACATATCGTCTCAAATGGGCGGACGCATTAAACGTATTGCTACCGAAGTGGGGAATACAGTAGCAAAGGGTCAGGTGCTCGCAGAGATGGATAACAGTCAGCTCACCCAGATGAAGGTTAAGCTGGAAGATGCCCGTCTTTCCTTTGCCCGCACGGATGAATTGTACAAAATAGGAGGTATCAGCAAAGCGCAATGGGATGCCGCCCGAAGCGCCAAAACAATAGCGGAAACCGCCTATACCAATATGTACGAGAATACAGTGCTGCGTAGCCCCATCAGTGGCGTGGTAACAGCGCGAAACTACGATGCGGGCGATTTGGCATCGCCGCAGCTACCCATTTTCGTCGTAGAACAGTTAGATCCGGTAAAGGTACGCATCAATGCATCGGAAAAGGACTTTCCGTCCATTACAAAAGGGCAGAAAGCAATTGTAACCGCAAGTACGCTCGGCGACGAAATTTTTGAAGCTGCCGTATCGCTCATCTCTCCTACGCTGGATCCTATGAGCCACACATTTGGCGTGGAACTATCGGTAAACAATAAGGGGAAGCAGCTGCGCCCCGGTATGTATGCTAAAGTGAAGCTCAACTTTGGGCAAAGCGAAGCAATCCTTATCCCGGATCGCGCCGTGATTAAGCAGGTGGGCAGCGGCGAACGTTATGTGTATATCCTCAATGGAAGCAAGGCGGAACGCCGTGCCGTTACGATTGGTCGGCAAATAGAAGATCGCGTTGAAGTAACCGATGGGCTAATGCCGGGCGAAGTGGTTATCGTAGAGGGAAGCAACCGCCTGAATAACGGGACAACCGTAAAGGTAACCGGCGAAAATAGTAACGAAGCGCAAACAACTACCACTAAGGAGCAATCAAATCAATGAGCAGCATCTATCAAGGCGCTGTTAAGCGTCCTATAACCACTATACTGATCTTTGTGGCACTTGCTGTGCTGGGGATATTCTCCCTATCCAAGTTGCCCATTGATCTGTACCCGAAGATCGATACGGGTAATATCATCGTAATGACCACGCTACCGGGTGCCGGGCCGCAAGATATAGAAACCAATCTCACTAATCCGATAGAGAATACGCTGAACGGGGTTGCCAACGTAAAGCATATCACCAGTCAGAGCCGCGAAAACATATCGGTAGTTAACCTGGAATTTAACGAAGGTACCGATATAGATGCCGCTACCAACGATGTGCGCGATAAGTTGGGTCCGCTGAACGATATTCTTCCCGAGGAAGCGCATCAACCTATGATTTTTAAGTTCGGGTTGGATGATATCCCCATTCTCTTTATTTCCGCTACGGCAAAGGAGAGTGCGATGGCGCTGGGGAAGATATTGGACGATCGGGTAGTTAACGCGCTGGCAAAAATCAACGGCGTGGGAGCAATCAATTACGCCGGTGCCGTGCAGCGACAAATACAGGTATACTGCGATCCCGCAAAGTTGGAAGCGTACGGAATTACCCTGCAACAGGTAGCCACCATCATTAGGGCGGAGAATAGCAATATACCTGCGGGGCAAATCGATGTGGGTAGCCAAACCAATTCATTGCGTGTTCAGGGCGAATTTACCTCTCCGGATCAGCTGAACGATATAGTGCTGACATCTCGTGCCGGGCAGAATGTATATCTGCGTGACGTAGCTCGCGTTGAGGATACATCTCAGGAACGAATACGCGAAACATACCTTCGTGACGGCCGTGGCGCGATGATATTTGTAAATAAGCAAAGTGGTGCCAATTCGGTGGAAATAGCTCGTAAGGTAAAAGCCGAGATGGAGCGCATACGTCCCACACTTCCGTCTGATGTACAGCTGGATATCGTGAGCGACAGTAGTGATTTCATCATTAACAGCGTAAACAACCTGAAGGATACTATCTTTATTACCTTCTTTGTGGTTATGCTGGTGGTATTGCTCTTCTTAGGGCGCTGGCGAGCCACATTCATCATTGTGCTAACTATCCCCCTCTCATTGGTCAGCAACTTTATCTATTTGATGATAACGGGCGGTACGCTTAATATCATATCAATGAGCTCTATATCGATAGCGATCGGTATGGTGGTGGACGATGCCATAGTGGTATTGGAAAATATCACTACTCATATTGAGCGGGGCAGCTATCCGAGTCAGGCGGCGGTACACGCTACCAACGAAGTGGCTATATCGGTATTCGCCTCCACGCTTACTCTTTTGGCTGTATTCCTGCCGTTAACTATGGTGGGCGGTATGGCGGGAATCATGTTCCGTCAGCTGGGGTGGATTGTCAGCATTGTGATGATTATTTCGCTTCTTTGTGCCATTTTGCTTACACCAACGCTCTGTTCGCTCATGTTGCGCCGCAATAAGGGCGCCAAACGTACGCTAATGCAGCGTTTTGCCGATAGTATGTTGCGACCGGTGGAACGCTTCTATTTGCGTTCGCTTCGGTTTGCCGTTTCGCATCGTGCCGTTATTATCATTAGTGCTGTGGTGATCTTTGGCGGCTCGCTTTTCCTGGCGCGCTTTATCCATACCGAATTTATGCCGCAAAGCGATAATTCCTATCTGAAAGCCACCGTTGAGTATCCGCTGGGTACTTCCATTGATGTGAGCCGTAAGCTGGGAATGGAGCTGAAGGAAAAGTGGTTAGCCGAGCACCCCGAAATAAAATCAATCGGCTTTTCCGTGGGTCAGGCCGATGCAAGCAACTCTTTTGCTGCAATGGGGCAGAGTGGCTCTCATCTAATAGATTTCACCATTGTGCTGACTGATCCCGGTAAGCGCAAGCAGAGCGTCTTCCAATTTGCTGACAATTTGCGCGACGAACTGAGCAAAATCCCCGGATTGGAGCGCTACAACGTATCTACCAGTAATATGGGAAATATGGGCGGTGGCGTGAATATTGAGCTGTACGGCTACGAT
>QWCK01001334.1_pt1 | contig 39312 bp, 38 predicted proteins | sample 1972571 | NCBI WGS metagenome assembly QWCK01 (sample SAMN09866710, study PRJNA288562) | Human gut metagenome isolate term2_stool, whole genome shotgun sequencing... | isolation source: gut | host: Homo sapiens | place: USA: California | reverse complement strand
ATAATCCTGTCTTGCCGCCCATTCCACCTGCCTGTGATGTCAGGGTACAGCTTAGTCCTTTGGGACTGTAGACTCTTTTCCCCTGACTTCCTGCCCGGATTTGAATAAGAGCTGCTCCATTTGTTTCTGGTTCAGGTAATATTTTTCCGGCACATCGGAAATCAAGATATCCGACAATATACACCCGTTTCCTTGCTTGGGGGACTCCGAAATCCTTGCTGTTAAGCACTTTCCATTCGACATGGTACCCCAGTTGCGAAAGCGTACTGAGGATGGTGCAAAATGTCCGCCCCTTGTCATGCGAAAGCAGACCGGGAACATTTTCAAGGATAAAATACTGGGGTCTTTTAGCTTTAAGAAGCCGGGCAATCTCGAAAAAGAGGGTTCCTCTTGCATCTGCAAATCCTTCTCGCTTTCCGGCGATAGAGAATGCCTGGCAAGGAAATCCTGCACAGAGCAGATCAAAATCCGGCATTCGTTCTGGTTCAATTGTTCGTGCATCACTACAATACCACTCCCCTTCTGTGTCAAACAGCAATCGGTAGTTCTTATCCGCATAAGTATCCACCTCGCAGTGTCCGACACAGGTAAATCCCCCTGCACGTCTTAAGCCTTCTCGGAATCCGCCGATTCCGCTAAAGAGATCAAAAAATTGAATGGTTGCGGTTATCAACCTCCTTTGCTGATAAAAACAGGCGGCATGATTTTCTCATACCGCCTTGCATTTCTCTGTATCTGTTTATTACCATTCTGTTGGTTCTTCTGCTTGGGTTTCTTCTTCCGGTTGAATTTCCTCGTCCAGTTCGCTTTCTTCTTTCAGTTCGGTTTCCTCGTCCGGTTCGCTTTCCTCGCTCGGTTCGTTTTCTCCTTCCGGTTCGGTTTCCTCGTCCAGTTGAGTCTCTTCTGTTCCAGATTCTCCGGTTGCAGGTTCAGCTTCTTCCATGCTGTCTTTGTTCTGCCATTCGCCCTCTGCCTTTTCCAGTGCCTCTTCGATGATCTGAATTAAGAAGTCTTTCTGTTTCATGCCTTTTTTTGCGATGACTGTTTTTAATCTCTGGAATAATTCCTCTGATACCTGTACTGCGATTGTTCTTGCTGTTCCCATGCTCATTTCTCCTTTTCCTGCAAGTCTTTCAAAATGTTCTTCGATGACCTGCTGTATAAATTTCTGTGTGCTGCTTTCTGTCAGTTCAATCTCTTCTCTTACTTTTTCGTGTAAGTCCTTCGGGATCTTTCCGCATATGTTCTTCATCTCTGTCATAGCGTTTCTCCTTTCCGTTTCGCTACACACAACATACTCCAAAGATGCATGGAAAGCTATTCACAATACCTACCAAAGATATCGATGCTGTTTTGCTCCTCCCCCTAGCACCCCCTTTACATATTTTCCATCTGAGATAGGAAATCCATCATCTGATCCGGGATATCCTCAGACGGTGGATTTGTTCCACTTTGTTCCGCATCGCCACAAATGTTTAATTCCCGAACACTTTCTTTGATCGTCTTTTGGATGATCTCTTCCATCCACTTCCGGTCCTCTTTTTCCAGAATCGCCTGAACAAGATACTGGTTTTTCTGTCCTTCCGGAACACTCTGGAATTTCTTCCATGCTTTCTGGTGTTCCGAATTTTTCAGGTTTGGACGGAACGAATATACTGGACGTGTCATTTCGCCCACATCTGCTCTACAATCCGTTCATACCCGGCAGCGTTCGCATGGACGTCCTCGATAAAAACAGGGCGGCAAATCGCGTCCTGTGCGGTCACGTGGCGTTTTAAAATCACAGAACCTCCACCCATAAATACGCTCGGCACCGCCCTGAGATCAAACCCAGATTCCGTTACCGCAGACAGGATTCTTTCGATGTATTTCCGTCCGTTTTCCTGTATAACGCCTCTTGCATCTTCTGTCATGCTGCAGGTTTCCCCACGAAGCACACGTTCGATCTGTGTTTCCGTTACAGACAGTCCGGTATTTCTCCGCACCTGTTCTGCCGTCTCATCAATACACCGGATCACACCCAGCTCCAGACTCCTGCAGGTTGCCGCATTCGGAACAGCATTATCCAGTCTCATCAGATCAACCGTCCAGCCACCAACATCCACCAGAAGAACAGATGGTTCATCCTTCAGGTACTCTGGGTGCAGAGCCAGGGCAGAGTACCCCTGTGGGAACAGTTTCACATCTTTAATCTGTATCTCATACCATTCACTTTCATATAAAAAGCGCACTGGCTGTTCTTTCCGCAACAGATACTCCCGAAATCCCTGTTTCTCCCTTCCAAAGCTGGACAAAGGCAGTCCAACAGCCAGAATGACTTCCGTCTTTCGTTCCGCTTTCCGGTGCTTGATTTCTTCCGCAATCGCAGCCAACGTCAGCAGATAATAATTATCATTGGACGTTTTATTTTGATACTGCAGAACATTCTGCATCGTATACGGCTCATAATCATACTTGATAATGCCACTGGGAAAAGACACATGTTTTGTCTTGATCGCATAATACCCATGATCAATTCCTACTATCATCACAATCACATCCTTCTTTCATTTTTTCGTCTGGCATAAAGCCAAGAACCCTTTTTCTGTTGCAACGGATCGTTGCAAAAGTGCCTGTTTTGAACACTTTTCTAAGTTTCCACACCCCAAAACCTGCGGAAACTCTGGGGTTCTGATATCGCTGCTGCTTGAGGAACACTCCCTGTTCTTTCCCAGCCGGTTAAAAAATATCCCTCTCCCGGCGGCTGTCCAGCCTGTCCGGGAGAGGGATATATCGCAATGTTCCTTTTTGAACAATAGCCTGTCTTTTTATTTTTATGAGATGTTCTTCCTGCTTTTGTAGCATGGCAGAATACTCATCTTCCGTCAAAAATTTCCGGATATAAGTTCCTTTTTTCCCCAGCGTGTTATCTGTTTTTAACATCTCTATTTCTACCATGTAATGGGTATCCGGATGATATCTGGTTTCACATAAAATGCTTTCGCCTTTGATATAATCTGATTTCACCGCCTCCCTTGCTGCCGCTAAAAGTTCATGGATACTTACCTCCACCTGCATCACCTCCTTCAAAAATAGCGAAAGAAAAGCAGACCTCTTAATCGAAGTCTGCCTCTGTTGAATCTTCCTCTTTCTTATTCATTGTAACAAATATCTTTCTAACCAATCATACTTTTTTTTAATAGATTGCTGTAGTTTTTCTGACTCTCTCTTTATAGCTCTTTCTCTATCACATAATTCTAGAGCTTTTTCTATAACCCATTCACTTTCCATCTGATTCATTCCTTGTTTCACAGTATTTAAATAATTCAAATATATAACCTCATCTGTATCACGAAGAAGAATTTCACCATTAAACATCTTTTGTATACTATCTCCACGATATTTTTTCTCGTTAAATGCATACAGTTCTTCCGCATATTCCGGGTCTATAATCACCCTTGGAACACTTGCTTCCTTTGATTCCAAAAAATAAGCCCGATTCATTGCCGGACCAAACCAAATATTCTCTTCAGTATCATAGAACATCTCACCATATGTAATTGCACCACGAGCAATAAATTCATTTTTCAAAAATTCATACAACACTTTTTCAGTATTATAACAAGCAATTCCCATTAACTCATACATATCTTTCCGACTCTCTTCAATGCCATCCTTATAATCATAAATGATATACGCACAATCAGAAAAAACATGAATTTCTCTCTTATAAACAACCCTTGTATGAGTTTCGTCTAAATCCTTTTCTCGTTTTACCATTTTATTAAAAATGCTCATAATATTATACCATTCTTCAAAGTTACTCCTACTTTGAGAACCTAATATATCAATAAATATTACCACTACTTTTCTAAATTTGTGTTCCATATAAATTTCTCCTTATATAATATTTCTAAAAATTATACTATATTTCAAGCTCCCAAACAATGTAAACGTCAAACCACTCTCCTAGACCTAGTCTGCGCATTTCTGAGATATTCTAAAAAGCTATTAGGAACAACTATATGGATACAGATGGTGAATGGTGTGTAAAGGCAAGAAGATGCTGGGTTGAAGAATAAAAGCAACCAAAGCGCAGACAGTTCACAAAGTTATACGTTACAGAGAACACCGAAAAAGTAAGCTATTTATAAGGATTTTTATGGTAGTTGTAAATTGAAAATGATATACTTATCCATATTGATCATTTATAAACTTATTTTATAGTTGTTACCGTATTCTGATAATATTTATAGCGAATGGAGTGTAGATATATGAATAAATATTATTTTATATCACTGATAATAACACTATTTATAATGTTTTTATTTACCTATTGCGTTTTTCAAAAGGTAAAAATAGTCTATAGACTGATTAATTGTATCAAAGCACCGACACAAAAAATACTATATTGTTTTTTTATGTTTATGTCTTCATTTGCATATATCTTTATTTCTTTGATATTTAATGATGTATGTAGTGAACTTAGTTCCATATTCAGTGCATTATACTTGTTGTTTAGTATTTGGACAGTTAATATATTTTTTGAAAAGATATGTCCAAAAAACGAATTAAAAGTGAGCGATAAGCATTGGGCGATAATATTATCTTATATTTGTGTTGCAATATCGGGAGGAATAATATCTATACAATGTGGTTCAAGTGAATACCTAACTGTTTCCAGTATTGCTATAAGTGTTTTGATTGGTTCGTATATTTCTGTAGAAACTTTTTTGAAAAATAAATCTCTTAGAGTATTACTAAAGGAATATATCGATAGTGTTAAAAAAACATCAAAAGATGTCAAAATGATTTTAGAAAGTAGCTTTGTTTTTGTCATTTTGCTCTTTCTTTGCTTTTCATCATACAATGATATAGTAAATCAAATTATTTATGGAATAGCAACGGGAGAAGTAATATTCTTATTCATTTTTTTCATTTATATTATCTATACTAAAATAATAAAAAGATAAATATCTCACATAAGCGTAAGTAAAGTCTAGCATTGATACCAGATACCAGTAAAATTTTCATTTACAAATTATGCAAAATTTGAAACCAGCAGATTAGTATAAATTTCCAGAAATAAGTGCAACTCAATAAAAGTTGAAAACTACTTGAAAATATAGGAAAAACTAGCATTTACGCAGATTAGAGACGAATGGTTTGGCGTTTACCAACCCCTTAATTCTCCATCTAAATTTCCGAAATCTTTTATAAAAAAGATATCTCATTATACAGAAATATCTCTTTGTTTTAATCGCTATGTAATTCCTATCACAAGAGCCATAATCAAATCCAATTTATATGCATCATTTGTTTTTCCAAACCAGTAATCGTATCTTCTTCATCAAAACGGAAAACCGCTTTATCCAGTTTTATATCATAAAAATGTAATAAAACAAACCTAACAAATTCGGAGAACGTCACAATTCCTTTAATTGGAATTCTACAACATTCATGATTGGATAATGTTAAATGAGTGGCTGCATGTTCGCCTTCAATATGATCATCTGGAGCATAATCAATTCTAAGCATAATCGGGACTCCTTCTTCCTCCATAAACCAATCTTTATCTTCTGCTTCACATGCTTCAATTTCTTTGAAGTCCCAAATTTTATTATGCTTCTTCATAAAAACTAATCGTTCTTTTACAATTTTATCATTTGAGATCTCATATTCTGCTTGAATTATACCTTTATCATATAGTAGCAATGTATACTGTAGGTTTTCAAGTAATACATCTATAATTCTTGTTGCTGTTATGTGCTTATCCAATATAATGCTTCCACTATCATTTTTTCCCGAAAAAGATATTTCCCAAGAATCATTTCCTGTTTGCTTTACAGATGCGCCTTTTTCATCACGCACAATTCCCTTTTTCCATAATTCTTCATTTGTTTTTCTCATATCATCTAAGATATGCTTTACCATCTTAGATGCAGGCATATTATTCGCCTCCTTCAAGGAGTTTAGCCAATTCCTCTTTACTCATTCCAAATAACTCTTGCATTAATTGGATTTTTGTAACGTTTCCATTTCCTGTAAGCTTTCCAATTAAATTTTTTGTTTTATCGATAGTCTGTATGTCTTTCGCCGCTACATCTTTGTTATTCAAGAAAATTTGCTTTTGTTCTTCTTTAGTTGGGTATTTATCAAAATGGAGTTTAAAATCTTGTCTCTTTATTTCTTCAAATTCCTCTTGCAAGACCATCATATCTTCTCCATATCCCAAAACTTTCACCCATCCCTTAGAACGTGTAACTGCAGTAAACAGCGCATTTCTATCTGATCTTCTCTGCAAAGAATTAACACATTTTTGAGCATTTACAATATATACCATATATGTTTCATTACCTTTTGCTCTTCTTACACTAGAGTACACGACCGAATCTTCTCTGAAAAAATCTTCTGGATTTGCTGCTCCTGCTGTATGAATTTTAAATTTATATATTTCTTTATCCTCATCATAATTAAATTCATCATCCCAAGCAACTGAATTATATTCTGACTGGATATTAGATAATCGCATACAGTTTTTACCATATTCAAACGTATCCATATCAATAATCATGATATCTCTTGGAATCAATTGTTCCTTCTCCAAATCTGATTTCAACATATCTAAAAGAGATTTATACATTTCTTTATAATCTTCATATCCCAAAAATTGAATAACCTCATTAGGATTGGTTTTTAGTAACTCTGGACTTGTTTCTTTTGTCCGATACAAAGTTACTTCTTGTCCCTCTGTAATAGGCGTATCACTAACATATCCAATTGCTTCCCACACAGATGAAGAACTCGGTAATTGCAACAACCCTTCTTTTCGATATAACCCCATGCCAATAGCATGTGCAGTTACTATTGCATTTCCTTGGTTTCTATAACAAACAACCAATGGCGTATCATGATCAATATTTTTCCCAAATATTTGCTCTGGATTTGGCATTGCCTCTTCATTCAACTTTTGCAACTCATCATATGCATATACTAACCGCTGATTCTTATCCAATACTTTCAAACACAATTGTAAATAATTTTTATCAAAATCCTGTGCTTCATCTATCAAAATACAATCATACATTTTTTGGAAATTTTTAATTGATGATAATAATTCTCCGCATAACCTCGAAAAGTGATTGACACTTCTCCCATATTTTGCTCTGGCTTCTGAAAAATTCATCGGTGCAATGCCATGACGCAAACATACTTCATAATACACTCCTTTAGAAGTCGCTGAGCCCCACGACTGCATAATTTTCAGTTTTTCTGGATTATATTTAGCGCCTTCATTTTTAGCGGCATAAAACCTTGCTATTAGAGCTTCCAATTGTCCTCTAAGAGATCGAGTTGAATACGTGACAACTATATTCCATTCTGGATGTGCTGTATGCAATTCTACCGCTTTTCTTGCCAAAATAATTGTTTTTCCACTACCTGCCATCCCTCTAATACGTTGAATTCCCGTAGCATCCGATAAAATAGCTTCCATTTGTGCACTATCATATTTTTCGATTAACGATGCCATCTGATTAATTGCATAGGCTTTGGTTCCTTCTTCTACATTTTCTCTTTCTTTATAGGTGTTAATACCATATGCTTCCTGAAGTCCCGACAAAATTTTTCTGTATAAATCATCCCCATATTCTTGTTCTTCTCTTGTCTGCTCAATAAAATCCATTATATCATCGACTTTTTGAGCTAATGGGTAATCTTCTTCTTCTTTAATCGGTGTTACAGAATACGTTAAAGTATAAAAATCAAAAATGAGTTTTCTCTTTTTAAATAAAAAGTTCTGCTTTTTAAATTTAGTTTCTACTTTAGCATAAATATCATCTTGAATTTCCCCATATTTCACTACAGGCTCTGTTAAAATATTGATGATATAAACTCCGATTTTAGACACTAATGCCATATCCACACATATTCTTCTATTCGCTACCTCATCAATATATATTGGATATCCTAAATATAACTCACCTTCAACATTTTCATATTTTTCCAAAAATTTCTGAACAAATTGCTCTGCAACATCGGTTTTAATTCCCGATTCAAACGCACCAAGAATTGTCAAATTACTATTCACAAAATCAGCTCCTATCTCTCTTCACTCTATATTAATAATTTGCACACACAACTTCTTTTAACATTATATCCACTTAGTACATAATACAAGATTTCTCTGAATATTTCACTTTAATTGAAGATGCTCCAAAATTTTAATTCTTAATAAATCATGTTATCATTATCTTATAAAAAAAGTGGATTTTCAATGTCTTTTAGTTTAAAACAAACAAAATATTTTTCTATGCATTAAACCAATCTTAAATCTTACATATGAATATAAATTCCATAAATTAGCTCTAAATGGGAAATCTTTTCTATAAATAAATTTAGTCTTAAATGAAATATGCTGGAAATAGCACCATTCCTTTATCTGTTTCATTCTCATACCTTCTGCTGACGCCCCCCAGCTTACTAAACATTGTTTCTTAAAATCGTCTATCCCTATCTCAAAAAACAAATAAAATAATACATTGTAGTATCTAATCAATACAATTTCTTTTGTTATTTTTTCCTTTGACCTCATACACACTTTCCACCTCTCACTGTATATCCAGTTCTATTTGTCCACACATTTTTACCCTATACACCTTATAATCACCCCATAATAGGTGGTTAATATTCCGACCAGGATCAGTATCACTTCTACCACCCCGATCCCCCGGTCGTCTTTTAATACCTGTAATGCATATCGAATTCTCCACATACTGTATTCCCCTTTCTTCTTTTTCTTTTATTTTTCATCTATATCTGCAATGTCAGAAATGCCGGTACTATCACAATGACCAGTACCACCGCCAGCATAAGAAACATTGGAAGCAGCAGCTTTGTCCCGGCTTCTTCCCCAAGCCTTTTTGCCTGTGCTTTCCGCTCTTCAAATGCCTGTATGGATTCCAGTTTTAACAGTTCTGTCAATCCTTTTGTTCCTTTCCGCAGATTCTGTGACAACAAAGCCCCCAGTCTTATATAAACCTGAACGTCACACCGTCTGCCGAAATTCTCATAGCTCTCCGATTCTGTCACACCACTGTCCATCTCATGACAGGTCTGTATCATTTCTTCATATGCGTACCTCTTTTTCCCTTCTTCTTTTTCTCTCGCATAGCCCTCGGTTACCTTTCTCCAGGCACGCTTTACCGTCATGCCTGCTCCCAGATACAATGTCAGTTTGTTAATAATATCCGGATAGTCCTTAAGCATCTGTTTTTTTCTGTCTTCCAGTGCCTTTTTTTCATTCTGTTTCTGTAATGCGCAGAGCAATATTCCGATCATTATGCTCATTGTGAGCACAATCATTCCCCGGTTATTAAACGGATGATAATAACGAATTTCATTTTTCCCCAGACGTTCCGGCAGAATCAGCGTTTCCTGTTCCCGCTGCTTTTCATCTGCCTTTTTCATATTTTCCGTTACTATTTTCTTTATCTTTTCCTCTCCGCTTAACTTCTTAGGATATACACAGACCACGCACTGATAAGCTGCCTGTTCTTTTTCATTTTCCGTATAAGTAAGTACCGCATTCAGTTTTACAAGCGTTCCCTTTTCTGCAATATTCTTCTCCTGTATCTCGCCCTTAACATTCATTACATCATACCTGTCCAGTTCCCAGGAGACCGTCACCGGTTCTCCCGGAATCTCTGTGATCAGGTTCAGGTCTGTCTCCACATGATCCGGCGTCTGGTTTTCATTTAGTATCAGCCTGTCCATCCTCCGGATGGTCCTTCCGAACAGTTCCTGTATCTCTTCTGTCGTATACTGGCGTTCCGATACTTCTATATCCGTTCTTATTTTTTTCTTTGTATCCCCGACTTTTACATCTAAGACTTCCGTCTTTGACCCTTTTCCGTAATCATTCCTCTCAATGGCCGGTTGTAGCTGCTTTACAGAACGAACGGCATCTGCTCCGGTCAGTAATATTCCGGATATGAACAGTACACAAGTCACCCGCATTATACGTCGATTCTCAATATCCTTATTCCCAGATAATAAGCGCCTGCGTAGATTCCAAGACATAATGTCATCACCCCGATTCCTGCCATATTCCCATATAATTCATTCATGAATTCCGGAAAACTAAGTGACATATAACCGATAATTCCATACGGCACTACCGACATGATCTGAAATTCATATTTCTTTGCAGCGAGCATGGTATCGATCTCTCTTTTCACTTCTATCTTGTCTCCGATCTGATTCGCTGTATTACGGATAATACCGATCATGTCCCCACCGCTTTTCTTTGCCGTTACGAATACGGTTACAAAACTCTTTACATCCTCCGACAGAACCTGTTCTGCAAATTCCTCCAACACCTGTTCAACCGGAATATGTATCCGCAATTTTCTCGTAATAACCAATAGTTCCTTAGAAATCCGGGCCTCCGGAGGATAAAGAATTTTTAATTCTTTCTGCGTTTCATAGAATGCATTTTCTACCGAATAGCCTGTGTTCAGTGCTGCCGACAGAGACTGTATCATCTCGCGGAACTGCTTCTGGAATTCCTGTTCCTTTTTCTTTTTCTCTTCTTTCAGAAATTCTCTGTACAGCCATATCCCCAGCGGGATCAGTGCCGGCACAGCCCATATCTTCCGGTAATAAAGCCATGCCGTAATCCCAATGAGTGTGGCAGCCTTTCCCCCGGCTGCCCCACGTTCTTTAAATGTGATATCCTGCTGCCATAAGCTTCTCGCGGTGACAAAGTTCTGCAATTTTTTTCCAGTCTCCGCTGACTTTTCTTTCCATCCTGATTTTTCTTTTTTCTTCATCTTCTGTTACATTCACCGCCTCCTTATATGCTTCTTCAAAGCAATACAGCGTCTGCAGGTGGATTTCTTCCTCCCAGTATCCCAGGACTTCTGTTACTTCCAGGACTTTTCTGGTCTTATCTCTCAGACGGCCGAGATGTACAATGATATCCAGACCGGAGGCGATCTGTCTCTGAATTGCAGGAAGGGGAAGATCCATTCCCATCAGTACCATCGTTTCCAGACGGCTTAGCATGTCCTTCGGACTGTTTGCATGGCCGGTGCTGAGACTTCCGTCATGCCCCGTATTAAGTGCCTGAAGCATATCAATTGCTTCCGCCGAGCGCACTTCCCCCACGATGATCCTGTCCGGTCTCATACGAAGTGCCGACTTGATCAGATCCCTGATGGTAACTTCTCCTGTTCCTTCTACATTAGCATTTCTTGCTTCCAGTCTTACCAGATTCTTTACATTTTGAATCTGAAGTTCTGCGTTGTCTTCGATCGTTATGATGCGTTCATTTTTGGGTATATATTGCGATAGTGCATTCAAGAAAGTGGTTTTCCCGGATCCGGTTCCACCACTGATGAATATATTGTATCCGGCGGCTACTAATAAAGCCAGAAAACCCGATACTTCTGAATTGATTGACTGCCATTCCATCAGTTTTTTCATTGTAATTGCTTCTTTTGCAAATTTTCGAATTGTAACGATCGGCCCATTTAATGCGACCGGCGGAAGTACGACATTGACTCTCGATCCGTCTGCCAGTCTGGCATCTGCAATCGGCGATGCCTCATTTACCAGTCTGTTGGATCCTGCCACAATCTGCTGGATCACATCCTCCAGTTTGTCTCTGGATAAGAATCTTTTGTCTGACTGGATGATCCTTCCTGCTTTTTCAATAAATATATTCTGCGTCCCGTTGATCATAATCTCTGTGATCTGTTCGTCTTCCAGAAATTCCTGCAGCAGATCCAGTTTCCGGAATGCATTGAAAAGTTCCTTTCCAAGCATTGTTTTCTGATCCAACGGCAGATATTCTTCCTGCGAAGCTTCCTGAAGTACTTCATAGATCAACTCTGTCAGTTCTTCGTCCTCCATGTCCCTTGTCATATCCAGTCTGGATAATATCCTTGCATGGAGCTGCTCTGCTTCTATCATTTTCCTCATCCTTCCAGCTCTTTCTTTACCATCTTCTGCTTTACATCGTCATAACCCATCAGATGTAATTCTTCTTCAAACTGGAATAATTTTGCCTGCGCCACCTCCTCTTTTATGACCGCCACATGTATCTCCGTACACATCCTCAAGAGCTCATATACTCCACGGATCCCTTCATCGATATCCAGTATCAGGACTTCATATATGCTCTGTTCTGCAATCTGTTCCACAAACCCTGTCCACTCTTCGATCTCCACTGCCTTCAGATCTTCCGACATCCGCATAGGCAGAAGATAGTCAAGCGGTCCCATATGTTTTACCATACCTGCCAGAGCTGCTCTTAAGTGTTTCTTCTCCTGTCTGGAATAATAAAGTGCATCCGCTACCGTCTGTCCGGCATCCGGAAAATGTCCCCCAATCCCTCCATATACTTCAAGATTCAGGTACAATACATTGTACGTCCTTGCCAGTTCTTTTCCCAGCTTTAATGCATACCCGGTCTTCTTACTCCGGTGCACCGGGGAAAAGATTCCGATGATCCTGACATTCTGCTTTTTCGCTGTCCTAAGGAAAAATCTTTCCGGTTCCCCGGACTGCGTACACTGTTCGATCACCGCTCCCATAATGGCCTCTCCGGACTGGTACTTATTGATAAGTTTCTCATTTGTCTCATGTGCTGCATTTTCCGACTGTGCCAGAACGAACACATTCCCGGCCTTTATCTTCTTCCTGTCTTCTACCGGATAACTGCTTCCGATCAACAGGATATCAATCGGTGATTCCTCCTGCAGTTTTACGGTCTGCTCAACACTGTTACATACCTGTACGCCAAGTGCCAGCTCCTTCGCTTTCATAAAAACTTCCGCAAGGGCCGCAGCGTATCTCACTTCCTGGTCACAAATCACCAGATTTCTGCTTACCACATACTATCCCTCCTTCAACACGTTTACACAAAATCTGAAACGTTTGCCGATACGGCATTGAATACTTCTTGAATTTTTTGAATCTAACAATTAGAACTACAAATCAGATGCAAGCTACTTCGTAACTTGTAGGCTGATTATATACTGGATGATTTGTATTTGTCTATGCCCTTTTTAAAAGTTTTCAATCTTTGTGCAATGTTTACATAATTTGATAAAAAGTTATACCGTAAAGTAGAGCAACCCCAGGAAATCCAAAGGATCCGGATGTCAAAAAAGTGATCGGATTCATCCCGACACAGGCAGAAATTCCCTGTCCGTCAAGAAATTCGTTTACAAAAAATATGATCGCGAACCCAATAATTCCACGAATCAGAAAATTTACAATGATTTTTGTTCCCTTTTTTTTCATATTTTTCTCTTTTTTATTACTCTGTTTTTTTATTATATGATGATCTGTATCTGTCTTATACCTTTCATAATTATCAAAAAGCATCTAAAAAAACAGGCTTGAAAACTTTTTCTTTTTTCAAACCTGTCTCATGATCTCTAATCTGCTTTTTATTTTATAACGAAATCTTGATTTCCCGTTCTGTCCGATGGTATTTATGATAATTCACGCCGGCAGAATCGAACATCTTCATGGAAGCCATTACAGCTGCTGTACCTTCATACTTGTTGCTGTCATAAATAACCTCTTTGATCCCGCTTTGTATGATCGCTTTCGCACATTCGTTACACGGGAACAGAGAGACATACAATTTTGCCCCTTCCAGACTTCCTCCACGGTAATTCAGGATCGCATTCAGCTCACTGTGAACCGTGTATACATATTTTGTCTCTAAAGGATCTTCTCCTTCCCGCGCCCATGGAAATACATCATCCGAGCACCCTGTCGGAAGTCCGTTATATCCCATTGACAGGATCTTGTTATCCTGACTGACGATACAGCATCCTACCTGTGTATTCGGATCTTTGGAACGCATTCCGGAAAGCTTTGCAACGCCCATAAAATACTCATCCCAGCTGATATAATCTGTTCTTTTATCTCCCATATACGTCACCTCGCCACTATTTTGTCCCAAAAATACGGTCTCCTGCATCTCCCAGTCCCGGAACAATATATTTATGCTCATTCAGATGATCATCGAGTGCACCGATATAGATATCTACATCCGGATGTGCTTCCTGCAGACGTTTTACACCTTCCGGAGCTGCAATGATACACATAAAACGCATATGTTTTACACCTTTATCTTTCAGCATCTGAAGTGCTGCCACACAGGACCCGCCTGTTGCAAGCATCGGATCTACGACAAATACTTCTCTTTCGTCACAGTCTGACGGAAGTTTGCAGTAATATTCTACCGGTTCATATGTCTCCGGATCTCTGTAAAGACCGATATGTCCGACCTTGGCAGACGGGATCATATTCAGCATTCCGTCAACCATTCCAAGTCCGGCTCTTAAGATCGGCACTACTGCTAACTTTTTACCGCTTAATTGTTTTCCCACCATCTCGCAGATTGGTGTCTTTATCCTGACATCCTCCAGTTTCAGATCTCTTGTTGCTTCATAACACATTAATGATGCGATCTCCCCAACGATCTCTCTGAATTCTTTTGACCCTACCTCTTCGCTTCTGATGTAGCTGATCTTGTGCTGAATCAACGGGTGATCCATAACCTGTACTTTTGACATGTTTCTCCTCCTTGTTGTGAAATGATTCTATACCAATTTTTCTATATGATGTCCTGCAGCTTTCAGAAGACGGTTCATAATTGCGCTTCCGATTCCTGCAGTATCAAACGACTCACTATAGATATAATCTACCTGATCGTCATCAAACTCTCTTAAGATCCCGAACAGATTTGCGGCGATGGTTGATTCATCCGCTCTGGTTCCGATGCATTTTACGTCACCGGCCTTATATTCTGCCACAGTCTCTTCCGTTCCGATAATGCCGACTTTATAGCCCGCACGGGACTTTTCTTTTGCACGCTTATTGATCTCTGCCGTTACCTTCTCCAGTGGACCTTCTATAATGGTCAGATCCGCTTTCGGTGCATAATGACGATACTTCATTCCCGGTGCTTTCGGAACCTGCCTGCTGTCCGGTCTGATCAGCGTCCTGTCGATCGTGACTTCTCCGATCACTTCCTCGAACATCTCTTTTGTAATGGCTCCCGGTCTTAAGATCATCGGTGGTTCTACCGTCATATCCAGTATTGTAGATTCTACCCCGATCTCTACTGCCCCGCCGTCTACGATCATGTCTACCCTTCCGGTAAGATCCTCTGCTACATGCTGTGCGGTTGTCGGACTCGGCCGTCCGGAAGTATTCGCGCTCGGTGCCGCAATGTATCCGCCGCCCGCATCGATTACTTCTCTTGCGATCTCATCTACCGGCATCCGGACAGCTACCGTATCCAGCCCTCCGGTGGTTCCGTACGGCACAATATCACTTTTGTTAAATATCATTGTAAGCGGCCCCGGCCAGTATTTTTCAGCAACCTTTACAGCCTTTTCCGGGACTTCGGAAACAATTTTTTCCAGTGCTTTCATATTCGTGATATGAATGATCAAAGGGTTGTCAGACGGTCTTCCTTTTGCGGCATATATCTTCTTGGCCGCATCTTCATTCAATGCATCTGCTCCCAGACCATATACGGTCTCTGTGGGAAATGCAACCAGACCTCCTTCTTTTAAGATCCGTCCTGCTTCTCTTATAATATCTGTATTATTTTGATTTTTATCAATTTTTTCTAATATTGTTTTCATGATTGTTATTATACTACACTCTAGTTTTCCATACAAGCAAGGATTCCTTCTGCGATCGCTTCCGCAAGCTTCTCCTGATACTTTGGACTGACCAGCTTTGCGGCTTCTTCCGGGTTACTTAAGAATCCGCACTCCACAATAATCGTCGGTACTTCCGTCCGTTTCAGAAGATAATAGGTATCATTCGCTTTTGCCTGTCTGGTATTCTCTTCATCTGCCTTCAGCAGCGCTTTCTGCATCACTTCGGCCATTCGCTTTCCCTCTTCCGAATGCGAATAATAGAAGACCTGCGCCCCGTGGATCTGCGCATCCTGATAGCTGTTCTGATGGATACTGACCGCAGCCTGCGGCATCGTCTTATTGATCCGTTCCACTCTCGCTTTCATATCATGGATTTTTTTATTTCCTGCAGCCGGATCTCCAAGCATTACATCCTTTTCTCTTGTCATGACGACCTTCCATCCCTTTTTCTCCAGTCTCTCTTTTGTCTTTTTTGCAATTTTCAGATTTACATCCTTTTCTTTTGCCTGATTCACACCAATCTTTCCTGGATCCTCTCCGCCGTGTCCGCTGTCCAGGACAATACATGGATTCCTTCCTGTAACCCTTCCGCTTGATACCATTTCCTCCAGATGATTACTCATCATGATAAGTACCGCCAGCAGCAGCAATACTATTGCAAATTCTATTTTTTTCCACAAATAAAAATACCTCCTGCAATTCATATATTCTACTATATGACTGCAAGAGATATTTTATCTGTTATTCTGTTTGATTAATTGACATATTTCTGGATCAGATTCCAGATATCCGAACTTTCCTGTCCAAGAGACCACTCAGCTGTACCTGCAAGCTTATATTTCTTCATGAGTTTGAGCTTTGCTTCGATTGATTTGCTGTCTTCCAGCCAGATCTCATATTTGGATCCGTCTGCTTCCCATGTGGCATAGTTCTGTCCGGCCTTCTTATCCCAGGTCGTATCGACTCCGGCCTGTTTGACGATGGCCTGTGCATTATCCATACCATATGCATCACTCTCTACGGTTGCAGAATACTGTTCCGCATCCGTTCCTTTATCACTCTTCAGTTCTTCTTCCGTCTTCGGAGTCTCTTTCCACAGACGTGTAAAGAACGGAATACCGCTGATAACCTTCTCCGCCGGAACCTCTTTTAACGTCTCTGTGATTCCTTCTTTTACATAATTGTAAGAAGATACCGGACCTGCTTCAGGCGAACCTGCATAATACTCATCATATCCCATGATCACTACATAATCTGCTACAATTCCCTGCTCTTTACGGTCATACTGTGTGTTAAAGCTCTTTGGAACATAGTTGTCCACCGACAACACCAGTCCGTTCTGTCTGCATTTTACCGATAATTCACGGATAAATTCAATATAATGTTCTCCGCACTTATCGGAAATCTTTTCGAAGTCTACATTGATACCATCAACGCCGACACGGAGTGCCTCTGCGATCAGCTGCGTGATCAATGTCTCACGTCTGGATGTATAGCTGAGCAGTTCATAAGATTCCTTCTCCGAACTGATGCCTCCGTCAAAATCCCTGACGGTCATCCACACTTCCACATTCTGCTTATGTGCGTAACTCACATAATCTGCCGATGCGATAGAGCTGATGTTACCGTTCGTATCTGCCACATGGATCCATGTCGGAGCCAGTGTCGTAAGCCCTTTCGTCTGGGCGATCCTCTGCGCCACCGCATTGTTCGCATCCTGGTTCGTCACATTATGCCATGCCATATTGATCGTGTAATCTTTGCTGATATTGGAATAATCCTGCTCTTCAAACTTTCTGGTAATATTCTTCTTTTCTTCGTTCTTCAGAGCTTTGTTCTTTACATATCCGATCACACCATCTGCTGTGCGTACTTTTTTCCAGTTCTGTTCACTCTCAACGACTGTTACTTCATCTTTTTTCTTAAGTTCTGCCAGCACAGGGCTCTTTACTCCGCCCTGATAACGCACCTGTGTATTCTTTTTCACAGTTGCAACATCCGTTTTTCCCCATTTTGTCCTGATCATAACATGATCCGGATTATTTGACACTTCATAATCAATATTCGTGTACTGCTGGACAAAATCCAATGCAATATATGCTGTGTTTCCTTCTGTTTTTAAAATAACGTAATCTTCGCTTTTCTTTTTTCTGGATATAGAGTAATCCTTACTGCCGACATCTACCGATATCATATCTTCCGGGAGCATATACAACAGAACATTTTCATTCGGATCCCAGTAGAACCGGCTGTTGATATAATCTCTTACAATATTATATGCAACATATACTTTTCCACCTGCCAGTTTTCCTTCTGCCTCCACGACTTTATTATCCACCGTGATACCAACCTGTCCATCCTTTTCTATCCCATAATATTTCTTCATATCATATTGTTCTTTTGATGGGCTGTAACGTTTCCACAAAATGATTCCTGCAATTGCTGCAATGATTAATATGATCAACAGGACAAATCGTATCATGCGTTGTCTTTTTCTTCTCCGCCGCATACGCGCCCGCTCCGCCGGAGTTCTCTGTCTTCTTGGCGGATGGTTGTCTGACGGTCTTCCTGACGAACGATTGTCTGACGGTCTTCTTCCCTGTGATTTTCCATATGTTCTTCGGTTTTCATATGTGCGGCTACTTCTTCCTCTGTCTTCCATGCTGCACCTCCTACAGGTCACATTATAACAAAACGTAAGATACACGTCATTATATTTCGACATTTTCCTTAAAACTTTCGTCTTAATCTGCGGGGTATTTACATATTTTTCCTGATTAAATTGCTATATTCTGAAACCACAACTCTTTTACATCACCTTTGTCATTGAGCACATAATCTCTCATATATGCCTGATTTTCACACATCGTATGTGCCTGTACAATCTGCATGGGGCTGGCTGGTATTCCATTGATCCTGAGGCTTATATTTTTCTTTTCATAGCCTGTCAGTTCCTGGAACATATTCTTCCATTCATCATTGTCCCCCATGTTCCTTCCTCCTTTTTACCGGATGATAACTATGGATGTTGCGCATATCTGCAGCGAAGGAGATGCCCGTGATACAATGCTGTTTTTACGCAGCAACAAATTATGTTTTAACTGGAAATAGTCCCCGGCAATTAAATATTTTTCATATTATGTCAAAATTATACTGTGAAATATCTGCCTGAAACGGCTGTGTAATCTGATTTGCTTTTGATAGATCCATCCCACCCGGAACGTGGAATTGAAATATAAATGCCTGGTACGGCGTTCTGTTCCGTCCCCAAAATTAAAATTCAAAAAATTCTCCCTTATTGGTTCTAACAACATAGTTATCAGGGAAAACTATCTTCCAGTAGCGTCATTATATCTGATAAAATTTGAAGAATCAAGTCTTTTTTTATTTTATTATTCCGTTTTGTTTATACTAAATTTATTGAACATCAAACATTTTCTATGATATACTATTTTAGAAGGAAGTGATGATTATGAAGATTGAAAAAATCAGTGACAACCAGATCCGTTGTACTTTGACACGCGCCGATCTGGCTGACCGTCAGTTACAGCTCAGTGAACTGGCATACGGAACCGAAAAAGCAAAATCACTTTTCCGCGATATGATGCAACAGGCAGCCTTCGAATTCGGATTCGAAGCAGAAGACATTCCTCTCATGATAGAGGCAATCCCTTCCGCCGATTCGATCGTGCTGATAATTACAAAAGTCGAGGATCCCGAGGAACTCGATACCAGATTTTCAAAATTTGCACCTTCTTCCATTGCTGATGCCAGGAAAAAGAATACTCCGGGCAAGCTGGAAGGAGCAGAAGGTTTACTCGATCTGCTCGGAAAGGTTCAGGAATCATTTGAAGCACAGGCAGCGAAGTCTGCCCCGGATACCACATCCGCTTCCGGTGATGATACAGAAAAAAAGGATTCCGGTAACAATATCCGGCTCTTTTCTTTCCCTGTGATGGAGAATGTACTAAAAGCCGCCAGACTTCTGGCTCCGATGTACCACGGTTCCAATACTTTATACAAGGACGAACAAGAGGAGATGTATCTACTGGCACTTGCCCGGTCCGATCACTCCGCCGCAGATTTCAATCGGATCTGCAATATGTTGTCTGAATACGGCGCTTTAGAAAGAGCGTCCGGCGCAACTTTCGCGTTCCTGGAAGAACACTGCAAGACATTTCTTTCCGGAGATGCGGTTCAGCAGCTCGCCAATATTTAGCCGGAATTATGATCCGGAATTGTCATAAAGCTCTGCTATCGGCAGTTCTTTACAAATAACTGCAAAAAAACTCTACAGGAATCCTGTAGAGTTTTTTTATAGTTATTTTTATATTATGCCTGGCTTGCTTCCAGTGTTGCATTCAGTTTTGCAACTAAGAGGTCTGGATCAATTCCGTGTCCCATAGCGCCTTCTTCGATAGATTCCATCTGAGAATGTGGGCATCCGATGCATCCCATTCCTGCTTCCATCAGATCGTCAACAAGCTTTGGACATGTAGAATAATATTTGGAAAGCAGTTCACCAAATGTCATGTCTTTTGTAATCTGTGCCATCTTATCGCCTCCTTTTTATTTCAGTGTTTCCATTATAGTAGCTTTTTACCATTGTGTAAACATTTTCCGCAAATTTATTCTTAATATTTGACTACTCAAATGTCAATATGGATAACTCTTTTTTTCGACATTTCTTCATTTTTATAACAACTCTACAAAACGTGCGTTCTTTTTCTATCCCCGAATAATCCCCCGTTTTTCCCGATTTGGGTGTGGATAACGTGGATAACTTTGTGAAAATCCCCATTTTTCTACATTTTTTGCATTTTTTGATGTGGATAACTTTTTTCATGAATTTTTTTGTATTTTTTATTTTTTGCAGAAATATATCGATTTTTGTGGATTTTGTATATTGTGGATAACTTTCAATTCATGTGGATAGTGTGGATAAAAAAAGAACCGGGGAATTTTTCAGAATTCCTCCGGTCTCTTTTCTTATATCAACTCTTATATCAGCCGTCTTACGGTCACAATATTCGTATAGGTTGCCGGCAGGATCCCGATTCCTTTTGCACTGTTGATCGCATTTACGATCTGCCCATTTCCCATATAGATTCCTACATGGCCATTATATAAGATAATGTCTCCCGCAACTGCCTGATCGTAACTTACCGCCGTTCCCGCATTCTCCATATCCCATGTCGTACGCGGAAGTGCGATTCCAAAATGTGCAAATACCGACTGTACGAATCCGGAACAATCCGCTCCGTTTGTGAGGCTCGTACCTCCCCATACATACGGATTTCCGATAAACTGACACGCATAATCTACAATTGCCTGCCCGTTTCCCGCAGCCTGCGCCTTCTGCTCCTCCTGCTCCTTTTGAAGTCTTGCCGCCTCTTCTTCTCTCGATTCGGCATACGTAAATGCATCTTCTACATTTCCCGTGTCATTGTTCTGCACTAACTCTTCTGCTTTCTTCTGTGCCTCATTTCCTACCGTTATATATCTGGAATACACATACCCGGTCACATTTCCCGACTCAACCTTCGTCCATTCTCCCACAGGACCGGTGATCTTTGCCGCATAATCCGGATATAGTTTTCCAACCCATTCGCTGTCTGTTGTTGGTTCACTTCTTATATAAAGAAACGATTGTACATTTGCGAATGCCATATCTGAATACTCACCCTTTTGTTCCGGTACAAGATGATCATTTACCGGTATTGTCTTATCTGATGTGTAACAATCTTCCAGTATCTGCATGTTTCCCGCCGCCGGTATATTCTGCGTATCATCTATGTCTGCAGCATGCACCGCCATTGGAAATGCTGTCATGATCCCGGTTAGACTAACCAGGAGCACTCCTTTTTTAAGAATCGAATCCATAAACTCCCTCCTTTATGTTTTCTCGTCTTTTGTAATTGTTACAGAATTGTTACATATGTTACGTTTGTTATTATATCATCCACATACGCTTTGTCAAGTATTTCTTTTATTTTCAAGCATATCATATGTCACCCCCACTGTTTCCCATTCGTCTTTTTCTTTTATTTTGTTACATTTTGTTACATTTATTTATCCTTATTGACAAATGATATCAACAGCACTATACTAAAAATATCAATCATAGTAATTATTATCGTTATCGAAAGGAGGATGTTATGGCTGCTTTAAAATACAGTAAACAGCGAGCCTCTATCAAAGAGTATTTATTACACACAACCGCACATCCTACGGCTGATACCGTATATCTTCATATAAAAGAAGAATTTCCGAATATCAGCCTCGGAACCGTCTACCGCAACCTGAATCTGCTTGCCGACATCGGTGAAGCACTCCGGATTCCGACACCTGCCGGTGGCGATCGTTTTGATGGGCGCTGCGAACCTCATTACCATGTAGTATGCACGAATTGCGGAAAAGTATTCGATCTGGAAATGGATGATTCTTATATTCAAAAGATCAACGAAGATGCTAACGCATGTTTTGATGGAATCATCGAATCTCACACTACACTTTTCCATGGTCTTTGTGCCGAATGCATAAAGAAAAAAAACGAGAATAAATAATAAAATTCATCAAAAACTAATTGACAAAACAATGATATCGTGCTAAATTAATATCAGTAACAATTACTAATATTAATTTCAATAAATCAAAAAACATTTCAAAGAAAAGGAGAACAACATTATGAAAAAATTTGTATGTACAGTATGCGGATATGTTTACGAAGGAGAGGCTGCACCGGCTGAATGTCCAATCTGCCACGCACCGGCTGATAAGTTCAAAGAACAGACAGGTGAAAGAGAATGGGCTGCAGAGCACGTTGTAGGTGTTGCAAAAGGTGTCAGCGAAGATATCTTAGCTGATTTAAGAGCGAACTTCGAAGGAGAATGTTCAGAAGTTGGTATGTATCTTGCAATGGCAAGAGTTGCCCACAGAGAAGGTTATCCTGAAGTAGGATTATACTACGAAAAAGCTGCCTGGGAAGAAGCTGAGCACGCTGCTAAATTCGCAGAGCTTCTTGGCGAAGTTGTTACAGACAGCACAAAGAAGAACCTTGAGATGCGTGTAGATGCCGAGAACGGAGCTACAGCCGGTAAGTTCGATCTTGCAAAACGTGCAAAAGCTGCTGATCTGGATGCGATCCATGACACTGTTCATGAGATGGCTAAAGATGAGGCCCGTCACGGAAGAGCTTTCGAAGGACTTCTCAAGAGATATTTCGGATAAGAATAACGGATTCTGATATCAGAAGAAGAGCGGATACACCACTTAAGGAGTATCCGCTCTTTTTGTTCATTCATTATTTTTCCACTATCCTGTTCTATGCCATGCGCACATAGATCTTTTTCACCGGCTGGTACAGAACCGCAATTGCGATCACCATAAAGACTGCATTGATCACCGTAGCCGGAAGAGATGTAAATGCTCCCACCGCAGCCGCTGCGAATCCACTTCCCATGATCATCATAGATATGGTTCCCATAATAAATTCCATGATCACGTTGATGCATCCGTAAACCACAGCACAGATCATCGCTGCTCCGTATTCTTTCTTTTTATCACCGGCTGTCTTTTTCTTCAGCATCATAAAGAGTGCTCCGACGATCAGACACTTCAGCGCCGTCTCAACAAACGTCTTTGGCGCATCCTGCATATATCCATTTAACATATCAAAGATGGTAAGTCCCAGCGTTCCGGATACGGCTCCTCTTTTTCCTCCCTGAAGTAACAATCCCATTACGACAAATATATGTCCGAAATGAAGAAATGGTGTTCCGACTGCTGCCGGAAGCGGAATCCTAAACGACTGGATTCCAAGAAATGTAATTGCTGTAAAGAATGCCGTGATCACCAGATTCTTCACCTTATCATTATGAATGGTCTTTCCTGCTGCTGTATTTGTACTCATTGTACTCTTCCTTCCTGTTGTAATATGTAATGAAAAATAAATTCTGCTGAATATATTAGCACGATAGTGGATTCATCCAAACAGCCAGTTGTAGCATTTCCATACAGGCCAGTTTATTTTTCACACCAAAGGAAGTCGTACCCTCTTAATCTTATATCTTTTAATTCCATCTTTTCACTCGTCAGCAGATTACGATATACTCCATCTTCCTGCATCCACGCTGTCTTCTCCTGATCACTGAAGTTGAATATTCCAAAAAATCTTCTTCCCTTATATTCACGTAATATGCAAAGGACACTGTCATCATGCACATCGTATGTATACACATCTGCATCTTTATCAAATGTTATTTCCTGTCTGCGGATCTTTTCCAGCCGGTCAAGAGTCTGGAAGATACTTCCCTGAACAGTTGTGGGATCATTCTTATTCTCTGCAAGCTCCCACTGCAACTTACCACGATGGATGTATCTTGAATCTGCACACTTAGCAGGATCTTCTTTATAACTATAGTCGTTCACCTGCCCCAGTTCATCGCCACTGTATAACATCGGGATACCCGACTGTGTCAACATATATGCATGCAGCATAAGATCTTCCCTGACCGCAGTTTCCATTGCTTCTTTGTTTTGTTCAAATCCGGCTTTTTCAATTCCACACATCGATGCCGTTGTCCCACAGAAACGTGCATCCTGCGTTACCGGATCATCATTATACAATTCTCCGCGGCTTATACTTCCCGCTATTTTCCCTGTAAAATAATCATTCAGGTAACGCTTATGTGGGATTTCTTCCATCCCCCACTGTTTCAGGGTCTCATAATCCAGTCCCCATCCGATATCATCATGACAGCGCAGATAGTTTAAAAATACATACTGTTTCGGCAGATGATTCAGAATATCCATCTGTTTTTTCAACAATCGGATATCTCGTGCCGCTATGCTGTTCCAGGTCGTTGCCATGGTAGTCACATTATAAAGCATGTGACATTCCGGTTTTTCTATCGTCCCAAAATATGGCACTACTTTTTCCGGTTCCATTACAACTTCACCAAGAAGTAATACGCTCGGACATACAATTTCTGCAATCATACGCATCATACGGACGATTGTGTGTACCTGTTTGAGATTTCTGCAGGTAGTTCCTAGTTCTTTCCAGATATATGGCACTGCATCAATTCTCACAATATCTATTCCCTGATTTGTCAGATACAGGAAGTTATACATCATCTCATTAAACACTCTCGGATTGCGGTAATTCAGATCCCACTGATACGGATAAAATGTCGTCATTACATAATGGCCGTTCTCCGGAAGATATGTAAAGTTTCCAGGGGCTGTTGTCGGAAATACCTGCGGCACTGTCTCCTCGTATTTCTCCGGCACATCATTATTATCATAGAAGAAATACCGGCTCATATACTCTCCTTCGCCATCCCTTGCCCGCTTCGCCCATTCATGGTCTTCTGACGTATGATTCATAACAAAATCCATACACACATTGATATCTTCCTCATGACACTTTTCTGCCAGTTCTGCAAGATCCTTCATCGTACCGAGATCCGGGCGTACCTTACGGAAATCTGCCACCGCATAACCGCCGTCAGATCTGCCTTCCGGCGTATCCAGGAAAGGCATAAGATGAAGACAATTAATGTTGCATTCTTTCAGATACGGAATCTTTTCTTTTACACCTTGCATATTTCCCGCAAAATTATCTATATAAAGCATCATGCCAAGCATATCTTTCCTGTGATACCAGCCGGCTTCCTGCTCTCTTTTTGCATCTCTTTTTTTCAGTTTGCTACTCCGTTGTCTGTAATACTCATACATCTTGGAACACAATTCCGCGAACATATCATCGTTCTGATAAAGTTCCATGTAAAGCCACCTGAGCTCATCATGATGTTTCTCTAACCTATATTGAAAAATACTGTTATTTTTTTCTACGCTTTTTCCCATTTTTATACTCTACTCTTCTGCTGCCAGATGCATCTGGTATGCCTTGAATTCTCCCATTTCCACAGGCATCGGAATTCCTGCTTCCATAAGTGCTGCACCATTATATATTTTTCCTGTTTCCGTGTCACGATAGATCGCACTACATTTCAATCCTTGAAGCTTTACATAATTCACAGTCATATTTCCATGAATTTCCTGCAGTACGACGTTCAGAAGAACTTCTTTCTGATCTTCGGATACAAATGCCCATGCTGCATATTCCTCCCTCGCAGGATCAGACAGCCGATAGTACAATCCCGTCTGGATCAGTGGTGCAAACTTTCGGTATTCTTCTACCTGTAACCGAATCTCCTGCTTCTCTTCTTCGGAAAGTTTTCCAAGATTCAATTCATATCCGAATGTTCCGGCCATTGCCACTACACCTCTGGTATGCAGAGATGTGATCCTTCCGGTCTGATGATTCGGCACTGCCGATACGTGTGACCCCACAGCGGATACCGGATAACCAAATGAAGTACCATATTGGATCTGCAATCTGTCCAATGCATCTGTATTATCACTGCACCAGATCTGCGGTGTATAATACATCATTCCGGCATCAAATCTTCCACCGCCGCCGCTGCATCCTTCGATCAGCAGATCCGGATATCTTGTCACGATCCTTTCCAGAAAGTCATATAATCCAAGAACGTAATCATACATGACCCTTCCCTGATCATCGGTTCCTCTTGAGAACACATCCATCAGGCTTCGGTTCATATCCCATTTTACATACTCAATATTTCCCTGATCCAGGACTTTACAGATCTGGTCAAATATATGATCTACAACTTCTTTTCTCGAGAAATCCAACACCAGTTGATTTCTTGCATGAACCGGATTCCTTCCCGGAATAGTAAGTGCCCAGTCCGGATGTTCTCTGTACAGATCACTGTCTTCCGAGATCATCTCCGGCTCCACCCAGATTCCGAATTTTACACCCAGATCATTGATCTTCTTTATCAGATCTCCCAGTGTCCCCCCAAGCTTTTTCTCATTGACAAACCAGTCCCCGAGACCGCTGTTATCATCATCACGTTTTCCAAACCAGCCGTCATCCAGCACCAGCATGTCAATGCCTGCATGCTTTGCCTCTTTTGCCAGTTCGTATAAGGTATCACCATCAAAATCAAAGTAAGATGCTTCCCAGCTGTTCACCAGAACCGGACGGACACTTTCTTTGTACTTTCCTCTGCAGATATGCTGTCTGATACATCTGTGCAGATTCTGTGAAAGAAGGTTCATTCCACTTCCGGAAAAAGTAAGAAGTACCTCCGGTGTATAGAATGTTTCTCCTTCTGCCAGCGGATACGAGAACATCTCATCCTGCAGCCCCATAAGCGCACGTGTCTGTCCAAACTGATCTTTCAGTGTCTCACCTTTAAAATTTCCACTATATACGAAAGACATTGCATAACAATTTCCATATTGATCCGTCGTATTCTCATCCGCAAGAATCATCATCGGATTATACTGATGGCTCGAAGTTCCTCTCACACTTCCGATCACATGACTTCCATGTGTGACCGGCTCTCTCTGCATCGTTCTCTCCATTGCATGTCTTCCGTAAAATGTCAGAAGATCATATTTCCCCTGAACAAAATCCAGACATGCAGACTGCGCTTTCCTGATACATATCTTTCCTTTGCCACGATAAACGATCTTCTCACTTCTTGTGATCGCATCATAATCAGGAAGCACACCATACTGCAATGTAACTTCTACGCCTGTAACCGCATCTTCCATTACGATCTCCAGTGTCTGGCTCTCCGTCTCATCCGCATAGACTGCCGGAAGACCCGGAATCTTATATTTTCCATTGAAAATGTGATGCGAACGGTAACGCAGATCACACGCTGTACTTCCATCTGCATTTTCAACGATCAGTGCCGTGCTTCTGTAATCTCCGGTTCCATAGGAAGGATACTCCTGCGGAAGTGCATCCATAGAATATGTTCTGTCATCCCCTGCATCAAACGGATTTCCAGAGAATCCCCTGTCATAATACGTCAGCAGATAATCCATGCAGCTTCCATCTGTTTTCTTTCCATAATACAGGTGCAGGAGGAACCCATAAGGGTCCACCTGCATCTGATACGTTGTATTCTTTGTCTGTATTGTAAATGTCCTGTCTGATTTACTGTAAACAATTCCCATTTTCCAGTCTCCTTTTTGTGTCTTTTATCCGATTTGTATTTTCTTATTTTACAGCTCCATTTACCACACCGTTCAAGATATGCTTCTGACAGATCAGATAGAAGATCAGGATCGGCAGAAGTGCCAACAGGTAAGAGGCAAATGCCAGGTTATAGTTCGTTCCAAACTGTGTCTGGAAATTAAGCTGTGCCAGCGGCAGTGTGTTCTTTCCTGTGCCTGACATAATAACTAATGGTGTCATAACATCGTTCCACGTTCCAAGTGCTGTCAGAACCGCAACCGTTGCATGCATTGGTTTCATGATCGGAAAGATGATCTTCCAATAAGTTGTCCATGTACTTGCTCCATCCACGCATGCTGCCTCTTCCAGCGCTCTCGGAATGTTTGTCAGATATCCGGAATACAGCAGCACATTCATCGGCATATAAAATACCAGATATAAGATGATCACTCCGGCTCTGTTCGCAAGTCCCATCTGCGCCGTTTGTTTTACGACCGGCATCATCAGGATTGCAAAAGGTACGAACATACCACTGACAACATAAAAATAAATAAACTTATAAAATTTACTATGTGCCTTATTTCTTGCAATTGCATATCCAAGCAGTGAATGGATCAGCATTGCAAGCACTACCGTCACAACTGTGATCAGCAGACTGTTTCCCAATGAGTTCCAGAAATCTGTCACTTTCATCGCCTCTGTAAAATTACTCAGACTGAAATGCTTTGGAAGCGATAAGATTCCTGCGACATCATTCGTCATTTCCGAAGGTTTCTTCAGCGCAATGACAACAGTCATATATAATGGAAATACTACAGTGATCAGCCCTGCGATCAAAAGAATCGTTACAGGCCAGTTTATTCTTTCTTTCCCAACTTTTTTCATTACAACTGTTCCTCCTTCTTACCGGTGATAGTCAACTGCATTACCGAAATCACTACAATCACAATAAAGAAAATAACTGCATTTGCGCTTTGGAATCCAAACTGTCCGCCACTCATTCCGTTATTATAGATCAGATATGAGATGGATTCTGTACTCTGGGCAGGACCTCCTTTTGTCAATGCCATGATCTGATCAAATACCATCAGGAAGTTTTTCACGCTCAGAACCATATTGATAGAGAAAAATGGAATGATCAGTGGAAATGTCAGGTTCCTGAACTTCTTCCATCCTGTAGCACCATCAATGGCACCTGCTTCATATACATCCTCCGGAACCGTCTGAAGTCCTGAAATATAAATGATTGTGTTCATTGCTATCGACTGCCATGCACACACGATCACAATCGCGATCCACGCAAGATTTGTATTAGAAAGCATACTGGAACTAAATGTCTTACTTCCGATCATTTTTCCAAATACAGGGAGGATATACGTAAAGAAATAGTTGAAAATATATCCTACCACCAGTGCTCCCAGTACATTCGGGATAAAATATGCACCCCTGAGTGCGCTTTTGAACTTGATCTTACTATTTAGTCCGAGTGCCATCAGAAGACTCAATACATTTGTCAAAATTGTCGCCGCAATTGCCAACTTAAATGTAAAGATATATGAGCCTCCGACTCTGGAATCGGTAAACAGATCTTTATAATTACGAAGACCTACCCAGTCGTAACTTCCGTATCCTTTAAAATTGGTAAAACTATAGATGACACCTTTGATCAGCGGCAGCGTATTGAAGCAGAAAAATAATGCAACAATCAGAATCGTGATCAGAAGAAATGTCCGCTTTCTATCATTTAATTTATTCTTTTTCATCGTACTAACTCCTTGAACTTCCGTATTACCAGTAACTTATCTGTCTTAGTCATTATGCGATTTCTCGTAATCTTCCACTTTACGGATAATATCACGATTATATCTTACCCAGTCTGTATCAAATTTCTTAAGAAATGCCTTGCTGTCTTTTTTCATCAGGAATGTCTGGATCTGTGCGTCTACCGCCATTTCCGATGGATAATAATGATCCTGATAGTCAGACATTTTTCCTTCTTTTATATATTCTTTCATTCCTTCAAGGGTTGATGGCAGTTCAAAATCTCCTTCTTTACAAGGAACCGCCTTCTGCGCATCCAGATATGCCTGTACATTCTCATCTTCCAGGAGAAAATCTAACACTTCATATGCTGCCTCTTTATTTTTGCAGTCTTGCATTACGCAGAACTGAAGATCTATTCCTGAGTTCAACTTATTTTCTTCCTTGTTATTATTTGCCGGCATTACAAATGAATCAATCTCCATATCCGGATTCACTGTCTGGATCTGTGGAATTGCATAACTTCCGATCGTATACATTGCGGACTCACCTTTTGCAAATGCCGTACACGCCCCGTTGTAATCATATGCAAACGGGTCATCCGGTCCATATGGAAGCAGCTCCAGCATACGTTCTGCCACTTCTTTATATTCCTTCGAAAATGTTGTCTTTCCGCGGTTCACCTGTGCACACACATCTGCGGGTGCAAGATCTACCGCAACCGCATTCCACGGTGCAAGACAAGTCCATGTATCTTTAAATCCAAAATAAAATGGCTGGATTCCTGCATTCTGTATCTCCTGACACAGGCTCATGAGTTCATCCCATGTAGTTGGTATTTTCCATCCATGTTCTTCGAACATTTCCTTGTTGTAAAGAATTCCTGCTGCATTTGCAACGTATGGTACCGCATAAGTTCCTTTTTCCGGAACAAATTCCAGATTTTTATCAATTTCTTTATATGCCTCTTTAATATCTTCCAGACCCTTATAGTCGGAAATATCCATCAACATGTCAGAATCGATAATGTTTGAATAGTTCACGTCTCCTCCGATTCCAATAATATCCGGATTATCCTCCCGGATAAATCTCGTCTTCAAAACAGTCATTGCATCATTCGGAGATTCAATTGTAAGATGAATATCATCATGTGTACGGTTGAATTCTTCTTCTATTTTCTCAAATGTTTTTACTGCTTCCGGCTTATACTGCACAAGTTCTATTTCTGTCTTTCCTGTCTTCTCCTTCTGCCCGCATCCCTGCAGCGTCATAGCCCCAGCCATCGTAAGAACCAGTCCGGCACTTACCAGTTTCCTGTACTTCCTATGCATGTTTTTCAAACTCCTTTTGTTCCGTTCCTTCCTGATTTTAAACCTTTCCCGGGATATTTTCTTGTTTTCATCGTCAGGTTTTTTTATTTTTTATTTACAATTGAATTGTAACATACCCTTATGCGTCTATAAATATCATTATATTATATGTTTTATTGCAAAATGCGATTTTTCCCGTTATATATTGAAGTTATCTAGCATTTTGGTATATACTGTTTTAAAAAGGAGGATTCCTATGAGTAATCTTTTATTTTCCGTTTTCCCAAATGAAAATTTTGTTGATATCGGACTTTATCAGTATGGCTGGGAACAATGTGAACCTTCCCATTCTTTTGGACCTGCCGCCAGAAACCATTATATCTTTCACTATGTGATATCCGGAACCGGAACTTTAATGGCAGACGATTCTTCCGGCAATACAATAAAATATCAGGTGAAAAGCGGACAGGGTTTTATGCTATTTCCTAATCAGATCAATACTTACATCGCAGATCAGGATCTCCCATGGGAATATACCTGGATTGAATTTGACGGACTCCGTGCCAAAGAGATTGTCTCTACTGCCGGACTCAGTCCGGATCATCCGGTCTATCATGCTGGTTCGAAAGATCTCCGCAATGAAATGATGAACGAAATGTTATATATTACCAGACATTCCGGTTCCTCCTCCGATTCACCGTTCCATATAATCGGACATTTGTATCTCTTTTTGGATTATTTCATGCGTTCTGCTGCTACAGTGCGCATGAAGCAGAGTGGAAAGATCAGCGATTTTTACATCAAAGAAGCATTATCTTATATTGAGCAAAATTTTCAGAACAATATTACCATTGAAGACATTGCTTCTTTCTGTGGTCTGAACCGGAGTTATTTCGGAAAGATTTTTCACGATTCCATCGGAAAATCTCCTCAGGAATTCCTGATCAGTTACCGCATGACGAAGGCTGCAGAACTTCTGAAACTGACCTCTTTATCCATTGCAGATATCGGAAATGCCGTCGGATATCCGAATCAGTTACATTTTTCAAGAGCATTCAAGAATACCTATGGAACTTCTCCAAGAAGCTGGCGCAATGAAAATAAATTAGAACCTGATATGTAAAAAATCAAGCGGAAAAGGATTATTTTGATTTTAAAAATATTTTCCTTTTTTGCTTGATTTTTTTCTTTTCCTGGTATAATATACACATATAGCAAACATAGTATCAAAAACTACATGTCATATTTTCGACATTCAGGAGGTGCATGACTATGGCAGAGCAGTTAAAAGAACACATTAAAGATCCGGGAAGTGCGATCACACATTTTATCGGAATGCTGATGGCAATATTCGCAGCAATCCCATTGCTTTTAAAAGCAGCGCGCGAACCAAGTAAGATTTACATTATCGCAATTGCTGTGTATGCGGCAAGTCTGATCTTACTGTATGCGGCAAGCACAACTTACCATACATTCGATAAATCAAAAAAAGTAAATACCATTCTTAAAAAGATCGATCACATGATGATCAGCGTTCTCATCGCCGGAAGCTACACTCCGATCTGCCTGTTAGTACTTGGCGGCAGGACCGGGATCATCCTTCTTGCGATCGTATGGTCATTTGCCATCGCCGGAATCCTGATCAAAGCATTCTGGGTATACTGTCCGAAATGGGTTTCCTCCGTGCTTTATATCGGCATGGGCTGGACCTGCGTACTGGCATTTACACAATTGCTGAATTCTTTAAGTCCGGCGGCTTTCGTATGGCTGCTGGCCGGTGGTATCATCTACACCGTTGGCGGCGTAATCTATGCGTTGAAGCTTCCGATCTTTAACAGTAAGCACAAATATTTCGGAAGCCATGAGATCTTTCATCTGTTTGTGATGGCCGGAAGCGCCTGCCACTTTGTGGTGATGTATGCTTTTGTACTTTAATGAAATCCATATGAAAAAAGCTGCCGGTGGCAGCTTTTTTCACTTAATATCATTTATTTTTACTTATTCCGCGAGTTCGAATTCATTTGGGATCTTCTCTCCGATCTCGATCTGCTTATCCACACTCTTTTTCACATAAGTTTCCGTTTCCTTGGATCAGCAGTTCCTTTTCTCTCCGTGTCAACTGTTTGATCGCATATTCCCGGCTCATTGCCTCATTCTTCGTCTCATGTTCTTCGTAATACACAAGCTTCACCGGTCTTCTGGTCTTTGTGTATTTCGCACCTTTTCCACTGTTGTGTGCTTTTATCCTCTTATCCAGATCATTTGTCCAGCCTGTGTATAACGTACTGTCTGCACATTTTATGATATAGGTATAATTCATGTAGTTGTCCCCACTTATCCACAATCGGTCTGATTTTTCCTGTAATAATCCACTTTATTTTATCCGTTATCCCACGGAAAGTCAATTTTATCCACTCCTCAAAAAGAAGGACCGTACAAGAAACGGACAGAGATTTCCGGGAATCCCTGTCCGTTTCTTTTAATCCTGATCCGCCGTATACTCCACCGGGTTCACCGGCTGCCCGTTTTTACGCATCTCAAAATATACATTACAGCCTTCTTTGCTGTAATACTTCGTCGGCTGGCTCACATAGCCAAGCACGCTCTTCGCTTCTACATAATCCCCAACCTTCACAGGTACTTCTTTCAGCTGTCCGTATAACAACTCGTATCCGTTTCCGATGTCTACATTGACCGTTGTTCCCGTCTGTGCACTGACATCGATCGACTTGATGATCCCGGGTGCGCCGCAGAGTACCTGGTCTCCCTCTGCACCTTCGATGATCACGGCCGGATTATACTTATACTGATCCAGCGTCTGGAAATATACCGTCTTATCCATGCTGTAGCTCATGATCACAGCCCCGTTCACCGGCCATAGGATGTAGCTGTCTTCTGTAAAGTTGATATTATGACTCTTTCCTGATGTTGCCTTGGTTCCCGTTCCATTCTGTTCGGACTGATCTGTCATTCCGGTTCCGTCTGATTCGTTTTTCTCATCAACGGTACTCTCATCTGCTGCGCTTTTCTTTGTACTGCTTCCGGTATTCTCACTTTTTACTTTTGATGTTCCGGTTTCTCTTGTCAGATCGCTGTTCTCTTTGTTGTCTTTCTTTGTCTCTTTCTGCCTGCTTTTTTCTTCCGTCTTCGCCAGCTCATTTTTCTGCGTTTTCCTGTAATCATTAAATGTATATGTTCCTGCTATTGCAATTGCTGCCACAAAACATAACACTGCTGCCACGGTAGCACGCCGTTTGGACATAGACGTTTTTTCGTTTTTCTTCATTTCATCACCACCTCTGACCATATTTTTGCCAGATCGTGATGTAGTTATACATTTTTTATAATTTCTGTCACTTCTTTTATATCCGTTCCTTTAAAAAAATATTTTAATATTTTTCTATATCCTTGTTTCTTTTTTGCCATCTCATTTGCCGTGTACTGACTCATACCGATTCCGTGACCAGCTCCTCTTGTGGTTACTCTTAACTTTCCATTATAAGGCTGCAGCGTAAAACAACTGGAAGCCAGTTGATATTTATTTCTGAATTCTTCCCCGCTCATTACCTTGTCTCCCACGCGGATCTTCAATACATATCCCACGGAATCCGTCTCCTGTATCTCCACATCCATCGTTTCAATACCTGTAGTTCCCTCATTTTCGCCTTTTTGTTCACTCTTCACTTCCAGTATCACCGTCTGTATCTCATTCTCAGCATTTACATCCCCGGGGCATTCCACGATTTTCAGATAAGGATACTCTTCCTTTCCAAGCACCTCTTTTGCATCCCTTGTATATCCGTTACTCAGATTAAAAAATGGTGTCATTGCCAGATCTTTTCCATAGAACAGCACTTGTCCCGCAGTCGATTCCAGTGCGTTTTTTAACTTCCGGTAATTTTCCGCATACCGCATGCCCCATGCAGATTTCATCTGTTTTTCTGTCCAGAATTCGTCTGCCGCTTCTTCCGGCAGTGTACCGTCTCCACCGGCTTCCTGAATCATGCGATATACTTCTGTCCGGATGAGCACTGCCTGTGCGTTCAGTGCTTCTTTCTCATAATCTGCCGGCATATCCCTGGCCAGCACTCCGATACAATACTCCTCCACAGGCATCTTTCCGTTTTTCTTTATTTTCACCATCGTTTCATCTGCTTTGGAAGCAGTGATAACCTTCGGTCCGTTTAAAAATACGGTTATGATATACGGAAGCAGAACTATGATAAGCATCCAGCAGCCGGCCTGTTTCACTTTTTCACTTATTATCCTGTATCGTCTCATATATTGCATACCTCCCCGACGACAGAGCCACTTTCTCCGTCCCCATTGACACTGGCAGAGCCACTTTCCCCGTCCCCACTGGCACAAAAAAGCCCTCCCATACCTTAAGGTATGAGAGGGTTTTTTTTAATATTCCAGTTCATCCTCATTGATCACAACATGATCCAGATGCCAGATATCATCTACATATTCCTGGATCGTTCTGTCTGCCGAGAACTTACCGCAGCAAGCGGTATTCTTAAGAGCCATCTTAGCCCATTTGTCTGTGTCTTTGTAAGCTTCCATTGCACGGGCCTGTGCATCTGCATAAGAACGGAAGTCTTTTAAGATAAAGTACATATCTGCTCTTGCACCACCCTGATTGTTCAGAAGGCTGTTGTAAAGGTCACGATACATCTCTTTATCACCGTTTGCATAAGTTCCGTCTACCAGCTGGTCTACCACTCTTCTGATATCCGGATCGTTGTTGTAGATATCGTATGGATTGTATCCACCGTTCTGCTCGTAGTTGATTACTTCGTCTGCACTCAGTCCGAAGATAAATGCATTGTCGATTCCAACTTCGTCTACGATCTCTACGTTCGCTCCGTCCATCGTTCCGAGTGTCGGTGCACCGTTCATCATGAACTTCATGTTACCTGTTCCGGAAGCTTCTTTGGAAGCAGTAGAAATCTGCTCACTGATATCTGCTGCTGCGAAGATCAGCTCTGCGTTCGATACGCGATAATCTTCAATAAATACAACTTTCAGTTTGCCGTTGATGCTGCGGTCATTGTTGATCACATCTGCAACTGAGTTGATCAGTTTGATGATCTCTTTTGCACGGATATATCCTGCAGAAGCCTTTGCACCGAAGACGTATGTCTTAGGATAGAAGGACATCTCCGGATGCTCTTTGATCTGGTTATACAGATACATTACATGCAGGATATTCAGCAGCTGACGTTTGTATTCGTGCAGACGTTTTACCTGTACATCGAAGATTGATCTTGGATCCACTTCTACACCGTTGTGCTCTTTGATGTAAGCTGCAAGACGCTCTTTGTTCTTGAACTTGATCGTCATGAATTCTTTCAGAGCCTCTTCGTCATCCAGCCATTCCTTCAGTCCGCTCATCTTGGACAAGTCTGTAATCCACTCTTTTGTGCCGAGCTTCTCTGTTACCCAGTCGGCAAGCAGCGGGTTCGCATGCATAAGGAAACGTCTCTGTGTGATACCATTGGTCTTGTTGTTGAACTTCTCCGGCATCATCTGATAGAAATCTTTCAGTTCCTGGTTCTTCAGGATCTCTGTATGCAGCTTTGCAACACCGTTGACAGAATAGCCTGCAACGATCGCAAGATGTGCCATCTTAACCTGACCGTCCATCAGGATCGCCATCTTCTTTACTTTCTCTTCATTACCAGGATACTGTGCTCTTACCTGCTCGACAAAGCGGCGGTCGATCTCCTGGATGATCTGATAAATACGTGGAAGGAGTCTTGAGAACAGATTGATCGGCCATTTCTCAAGTGCTTCTGCCATGATCGTATGGTTCGTATATGCACAGCATTTTGTTGTGATATCCCATGCTTCATTCCATCCGAGATTCTCCTCATCAAGAAGAATACGCATCAGCTCTGCTACTGCTACTGTCGGATGTGTATCATTCATCTGGAATGTTACTTTCTCCGGCAGTTTGCTGATATCACCATGTTTCTTTTTAAACTTTGTAATTGCAGCCTGGATACTTGCTGATACGAAGAAATACTGCTGTTTCAGTCTCAGTTCTTTTCCTGCGATGTGGTTATCATTTGGATAAAGCACTTCTACGATGTTCTTCGCAAGGTTCTCCTGCTCAACGGCTTTGTGATAATCTCCACGGTCAAAGGAATCTAACTGGAAGTCTACGATCGCTTCTGCATCCCAGATACGGAGTGTATTCACGATGTGGTTGCCATATCCTACGATCGGATAATCATAAGGGATCGCCATTACAGATTCATAGTTCTCCTGAACGAAGTGTGTCTTTCCTGTCTCATCGTATTCCACACGGATATTTCCGCCAAAACGTACTTCTTTCGCATATTCCGGTCTGCGAAGCTCGAACGGATTGCCGTCTTTTAACCAGTTATCCGGTGCTTCTACCTGATAGCCGTCTCTGATCTTCTGCTTGAACATACCATAACGGTAACGGATACCGCATCCATAAGATGCATATCCCAGTGTTGCAAGAGAATCCAGGAAACATGCTGCCAGACGTCCGAGTCCACCGTTACCAAGTGCCGGATCCGGCTCCTGGTCCTCGATCACGTTCAGGTCGATTCCCATCTCTTCCAGAGCTTCTTTTACTTCCTTATATGCCGTCATGTTGATCAGGTTGTTTCCGAGAGCTCTTCCGAGCAGGAATTCCATGGACATGTAATATACGGTCTTCGGATCGTCTTTCTCATACTGTTTCTGTGTTGCAAGCCAGTCATCGATGATGGCTTCCTTTACAGCATAAGAAACTGCCTGGAACAACTGCTGCGGAGTTGCCTCTTCTACTTCCTTACGGAACAATGTCTTTACATTGTTCCGTACATCTCTTTTAAATACGTCTTTTTCAAATCTTGGATTATACATTTTCTACTTCCCTTCTAACAAACTGGGCTTTGATTATCTCTTTTCCACACCGATCGTTACAGCTTCTCCATTGATCTTCCACTCTTTCGTGTAGCCTGCAGGTACTGCTTTTGTAACTTCCAGTGCAAGTGTTTCATCTGCGATCGTAGATGCATTGTCTGCAAATACTTTCTCTGCTTTTTCTGTACCTTCATAAGATACTGCGATCTTATCCATAACTTCGAATCCGGCTTCCTTACGCATGGTCTGTACTTTACTGATGATCTCACGTACAAATCCTTCTTCCAGAAGTTCTTCGGAAAGGTTTGTATCCATAACAACTGTAATTCCGTTGTCATTCTCAGATACATATCCCGGCATCTGTGCAGATTCGATCAACAGATCTTCGCGGAACAGAGTCACTTCCTGTCCATTGATATCAAGCTTCAGGGCATCTGTAGCATTTAACTCATCCATTGCTGCATTTCCTTCGAGGTTATCGAGTGCTGCTTTAATACCTCCTAACATTTTACCATATTTTGGTCCCACTGTCTTTAACTGAGGTTTAAAAGTATATGAAGTAAAGTCACGAACATCTTGTGTAAATGTTACATTCTTTACATTTAATTCATCTTTTACGATGTCTTTGTAAAATTCCGGTACTTCAAAATCAGCTTTTACATACATCTGTCCGATCGGCTGACGGTTCTTGATATTTGCAGTATTTCTGCATGCACGTCCCATAACAACCAGCTTCAGAACATTGTCCATATTAGCTTCCAGTTCTGTATCGATATGTGCTTCATTTACAACCGGGAAGTCACACAGATGGATACTTTCCGGAGCGCTCTCGTCCACGCTTCTTACCAGGTTCTGATAGATCTCTTCTGTCATGAACGGGATCATCGGCGCTGCCGTCTTACAGATCTCAACCAGTGCTGTGTACAGAGTCATGTAAGCATTGATCTTATCCTGTTCCATTCCCTTAGCCCAGAAACGTTCACGGCTACGTCTTACATACCAGTTACTCATATCGTCTACGAAGCTCTGAAGTGCCTTTGCAGCCTCCGGAATCTTGTAGTTGGACAGATCATAGTCTACTGCCTTGATTGCGGAATTGAGCTTAGACAGAAGCCATTTATCCATAACAGACAGCTTGTCGTATTCCAGTGTGTATTTTGTCGCATCGAAATCATCGATATTCGCATACAGTACGAAGAACGCATAGGTGTTCCACAGTGTTCCCATGAACTTTCTCTGTCCTTCTACAACGGCTTTTCCGTGGAAACGGTTCGGAAGCCATGGTGCACTGTTGACATAGAAGTACCAGCGGATCGCATCTGCTCCGTATTTCTCCAGTGCATCGAACGGATCAACTGCATTTCCCTTTGACTTACTCATCTTCTGACCATTCTCATCCTGCACGTGTCCAAGTACGATAACGTTCTTGTATGGTGCTTTGTTGAAGATCAGTGTAGAGATTGCAAGCAGTGAGTAGAACCATCCACGTGTCTGGTCAACAGCCTCGGAGATGAAGTCTGCAGGGAACTGCTTTTCAAATAACTCTTTATTCTCAAATGGATAGTGATGCTGTGCAAATGGCATAGATCCACTGTCGAACCAGCAGTCG
>QWCK01001216.1_pt1 | contig 39380 bp, 40 predicted proteins | sample 1972571 | NCBI WGS metagenome assembly QWCK01 (sample SAMN09866710, study PRJNA288562) | Human gut metagenome isolate term2_stool, whole genome shotgun sequencing... | isolation source: gut | host: Homo sapiens | place: USA: California | reverse complement strand
TACTTCTTCAGAAGTTGCGATAACTTCTTTGCCATCGTAGTAGCCGCAGCTCGGGCAAATACGGTGGGGTAACTTCGCTTCGTGGCAATTGGGGCACTCGGCGATAGTCGTTTTATTTAGACGATAAGAAGATGCACGTCTTTTGTTCTTACGTTGTTTCGAAGTTTTACTCTTAGGTACTGCCATGTCTACACCTCCCTATCTTCATGCTTTTTCATCAAATAAATTCTTTAAGGATTCAAAGGGGCTTACGCCTTCCGACTCACAATGGTGGTCGGGATGTTCATTTAAATCCTCACCACAGACCGGGCAAAGTCCCTTGCAATCTTCGTCGCACAAAACCTTGTTCGGTACAGATGTTATCACTTGCGAGAACACCAATTCCGCTAAAGGAAATTCATCCAGTGTTTCGACGAGAAGGACATTGCCGTCGTCGTCTTCGCTATCGTCGGTGGTTACGACGATATGGGATTCGCTTTTTACGGTTTCTTCGACCGGCTGTAAACAGCGATCACAACAGCTTTCGAACGAATAACTCACGCGAACGTCGACTTCCAAATCGTTGTCGACCTTATAAATATCCATGTCGTAGTCGATGGGATCGATTAAGCCCAATCCGGAAACATCCAGGGGACTCTCTTCTTTCATCATTTGCCCTTCGACGTGTTTGTGGATCTCACTTCCCTGTAAAAAATCAGAAAAATCTCTACGCAAAGGTATCACCTCTAAAACTGCTGCAAGCTATTATATGACAAGTAATGATCTCCTGTCAAGGAATTTAGACGAGTTTAGCCGTTTCCATGGCGATCTTCAATTCTTCGTTGGTGGGAATGACCAATATGGGGATGGACGAATCGTCGGTACTGATAACCGCTTCTTTGCCGCGCATATTGTTTTTGTCGTCATCGATTTTTACGCCTAAGGAGGTTAAGCCCTTAATAACGCGTTCTCTCGTGGTAATGGAGTTTTCACCGACACCAGCGGTAAAGATAATGCCGTCGCAGTGATCCATTTCGGTTAAATAGGCGCCGATGTATTTGCGAACGCGGTTTTCAAAAATATCTAAAGCCAGTTGGGCGCGATCGTTGCCTTTTTCAGCTGCTTCTTCCAAGTCTCTGAAGTCGCTGGAAACGCCGCTTATGCCAAAGACGCCGCTCTTCTTGTTCATGACATTGGACATTTCTTCGGTGCTGAGATTTTCTTTGTCCATGATAAAGGGAACGATGGCGGGGTCCATGTCGCCGGTACGGGTACCCATGGCCAAACCTTCAAGCGGCGTAAAGCCCATGGTGGTGTCGTAGCATTTGCCTCCGACGACGGCGCTGATGCTGGAGCCGTTGCCTAAGTGGCAGGTAATTAAGTTCACTTCGTCGAGCTTTTTGCCCAGCATGTCGGCTGCACGTTCCGTAATGTATTGGTGGCTGGTGCCGTGGAAGCCGTAGCGACGAACTTTGTATTTTTCGTAGTATTCATAAGGCAGGGCATAAATGTAGTTCAATGCCGGAATGCTTTGGTGGAAAGCCGTGTCGAAAACAGCGACCATGGGGACGTCGCCCATGATTTCCTTGCAGGCTTCGATACCGATAATGTTCGGCGGATTGTGCAAAGGTGCGATTTCCACATTGTCGTTAATGGCCTTCATGACCTTTTCGTCGATAATGACCGATTGGGCGAATGCTTCGCCGCCGTGTACGACGCGGTGGCCGACGGCATCGATTTCGTCTAAGCTCTTTACTGCGCCGTATTCGGCATGTTGTAAAGAATCCAAGACGATTTTCAGAGCAGCTTTGTGATCGGCGAGTTTTTCTTCGATGACGATTTCATCTTTGCCGGCCGCTTCGTATTTTACGCGACCGCCTTCAATGCCGATACGTTCTGCCAAACCTTTGGCCAGGACTTTCTTTTCTTCCATATCGATTAACTGGTACTTTAAAGAAGAGCTTCCGCAGTTAATGACTAAAATGTTCATGTATTTCCTCCTTATGCATTTTCATTTTGACCGTAGTTATTATATCATATATCTGTTCCCTATCGAAGAAAAGAGCAGAAAAGGATTTAATCATGCCCTACGCCCTGATTGTGGCCGAGACCAATCCTCTCCATTACGGCCATACCTACTTAATTCAATGTGCCAAAGACCGAGGCTGTTCGGTGATCGTCTTGATGAGCGGCTCCTTTACCCAAAGGGGTATTCCCGTCGTCACCGACAAATTTAGCCGTGCTGAGGATTTAATCGCACAGGGCGTCGATCTGGTCATAACCCATCCGGTGCAGTCGGCCACATCGGCGGGGGAACTCTTTTCCTACGGCGCCATGTGTGCGGCGACGCGACTTCCCGCCATCGATGCCGTCTTCTGCGGCACGGAGTTCGGCGACGAAGATGTTTTTCATGCCATGTATCATTACGAACAGACGGATGCCTTTAAAAGCTCTTTGAAAGAAGCCATGAAGGGCGGCGCCTCCTATGCCGCCGCTTATAAAAAGGCATTTATGGAAAAAGATCCAGAATGGGAGCAGCTGTTTCAATCCAACGCCCTGTTGGCTTACGGCTATTACAAAAGTTTAAAGAAGCTCTCTTCGCCTATTCCCTTGAAGATGGTGAACAGAAAAGAATCTGATGGCATCCTTTCCGCCTCAGCCCTTCGCCGGATAAGCGAGAAAAATGCCCCGGAGGTCAAAGCCTATTGCGCCGGAACCGCTCCCGCTTACCGGGAATCGGATCTTTGCGACAGGCTTTTTCGAATATATCGCAGCGCGATCTTAACCTCGGAACTCGATCTGTCCCCTTACGACGGCTACGAGATCGGCATCGATCAACGCATCAATAAGCTGCTTCGGAGCACCACGGACTATAAAGATTTTCTGGATCAGGCAAAGACGAAGCGCTACTCCCGTTGGCGCATCGCCAGGCTCTTGCTTCATCACCAATTGGCTATGGACCGGAACAGCGTCCGTGCATCCATTGAAAATCAAAAAACCTACCAGGTATTGGCGTTCTCTGAAGCAGGCACCGACTACCTGCGCCTGGCAAAAGCATCTTCCACGAAGCTTCTTACCAATTACAAACAAATAAAAAATTTATCCACCGACCAACAGCGGATTCTCTCTTTCGAAGAGCGGGCCACGGATTTGTGGAGCGTTCTGACGGGAACGGAAATGGGTCGGGACTACCTTGGATTTTGAGCAATGAAAAAACGGCGCGAGGCCGTTTTTTTAAAGCTCTTTTCTATTTTCGTTAATGGTTTTGATCATGTCGGAGAGATGCACTTGCGTGTTTTCCAACATATTGTCCACGTAATCCCGGGCCGAGAGACGAATTTGATCCGATTCAATTTCGGCACGGTTCATGATTTCTCTGGCCTGTTCTTGGGCGGCGAGGGTGATTTCGTCTTCGTTAACCAGCTTTTGTGCTTCCACATGGGCCGCTTGAACGATTTGTTTTGCCTGCATATTGGCTTCTTCAAAAATTTCGTCCTTGCGATCGCGAATGCTTTGAGCTTCGGCTAAATCTTGAGGAAATTGCGATTCGATTTGGTTCAAAAGTTCGTTGACTTCGTCCTTATCGACCATCACTTTTCCCGTCAAAGGAATGGTGGAGCTCACTTCCAATAAATCTTTTAAATCTTCGATGTAACGCATAACTTCCATAAGTTACCTTCCTCTCATTTTCTCTTTCATTGCATCCCCGACCACATCGGGCACAAACAGCGACGTATCTCCATTAAACAAAGCAACTTCTCTGGCGAGAGAAGAGCTGATAAACAAATGCTCCTGTGTCGTCAATAAAAACACCGTCTCCAAATTGGTTCCGTAATTTTTATTGGCCATGGCCACCGTATATTCGCTTTCGAAATCGTGATTAGACCGAAGACCGCGAACGACGACGTCGATATTTTTTTCCTTGGCATAATCGACGAGGAGGCCTTCAAAGTGGTCCACCTCAATGCCCTCTTCATCTTGAAGGGTTTCTCTTAACAGCCGGAGCCGCTCCTCCACCGTAAAAAAGCCGGACTTATCTTTATTGTTCAACACGGCGACGATAACTTCACCGAAAATCGCCTTCGCCCGATGAATAATATCCAAGTGTCCGTAGGTTACGGGATCGAAACTTCCGGCATAAATGACTTTCAAATCCTAATCACAACTTTCATAAATCCAAATGATCTTCTTGCCGTAGGCCTTTTTCCGCACCAATTTAAAATGCTCGTAGTCGGAAAAATCATAGTCTTTCGGCGACTCAAACACCATGCGGCCGCCGGGGGCCAATAGTTGAACGATCCCGACGATAGACGCCGTGCGATCGTAAAAATCTCTGTTGGCATAAGGCGGATCGACATATATGTAGTCGAACGTCACGTTTTCTTTTCGGGCGAGGTCCAAGCACGCCTCGAAAGATCCGTCCACGACCTTACTCTTCTCATTATACCCTGTTATGCTGATATTTTCACGAGTAATTCGTATACTTTCCCGATGATTATCGCAAAACCAAGCGAAGTCTGCGCCTCGACTTAAAAACTCGATCCCCATATGGCCGGTACCGGAGAACAGATCCAATACCTTCGCCCCGCTAAAGGGGCCGTAAAGAAGATTAAAAACATTTTCTTTGATGCGATCTTCCGTCGGGCGAATGCGATCGCCTTTCGGCGTTTTCAATCGCTGCCCCTTCTTCTCCCCTGCTATGACGCGCATAATAACTTCCCTTCAAATTTTAGCATATTCCCATACCCTTGCCAATTAAATCCCCAGCGTTCGCCTTTCATACTCTTCCACGGCGCGCAAAAGTTCCGGCTCTTCTCTTTCGTTTAAATGTCCGCCCTGCAATATGGCATCCGCTTCTACTTTTGCGTAGCGCATAATGTCCATATTTTCAAACAGATCACCGACGCGGAAGCTGACCGCGCCCGATTGTCGCGTGCCGAAAAAGTCCCCGCCGCCCCGCAGCTTCATATCTTCTTCCGCAATATAAAAACCGTCGTTTGATCTTTCCATTATGCCCAATCGCTGACGGGACTTTAAGTTTTTATTGTCGCTGTGCAGAATGCAGTAGGCCTTTTGATCCCCGCGCCCGACGCGGCCCCGAAGCTGATGCAAGGTGGCGAGGCCGAATCGATCAGCGTCGTAGACGAAGAGGAGATTGGCATTGATCACATTGACCCCCACTTCGATGACGGTGGTGGATATTAATATCTGCACGTCGTTTTTTTGGAAGGCCTCCATGATCTGATTTTTTTCTTCCGCGGACAGTTGCCCGTGAATCAGGGCCACGGAGTAATCTTTAAATCGATCCTTAGAAAAATAATCGTAAACCGTTTCCGCCGCGTGGAGAGGAAAGTCCGGATTCTCTTCGATCAGGGGGCACACGACGTAAATCTGCTGTCCGCTTTTCAAGAAAGATTCCATAAAGTCGTAGCTGTTCTTCAGGCCCGCTTCGTCGACTACCGTCGTCTCCACGGCCTTGCGCCCCTTGGGCATGGTTCGAATCGACGAAATCTTTGTATTGCCGTACATGACGATCCCAAGGCTTCTGGGAATAGGCGTCGCCGTCATAATCAGTCGATCGCTCTTCGATTGCTTTTCTTGCAGGGCTTCCCTTTGCATGACGCCGAATCGGTGCTGCTCGTCGGTAATGGTAAGCCCGATGCGGTCGCTCTTTAAATCTTCGTTAAACAAAGCGTGGGTGCCGATAATAATATCGCAGATGCCGCTTTCGAAATTATCGCGAATGGTTTTTTTCTTGCTTTCCTTCGTGCTGCCCGTCAAAAGCTCCACGCGCACGCCGTGAGGCATAAAGAGATCGAAGGCCTCTTCGTAATGCTGCTTAGCGAGAATTTCCGTCGGCGCCATAAAGAGGGCCTGATGCCCCGACGCCACGCAGGTGGCCATGGCGAGAAAGGCGACGACGGTCTTGCCGCTGCCTACATCCCCCTGAACCAGACGTTCCATGCGCAACTCAGATGCCATATCACGCTGTATGTCCTTCCATGCCTTCTCCTGCCCTTCCGTCAATTGAAAGGGCAATTCCGACAAAATTTCTTCCGCCAGATGGGTCTTCTTCATGGAAAATCCGTCCTCGCTTCTGTTTTGATGGAAGCGGCCCAAAGCCAGCTGAAAGCACAGAAACTCCGAAAAAATCAAGGACTGTAAGGCGGTATTCCCTTCCTCTAAGGTCTTCGGTGCGTGGAGCTTACAAAGCGCTTCTTTCTCGGGTAAAAGGCCGTAGCGCGTACGCAAATAGGCAGGCACTACCGAAGGCAAGTCCACTTGGGAAAGGGCTTCGCCAATGTATTTCGCCATAGCTTTTTGCCCGATGCCCGTGACGAGAGGGTAGATCGGTGTAATAGCCAAAGCTTCTTTTCGCTTCGACTCGTCAAAAATTTTCGGCGTGGAAAAATCCAGGCGATTTCTGAAAAGCTTCGGCTTGCCGAAAATATAGTAATCCTTCCCGACAATCAGGCTCTTGTCCAAAAAGGGCATATTGAAGAAGGTCATGGTCGCTTCCCGCGTGCCGTCGGTGATGCCGTAGCTCTGCATACTCAGGCCTTTTTTTAAATAGCGACGAGGCTTTTTCTCCACGAGGCGAACGGCGTATGTCGCCGGCTTTTCAAAATCGGCATGAGAAAAATCTCGAAGCTCGCTGCCGTCGTCGTAACGATAGGGCAAGGTATAAATCAGATCTTCCACCGTTTCAATGGACGCTTTATTTAATTTTTCGGCTATTTTTTTGCCGATGCCCTTGATTTGTAAGATGCTCGAATGCCGGTCCATAAAACCTCCAATGAAAAAGCAGGCCTACGCCTGCTTATCACTCGACTGAAATTAAATAATAGTAAATGGGCTGTTCGCCGCGCATGATTTCCACATCCATGTCGGGAAAAGCCTCTTCCAATTTTTCTTCCAGCTCTTCGGCCTCGTCGTCGCCGACATCTTCTCCGGCGTAGAGAGAGATAAAGCTGGCGTCTTTATCCACCATTTTTTCGATCATTTCGACGGTGGTTTCGTTAATGGATTGGCCCTTAGCCAGAATTTTCTTGCCGGAAAGGCCGATGTAGTCACCTTTTTTAATGGCGATGCCGTCCATTTCCGTGTCGCGAACCGCATAGGTCACCTGACCGGTAGTGAGGTCGTTGACGGCTTCCATCATGGATTCCACATTCTCTTCCACGCTTTTGTCGGGCATGAAGTGAATGCAGGCGTTAATGCCTTCGGGAATGGAGCGGGTCTTCAACACGATGACGTTTTTATCGGAAATTTCCGCCGCCGCTTCCGCCGCGAGGAAGATATTGCTGTTGTTAGGCAGGACAAAAACATGTTCCGCATGAACCCGTTCGATGCCGGCGAGAATGTCTTCCGTGCTGGGATTCATGGTTTGTCCGCCGGTCACGAGGTAATCCACGCCAACTTCGGTGAAAATTTCTTCGATGCCTTTGCCGGCACAGATGGAGACGAAGCCATATGTCTTCTTTTCCGCAGGCTCTGCCGGTGCTTCCTTCGCCTCTTTGACTTCGTAATCGGTAAACAGGCGCTCGGAGTGTTGCAGGCGCATATTATCGATCTTAATATCTTTCAAGAAGCCGAATTTCAACGCACTTTGAATGGCGAGTCCGGGGTCGTTGGTATGAACGTGGACCTTAATCATGCTGTCGTCGCCGACGACGATTAAGCTGTCTCCCCTGGGAATTAACTCTTCCTTCAAATCGTTGACGTGATTGGATTCAGTGTTGACGATAAATTCCGTGCAGTAGCCGAATTTAATATCGTCGGTGGAAATTTCGTGGCGCTCAATTTTAGCTTTTGCCTGACCGCCTTCCGTTTCCACATCACCTAAGATGCCTTCGCCTTTTAAGGCCTTCAGTGCCCCTTCCATAATGGTGACGAGACCTTGGCCGCCGGCATCGACGACGCCCGCTTCTTTTAAAACGGGGAGAAGATTCGGCGTGTTGGCCAGGGATTCCTTGGCGCGCTCCAATACCGCTTCGCCGAATAAAATCAAGTCGCTGTATTTCTTCGCGTGCTTAACGGCGAAATCGGCACTTTCACGTCCTACGGTAAGAATGGTTCCTTCCGTGGGCTTCATGACGGCGAGGTAAGTCATTTCCGATGCGCTCTTCATGGCCGCAGCCAATACCGGCACGGTAATCGTATCGTGACCTTGAAGGCCGTCGGCGAAACCTCTGAAAAGTTGTGATAAAATAACCCCGCTGTTTCCCCGGGCTCCCATAAGGGCGCCTCGACTCATTTCGGACGCTAATCCGGCCAGGTCTTTGGCGTTGGACGACGCCACTTGTTTCACCGCACTGTTAATCGTCTTGGACATATTGGTCCCCGTGTCTCCGTCGGGTACGGGAAAGACGTTTAAGTCGTTGACGTGATCTTTATTTATTTCCAAAAAATTCGAAGCACTGATCAGTGCTTCCTTAAATTCTACAATTGTAATCTGATCCATAATTCTACCCCTAATTCATTCGTATTCCTTCGACCAAAACTTCGATTTCATCGACATCTAAGCCGGTTAAAGATTCTACATTGAATTGAACGGCGTCAATAATATTTTGTCCCACGGTAGAAATGCGAATGCCGAATTCGATGATAACATGCAATTGAATGTGTACTCGTTCGTTTTCCGTGTGCACATCGATGCCTCGCGTTAAATTTTCAAATTTCAGTAATTGAAAAATACCGTCCGCCGCATTTTTAGAAGCCATGCCGACGACGCCATAGCTTTCCATGGCGGATATGCCTGCGATGGTGGCGATCACTTGATTATCTATGGTAATATTGCCCTTTTCGTTTGGGATCGTTACTTGCATAATATATCTCCTTTACGCTTCTGGGATTTACGGATATTATATCATATAAACCAAAGAGAAAAAACCAAAGGACAATTGCAATTTGCTTTTCTCTGTGGTAAAATAATTCGAGTTGAAAAAATGTCGGAGGAGGTGTAAGAATGGCAAAAAGATGTGAAATCTGCGGAAAAGAAAAAAAATTCGGTAACTCGGTATCCTTCTCCCACAAAAGAGGGAACAGAGCCTGGTCCCCGAACCTTCAACGCGTTCGCGCCGTCGTGAACGGTTCCAAAAAGAGAATTTACGTATGTACGCGTTGCCTGAGATCCGGCAAAGTTGAACGCGCACTTTAATCATTAGTCGATTCCCCGGGAGTCGACTTTTTTTATTGATGAAATCAGGAGGAAAGCATGAAACTATTTATTTCCAGTCGCGTACCCGACGAAATCATCGATCGCCTGAAAGACGTCGATTACAGCTACAACGACAGCAATGTCCCCATGACAAAAGAGGAAATCATCGCGGGGCTTCAGGGAAAAGATGCCCTGATCTGCCCTCTCTCCGACAAAATCGACAGAGAGATCATGGACGCCGCCGAGGATTTGAAGCTGATTTTAAACTACGGCGCCGGCTTCGATAATATCGACATCGCCTACGCTCGCGAAAAGGGCATCGTCGTGTGCAATGCGCCGGCTCCCTCTTCCGCCGTCTCTACGGCGGAGTTGACCTTCGCTTTAATCCTCGCCCAAGCGCGGCAATTAATTCTCGGAGACAAGGATTTGCGTGCCGGCGGCTTTCACGGATGGCGCCCCACATACTTTTTGGGCCAACAATTAAAGGGCAAGACCCTGGGCATTTTCGGCATGGGAAATATCGGCCAAAACTTGGCGAAGCGCGCCCTGGCTTTCGGTATGAAGGTCATTTATTTTTCCAGAAATCGCAAGGAAGCCATCGAAGAATGCGGCGCCACTTACGTTTCGTTCGACGAGCTACTCAGGGAATCTGACTTCATCAGCATTCACTCCGCTTTCGTGCCCGAACTGAAGCATAAATTCGACGCCGACGCTTTCAAGACCATGAAGAAATCCGCCACATTCATTAACGCCGCCCGCGGCCCCTTAATCGACGAGCAGGCCTTGGCCGATGCATTAAAAGACGGCACCATCGCCGGCGCCGCTTTGGACGTCTACGAATTTGAGCCGAAGGTGACGGAAGATCTTTTGAAGTTGGACAATGTGACCCTGGCCCCCCACTTGGGCAATGCCACCGTGGAAGCGCGCCTGGAAATGGGTGATGCCTGCGTGGACAATTTAGAAGACTTTATGGCCGGCATGAAGCCGAGAAATCAAGTAAATTAATCGCAACAAAAAAAGCCCTTCGGGGCCTTTTTTATTTGGGAATTCTCCCTATTCGTCTTTCGATTGAATCATCAGGGCCGTGCCTTCGTGTAAAGTCACTGTCCCCTCTTCGCCTATCAATTCATTGCTGACGCCGCGGGTCTTTTTTCTGTAGAGATTTAAATGATCCACCTCGTATTTAAAACCATGGGTGGAAATAACGATGGTATCGGTAACGGGAATAAAGCTGATGTAGCGAAAGCCGTCTTTCTTAACATCGTAGGTGCCTGCAGGAATCATGCGAAGGCGATTGTTATCGTCGATTAGACTGATCTTCATCTTTTCGTTCAAATAAGCTTCCATGGAAAAAATCGTCGCCACACTGTGGTCCCAACGACTTCCCGTGGCACCCAAAATGTGGATTTCATCGGGTGCAAATTCCAGCATGCGCAAAACTGCCATCTCCGTATCCGTTTCGTCCTTCTCAGGCGGCAGGATTTCAATGGGCAGGTTTTTTGCTTTCAGCTCTTCCAAACGCTGGCTGCTGTCGAAGTCGCCGATGACCAGTTTTAGCTTTTCCGGTACATGAGCCAGAGCGTCGTAGCCCCCGTCGGCGCAGATAATGCCGTCGGCCCACTCTATTTCTCTAGCCAATAAATCGGGAGACGGTCGTCTGCCCCCTGTTACAATCAAGCCCCGCTTCATAAGCGTCTCAAAGACTCGATGGCGACCATGGGATCCTCATGCTTAAAGACATAGGAGCCGGCGACCAGGCTGTCGCAGCCGGCCTTCACCATGTCCGCGCCGGTGGCTTCGTTAATGCCGCCATCCACCATGATTTCCAGATCTTTGCGATCAGTCATGGCCCTTAATTGCTTTGCTTTTTCAATAGTCGACGGAATAAAGGATTGGCCGCCGAAGCCCGGGTTCACGCTCATCAAAAGCACGAGATCCACATCGTCCAGCAGATAGCGAATGGACTCGGGGTTTTGAGACGGAGTTAGACTGACACCCGCCTTCACCCCCGCTTCTTTTATTTTATGAATGAGGCGGTGGGCGTGAATGGTGGCGTCGGTATGAAAGGTGATTCGATCGGCGCCTGCGGCGATGTAATCATCGACGGAGTCTTCGGGCCTTTCGATCATCAGGTGCACGTCAAAGGGAATGGATGTTGATGGACGTATGGCTTTTATCACAGGCGGCCCGAAAGTTAAATTCGGTACATACTTGCCATCCATGACGTCGATATGAATGAAGTCCACATGAGCCTTGTCTAAAAATGTAATGGCTTCGCCTAATTTAGAAAAATCTGCCGACAAAATCGACGGTGCCACTAACGCCATTTCTCATTCTCCTTTTCTCTCAATTCCTCGTAAAATCGCGTGTAATTTTCAAAGCGGCTCGACGGGATCCCTCCGTTTTCATAGGCATCCCGCACGGCGCAACCGGGCTCTTTCATATGCCGGCAGTCCTGAAATTTACAATCTTTCATATAGGGAATGAATTCCCTGAAGTGTTCGTCTAAATCCTCCGAAGGAATGGAATCAATTTCGATACTGGAAAAGCCCGGCGTATCGAAAAGATAAATGCCGTTCTCTCCCGTGAAGATTTCCGTATGCCGCGTCGTGTGTTTGCCGCGATTGGTTTTTTCACTGACCGTTCCCGTTTCCAGATCCAAATTTAAAATATGATTTAGAAATGTCGTCTTTCCCGATCCCGACACGCCGCTTAACACCGTGGTCTTATCGTAGAGCATTTCCTTTAAAGCTTCCACGGAAGCTTTATCCGCTTCGGACAGGGCCATGACATCATAGCCGCAAGCTTCGTATAGTTTTCGCAAACGACTCGCCTCGTCCGTATCCAAATCACATTTCGATACGACGGGCACGACGCGGACATTTTTCTGCTCGTAGTAGGCGAGCATTTTATCCACTAAAAACAGATTGTACTTCGGATTTGCCGTGGGAATGAAGACCAAAATTTGATCCACATTTGCCACCGGCGGGCGAAGCAGACTGTTTTTTCTCGGAAAAATTTCTTCCACCGAATTGAGTCGGTCCCCTTCGTCGATTAAAAGCTCCACGTAATCGCCGACGACGGGCTTTCTTTTCTGATGGCGAAAAATTCCCCGTGCCCGGGTTTCGTATACTTCGCCGTCTTCGGCGGTGACATAGTAAAATCCTCCGAGCAATTTGGTGATTCTACCTCTTTTATTCATTAAAAGTTCACCGATTTCACAACTCTTCCGTCCACGCGCATATAGGCACTGTCACCGGAACTACCTTGTACGGGATAGGACACGGCGGAGCCGCTGCCCACTTCTTCGTGATTAACGGTCCGTTCGCTGCCGCCTGATTGGATTACCACTTCAATTTCGTGGGTATTGCCGTCGTCGGGAACGCGATAAGAGAGGTTCTTGTGGATAGTGGTTCCTCCGTTTTCATCGCCGCCCTGTTCCCCTCTCGAACGCTTGCTGATAATTACATCGACAGCCGTCCCTTCTTTGACTTGGTTGCCGCTGTTGTATTGTTGCCATACGATTTCGCCGGGTCCGACGGAAATATCTTCGCGCTCTTCGACATTGCCTAGCTTCAAGCCTTGTTGACTTAAAAGTGCTCTGGCTTTTTCCAGTGTGACGCCCTTCAAATTGGGAACGACGGTCGTTTTATCGTCGGCGCCTTTGCTCATTACGACGTGAACGCTGTCGCCTTTTTTGATTTTTTCATCGGCCTTCGGAGATTGACTGATAATGCGATCCGCCGGCACGTCGTCTGAGAATTCCGTCTTATCGACGACGAGATTCAGTCCGGCACTTCTCAAGGTCGACTGTGCTTCAGAAATAGTCATGTTTTCCAGATCAGGAACCTTCACTTGCTCCGTCTCTTTGGCGATGACAATAGAGAATTGATCGCCCCGATTGATGACTTCGCCGGCATCGACGGATTGTGACAAGATCGTGCCCGGCTTAATGCCTTCATCGGATTCTTTTTCGTCGATTTCCAAACTTAAATCGTTGGATGCGGCAAAATCTTTGGCTTCGGAAACGTCTTTGCCGATTAAGTCGATCATTTCCACGGCCGAGCCCTTTTCGTTGGAAAGTAACATATCTTTAATTTTCGAACCGCCGAAGGCCAGACCGAAGAGCAATAAGAGGGCGAGCAAGACCCCTCCGATGGTCGCCAGAGGATTGGATTTCTTCTTCGGCTTCTTTGGCGGTATGGGCTGCGTATTTCGTTTTAACTGCGGCGCCGTATCTCTCGATGCCGAGCGTGCCTGGCTCGGACGGTTGGCGCTCGGCGGAATGACCACCGTGGTTCGCGTTTCCGTTTGCGAGTGGTCGCCGTAGACCTTGCCCAATAAAATCGCCTTTACATCTTCGATAATCAAACTGACGTTTTCGTAGCGATCCGACGGTTTCTTTTCCGTCATATGCCTAAAGACGCGGTCCACTTCGGGGCTGACTCTCGGATTTCTCTCCGAAGGCATGGGGGTCTCGTTTTGTACGTGCATCAATGCCACGGTAATGGGATTTTCCGAATCGAAGGGAACTTCCCCCGTCAGCATTTCGAATAAGACGATCCCCATAGAGTAAATATCGCTGCGAGCGTCGACTTTTTGACCCCTCGCCTGTTCCGGCGAAAAGTAATGGACGCTTCCCATCACCGCATTGGTCACGGTTACGGTGGCATTCCCCGCCATGCGGGCGATGCCGAAGTCCGTCACCTTCACGCGGTTGTCCCGGGTCACCATAATGTTTTGGGATTTAATGTCCCGGTGAATAATATTTTTATTGTGGGCGATCTTCAAAGCCTCGGCGATTTGAATTAAGTAATTCAGCGCCTGATTCTGGCTTAACATGCCCTCTTCTTTGATCAATTCCTTTAAGGTCTTGCCGTCGATGTATTCCATGACGATGTAATAGACATCTTCGTCCGCCACGGTTTCCATGCCGACGTCGTAAATGCTGACGATATTGGGATGGGAAATGCTGGCGGCAGCCAAGGATTCGCGACGGAATTTGCGAATGAAATTGTCGTCTTCGTTGTATTCGCTCTTCAGAACTTTAATGGCAACGATTCGGTCCAGCCTGCGGTCGTGGGCCTTGTAGACGTCGCCCATGCCGCCGCTTCCGATTCGTTTCAGGCATTCGTACCTGTCAGCTAAAATCATTCCTTGCATACCTTCACCTACTCTTATCAAAGACAATGACGGTTATATTGTCTTTCCCATTATTATCCAAAGCCTTTTGTACCAGCTTTTTCGAAATATCGCCTTTTTCCGTTTCCAATATTTTTTGAATCGTCTCCGGATCGACCACATCGGAAAGGCCGTCTGAACAGAGGATGATGAAACTTAATTCCCCGTCCACGGATCGAATTTGAAAATCCACGCCCTGCGTAGTGCCCAAGGCTTTCGTCAGAACATTTTTCTTCGGATGGACCCGCGCCTCTTCCTCGGAGATATCGCCGATATCCAAGAGGTAGTTGACGAAGCTGTCGTCTTTCGAAATTTGAAAGAGCTCGCCGTCGTAACCGTAAATTCTGGAATCGCCGATGTTAATGTAATAGAGCTTGTCCTCTAAAAGATAGACCAAGCTTAAAGTCGTGCCCATGCCACGAAATTTCAAATGGGCCGCCGATTGTTTAAAGATTTCCGCATTGACGTCCTGAACGCCTTTGTTCAAGAGGTCCATGAGTTCCTTTTCACTTTCCACGGGTACGGAGAGCACTTCTTTTAAGCGGTTCACCGCCAAGGCGCTGGCCTTTTCACCCGCTGCGTGTCCACCCATTCCGTCGGCCAGGATGGCGAATCGCTTCTTTGGATCCACATAGTAACTGTCTTCGTTATTTTCCCTGCCACCGATATGGGTGTATGCAGATATTATCATTGTATCACCTTGCCTTTATGGCTTCAGAACCCGCTTTTAATTGTCCACAGCTGGCCTGTATATCACTGCCTAATTCTCTTCGTATTGTACACGATACGCCGGCTTCAGACAACTCTCGCTGGAATCCGACAATGTGTTCCCTGGACGGTTTGCTCTCGTCAAAATGGTCCGTATCGTTCAGAGGGATGAGATTCACGTGACAGGGAAGCCCCCTGGTCAGTGTTTTCAACTCTTTAATATTTCGCGGCTGATCGTTTTTTCCCCGAATCAGCGTGTACTCCAGTGTAATGCGCTGCTTCGTCTCGTCGCAATAGTAGTGTAGGACGCGGAACAATTCGTCCAGGGGATATTTACGGGCGATGGGCATGAGAGCCGCTCTCGCTCCCTGCTCCGTTTCGTGAAGACTGATTGCCAAGTTGATCGGCAGGCCCTCGTCGGCCAGGGCGCGTATCCCTTCCACCAAGCCGCAGGTGGAAATGGTCATGGAGCGGTAGCTCATGTTTTTTCCCTTGGGCTCGTGTAAAAGGCGCAGAAAACGCAACACATTGTCGTAATTGTCGAAGGGCTCGCCGCTTCCCATCAAAATAATATTTCCGATAGAGACGGACTCTGCTTCCTCCACGGCATAAATCTGCGACAGCATCTCAAAGGGCGTCAGGTCCCGTATGCGGCCCTTTAAGGTGGACACACAAAAGCTACATCCCATGCGGCACCCCACTTGGGTAGAGACGCAGAGGCTGTAGCCGTGATGGTATTTCATTAATACCCCTTCGACGATTTCGCCGTCTTCCAATTCGTAAAGGTATTTCTTTGTTTCGTCTAATTTCGACGCCAGGCGCTTCACGATTTTTACGCCGCGCAAAGACTCGGGCAATGCGTTTTTCAACGAATCGGGCACGTTGGACAGTGCGTCTAAAGATTTTCTTTGTCCGTGAATGCCTTCGAAAAGCTGTGTCCCCCGAAAGCCTTTTTCGCCAAAGGTCAGAACGTATTCTTTCAGTTCATCAGGCGTCATTTCCATCCAATGCATTAGGAATCCTTTCTTACGATACAGGCCATGGTAAAGCCGTCGGTGCCGTGGCGGTGGGGCCAGTAGCGAATGCCCTTTTCTTTCAGCCGGCACTCCGGATGATCCGAAAGAAACGAATGGAGTACGCCTTCATTTTCTTCCACCGTGACGGTGCAGGTACTGTAGACCAATTCGCCGCCGGCATTTAGTGCGTCATAGGCGTTTTCGAGGATGAGCCGTTGGATTCGCGCCAATTGCAGGCAGTCCTTCAAGCTCACGCGATATTTAATTTCCGGCTTTCGACGAATCAGGCCCATGCCGGAACAGGGGGCGTCCACTAAAATGCGGTCGTATTTTTTCTTGGGAAGGGGCGTCTTTGCATCCCTTACCGCCGTCGTGATGTTTTTATAATTCAATCGCCGAATGTTTTCATCCATCAGAGCCAATCGCTCCTTCGATGAATCGAAGGCGTCGACGTGAGAAAAAATCTCCGCCATTTGAAAGCTCTTGCCGCCGGGGGCGGCACAGAGATCCAAGGCCTCCGCCTCTTTATCCGGCGTAAATAGGCCCACTACCGCCTGTGACGCGGCATCTTGGACGTAAAAACGTCCTCCCTTGTAGGCTTCCGTGTCGAAAAGCCCCTGAGGATTCTTTACATTCAGTGCCGAAGGGATGCTGCCTATTGCTTCGCAAGTAAAACCGACTTCTTCCAACTCCGACATCAATGTACGTCTGTCGACGGTAACGGTGCGCAAAGTCAACGGCGCTCTGTCGAAGGTGGATCTTAAAAAAGCTTCCGTTTCGCCCTTTAAAAGCTGCTCCAAGTAACAAATCCACTCCTCGCTGAAGCTGTAAGTGACAGCTAGACGACTCACTTCATCTTCCTCATCGACGACAAAGGCTTCGTCGCCTTGTCGGATCACTTGCCTTAATACGCCGTTAACCAGCCCTGCGGCTCCTTTGTTGGCAATGATCTTCGCCATTTCCACCGTTTCGTTAACCACGGCGTGATCCGGCACGCGATCCAAAAACCGCATTTGATAGAGGGCCATGCGGAGCAACAGCCGAATGTTTTGGTTCAAATCATAGGGCTTTTTTACGAAGCGGTCGATGACGTAATCCAGATAGATTTTATGCTGCACCGTGCCGTAGACGATGGTCTCGGCCAGATTGCGGTCCACGTCTTTTAAGCCCGCGGGATCGAAGATGTCCTGAATAAAGGCACCCGCCTCCACTTTTTCCAGGGTGCTCAGAGCTAGAAAACGGGGATTTTTCACTAGTCCCGTCTCCTTCCCATAGAGATAAAGCGCATTAAAGTGCCGATGGCCGTCAAGAGGCTGGCCACGTAGGTCAGGGCCGCAGCAGAGAGAATCCGTTCCACGCCCACCATTTCTTCTCCCGATAAAATGCCGTCGGCCAAAATCACCTTGGCTCTGTGGCTGGCATTATATTCCACGGGAAGGGTCAGCAGTTGAAACAACACGGTAATGGCAAAAAGAGCGATGCCTAATTTCAACAAAGGTTCAAAGGCGAAGAGGCCGATGAGAATAAAAATAAAGGAAAGATTCGACCCCAGGTTTGCCGCGGGGACGATGGCATTTCGCATGCTCAGCGGGGCGTAAGATTCGTGATGTTGAATGGCGTGACCGCATTCGTGGGCGGCGATGCCCAGTGCAGCAATGGATGTGGAGTCGTAAACGGGATCGGAAAGCCGCAAGACTTTGTGTGACGGATCGTAGTGGTCAGTCAGACTTCCTCGCACCCGCTCAATCCTCACGTCGTAAATGCCGTGGTTACTCAGAATCGCTTCCGCCACCGAGCGACCGGTGAGGCCTTCGCGATTGGTGACGCGACTATATTTGTCGAAATTTGTCCTGATTTTCGATTGGGCATAGAGCGCCAAGAGAAAACCGGGGAGAATATAAATCAGATAGTCCAAATTATAGTACATGCCGTACATTAAATTTCACCCTCCTCGTCTAAGTGGGCACCTGCCAAATAAGACACGACGTCCATTCGTTTCTTGCCGGGCCGTTGAATTTCTTTTAATAAGACGGAGCCATCTTTCGTGCCGATCCACAATTGTTTTTTCGTAGCTTTGAATCTGCCGGGGGGCACATTTTCCTCACTTAATTCGCCGTCATAAATTTTTAATTGTTCGCCGCGAAAGAGAAAGCGGGCGCCCGGCGCCGGTGAAAAGGCGCGGATCTTTTGAAGAAATTCGGGCGCCGTCAACTCTTCGGCCTTTAGAGTCAAAAGCTCCTCGTCGATCTTCGACGCATAGGTGGCTTTTTCGTGATCCTGCTCCGTAAATTTCACGGCGTCATTTTCCATGTCCCGAACGAATTCCCTAATGAGATCCGCCCCGAAATTTGCCAATTCGTCGTGAATGGCGCCGAAGTTTTTGTCGCCGATGGATGTTTTTTTCATTGCATAAACGGGACCGCTGTCCAGGCCCGCTTCCACCTGCATCAAACTGACGCCGGTTTCCTCTTCGCCGTTAAGGATGGCCCACTGCATAGGCGCCGCTCCCCGATACTTGGGAAGCAGGGAGCTGTGCACGTTGACGATGTATTTTTTCGGTATCGCCAGGACGTCTTCCGATAAAATTTGGCCGTATGCCACGACGACGAACAGATCCGCCTCTTGAGCTTTTAATTTTTCCAGGGCTTCGTCCGTATTGCAGCTGTGGGGTTGGAAAACCTCGATACCCATGGCTTCCGCTTCAACTTTCACCGGCGTGGGGAGAAGTTTTTTGCCACGACCTTTTTTCTTGTCTTCCCGCGTCACGACCAAGCTCACGTCGCAAATGTCATTCAGCGCCTTTAAGGTGGGCACGGCAAAATCCGGTGTGCCGAAAAATACCGCCTTCATCATTGCTCTTCATCCCCTTCTCGGGAGTTGTTGACATTGTACATTTCCTCGGCGCGATCGGTGTAAAGAATCCCTTCCAGATGATCCATTTCGTGTTGAATGATGCGGGCGAGAAAATCTTCGGCTTCCAAGGTCTTCTCTTCGCCCTTTTCGTTCATATAGTTGATTTTCACCTTTTCAAAGCGTTCTACCTTGCCCATGCGCTCGGGAACGCTTAAACAGCCTTCCATGGCTTCACAAGACCCTTCTTCGGCCACGCGCTCCGGATTGATAAGCACCATTTTCGTTCCTTCGTAATCGTCCAAGACGATAAGGCGCTTTAATTTTCCGATCTGCACGGCGGCGAGACCGACTCCGTCCGCCTCATACATGGTGTCGTACATATCGTCGATGAGTTGCTGCAAGGAATCGTCAAAGGTTTCCACCTTCCGCGATTTTTTACGTAATATGGGATCTCCGTCGATGCGTATTTGTAATTGTGCCATGTCTCACTTCCTTCTCTATCCGTCTATTTCCAAACTGATTTGTATATCTTGTTGTGCCTGCGTGCGGTAGTAATACATCAATACCCGTTTTAAGGCTTTTAACAAAGGTCGGTACTCCTTTGGCCACACCTTTGCCAAAATGGACATATGTCTTTTATTTTTTATCTTCGGCTGCTCCACCGGATTGGCCACCAGCACGTCGAACTGCTCGTGTTTGTTCATGGCCTCCAGCGTCTTTTTCCAATTCATGGCCACGGCTTCCACATCTCCCGTGCCGCGAATGTGAATCTTCACCAGATGCACATAGGGCGGATACAAAAAGCGCTTCCGCTCCTCCATTTCCTTGTGGAAAAAGGGCTCGTAGTTACGATCCTTCGCAAACTGAATGCTGTAATTGTCGGGATTATAGGTCTGAATCACGGCGCGACCTTTGTGCTTGCCCCTGCCGGCTCTGCCCGCCACTTGGGTCAGCAGCTGATAGGTTTTTTCCTGGGCCTTGTAGTCCGAGACGAAGAGGGATAAATCCGCCGCCACCACGCCGACAAAGACCACATTTTCAAAGTCGAAGCCCTTGGCGAGCATTTGGGTTCCCACGAGAATGTCCACCTTATTTTCGTTCATGGCCGCGTAGACTTTTTCGTAATTTCCCTTTTGCGCCATGGTGTCCTTGTCCATGCGATAGACCCGGGCTTCGGGGAATTTATTTTTAATCCACGCCTCCACCTGCTCCGTACCGATGCCGAATTGTTTTAAGTATTCGCTGCCGCATTCGGGGCAAGTTTTCGGCATGGGCTTGGTTCTGCCGCAGTAATGACAGTGAAGACGATGAGTTCTGCGGTGATAGACCATGGAAATATCGCAGGCGTCGCATTGGATCACGTGGCCGCAGCTTCTACAGCTAACAAATTGACTGTATCCCCGGCGGTTAATAAACAAAATGGCCTGCTTCTTTGCCTTGAGTGCCCCTTCAAGTCCTGCCACCATGGACTCCGAAAGAATTTCCACATTGCCTTTAAAGAGCTCTTCCCGCATGTCCACGACTTCCACGGGAGATGCCTCGGTCTTCTCGGGATCTCCTTCTAGCCTATGAAGCACCACGTCTTCGCCGCAGCGGGCGTAGGTGATCACCGACGGTGTCGCCGAGCCGTAGACCACCTTGCCCACTTCGAGGCGAACGCGCATTTCCGCCACGTCCCGCACATTGTAGCGCAGGCCTTCCTGATAGTCGTAGCTCTCTTCCTGTTCTTCGTCGATAAAAATATAGCCCAGTGCGGGCACCGGCGAAAAGATGGCCGAGCGGGCGCCGACAACGATTCGTCCCGGCTCCTCTTTTAAGCGTATCCACGCCTCGGCCTTCTCCCCTTCCGAGCGTTGGGAGTGAAGGATGTCCACCTTTCCGGGAAAACGGGCCGACAATCGGTGCACCATTTGGGTGGCGAGGCCGATTTCCGGCACAATAATAAGGGAAGACCTCCCTTCCCTCATGGCTCTTTCCGCCAGCTGCATATAGACTTCCGTCTTGCCGCTCCCCGTCTTGCCGTAGAGAAGGTGAAAGGGTCTGTCGGATCCGGCGATGTCGCCGATGGCCTTTTTTTGATCTTCCCGCAACACGGGCGGCGTTTCCGGAGTGCTCTCTTTTTCGTCGAAGGGTACGAGAGCGCCTTTTTTTATTAAAGAATCCACCGGGCTTTGGGAAAAGCCGGTGCGCTTCATAATGTCCGCCCTGGTCATGGGCCCGCTTTTTTTTACAAGCAAGTAGACTGCGGCCTGTTTGTCCGTCATGGATTCATTAAAAGATTCTGCGGCACAAAATTTTTCCACTCTTTGTTTCTTTACGGGCTTTGTGCTGCGGAAATGAATGGCCGCTTTTTTATTTTCCACGGCGGCGTTGAGTCGTTCTTCGTCGATTTTTTCCGTAGGCAGGCTCTCCTGTCCTTGAAACAGGACCCGCACCTCTTCGTCATCGGTTAATTTTACCGCTACTTCTTCCACGCCGCCTAGGACGTATTTGGGGAGAAGGGGCTGAAAAGCTTGTACGTAGGAGGTGACGAAGTATTCACGCATTTTCATGCCCAGGGCGATGGCGGACTTACTTAATATCGGCCGTTTATCTAAAACTTGAAGAATTGATTTCAGCTCAAATTCACTTTCCGAGCCTATTCGAATAACCACAGCCGTCTCCGTCTTATTGCCTCGACCGAAGGGCACGACGACGCGCTTACCGACGATGTCGTCGTCGCCGTCATAGGTATAGGAATATAATTGATCGATTTGAGGCAGCGCCTTTTCCAAGTAAACATCTACAATCATAGTTCCTCCCTTAATACAAAAAAAGCTAGAGTTTTCTAGCTTTTCAGATCTTTTTCGACTCGGTCCAAAATGACGGCGGCCAAGGCAGACTTTTCCATCATAGGCAGTTGTTCGTCTCTGCCATCGGCGGAAAAAATTCGCACGTGATTCGTGTCGCTGCCGAAACCTGCCCGGGCTTCGGTAATATTATTTGCCACGATGTAATTAAAATGCTTTTCTTCCAATTTTTTCTTTGCATAGGCTTCCATATTGTGGCTTTCCGCCGCAAAGCCGACGATAATCCGGTCCCCTTTTATGGAGCCGAAGTGTTTGGCTATGTCCGGATTGGGCGCAAATTCCACGCTCATCAATCCGCCTTCCCGCTTTTTAATTTTTTCTTCGGAATAAGTCTTGGGCTTATAGTCGCTGGGGGCCGCCGCTTTAATCAACACATCGGCGTCGTCGAAATGCTCTTCGACGGCATTAAACATGTCTTCCGTGGATTCCACGGGAATAAAGTCCACACCCTTGGGCACCATTAAGTGACATGGCCCGCTGATCAAATGCACCTTCGCGCCTCGCGCCGCCGCTTCCGCAGCAAAGGCGTAGCCCATTTTCCCGGTGCTGTGATTGCTTAAAAAGCGCACGGGATCCATGCGTTCCAGTGTCGGGCCCGCCGTAATCACCACGTCCACCCCCGCCATGGTCTTTTCCGTCAAGGCCATGAGGATGTAGTCGACGATGTCCTCGGGCTCCAACATTTTTCCCTCGCCTACGTCTTGGCAAGCCAGGAGCCCTTCCGCCGTGGGAAGGATCTCGTACTGCTCGCGAGATCTCAAAATCTTTAACGACTCTTGAGTCGATTGGGCACGAAGCATTTGCGTGTTCATGGCCGGCGCCACGAGAATCGGTGCCGTCGTGGCCATGGCCACGGTGGTAAGCATATTGTCCGCCAAGCCATAGGCCAGTTTCGCTATGGTATTGGCCGTGGCCGGAGCGATAATCATGGCATCCGCCCATTTGGCCAGGGCGATGTGTTCCACATCCGTCTGCACTACATGGGCAAACATGTCCACGTGCACCGCCTCTTGACTCATGGTTTGAAAGGTGAGCGGGGCGACGAATTCCGTGGCGTGTTCCGTCATAATCACTTTGACCTGATGGCCCATCTTTTTTAATTGGCTGACGATGGCCGGCGCCTTGTATGCGGCAATGCCGCCGGTGACTCCGAGAAGGATGTTTTTACTCCTCATCGACCGCTTCCTCATCTTCGGCCATGGCCAGTTCCATGCGCAGGGCTTCTTCCCGACGCGCCTTTTCTTCCATAAGCTCTTCAAAGCGTTCTTTGCTGGTAAATTTTACGGCGCCTTGATGAATTTCTTCCAAAGAAACGGACACGGGGTTTTCTAAATCCGTATCGATTAAACGATCTTCGCCGTCCACCAATTCCCTGGCACGATTGGAAACCAAGGTCGCCAATGCGTAACGGCTTTCGGTAATTTTTGCAATTTCGCCAAAAGATAAAATGTTCATCGTATCGCCTTTCTGTCAACAATGTCTTTCTTAATGTTTTTATATCGTTTCACCCGCAATTTTTCTGCGGCAATAATGTTTTCGATGTCTTCCACCGCCTGCTCCACCTTGTCGTTGACGACGAAATAGTCGTATTTACCGACGAAATCCAATTCCTTAAAGGCATTGGCAAAGCGGGTCTCGATGTCTTTTTCGCTTTCGGTGCCGCGGCTGACGATGCGGTGCTTCAACTCTTCCATGGTAGGCGGAAGGAGGAAAATAAAGACGGCTTCCTTATACTTGTCCTTAATTTGCAAGGCGCCTTGGACGTCGATTTCCAAAAGCACGATCTCGCCCTTTTCAATTTCCTTAAAGACAAATTCCTTCGGCGTGCCATAGTAATTTGTGTGCACGTGAGCGTATTCCAATAGCTCGTCGTTTTTCACCATTTCCTTAAATTCGTCTTCCGTTTTGAAAAAGTAATTTTCGCCGTCCACTTCCATTGATCTGGGTTTTCTCGTCGTGACCGAGGTGGAAAACTTCACTTCGTGATTTTTCGCCATAAGCGCTTCGCTTACGGTACCCTTTCCACTTCCCGATGGACCGGAAAGCACCAATAAAAATCCTTTTGACACCTGACACCGCCTTGTCTTTCTACTCTATATTTGCAACTTGTTCACGTAAATGATCGATGAGGGTCTTTACTTCCACGATGTCGTGTAAGATCCCCATATGTCTGGATTTGCTCGCGATCGTATTGGCTTCTCTGAACATTTCCTGCAAGAGAAAATCCAAGCGTCGACCGACAGAACCTTTACCGTTCATTATAACACGGAATTGATCTATATGAGAAATCAAGCGCGCAATTTCTTCTTCGATGGAAATTTTTTCATAGAGTAGGGCGAGCTCGGTGGAAAAACGGGGAAGATCCACTTCGTATTCCCCCATAATCTCTTCGACCCGGCGCTGAAAGCTTTCTTTTTCATCGGACTTTTCCGCTTCGGCGGCCACTTTTATTTTTTCGACATAATTTTCCAGTGTGGTGACATGGTCTTCCAACACCTTCTTTAAATTATCGCCTTCTTTTTGCCGCATCAGACACAGATCGTAAAACGCCTTGTCAAATGCTTCCATGAGCAATGATTCGTCCAAGGCCTTGGCCTCGTCGCCGCTTTGTTTCACCACGCCGGGACGCTCCAGAAGCCACGCCACCTCGGCGGGATGGGATGCGCCTTTTTCACGCATAAGATTTTCGTAAAAGGCATAGGCTTCCGGGACGAAGGTTAAGTCCGTCGTCTCCTCCCCTTCCAATCGAACATAGACTTCGAAATGGCCCCGCAGGGCACCTTTTGCTATGGCGTTTTTTACCATGAGTTCCAGGGCCGCCTCTTCCGAAAGCCCTTTGATGCGAATGTCCAAATTTTTATGATTCACCGATTTTACGTCCAAGCGAAGCTTCACACCTTCCCGGACGATTTCACATGAGCCGAAGCCCGTCATACTGTTCATAGACGCCTCCTCTATGATATTATACATGATACGACCCTGGGACAGAAAGGGAGGTCTTAGATTGAGTTACGACGGAACGATGACAAAGGCGGTAGCCGAAGAATTAAACAGACGATTTTCGGGGGGCAAGATCGATAAAATCTATCAGCCCCAAGAGGATACTCTGGTCTTGAATCTCAGGAGCAGAACCGATCGGGGCAGCCTCCTGCTTTCCGCTTCAGCGAATAATCCCTGCGCCTATGTCACCGAGAAGAAATTTACAAATCCTCAAACGCCTCCGGCCTTTTGCATGCTCTTAAGAAAGCATTTGGAGTCGGCGACGATTACAGGCATCGATCAGGTGGAGATGGACCGCATCATTCGTATCAAGGTGGAAGGCTTCGACGAGCTCTTCGATACCGTAGAAAAGACTTTAGTCATCGAGATGATGGGCCGCTACTCCAATATCATTCTCTTAGACGAAAACAATGTGGTCATGGACGCGCTCAAGAGGATCAACGGCTCCATGAGCCGCGTGCGGGAAGTGCTTCCCGGCACGGACTACACCTTGGAGGGCATTGTGGATCGGGCCAATCCCCTGAAGGAAACGAAGGCGGATTTTATGAATCGCCTGGAAGAAAACGAAGGCGCATCCGTAAAAAATTTCTTCATTCGAAACTATCTCGGCGTCTCGCCCCTATTGGCCCGTGAGATCGCCTACCGCGCCGGCGGCTCCGACAAAGATCCGGTGAAGCTTTTTGATCGCGACGATTTATACGACGCCTTCGATGCCCTTTTTGATGAAATCCGCAAATCGAATTTTAAGCCCCAAAGCATTTCCGACGGCGGTCACATCATCGCTTTCGCTGCCGTGAATTTGACTCACTATCCCGAAGAGAGCAAGACCTTCTATTCCGGTCCTTCGGAGCTTCTGGATCACACTTTTTCCGCCCGGGTCATGGAAGATCGGGTCAGGCAAAAGAGCCAGAACTTAAATAAACAAATCAAAACCCATTTGGAACGGGCCTTGAACAAGCAGGAAAAAATGGAGTTTGAATTAAGAGATGCCAAGGATCGGCAAAAGTATAAAGTCTACGGCGATCTTATCTCTTCCAATGCGTGGAAAATCGAAAAAGGTGCAAGGTCAGTGACCGTAGAAAATTTTTACGACGAGATGAACCCTCTGACCATTCCACTGGATGAAACGAAGGACGGCATTCAAAATGCGGCCCGCTACTACAAAAAATTTGCGAAGCTGAAGCACGCGGAAAAACTCCTCGCGGAGCGCATCGACAAAAACAGAAACACCATACGCTACTTGGACGCCATGCTCTACAATCTTGACGATGCGGAATCCATCGACGAGGTGGACGCCATTCAGGAAGAGTTCCGCGAAGATTTCCTGAAGAAAAAATTCAAGGGTCACGGCGAAAACAAGAAGAAGAAAAAGAAAGAGGCGGGCTATTTAACTTTTACTTCTTCTGACGGTTTCCCCATTTACGTAGGTAGGAACAATCGCCAGAATCAGGAGCTGACGCTGAAGTTCGCCAGAAAAGACGATATGTGGTTCCACGTGAAAAACGGCCCGGGCAGCCACGTCATTATCAAAACCGACGGCGAAGAGCTAAAGGACGAAACCATCTTCGAAGGCGCCGCCCTCGCCGCTTACTACAGTCGCGCCCGGCAATCCGCCCACGTGGAGGTAGATTATACGAAGCGACAATTTATTCGCCGCCATCCCTCCAATCAGCCGGGACTTGTTATCTACACCGACTTTTCCACGGTGGCGGTGACGCCGGAAAAGGCCTTGGTGGAAAAACTGAAAAACAAATAAGTTTCACGCAAAAATCGGACCCCGCAGGATCCGATTTTTTTATTTGTCTTTCTTCTTGTCTAAATAGCCTAAGCGTTTGAGCACCAAATGGTATCCGTCGGCGCCGTAATTCAGCGCCCGATTGATGCGGCTGATGGTCGCCGTGGAAGCGCCGGTCTGCTCTTCAATGGCGTGATAGGTTTGCTCCGCAACTAAAAGCTTCACCACTTCCAGGCGTTGAGAGATGGCTTTCAGTTCTTTAATCGTGCAAATATCTTCGAAAAAACGATAGCATTCCTCTTTGTTTTCCAAGGATAGAATCGCATCGAACAATGCGTCCATGTTTTCGTCTTGAATTTTAGATGAATAACCCATATGTCACCTCATTATGAAAGGCCGGTAATGATGCCGCGAGCGTCGATGTCCATGCCGTTGGCGGCGGGGACTTTCGGCAAGCCCGGCATGGTCATAACCGCGCCGGTTAAAGCCACGATAAAGCCCGCACCATTGGACAGGCGAATGTCTCGAATGTGAATGGTGAAGTCTTCGGGAGCGCCGAGCTTCTTGGGATCGTCGGTAAAGGACATTTGCGTCTTTGCCATGCAGACGGGCAAATTATCCCGACCCAACTTTTTAATGCGCTCGATCATGGCCAGGGCGTCGTCGGAGTAGACCACGTCTTTGGCGCCGTAGATTTCCTTCGAAATAATTTCGATTTTTTCTTCCACGGGAAGATTTCTGTCGTAGAGAGGGGCGTAGTTATTGGGCTCTTCGCAAAGTGCCACGACTTTTTTCGCCAACTCCATGCCGCCTTCAGATCCCTTGGCGAAGACGTCGGATAATGCCACGTCCACGCCCAGGCCTTCCGCCAGCTCGTCGATGACCTCGAGCTCCCCTTCCGTGTCCGTGGGGAATTTATTAATGGCGATGACCACGGGCACGCCGTAGCCCTTCATGTTTTCCACGTGACGTTTCAAGTTTACGAAGCCCGCTTTTAAAGCGTCGATGTCTTCGTTCCCCAAATCCTTTACGGCGACGCCGCCGTTGTATTTCAGGGCGCGCACCGTGGCGACGACCACGATGCAATTCGGCTTAAAGCCGGCTTCGGGCGCCGCGATATCCAAAAACTTTTCCGCACCGAGATCGGCACCGAAGCCCGCCTCCGTAATGGTGTAGTCAGCTAAGTGGATGGCGGTTTCCGTAGCGATAATGGAATTACAACCGTGGGCGATATTGGCGAAAGGTCCGCCGTGAATGATTGCCGGCGTGTTTTCGATGGTTTGCACCAAATTCGGCAAAATCGCATCTTTCATCAGCATGGTGACGGCACCGGCCACTTCCAAATCCTCGACGTAAATGGGTTTGTCGTCGTAGCTATAGCCGATAATGATCCGTCCCACGCGAGCTTTAAAGTCTTCCAAGTCGCGGGCCAGACACAAAATGGCCATGATTTCCGAAGCCACCGTAATGTCGAAACCGTCTTCGCGCATGACGCCGTTTTTCTTCGGGCCCATAGCCACGATGACTTGGCGCAGGGCGCGGTCATTCATGTCCAAGACCCGCTTAAAGGAAATCTTCTTCGGGTCGATGCCCAATTCGTTTCCTTGGTGAATGTGATTGTCGATGGCTGCAGCGATTAAATTGTTGGCGCTGGTAATGGCGTGAAAGTCTCCGGTAAAGTGGAGGTTAATATCGTCCATGGGAAGCACTTGAGCGTAGCCGCCGCCGGCCGCACCGCCCTTAATGCCAAAGACCGGGCCCAGACTCGGCTCCCGCAAGGTGCTGATGGTGGACTTGCCCATCTTTTCCATGGCCATGGCGAGGCCGATATTCGTCGTGGTCTTGCCTTCTCCCGCAGGTGTCGGGTTAATGGCAGTGACCAGGACCAATTTGCCCCGGGGCTTGTCCTTTTCTTCAAAGGCGCGGCCTTCGATTTTTGCCATATAGCGTCCGTAGGGTTTTAATTTTTCATTGGGAATGTTCAAACGATCGGCAATCAAGCGGATTTCATCCAGATGGGCCTCCCGTGCAATTTCCACATCGCTTTTCATTTTAGCCACGTAGATCCTCCTCCAATTTTTGGTTCATGACCGCCACGTCCTCTTGCAATTGCTTTTTATAAGCGAGGAGTTTTTCTTTAATGGTCTCGTCGCCGACGGAAAGAATTTGCGCCGCTAAAATGCCCGCATTTTTTCCTCCGTTTATAGCCACCGTCGCCACAGGTACACCGGAAGGCATTTGTACCGTAGACAAAAGAGAGTCCATGCCTCCGCCGACGGACGTCTTCCCCGGCACGCCGATAACGGGACGCGTGGTGTGGGCCGCGATAACGCCGCCTAAGTGCGCGGCCTTTCCGGCAATGGACACGAACACTTCCGTGCCTTCCGCTTCTTGTTTTTTCACGTATTCCACCACTTCGTCGGGCGTTCTGTGTGCGCTGTAAACCACGACATCGTAGGGAACGTCGAACATTTTTAAGGCGCCGATCACGTCAAAGGCGATGTCTTTGTCGCTGTAGCTACCCATGATTATTGAAACTTTCATTTATCCGTACCTCCTTAAATCCTTTACCATGTTATCAAGAGTCAGTATCCATGTCAATATGGGCCATAGCCCTTACACGGAAGGATGGATCGTTTTCGGCAATTCAAACTCAATACTGAATCCGTCGTTTTTATTTTCTGCGACCATTTTTCCGCCCTGTAATTGACAGATCTGTTTCGAAATCATAAGGCCCATGCCGTGCACATAGACGGAGGAAATATCCGTTTGTTCCAAACGATCGAGTACCTCTTTTTCCACGCCGCCTCCTTCGTCCCAAATAATGATGTGAACCAGATCGTCTTCTTCCCGACAGTCTACGTGGATATCCCCAGACTGGTAACCCAAACTGTTTTTTATCACATTATCGATCATGCGACTGAAGAGGTGACTGTCCATATTGATTTTGGTCTCATCATCTAATTGATTGTCGAATAGAATGTTTCTCTCCGGCTCTTCATTTAAGTGGGCGACGATGATTTTTCTTAAAATAGGCGCTGGATTTTGCAAAGTGAATCGTTCGTTGCCGAGGTTTTGGAGCCGCGACGTGTCGTTTAAGTCTTGAATGGTTTTGCTGATGCGCATGATCTCTTCTTCCATGGCCTCCACCACATCTTTATTGGACTCGTCCTTTAAGTCATTCAGTCCCCAACTGAGTTTCGACAGAGGCGTGCGCACGTCGTGACTGATACCTCGAATCCATTGGCTCTGACTTTTATTCAGCTGCACGTAGCGAGCATTGGCGTCGTTCACCGCGTGGGACACTTCCTTCAGGGGGCCCGTTTCATCCAAAGGAGCGAAGTCGTCGGCATAGATTTTATCCAAGGCCTCTTGAAGAGGACTTAATTTTTTGAAAAGATTGTTCCGCTCTCTTCTATACATAAAAAATAGAAAGAATAGATAACCTAATAAAAAAATAAGTGCCAAGTCCACGTTTAAAAGCCATTGCTCGACGCTGTAATAATTGAAGGGCAGCTTATCCATTGTTCCCTTGGGATATCCGATAACCAAAAGGTCTTCACCGACGATATACGTCATCACGGGATAATCTTTTAAATAATAACGGGTAAAGCGGGCCACATCGGTCATTTTATAAGTTTCCGGAATTTCAGAAGGCTTTCTACAGGACTCAATGACCTTGCCGCCTCCTCCGATACGAATGGCCCAGAGATTATTTTCTTTTAGAAAACTTCGGTTTGCCGTCGTAAAAAATTGCTCGTCTTCTTTATTTTCCATGATGTAATCGTGGACAGTATCGGGCTCTGCATACTGTTTACTTACATTGTAATTTATGTAAAGAATAACGAAAATCAGAAAAATAAAGGACAACGAAAAGGCAAGAGTGAAGAAAACGAAGCGGCGTAATTTTTTTAAAATAAACTGAAACATGATGGATCCCTTACTTTTTTCCGACCAGCTTATAGCCCAAGCCCTTCACCGTTACCAAGCGCGTGGGATTGGAGGGGTCGTCTTCCAGTTTTTCACGAAGGCGATAAATATGGGTGATGAGGGTGTTTTCGTAGCCGAAGGATTCTTCCCACACGGCATCGATGATTTGGTCGATGGAAACGATGCGGTTTAAATGATTGGCCAGAAGCGCCAAGATTTTATACTGCTTCGCCGTTAGTTTCTCCTCCCCGCCTTCCTTGATAATCGTGCCCTTCGACGGGTCGAAGAGGGCGCCGTGTAAATCCACGGGCCCTTCCCTCTCTTCGCGAAAGCTTCTGCGCAACACGGCCTCCACCCGCCACAAGAGATCTTCCGCGAGAAAGGGCTTCACGATGTAATCGTCCGCTTCCGATTCAAAGCCTTCACGCCTGTCGTCGATGCCGTCTAAAGCCGATAAAATAATCACCGGCATATGGGATTGCTTACGTAGGCCTTTTAAAAGATCCATGCCGCTTCCGTCGGGCAGCATGATGTCTAAAATCATCAGATCTACGTGGTGATTGGCCAGTTGAAAGCGCGCCTGGGCGAGATTCGACGCCGTCTTTACGGAAGTATAGCCCGCCTTGCGCAGGTAAGCTTCCAAATGATCAAGCAAGGATTTTTCATCGTCTACGATTAAAATAACCGGTTCTTTTTTATTCATCTTCGTCCGCCCCTTTCGCCCTTATTTTATCATAGAGAGCGGCGCCTTCCGCCTTTGTGATGTAAAAGTGATGGTGCTTCCATGCTTGTGTGAGCTGTGGCTTTTATCATGAAATCAAAAGGAGGCTTACATGAGTAAACTACTAACCATCGACCATCTTATAAAAACCTACGACGGAAAAAAGGTATTGGACATCGATCACTTCGATTTGCCGTCAGGCGCCATTTACGGCTTGATCGGCCCCAACGGTGCCGGAAAATCCACATTAATGAAGGCCATTTTGGGCCTCATCGAAAGAGACAGCGGCGACATGGTGCTTTTTGGCGAAAAAGTGACGCCGAATAATCAAAAGGTGCTTAATCGCAAGCTGGGAGCACTGATCGAACGTCCCGCCTATTACGATCATCTCACGGGACATGAGAATCTTTCCATTCTCTGCACCTTAAAGGGCATCGACAAAAAGCATGTTTTCCCGGCCTTGGAAGCCGTGGGCCTAGAGACAAAGGCAAACGAAAAGATCCGGACTTATTCCCTTGGTATGAAGCAGCGTTTGGGCATCGCCATGGCCATCATCGGCGAACCGAAGCTTTTAATTCTTGATGAGCCTATAAACGGTCTGGATCCCATCGGTACCCTGGATATGCGCCGGCTCTTTCGGCAATTGGCGGAGGAAAAGAACACAACAATTCTGATCTCATCCCACATTCTCGACGAGGTAGAAAAAATCGCTACCCACATCGCCATGCTTCAGAAGGGGCACTTGATCTACAATGGCACTCTGGAAAACTATCGTCGCCTTCACCCGCCGATCCTTTCCATTCGCACTTCGGACAATGAAAAGGCGGCGGAGGTACTTTCTTCCCTGGGATGCAAAATTCGCGGCGACCGATTGATCTTAAACCACCCTACCGATAGGGATGTGGCGAAGGCGGTGCGGGCCCTAAGCACTCATGTGGACATTTACCGCATCGAAGAGGAGCGGGAAAGCTTGGAAGCCTTATTTATTCAGGACACGCAAAAGGGGGGCGCTGCCATTGATTAATTCGGAATCTCGAAAATACAAAGGTCTGAAGCTCTATGCTCTTCTTTTTCTCATGCTATGTGTTCACGTTCCCGTCTTGGGTGTCATCGGTTTTACAAACTCTTTTGCAGAGGAAATTTATCCCCTCTTCTCTCTTTTAGACGCCTATTATATGTTTCAGCTGATCTTCAATCCGGTGCTGCTCTCCTCTTTAGTGAAAAAAGTGGTGGAAATCGAGGAGAAAAATAATATGTTTCAGCTCCAAGAAATGTTGGGCATGGAGCCGTCGACCCTTCTCTTCAGAAAATGGTCGTGGCTCAGCCTGCGCCTCTTCATTCTTCAGTTGGTGGAGTGGGCATTGATCCTTCACATGGCCGCCCGTTCAAGTTATTTCAATTTTTCGCAAGTGGCAAGTGCCCGTGTGGCCGTAGTATTTTGCAGCCAGTGGCTCATCGCCTCGGCTTTTGTCGCCCTCTTTCTTATTTTGGATACGCGGTCCAAAAGCCCTTACTTTACCCTCTTCTTTTCCATGGGCGGGGCTCTGTCGGGCATTCTCTCCATGTTGACTTCCCATGCTCTCACTTTAATCAATCCCTTCGCCTGGTACAGCTCTCTCTTGAGCATTTCTTATGTCAAGGGATCGGAAAGTTTTACCCGCGTGATAAATCCCGTTCCTTGGTTAAGCTTGGCCGTTTCCCTCGCGGGTTTATTGATCTGCCTGTTCATGATAAAAAAACACACGCGCATTCGTAGCGACAAAACCATTTAGGAGGTTCTATGCTTTCTGTTTTTTCAATTGAGGTCAAGAAAATAAAATGGTTCCCCCTTCTCTTGGCCGTTCTCGTTATTCCCCTCTTGGCAACAAGTTTCGGTACATTTAATTACATGGGAAATCGATCCGCCCTCACCCATCAATGGGAAAGTTTATTCACCCAAATCGCCCTCTTCTACTTCTCTTTTTTCTATGTGCCCCTAATCGCCATCATCGTCGCCCTGTTGTGGCAAGTGGAGCATAAAGCGGGATTAAATTTTATCCGTCTCAGCAGTGTAAAACACAGCCAATTTATTTTTGCGAAATGTATCCTGGCGCTGGCGTTCGTCGTCATCGCCCAAATTTTCTTTTTTTCTTGCTTTTATCTGGCCGGCCGATTTGTCTGTGGCTTCGGTGACCTCGACTTTTCCCTTTATTTTTACTACTTCTTCGCGAGTATTCTTCTGGCCATACCCGCCGTCTTTGTTTTTTCCGCGATAAGTATTTCTATGAAATCCCTAGGCGGCGTGACCCTACTCTCCGTGGCCTTGACCATGTTCGGATTTTTAGCCTGTGCCCAACAATTCATTCCCATGATCGAAAATGCTTTTGCTTTGAACACCTTGGCTTATGAAATGAATCACTTCGCCCGATTTACTATTCAGGATTCTCTCGTCGTCCTTGGCTTTGCAATCGCTGAAAGCATTCTCGCTTACGGTTTCGCCAAAAGACGTTTAAAGTACGAGTAAACAGAAAAAGCCGCCCCGGTGTTTCCACGGGAGCGGCCATTTTCATGTCTATTTCTTTGTTCCGATGTAGTTCGGACTTTCTCTCGTAATGGTAATGTTGTGAGGATGGTTTTCTTGCAAGGTAGCGGGGGTGATCTTCATGTACTCCGTATTGGTTTTGAGTTCGTGAATGTTTTTCGCCCCGACGTAACCCATGCCGGATTTTAAACCGCCGATAAGTTGGTAAATAACGTCGCCGACTTTTCCCTTAAAGGGCACGCGACCTTCCACGCCTTCGGGAACGTATTTTTTCGTTTCCGATTGGAAGTAGCGGTCGCTGGATCCGCTGCTCATGGCGCCTAAGGAGCCCATACCTCGGTAGGTTTTAAAGCGACGGCCTTCGACGTAAATTTCTTCCCCGGGACTTTCGTCGGTCCCTGCAAACATGGAGCCCATCATAACCACGTCGGCACCGGCTGCAATGGCCTTGGTGACGTCGCCGGAATACTTGATCCCGCCGTCGCCGATAATGGGGATGCCTTTTTCCTGACCGGCCTTCGCGCAGTTTAAAATGGCGGTGACTTGAGGCACGCCGATACCGGTGACCACGCGCGTGGTACAAATGGAACCGGGACCGATACCCACTTTAACGCAGTCGGCGCCGGCTTCGATCAAATCTATGGTGCCGCGATAGGTAGCCACGTTCCCGGCTACTAATTGGATGTCCGGGAAGGCCTTTTTGATTTCATGAATGACCTTCAAGACCCCTTCCGATTGACCGTGAGCCGTGTCGATGACGAACAGGTCCGTACCCGCCGCGCGAAGGGCTTCCACCCGTTCGTACACGTCGTGGGTGACGCCGATGGCGGCTCCGGCGAGGAGACGGCCGCCTGCATCTCTGGCGGAGTTCGGGTATTGAATGGCCTTTTCAATGTCTTTAATCGTGATCAGGCCCATTAAGTGATGGTCGTCGTCGATTAAGGGCAACTTTTCAATTTTGTATTGCTTCATGACCTTCAAGGCATCGTCCATGGAAATACCTTGTTTCCCCGTGACTAAATTCTCGCTGGTCATGACGCTTTCGATTCTTTTGCTAAAATCGTCTTCGAAGCGGATGTCGCGATTGGTAATAATGCCTTCGAGAATATTATTTTCATCGACGACGGGCACGCCGCTGATGCGGTAATGACTCATCAGCTCCAAGGCATCCTTAATGACGTGATCTTTCGACAAGGAAAAGGGATCGGTAATGACGCCGTGTTCCGAACGCTTGACGCGATCGACTTCTTTCACCTGCTCTTCTAAAGGCATGCTCTTATGAATAATGCCGATGCCCCCTTCGCGGGCCATGGCAATGGCCATTTGCGATTCCGTGACCGTGTCCATTCCGGCACTCATTAAGGGAATGTTTAATTCAATGGCATCGGTTATTTTCGTCTTTAACTCCACTTCGTTCGGCAACACTTCCGAATACCCGGGCATGAGTAAAATATCATCGAAAGTTAAACCGTCTCCTAAAAATTTCATCAAAACCTCCTCGCTTTCCATTTCTTTTAATAGACATTTATTTTAGCAAAAGACGGACCGTCAATCAAGACGAGGATGAGAGACGTTTCGGCGTAATGCGAATAATCTCCAACCCCTTCGGCCCGTCGGCCTTGACTTTTCCTTCTCTATCGACGGTCAGCTGAATGTCCGACTCTCGAATGGCGTCGACCAGACTCGCGTCGCCGTAGATTTCCACGTCGATCTTTTTCGGCACATTAAACTCGCTTAGGTTCACCCCGGGAGCCGACGACAGATTGTTCGTCGACACCTCTAAGGTACGGCGCGAGGATTCCTTTTTCATGTAGCGCAGCAAAATCGATTCGTCGGGATTGACCAAGTGAATGCCTTCGGGCACGTCCAGCTCGATGGGCATGGCACTTGTATTCATCAGTTCCATTGGATCCACCGGGCGGGTGAGAATGCGTTCGATTTGATCGATGGCCTCGGTGTCGCCGGTAATGGTCACGCTTGCCGGCGTGAGAATGGCGCGGTCCCGATTAAATTCCGTTCCGCCGCCGTCTTTATAATTAATTTCGATGGGCACGCTCTTCGCCTTGGATATGGCAGCTTGAACGCCTACCGTATTGGGCGTAATCTCGAGCCCCGCAATGACATTTTTATTTTGATCCAAAGCCGCAAGTTCCACGGAAGAAACCACCGTGTCCTTGGCGCCGGTAACGGGAATGTAACCGGTAACGGAATGCACTTTGTCCACGGATTTTTTCGGTCCCTTTACGGATACCTCTTCTTGATTCACCGTGATTCGATCGAGAACCATCCCTTCCGCCGGCTGGCCCTTTGCCGTGACGGTGACGAGCTTTTTCACCGTAACCATCTCATCGACGGCAATGGTAATGGCCGTGGGATTGGATTTTTTAATTTTCAAGCTTTCGTCGGACAAGCGGAAGTGAATGGGCAGCCGTTGCGAGCCGGGCTGCACTTCCCCCAGATCCACATAGGCGGAAATATCTTCTTCCTTTAAGCCGATGATGGCGCTGCGATTGCCCGAGATCACGATATTCGTGGTATAGGCATCATTGTTCAACAGCTCCATCCCCGCTTCGCGCATGGTGGATTGATTCCTCAGCTCCACTTCCACATTGGTGAAATCTTTCGTAATCACCGGATCGATTTCCGTAATAATAAAGAACCAGAGCAAGATGGCGAGGATAAGGGAGAAGATTTTCGTAATCGTGTCCCGATTTGCGGCAATGAAATTTAAATACTTTTCACGCATTACACGCCCCCCTCATCATTTTCGGGAAAATAAATGGCCCGCAACATTTGCTCCAAGGTGGATAAGTCTAGATGGCGATTGATCTGGCCGTATTCGGCCACGGAAATAGATCCCGTTTCCTCGCTGACCACAATGGAAAAGGCGTCGCTTTTTTCGCTGATGCCGATGGCGGCGCGGTGGCGCGTGCCCAATTCCTTGGACAGCCCCTTCTCTTCCGTCAAGGGCAAAAAGCAGGCGGCGGAAATAATTTTATCGCCGTTAATGACCACCGCTCCGTCGTGAAGAGGCGTATTGGGAATAAAAATATTGATCAAAAGGCCAGAGGACAATTCGCCGTAAATACCGGTTCCCGTTTCGATAATTTCGTTTAGACCGGTCTTTCTTTCGATGACCATCAGGGCGCCGATTTTTTGGCGAGACAACGAAGCCACGGCGCTGATGATTTCTTTAATGGTGGACTCATCTCGCGATTGGCTTAAGACAAATCCCTTGCGCAGGGAGCTATTGCGACCGATAAATTCCAGACCCCGGCGGATTTCCGGTTGAAAGACGATAAACAGGCCGAGAAAGCCCCATGTCAACATGCTCTTTAAAAGGTAATTAAGCATGTAAATTTGTAAAATTTCGCTGATTTTTGTAAGGAGCAGGACCACGACGATGCCCTTGCTTAATTGCTCGGCGCGGGTACCTTTAATCAGCTTAAAGAGCCAATAGATGATCACCGCGACGATGGCGATGTCGATGACGTCTTGAATCCGCAGCATCGATAAAGTTTCACTGATCCATTGCATGGTGATCCCCCTTCCTGAAAATGTAGCTTGTAGCCGAGGCTACAAAAAGAAATAAACCGACGGCCATGACGCCGTCGCCGAGACTCATGACTCTTGGCGATGTCATTGGCGACGAAAAAGCGAAGCGATCACATAAAAAGCGCAGGCGCGTTCCCTCATTGGCCAGACCGTGGGTTAAGACGCGGCCTTCGCTGATCAGGGCGAGGGCCCTCTCGTCGCCGATCTTTAAAAGAGCCGATGTTTCAACGGGCATAGCGCTGTTTAAGGCGACGACGACGGCGTTTAACAAAAGGCCCATGCCGGTGCAAATATAGCCCGGGTGACGACCCAAGAGGCATCCCGCGGCCATGAGAAAAAGAGCAAGACCGTGGAGAGCCGAAAAGTGCGCCGCCACAAAAGATGAGGACGGCGCCATCCTTAGTGAAAACAGAAATAAAACGGCGCCAAAGCCTGTCAAAATTAAATTTTTAAATCGCGGCTCCCCTAGAAAGGTTTTGTTTTTCCAGGACAGAAGCAGCCCCGCCAAAACGCCTAAAAGTATCGCTTCTTTCGTCATTCTTCACCTACAAAAAATGCGCTCTCCTTAGAAAGCGCATTTGACTTGATTATTCTTCGTCTTCAGATTCTTCCGCTTCAACTGCTTCTTCAGCTTCGACTGCTTCTTCAGCTTCAGCCGGTTCGACAGGTTCTTCAGCTTCAGCCGGTTCGGCGGTTTCGAGTTGATCGAAATTGATCAAATCGCCGATTGCCATGGAGAAGTTTTCTTCTTCGGGCTTTGCTTCCACTTGCGGTTGTTCTCTGCGACGGGGTTTTTGCTCTTTCTTTCTCTCGCGAGGAGCTTGTTCTTCTTCGCCGCCCGGTTGAAGGGCTTTCATGGAAAGAGAAATCTTCTTGTCGTCGAAGTTAATATCGGTGACGCGAACATCGATTTCTTGACCGATTTCTAAAACATCAGACGGTTTTTCGACGTGTTGTCTGGAAATTTGAGATACGTGCAACAAGCCGTCTACGCCGGATTCCAAGCGAACGAATGCGCCGAAGTCCAGAATGTTTACGACGGTACCTTTTACGTCGTCGCCGACTTCTACGGTGCTGACGAAGGTATCCCAGGGTTTTTCAGTGGTTTGTTTTAAACCGAGGGCGATGCGGTTCTTTTCTTCGTCGATCTTAAGAACCAATACCTTGACGTGTTCGCCGGGGCTTACGACATCGCTGGGATGTTTTACGCGGTTCCAGGAAAGTTCGGAAATGTGAATCAATCCGTCTACACCGCCGACATCGACGAACGCACCGAAGTTCGTGAGACGTTGTACAGTACCTTCGACGAATTCGCCTTCTTGAAGGGTGCTGTAAACTTCTTTACGCTTTTCTTCGATTTCGCTTGCTTCCAAGTTTTTACGAGAAAGGACGAATTTTCTTCTGCCCTTATCAAAGTCGATGATTTCGCATTCCAAATCTTGGTCGACGTATTTGCTTAAATCTCTTTGGAAACGTACGGAAACGTGGGATGCGGGAATAAATCCGTTTAATCCGTCGACATCACAGGTTAAGCCGCCTTTAACGACATTGGTGACGTGAGCGACAACCGTTTCGCCGTTTTCAAATTTTTCTTCCATTTCATCCCACACCTTCATGTTTTCCACACGTTTGTAGGATAAAACGACATTACCGTCTCCATCGTCCATTTTCATTACGTAAACCTGAATTTCATCTCCTTGGTTGAAGATTTCACTCGGTTTTACATTGGGATCGTTGGACAATTCATCTCTGGAGATAATGCCGTCTGCACGGTAGCCGATATTGACCATAACTTCGTCATCGGTTACGTACAAAACTTCACCATCGACAATTTCACCGCGACGTACGCGAGTAAAAGAGTTTTCGATGGCCTCCATCATTTCATTGTTCATTTCGTCCCTGTTCATATTATCCATTCTACTAACAGCCTCCTTGATTACCGAATCCGGAGTGGATGCTCCGGCGGTAATACCAATTTTATTGAATTTTTTAAATGGACGTAGATCGAGTTGATTTATGGTTTGAATATGATAAACATAATCGCAATGTTCTGACGCAATCTTTACGAGCTTTTTCGTATTTGCACTATTCTTACCACCTATAACGAGCATACAATCCACATGAGTAGCCAACATGCGACAGGCATCCTGACGGTCGTTTGTGGCTTTACAT
>QWCK01001212.1_pt1 | contig 39435 bp, 32 predicted proteins | sample 1972571 | NCBI WGS metagenome assembly QWCK01 (sample SAMN09866710, study PRJNA288562) | Human gut metagenome isolate term2_stool, whole genome shotgun sequencing... | isolation source: gut | host: Homo sapiens | place: USA: California | reverse complement strand
GAAATTTGCGAATGTGTAAGTTTCATTTTTTCCTTTTTTATAGTTTTCAAATACAAAGATAAGAAAAAAGAAGCTTACACACTTTTATAGGACAGTACCTCCTATAAATATCCTTTTATCACTTCAGCCCCAATTAGCTGATTCAGCTTTGGTCCGATAATTTCATTGGAAAATATGAATCAAGAAAATACAGGTATATTGAGAAAGCATCTATTGATGCTGCTTTCTGGCGAAACTTATCTGATTGGATAAAATATTTTTCATCAATCCAGATTACTTGATTATCTTTCAAGTCAAATTCTTGTAAGTTGTAACTCTTAATCAACTCCTCAAAAGTAGATCGGCTGAAGACTTCCTCTTTAAATAGATTTCTTTCAGAAAAGTTTATTTCATAGATAAATACACTGTTAATCAATTGTTGAGGATTCAAGTGTCCATCCCATATTTTCAGAAATTCTGCTATATCTTCAATTTCTTGATAGACATCATTTGGCTCTGGATTGAATAAATCTATAGCTTTTTGTCCATCTTCTGAATTTTTATAATAGGTCCATAATGTTTTATTCATAACCTTGAGTTTGATATAAACCTTGCAAATATAATGATTTTTGCTAAAGCAGGCAAGAAAAGAATATAAAGAAAAGAGGACATGTCAATTGACATGTCCTCTTTTCTTTATATGCAAATAATTGGGTAAAGGTTGTCGAAATCAAACCGACCAAGGGGGACGGCTTGTGTTTATCGAGCTCTCCGTTCAACAGTAGGATAAGCCCTACCGCCTAAGTTTTACTTTACTTCCTCAAAGTCTGCATCTTGGATAGTGTCGTCCTGCTTTGGCTGATCTTGTTGAGCCTGCTGACCAGCGTCCGCACCCGGCTGTGGACCGGCTTGGCTGTACATCTGCTGAGAAGCAGCCTGCATGACGGTGTTGAGGTTGTTGATGGCGGTGTCGATAGCTGCTACGTCGGCTGCCTTGTGAGCATCCTTGAGCTGCTGCAATGCGCTCTCGACGCCCGACTTCTGGTCTGCCGGAATCTTGTCGCCATTATCCTTAAGGAAGTTCTCCGTGGTGAAAATCATGGAGTCGGCTTGATTGAGCTTGTCAATCTTCTCACGCTCTGCCTTGTCGGCTGCTGCGTTCTGTTCTGCCTCTGCCTTCATACGGTTGATTTCCTCTTCGCTCAAACCGCTGGATGCTTCGATGCGGATGCTCTGCTCTTTGCCTGTTGCCTTGTCTTTGGCAGATACGTTGAGAATACCGTTGGCATCGATGTCGAATGTTACTTCAATCTGTGGCACACCACGACGAGCCGGGGCGATACCTGTGAGGTTGAACTGACCAATTGACTTGTTCTGTGCTGCCATCGGGCGTTCTCCCTGAAGTACATGGATGGTTACTTCCGTCTGGTTGTCGGCTGCTGTTGAGAACACTTCGCTCTTCTTGCAAGGAATGGTGGAGTTGGCATCGATGAGCTTTGTCATCACACCACCCATTGTCTCAATACCGAGTGTCAGTGGAGTAACGTCGAGTAATACGATGTCGCCCACGCCGCTCTCCTTATTAAGGATAGCACCTTGAATAGCTGCACCTACGGCTACTACCTCGTCTGGGTTCACTCCCTTTGAAGGTTCCTTGCCAAAATAGTTCTTCACCAATGTCTGTACGGCCGGAATACGGCTTGAACCACCTACGAGTATCACTTCGTCGATATCTGATGTAGAGAGCTTTGCATCGCGGATAGCGTTCTGGCAAGGCACAAGACAAGCCTGAATAAGGTTGTGTGCCAACTGTTCGAACTGTGCACGGGTCAAGCTCTTCACCAAGTGCTTTGGCACTCCACCTTCGGCGGTGATATAAGGCAGGTTGATTTCGGTTGTTGTGGTGCTTGAAAGCTCAATCTTTGCTTTCTCTGCAGCTTCCTTCAGACGCTGCATCGCCATCGGGTCTTTGCGGAGGTCGATACCTTCGTCGGCCTTAAATCCGTCAGCAAGCCAGTCGATGATAACTTGGTCGAAGTCGTCGCCGCCTAAGTGAGTATCACCATTGGTAGAGAGTACTTCGAACACACCACCGCCAAATTCGAGGATGGAGATATCGAACGTACCGCCACCGAGGTCGAATACGGCAATCTTCATGTCCTTGTTTGCCTTATCTACACCGTAAGCCAACGCTGCGGCCGTAGGCTCGTTCACAATACGCTGTACATTGAGACCTGCAATCTGTCCAGCCTCTTTGGTAGCCTGACGCTGTGAGTCGGAGAAGTAAGCAGGCACGGTGATGACTGCATCTGTAACTTCTTGTCCGAGATAATCCTCTGCTGTTTTCTTCATCTTCTGAAGCACCATTGCAGAGATTTCCTGCGGAGTATATTTACGGTCGTCAATCTGCACGCGTGGGTAGCCACCCTCGTTTACCACCTTGAAAGGAACGCGTTCTGCCTCTTTTGAGCACTGTTCGTAGGTTTCACCCATGAAGCGTTTGATAGAATAAACCGTCTTTTGTGGATTGGTAATGGCCTGACGCTTTGCAGGATCACCAATTTTACGCTCGCCACCTTCCACGAAACCAATGATGGACGGTGTGGTGCGTTTTCCTTCGCTGTTAGCAATTACTACTGGCTCATTGCCTTCAAATACTGAAACACATGAGTTTGTAGTTCCTAAGTCGATACCAATAATCTTTCCCATAATCGTATAAATTTTTATTTTGTTGTTGTCAATGTTTAGGTGATGAGCCGCTTTATTATCTCATCACGGGTCTTTCGACCTGCTCTTCTAATAACAAACGCTGTGCCGAGGCTTCGCAAACAATATAATTGTGACAAGTTGTCACATCATGGCAGCATGATGTCCGTCTATGATAATCAATCCATAAGCTCCATGCGGTCAATGAGTGTTCGGAGTTAAAGTTGGATTGAACGCTTAATCTCAAAACGGTTGTTAAAAACCATTTTGGTTCTTTTTTTTAATGACCGTCATTAGAAAGATTCAATTATATGGGTTTGTTATTCAGTAGTTTACTAACTAAAAACCATACGTTATGAGCCATGGCAACGCCTGTCTGTCGGGGCAAGACAAAAGACAAGCAGATTCTTTATTTACTCGGGGCGTTGAAAATACAAAAATTCTTCCCGGCGATATGGGAAAAGTTCAACAGTGTCCTAAATTTTCTTTATTCATCCATCCAAAGCTTAGCTTTTGTTTTCCAAAAGGTAAGCTTTTGCAATGCAAAAGGTCATGTATTGGAGTGCAAAAGCTAAGCTTTTAAATCGCGATTAATATTGTTCTGATTATCAATAGAATACAAAACGTTTCCCTACTATGATTTTTGTAACATAATTTCGTGTTAATGATTGGGTCAAATGTGCACTATCAAGCGTTTGTTTGCCATCAACCGAATACGAATTGGCATCAAGCGGAAGTTGGTACTATTCGGTATTGGAACAAAATACGCAAAGTATCATGACCTGATGCAACCTTGCGTGAGGTTTCCACAAAATCATTCAAGACACTGTTGGGAAAAGATAAAAGAAGTTCTCACTGCCATACAATACTGAAAATCCTAATGACCAATTTGGTTTTACATCAAAAGATGAGGCTCGCTATGTGTTGGGGATGGCGTAAAACTTCGCAACCGATTGCCGAACGGTGAGCTTTCAGGTGGCAAGAAGTCGGCTGCCACAACGCAAAAGGTCAGCCTTCATCCTGCGAAAGCTGACCTTTTTATTAACGTGACATATCATTTATCACACGATTACAACACCAAGAGCAAGAAAGCTGATTGTCTGCTTCTTTTTTCTTTCACGGCATCGGCAATCGTTCCCTCTGACCACACGATTACCAAATCTGTGCGCGCCGCTTCTTCGGAATGAAGAGGTTGTCGCCTTTCTTGATGTTGAATGCTGCGTACCAACCATCGATGTGGGGCAATGCCGCATTGACGCGGGCCTCATGCGGAGAGTGTGGATCGACGTTCAATAGATATTCCGTATATTCCGGACGTGCATTGCCTGCCCAAACGCGAGCCCACGAAAGGAAGAAACGTTGTTCGGGCGTAAATCCGTCCATGGTCTTCAGCGGTTTTTTCTTCATGCTGTTTTGGAAAGCTCTGAAAGCGATGTTCAGTCCGCCATTGTCGCCGATGTTCTCGCCCAACGTGAGTTTACCGTTCACGAACTTCCCCGGAAGGATTTCCACTTTACTGAAATAATCCTCCAATACCTTTGTGCGAGCTTCGTAGTTCTTCTTGTCGGCATCTGTCCACCAGTTGCGTTGGTTTCCGGTCTTGTCGAACTGTGATCCCTGATCGTCGAAGCCGTGGCTCATCTCATGTCCTATCACAGCCCCTATGCCACCATAGTTCACTGCGTCGTCCGCATTCGGGTCGAAGAACGGCGGTTGCAGGATGGCAGCTGGGAAGCAAATCTCGTTTGTCGTAGGATTGTAGTAAGCGTTGATGGTCTGTGGTGTCATGCCCCACTCTGTTTTATCCACCGGTTTGTTCACCTTGCGGTTGATGTAGTCCATCGTCATAAACTCGCTTACGTTCTGCAGGTTCTCATAGAGCGAGAGGTTGTCGTCGATTTGAAGACCGCTATAATCCTTCCACTTGTCGGGATAGCCTATCTTCACGATGAAATTGTTGAGTTTGTCCTGTGCCTGCGTTTTTGTCTCGGCACTCATCCATGTTAGTTCATTGATGCGCTGTCCGAGAGCCTCTTGCAAGTTTCTTACCAATTCCACCATGCGTTGTTTGCTACTTTCCGGGAAAAACTTCTCCACATAGAGCTTGCCCACGGCTTCACCGAAGACGTTGCTAACCATACTGACGGCACGTTTCCAGCGTGGGCGGTCTTGTTGCACTCCATTCAGCACGCTGCTGAACTTGAATGCCTCGGCGCGGAAAGCATCGCTCAGCTGACTTGACGCGTTGGTGATGACGTTCACCTCGGCGTAGGCTTTGAGGTCGTCCAACGGTGTTTCTGCCAATATTTTCTCCACCTCGCGGATGGGCTCCGGCTGTCCAAGATCCACTTCGGCAAACATTGGGAATCCGTTTTGCAGGAACACGTTTCCCCAGTCAATGCCCGGGAAATCAGTGATGAGCTGCGTGTAAGACATTTTGTGATAGTTGGCGTTGATGTCTCTTAGTTTCACTTTGTCGTAGCTTGCTTTGGCAATTCGCGTCTCGATTGCCAATACAGCCTGCATCTTTCGCTCCGCCGTGGCATCATCGTTACCGACCATTTTCAATAGATTCTTCAAGTAGGTCTTGTACGCTTCCCTCACTTTCACGGTTTGCTCATCGTTTTTCAGGTAGTAATCCCGAGTTCCCAATCCGAGTCCTCCTTGTTCGATGGAAACGATGTTCATATCGGCATTGCGCAGGTCTGCCCCCACTCCGATACCGAACATCATGGTTGTTCCGCCCATGCGGTCGATTTGCGATGTTACGGTTTGATATTCTCTAACGTTTCTGATGGCGGCAACCTTTTCGAGCGTTGGTTTGATGGGTTCGTAACCTTCCTTGTTCAGCCTTGCGCTGTCCATCATCAGGTTGTAAAGACTGCCGAGCTTTTGTTCCAGCGACCCTTTTTTTTGGGGCTTGTTGGCAAAATCGAGAATCAGGTTCTGAATGCGCACTTGATTCTGTTCGTACAAGTCGGTGAAAGCTCCATTGCTTGTGTGTTCTGCATCTAAGGGATTCTTCTTCAACCATCCGCCCGCTGCGTAGCGGTAGAAGTCGGTTCCTGGCTTCACACTGAGGTCCATGTTGGCTTTGTCTATACCAGAGGAAAGATTCTGAGCGCCTGCCGACAGTGTTGCCAGCATCATCGCTGCAAGTAATGTTTTCTTTTTCATTTCTGTTTTATTAATTTGCATCTGTTAGTTTATCTGTCGAGGAAACGGACGGTCAGCTGAATGTTGCGGAAGCAATTTGAGTGTTGGTGCTTGCAAAATGCCCTGTCATGTCAGTCGCATTCGGGTGTTGTCCGTGTTGATTTTCTTAGCAAGTGCAATTTTAAGAAGTTTTTTTGTACTATGCAAGTTTTATCGATAATTATTTGTTGAAAGCATGGTCGAACAGCGTTGGAGTTGAATTGACAGCGGTCGATCATGCCTTGGCTTATTCAAACGAGAATCCCCACGGGCGAATCGACTTTCATCGCTCGTCCGTGGAGACTAAAGTGGGGTTACATTCCTACACCAACTCCTACACCACCCATCTGGTTGTCGTCCTTCTTTTCTTGGAAGTCGTTGGTGATGTTGCTCTGGTGCTGACGGAACTGTTTCTTGGTGTTACCAAATTTCCATGTTACCGTCAATCCAACCTGTCGGAGTGGGAAAGCAATGCGCGTGAATTGCTCAAAGTCTTTGGAATGACTGTAATGGTGGAAGCGCATCTTGTCGCGTAGAGGAGTGAAGAACATGACAGACACGTCGAGCTTATCCTTCAGGAAACTCTTGGAAACCGTTGTGGTGAACATGCTGAAACTATTACCATAGCCCTGCAGATTGAGACGCTTTGTCATTCCGCCCGTGAAGACACTCCACTTGATATCGAGAGGAAGCGTCTGCTGCAAGCCGAGAAAGCCCATTGCCTGCCACCCATAATGCTTTTCTCCAAGCATAGAGGCGCGCATGTCGCCATAGTCGAAGCCTCCGTTGAAAATAAGCCTTGTCTTAGGCGTTACCGCATAGTTCATGAAGGAACTGACATTGGTCCAGCGGTTGCGGACGATGTTTCCGTAAGTGGTGTTGAGGATTCCATTGTCCATAAATGAGAATTGCTCAATCTGATTGTCGGCAAAGTTCTCACCGATGGTGAGGTTCACCATGAACTTCGGAGTAAAGGCATTGAACACAAGACTGACGTTATGACTCGTCTCCACACTCAAGTCAGGATTACCGTAGGTCAACATCGTGGCGTTGGAACGGTCAATGTAGGGGTTCAGATAAGTGATGCCCGGACGAGAGATGCGCATGGCATAGTTGATACCTATGTTGATGGTCGGCGTAATGTTGTAAGTGAAGCTCGCCGATGGGACAAGATTGCCGTATTGCTTCTTGAAATCGCTGCCGGGACCTACGATAAAATTAACTTTCTCCCATGTATATTCGTATCGTGCGCCCATCTTGGCTCCGAATTTGCCATACTTGAGCGAATATTCGATGTAGGCAGCAAGAATGCTTTGTGTGTTTTTGTACTCCACACTGTTCTTTTTGTTGTAGATTTGCTCGTCGCCAACAAGGTCATAGAATTTTGAATCAGATGTGTTTCGGCGGTTAATATACTTCATACCGGCATTGAGCGTCTGGTCCTTTGCCACCGGCGTGGTGCAGTCGGCTTGGAGCGTGTGCTCCGTTCCTCGTGTGTTGGCCTCAGAGTAGAGGTCCTTCAGTGGGAAAGGAATGCCCGACGGCAAGGCGTCGTAAACCCTTCGGTTCTCGTTTGTTCCCGGCGATGTGTTGAAAAGATAACTTAAGGTAACGTTACTGGTGCGTGCCTTGTTGAGGAAACGCTGGTAGTCAACACTTCCATTGAACGACTTGTTGCCGTTGTTCATCACCATATCGTTTCCGTAGGAGAAGCCTGAGCCGTAAAGACCTCCGCCGAATGTGTTGGTTGTGTGCCCACTGTTGTCCATACTGAAACCGGTCATGCCCAAAGAAGCCCCGATATTGCTCATCGAATCAAGCTCGTAACCAAGACTTATATTACCCATCATGAACGGAATGGCAGTCTTGCCCTTGGTATAGTTGGTCATCTTCGATCCATCGGCAGACGTCCGTTCTATCGTTGTTTCAATATCTTTCGTCTGTTTGCGGTCGTACATCAGGTTGGCGCTGTAGGTCAGCTTTCCCTGTTGTCCGCTAAGGAACGTGGAACCTCTCCATCCGTAATTCGTTCCTGTCAGACTGATATTTCCATTGTAACCGTTCATATTCTTTTGCTGCTGTCCCGCCTCGCGGTTCATCACGATATTCAGCACGCCTCCTACTCCTTCGGCATCGTACTTTGCTCCGGGGTTGGTCACAACCTCAATGGATTTCACCGAAGAGGCAGGCATGGCCTTGAAAATCTGCGACGGATTGGCAGAGAACATTACGTTTGGCTTTCCATCTACATAGACTTTGAATGATCCCTGACCATTCACGGTGATGTTGTCCTGCCCATCGACCGTCACCATCGGTACTTTCCGCAGCATATCGAGCACGGTATTGGCCTTCGAATCGACATCGCCCTGCACGTCGTAGGTCATCTTGTCGGTCTCCATTTTTACCAAAGGCTTCTGCGCTACCACCTCGACGCCCTTCAGTTGTTTGACATCATCCTGAATGAACAGTGAATCAAGGTGGAGGGTTTCCCCGTCCTTTCCAAGTTCAATCCTGCGTATCAGTTCCTTGCGACCCATGGCATTGAATGTGATCAGGTAATGACCTTGTCCCTTAACCTTCTGCGAGAACTTTCCATTGTCGTCGGTAACGAACATTACCACCGGCTTTTCGGTGTTTCCTTTCTTGAAGATTCTCACTGTGGCATAAGGCTCTCCTTCATGTGTGAGCGAGTCGATGAGCTCGCCTGTAATGGTTGTTGTCTGTGCATTGAGACCGATTGCGACGGCCGAAAGCACCACTGTCAGTAATGACTTGATTAATTTCATTTTTTGTTTCTGTATTTATGACCACAACTTCTCTTTCCGGTCAGTAGATGACATCTTTAAGAGAGTGCTGCGTTTCTGTATTTATTCCATTGTTTATCCACTTCCTCGACACTGATTTCCAGAAGTTCCATCTGCCGAAACAGTTCGGGAAGCATCTCGTTCATAAACTCTTTCTTGCGTTGGGTGAGAATCTGCTTTTGCGCATCTGGCGAAACGAAATAGCCCAGTCCACGCTTATTGTAGATTATCTCCTCGCGTGCCAACAGCTCGTAAGCCTTCACTGCGGTATTGGTGTTCACCTCCAGCGTAACGGCATACTCTCTGACCGATGGTATTCGGTCGTCGGCCTTGTATAGTCCAGCTATGATCTCGTCGCAGAGGCGGTCTGCCATCTGTTCGTAGATTGCTTTATTATTATTGAAATTCATAAGCATAAGGAGTATTGTGCCTTTCCTTCCCCTCCGCTTACGTGGAGGGAGAAGATTGAGAAAGGCTTAGATGTTAATCCATTTGTTGTTGACTGCCTGCAGGCGACAATAGATGCGATAGGCGAAATAGTAACACGACGCGGTGATTGTGACACAGAATAGTGCATGCGCCCATTCGGGAAACTCGTTGGGAACCACTACCACATAATCCGTATAGGTATAGACCAGATAACAGAAACCTACGAAGATGCCCATCAGTGTAAAGGTGATGGCAATGAAAGTCAGTCCTGTCTTCAACCATGCCACCTTGCGGAAGAACATTCCCCCGACCACGAATATGGAATTGGCAGTTATAAAGCCGAGCAACCGTAATGGGAGTGAATTGTCAGCTTCGTTGAACCTTTGTATCGCCTGATCCATATTTTTGAATAGCAGCATCAGCATCGACGCATGAGAGCCTTTGTGGATAAGCATATTGACACCTTGTTGCAACAGGTCGCCAACAACGAATGCAGCTGCCACAATCAGCATCACAACGAAAGTCGCTCCGATGAACCGTGCCACAAACTTCTCAAGATTGGAGGCCGGCAAAGTCAGTTCACTGATTTTGTCTTGTTTGTTTCTCAAATCGCTGATAATGGCTGAACCGCAGAGCGTAGCCACTATCCCAATGGCTCCATAACAGAACGAAGATAAGCCAACGAGAGAGACTGTCATTTCCTCGACGCTCAGTTTATCCCAGTGGAAAGGATTGAAGCCCGCAATTACCGCCAAGGCAAAGAACAAAACAGCTGTAAGAAACAGATTGAAGTATGTTTTTTTTCTCACTAACAGCAGACGGCAAAATACCTGTCCGAAGCGTTTTATATTGAAATTTTCCATTGTTTTTATAAGTTTATGAGTTTGCAAATTAGTGGGTTCAGGTTGAGGGAGTTGCACTGTGTCAGCTCCTCTTGCCCACGTTGCCTGTTATTTTCCTCGTGTTGTATTGTTGTTTACCGATGCATTGCCATTGATGTTGATGCGCGGTTCGACGCGAATAGTTCCGGAGAGGTTTATCGATGCGTTGCCGTTGATTTTTGCTTCAGCTTCGCCGGCATCCTTGAAGACGGCATTGAGGTCGGCATTACCATCAATAACGATATTTGTTTTCTCAACGTTCAGGTTTTGCAATGAGGAAGAAGCATTGCCCTCTATCCTCACATCGAAGAATTTTGCCTGTAAGCCGGCCACGTCAATATCCGCATTTGATGCTACCAAGACTCTGACACTGTCGCCACGCATTGGCTTATCGATAGTAATATCGGCATTACCCTCCAATGTTATCTTGCGAAGTGAGGGCATCGTAATGTACACTCGGGGATAATAATCTGTACCATTCAGAATACCGAAAGTGATTTCATGGACATCGGAGCTTTGCTTATTGCCTCGGCTAATGTGGAGAACGCCATCTTCAACTTCTATCTTGGCAAGTGAGATGATTTTCTCACGTCCTTCAATTCTGACAGCGAAACTATCGCCGGGGATGATGTTTACCGTAGCGTTGCCATCCACAAGGAGGTCTTTGAACGGTGCGACCTTCACTTCTTTCTTCACCATCTTGCCCTTTTCCTCCTTCTTACGGATACTGCACGAGGTGAGAACAGTAGCGCAGACAGCAGCCACGAGCAACAATTTCGTTGTAAAAGAATATATCTGTTTCATTGTTTTTACTTTATTTAAGTGTCCGATAATATATTTTTAAATCACTGTTTTTCACACCTCTGCCCTATCCAACTTGCCCAATATCGCAGCATTGAACAGCAATTCAAGGTTGATGGGTGTCTCCAGACTGCCGCTCTTGCGACGTGCCATGACGGCATTGCCCTGCAATGAAGGCTCGGCATAAAGCACGCTGTCGTCCATTTGGTCGGCATTGCGGTAAGAGAACTCATATTTCTCGGCGATTTCCTCGGTCGTTGAGTTAAGCAACAGTTCCGAATTGTTCAGAATGAGCACATGGTCGAGGAGCTGCTCGACGTCGTGTACCTGATGCGTGGAGATGATGAGCGAGGAGTCTTCGGGCAAATTGCCGGCCACCACCTTGCGAAACAAGGCTTTCGACGGAATGTCGAGACCGTTGGTTGGCTCGTCCATCAACAGCAACTGGCAGCAGGAAGCCATGGCAACGCTCATGTAAATCTTCTTTTTCTGCCCCATCGACAGCTCTTTGAGGTTGGCATCTAATGGCATTTCGAAGTCCGTCAGGCACTTGTTAAGAACCTCCACGCTGAAGCGAGGATAAAAATTCTGATGAATTTTCACATACTGCTTCAGCGTAAGGTTCGGAAGATTATACTCTTCTGGCACTACATACAGTTCGCGCAGCATCTCAGGATGGCGTTTCTTGGTTTCCATACCATCGATATTAACGGATCCCTTCTTCGGACGGAGCAGACCGGAAATCAGATAAAGCAATGTACTCTTTCCCGTTCCGTTCTTGCCCAACAGGCCGTAGATGCGCTTTTGGTTCAGCGTTAGATTCAAGCCGTCAAACACCTTGTGCTTGCTGCCTGGATAGTTGAACGATAAATTCTTAATCTCAATCATAGCTTTGTATATTTATGTTTTGTTGTTTGCTTACTTGTCATAGTGTTCTACTTTAATAGAACACTGCAAAGATATATCAATAAAACATAACCTCCAAACTTTTGAGCAATTTTTTTTTGAAAAATTTTACTTTCATAGCTGAATAACCGCATGTCGCACCTCATTCTCCTTATTATATATAGACAGGTTTCGCAATCCCACTCTTCCCCATTCAACCCAATTCGGCGATTAGATCCTTTGCGAATGGTGTTCTATGTCGGTCAGACGTCTGTCGTTTCTTCAAATACATGGCAAGTGCTGCAGTGGAAGGATGGCAGGAAAGAAAAGCGTTAATCCCAAATTGGACACTTCACCGAATTGTATTTAACTGCAAGAGATGAGAAAACCAGATGCAACGTGCATGCGACAGATAATACTCGCCGAGCCATCAAAATGAATATCCAACTGAATCATACAGTCGTGTCGATGCTTCCCAAATTGGGAAATATCCTTACAAATGCATTGGCATAACTGGCTCAAAAGAAAACGACAGTGAGTTTGCTCGCAAATACGCAAATTTTGGATAACAATACAATTATTTGATTTTCAAACCGTTGCAAAAACAAACAAAAACAGCGGAGCAAAAAACACAAAACGGTGCGCCATTTTTCGTGCGAAAGCTCACCTTTTACTATGCGAGAGGTTAAAAACGACACGATGAAAGATAAGCCAATAGCATGCGAAAGGTTAGCCTTTGAAGGCTGAATTGCCAGCCAAGGGGATATTTAAGGATAAAAACAACCAAACCAAGCTTATTTCTGGTTTGAAATTTTCTAAAACAAGGATTTTCGGAAGCTTGTTTTTGATAAAAAATTTTGACAGAAAAGTCATTACGATTTCAAACTTCAGATGGGAATTTCCTCCGTCGCATCGCCATCAACGAATGAGCAAAAGGATTGTCGGCGACCAGTGAGCCACCCTACATTGTCGGTTCTGCGATTTTGTTCAGCCAGCTGCCACGGAAGATGCGGACAAGGAACATGCTGCCACGGAAGGTTAGCTCAACCGCCATGGCGAACCAAACTCCACGAAGTCCGTAGGAGGAGGCGAGGGCATAGGCCAAGGTGAGACGCACCAGCCACATCGAACCGAGATTGATGAGCGAGGGCTTGAACGTGTCGCCTGCTCCAATGCAAACGCTGTATGAGACGATGGCAGCAGCAAAGAATGGCTCAGCGAAAGCCTCAATGCGAAGAACTGCAACTCCCAGCTCGCGAATTTCCTGAACAGGCGAAAGCATGCCAATCATTTCAGGTGCGAAGACATACATCACCGCGCCCATAACAGCCATGACTCCCATGCCAAGGAACACCGTCATGTGGGCAAAGCTCTTGCAAAGCTCCCTGCGCCGTGCGCCGACACTCTGTCCGACCAACGTCGTGGCAGCCTCGCCGATACCGTAACCCGGCATATAGCAAAGACTTTCGGCAGTGACGGCAAACGAATTGGCAGCAATGGCAAAATTACCAAGAGGTGCCACAATCATAGTAGATATCACCTGCGCACCGTTCATCAGCAAATATTGCAACGCCATGGGCGCACCAATCGCAATGGCATTCCGAATATAATCCCACACCCAAACAAACCGATGGGTATCTAACTTCCAAGCGAGGATGGGACTACGGAAAATGGCGAAATAGACCAAAGGTATCGCTGCTGCAACAAAGGCCAACAGCGTGCCAAGGGCTGCGCCCTCAACGCCCAGACCAAAACCGAACATCTCGAATTCAACACCAAAGACATGGAGAACACGGGTCGGAAAAATTAAGATAAAGTTGAAAATGACATCGAAAACACACATCAACACAGCAATGAAACTGGGGTGACGCATATCGCCGGAGACCTTCAGCATGGCGGCGGAAAGGTATTCCACCAAATGAATGGGAACTGCGAAGGAGAAAATGAGAAAATACATCGAGGCATCGTGCTGAATATCGGCGCCACCGCCCAACCAACGGGGCAAGAAACCTGAAATCAGGGCTGCCACAGACATCAGAATCAGACTGAAAGCCAGACCGAAGATGTAGCCGTGGCGCATCACGGCACGAGCCTTCTCAAAGTCGTTGGCACCGATGAAGTGGGCTGCCTGTACGGAAAAGCCCATACCTCCGGCTGCCACCAACGAACCGAAGAGCCACGTGGCTGGTTCGACAAGGCCGATCGATGCCGATGCCTCTGCCCCAAGCGAACCCACCATCGAGGCATCGATATAGAACATCAGCACGGTCGTAACCTGAGCAAGGATGGAAGGAATGCTCAGCTGGACGATGAGATTCAGTTTCTCACCCGTTGTCATAGCCTTGCCACTCCTTATCTTAGCCAACAGAGAATCGGTAACTGTCTTGCTGAATATCATCAGGAAAGTAGGGCGCTAAAAATGTTCACCCCTTTTCTCACCTTTATTCCCCAAATAGCCAGATTGCCATAAGGAGAATAAAGACGAAAAAAGGGGTGAGGACGATTATTTGTTGTTTGCTCTGTAGTACGAATGCAACCGCAAATCGAAAATCAGGTTAGAATAAGTCGGAATCCCTTTGACTTCACGATTGCCATAGCCAAGTTGATAAGGAACGTAAACCACCCAGTGGTCGCCAATATGCATGTTTTGAAGTGCAGTGGCAAAGCCATCAACAACCTTGCTGACACGCATCTGCGCCGGACGCGCTGTCTTCGCATTGAAATCTGTAAATCCCCAAGAGCTATCAAAGATCAACCCTGAAGTATAAGTTGTGGAAGGCAGCAACCTCCCTTGATAATGGACATGGACAGAGTCGGTGAACAATGGCACTCCGGCACCTTTTCCCTTTTCCAATTCATGGACAATGATATGCTTTTCGGGAGCGTACGTTTGCATTCCGTCGGCATTGTGAACTTGGTTCTGATAGGAATAGTTGAGGATTATCTTCCACGACGTATCGCCATTGGCTATCTTCTGCTTCGTCTCGTTGTAAAGATTGGTCCAATACTTGTCATTGACGGCTTTCCAGTCGGCAAACTCCTCTACTTCGTTGTTGTCTTCGGTACATGACGTCAGCAGCCCTGCCGAAAGCATCAGTCCAAGCATGACAAAGCCTGTGAGCAACGAATGCCGTAAGCTGGTTTTTATTTGATTGAGTGAATACATATTTGATAGATAGAAATTATACATCCAGTTTCTTCAACAGGGAGGTGAGCGAAACTCTGTCCTCTATGATTTCGCGGAGCTTTGCCACAGGCACGCGTTCCTGTTTCATAGAATCGCGATAGCGCAAGGTTACGCTGTTGTCGGTCAGCGAGTCGCCATCGACGGTCACACAGAAAGGTGTGCCAATGGCATCCTGACGGCGATAACGCTTACCGATGGAGTCCTTGGCCTCAATCGTGGTGTTGAAATGAAACTTCAGGTCGTTCACGATTTCCTGTGCCTTCTCAGGCAGCCCGTCTTTGTTCACCAACGGCAACACGGCACACTTGATTGGAGCGAGAGGTTCAGGCAATTTGAGCACAACGCGTGAAGATCCATTCTCCAATTGCTCTTCTTCGTAGCTGTGGCACATCACCGAAAGGAACATTCTATCTACGCCAATGGAGGTCTCCACTACGTAAGGGGTGTAATTCTCGTTGCGTTCGGGATCGAAATACTTCACCTGACGACCGGAGAATTTCTCGTGTTGCGACAAGTCGAAGTCGGTACGGGAGTGGATTCCCTCCACTTCCTTGAAGCCGAACGGCATGTGGAACTCTATGTCAGTTGCCGCATTGGCATAGTGCGCTAACTTTTCGTGGTCGTGGTAGCGATAGTTCTCGTTGCCCATGCCGAGTGCCTGATGCCAAGCAAGGCGGTGCTGTTTCCAATAATTGAACCATTCCATCTCCGTTCCTGGCTGACAGAAGAACTGCATCTCCATTTGCTCGAACTCACGCATACGGAACACGAACTGGCGGGCTACAATCTCGTTGCGGAAAGCCTTTCCTATCTGTGCGATACCAAACGGCAGCTTCATGCGTCCGGTCTTTTGAACGTTGAGGAAGTTAACGAATATGCCCTGTGCCGTCTCCGGACGGAGATAAATCTTACTTGCAGAATCGGAAGATGCGCCAATTTCGGTGGAGAACATGAGGTTGAATTGGCGCACGTCGGTCCAGTTCTTTGTTCCGCTAATGGGATCAACGATGCCCTCATCGAGGATAATCTGTTTCAGACCTTTAAGGTCAGTGGCCTCCATCGCTGCCGCAAAGCGAGCGTGAAGGTCATCGTGTTTGCGCTGATTCTCCAAAACACGAGGATTAGTGGCGCGGAATTTCGCTTCGTCGAAGGCGTCACCGAATTTCTTGGCAGCCTTAGCAACTTCCTTTTCGATCTTTTCCTCATATTTTCCGAGCTGGTCTTCTATCAGCACATCGGCACGATAGCGTTTCTTTGAGTCACGGTTGTCAATCAACGGGTCGTTGAACGCATCGACGTGTCCACTGGCTTTCCAAACGGTAGGGTGCATGAAGATGGACGAGTCGATACCCACGATGTTGTTGTGGAGCAGCACCATCGACTGCCACCAGTATTGCTTGATGTTATTTTTCAGTTCTACTCCGTTCTGACCGTAGTCATAAACAGCAGCCAAGCCATCATAAATATCACTACTCGGAAAGACAAAGCCATATTCCTTGCAATGACTTACTATCTTTTTGAAAACATCTTCTTGTGCCATATTTCTATTATTTCTTATTGTATTTTATTGGAAAAGTTGTCGCAAAGATACTGCTTTTTAGTGGAATAAATGAACGAAAAGCAGTGAAAGTTTCAACCTTTTGAGCTTACTTATCTTTTGTTTGCGGTTTTTTTCGTACCTTTGAACCTTAAAAATGACACCCCATAGTTTATGGACGACGATAGAATAAAAGACAACCAAGAGGAAGAAGAATTGACAACGGAACAAGAAAACCTTGATGCCGAAGAATCGGAAACAGGCGAAGAGAAACATTCCGATTATAAGCCGGTGGATAGGTTTGATGCTTCCGCCGTGAGACACCTATCGGGAATGTACAAAAACTGGTTCTTGGACTATGCCAGTTACGTTATTCTCGAACGTGCCGTGCCACACATCGAAGATGGACTGAAACCCGTACAGCGACGCATCCTTCACTCAATGAAGCGTATGGATGACGGACGCTATAACAAAGTGGCAAACATCGTAGGACATACCATGCAGTTTCATCCTCACGGTGATGCTTCCATTGCCGATGCTCTCGTGCAGATGGGACAGAAAAATCTGCTCATCGATACACAGGGAAACTGGGGAAACATCTTTACCGGCGATCGTGCGGCGGCCTCTCGCTACATTGAATCAAGGCTGTCGAAATTCGCTTTGGAAACAGTGTTTAACCCCAAGACTACCGAATGGCAACAGTCTTACGATGGAAGAAACAAAGAACCGGTAACGTTGCCCGTAAAATTTCCGCTCCTTCTTGCGCAAGGGGCAGAAGGAATAGCGGTGGGATTGTCATCGAAAATACTCCCACACAACCTCAACGAGATATGCGATGCAGCCATAAAATATCTCAAAGGCAAAGAATTTCATCTTTATCCGGATTTCCCTACCGGCGGAAGTATTGATGTCTCAAAATATAACGATGGGCAGCGAGGCGGCTCTCTCAAGGTGCGCGCCAAGATAGAGAAGTTGGATAACAAGACCCTGATCATTCGAGAGGTGCCTTTCACCAAGACGGCAGGCACACTGCAAGACTCTATTACGAAAGCGGTGGAGAAGGGAAAACTGAAAATTCGTAAGGTTGAGGATATGACGGCATCGGAAGTGGAAATACAGTTGCACCTCACGCCGGGCACGTCGAGCGACAAAACTATGGACGCGCTCTATGCCTTTACCGACTGCGAAGTGAACCTTTCGCCCAACTGTTGCGTGATAGCTGATCGCAAGCCACAGTTCCTGACCATATCGGACGTGCTTCGATATTCGGTGGAGCATACGAAAGCACTTTTGCAACGCGAGTTGGAAATACGCAAGGCGGAACTCGAAGAACAACTCTTCTTCAGTTCGTTGGAACGCATCTTCATTGAGGAGCGCATTTACAAGGAACGGAAGTTTGAGACGGCAAAGAACATAGATGACGTGGTGACTTTCGTAGATTCCAAATTGGAACCTTACAAAGAAACGTTCATCCGGGAGATTACTCGTGATGATATCCTGCGACTATTGGAAATAAAAATGCAACGTATCCTGAAGTTCAATAAGGATAAGGCAGATGAACTCATCCGGAAGATAAAAGCCGAGATAGCCGATATAGAGAAAGACCTCAGCGAAATGGTGCGCGTTACCATAGAGTGGTTCAAACACCTGAAAGGGAAATATGGGAAGGACTTCCTTCGCAAAACGGAGATAAAGAACTTTGAGACTATTGTCGCTGCGAAAGTGGTGGAAGCGAACGAAAAACTCTATATCGACCGCAAGGGAGGATTTATTGGTACCGGACTGAAAAAAGCCGAGTTCGTGCAGAATTGTTCAGATCTCGACGATGTCATCATCTTCTACAAAGACGGAAAATACAAAGTCATACACATTGCCGACAAGGTGTTCGTAGGCAAAGGGGTGCTTCATGTCCGCGTGTTCAAGAAGAACGACAAACGAACTATTTACAACGTGGTCTATCGCGATGGTGCCGATGGAATCAACTATATCAAGCGTTTCAACGTAACTTCCGTCAGCCGAGATAGGGAATACGACCTCACAATGGGAACACCCGGGTCGAAGGTGCTCTACTTCACAGCCAATCCCAATGGTGAAGCAGAAGTAATTAAAATTACACTTGCGCCCATGGCTAACGACAAGCGAAAGAGTATTTTCCTTGAGCGAAAGTTCTCTGAAATACTTATAAAAGGAAAGGCTGCAAGGGGAAACATATTGACGAAAGAAAACATTCACCGAATATCGCTGAAGAGTCGCGGACATTCCACGCTCGGTGGAAGAAAGGTGTGGTTCGATCCTGACGTGAATCGCATCAACTATGAGGAACAAGGGCGATTGCTCGGAGAATTTAACGATAGCGACCGTATTCTCGTTGTTTTGGATAACGGAGATTTCTACATTACCGACTTCGATGCCGCCAACCATTACGAAGATAACATCATGCGTTTGGAGAAATTTGATGCCGATAAGGTATGGACAGCGGTGGTTTATGATGCAGATAATCAAGGTTATCCTTATTTGAAGCGTTTTCAAATGGAAGCAACGAAGCGGCATCAAAGTTTTGTTGGCGATAACCCCAACTCCCAACTCGTGTTGTTGTCCGATCAAGTGTTCCCACGCATTGAGGTAAACTATGGTGGTGAGGATGCCGGCAGAGGCGTGGAAGAGATAGACGCCGAGGGCTTTGTGGGCGTAAAAGGTTTTAAGGCGAAAGGAAAGCGCATATCGACCTATGATATTGCGAAGATAAAAGAACTGGAGCCGCTGCGCTTTCCGGAACCGGAAGACGATGACAGTGACGGCGAAGAACGTGCACAGGATGAAGAGTCGCTCAAAGCAGAAGAGGAAAACCTCGATCCGGATGCGCGAAAGAGCAAGCAGCAGGTGATAGACGAGATTACCGGACAATTAAACTTATTCCCCGATGAATAAATATCAAAGAACCGAAGAATGGATAAAACGAGTCGTTATCATCACTACCGGTTGGTTAGTGGCAATGTCATTCTTACCCTGTCAGGCTCAAGATACGCTGCACACCGATAAGATAATAACCAATTCGCAAATGATAGGCGTTGGATATGTCAATCAATTGGATACTTATCTTTCACCGGAGGAATATACCGGAACTGAGCTGCGTTACATTTCTCATACCATACGCGAAAACAAGACAAAACTCTCACGCGATATTATCCATCAAGCGCGTCTTGCCTATACTCGAAACCGTGCTGACAACTGCAACGAACTGGGGGGACTTTATAATTTTCAATACAGTGTGCTCTACGAACTGGAAAACATCCGCGTGGGCAATGGGCGACTACTGCTGAAGGCCGGTGGTGGCATTGATGCCGGTATGGGGTTCCTCTACAACACTCGCAACGGCAATAATCCGGCACAAGCCTATTTGGGACTTAATCTCGCGCCTCGCCTTTCGGCAGCCTATGCGTTCCGTATCAGAAGCCATCCGTTCCAAATTCGCTATGAAGCACAAGTTCCCCTCGTGGGCGTGATGTTTTCACCGAACTACGGACAGAGTTATTACGAAATATTCTCAAGGGGCGATTACGACCACAATGTGGTCCCAACCACCTTTTTTGCCACTCCCTCGCTACGTCAATCGCTCACTTTCGATTTTACGATACGCCACACAACCGTGCGATTTGGCTATCTCGGCGACATCCAACAAGCCAAGGTAAATGAATTGCGTTATCATACATGGAGCCATCTTTTTGTCATTGGTATCGTAAGAAAATTTTCAATCACAAAGTATCTGCCATGAAACTTATCTGTCCTAAATTCTTATTGAGTTATTCTATGGTAGTCGTATGCATGTTATTGACGACCATTTCGTTTACTTCCTGTGTTACCAACGATGATTTCCCAGATGATCCGCAAGGTAACTTCGAAGCACTATGGAAGATTCTTGATGAGCACTATTGCTTTTTCAGTCAAAAAGGTATTGACTGGAATGAGATTCATAAACGCTACACACGGAAGTTTCACAACGGAATGACAGAGAGTCAGCAATTCGAGGTGATGGCAGATATGCTCTCGGAACTCAAGGATGGGCACGTGAATCTTTTCACCTCTTTTAATACAGCGCGCTATTGGTCGTGGCATGAGAATTATCCGCGGAACTATTCCGATTCGCTCATCCGCAAATACATCAAAACCGATTATCTTATTGCCAGTGGAATGGATTATACCATTTTGGACGATAACATAGGTTATCTGCGCTGTTCAAGTTTTCAGAACGGTATGGGAGCGGGAAACCTCGACTATATCTTTCTGTTTTTCCAACCATGCAAAGGTATAATCATAGATATACGCGACAATGGTGGAGGTGCGCTCACCAATGCTGAAGAGTTGGCTGCAAGATTCACGAATGAAAGTCGGCTCGTGGGTTACATACAACACAAGACGGGAAGAGGACACGATGACTTCTCCGGTCTGAAAGAGCAGATTCTGAAGCCGGGAAAAGGCATTCGATGGCAAAAGCCTGTCGTGGTGCTGACCAACCGCAGCGTCTTCTCGGCAGCCAATGAGTTCGTGAAATATATGCGGTGTTGTCCGAACGTGCGAACAGTGGGCGATTGCACAGGCGGTGGAGCGGGATTGCCGTTCACGAGCGAATTGCCCAACGGTTGGAGCGTGCGGTTCTCGGCTTGCCCGATGTTTGATAAGGACAAACGGCTCACCGAGTTCGGCATCGAACCGGATTACAAGGTAGCTCTTACAACTGAAGATTTTCACCGAGGTAAAGACACCATCATAGAGTTTGCCCGGAAACTCATGCGGTAGGTTGGTAATTTTCAGCACCATTGCTTCCTCATCAAATTCAACTTTTGGAAAGAAAAAAAGAGCACAATGGAAGAGTTATCCTCCTTACATTCTGCCATTTATTATGGAAAGAACCTAATCACTCGCTTTTTCTCGCGACAGTGTTTTCCAATCATCAATGATACACGACGAACTGATTTATAGGATTTTAAAAGAGTTTAAGTTTACGCCCACTACCGATCAATCCAATGCGTTGCAGACGTTTGCCGGATTCATGACCCATAGGGACGAACGTGCCGTCATGATTTTGCGAGGCAGTGCCGGTACGGGCAAGACTTCTTTGGCTGCAGCCATCGTTCGCGCGCTTCGCGCTTTACAATGGAAAGTATCGCTGTTGGCTCCCACCGGACGTGCTGCTAAGGTGTTTTCGCTCAATGCAGGCTTGCCGGCATCCACCATTCATCGTCGTATTTATCGCGAAAAAGCTTTCAATGGCGCAGATGGTAAGTTTCAGCTCAATCAAAATCTCCACACCAACACGCTCTTTATGGTGGATGAGGCTTCGATGGTAAGTTTATCCACCGGTGCGAACTTCTTTGGAAGTGGGCGTTTACTCGATGATTTGATACAATACGTTTACGGTGGAAACAATTGTAGAATGATGTTGATAGGCGACAAGGCACAGCTGCCACCGGTAGGCGAGAACGAGAGTCCGGCTTTGCGTGCTGATGTGTTGAGTGCTTACGGTTTGCGCGTCCATGAATGCGATTTGGACGAAGTGTTGCGGCAAAGTGAAGATTCCGGTATTCTTTGGAATGCCACCGTCATTCGCGAAATGATTACCCATGACGAGGCAACGCAACTTCCCCGCATACGTCTCACGGGTTTTGCCGATGTTTCCGTTGTACCCGGCGATGAACTTATAGAGAGTCTTGCTTCGAGCTATTCGGCAGTGGGAATGGACGAGACTATGGTAATCACTCGTTCCAACAAGCGTGCGAATATTTATAATCAAGGCATAAGAAACACTGTCTTGGGGCGCGAGGAAGAACTGACTACCGGCGATTTGGTCATGGTGGTGAAGAATAAGTATTTGCAACCTTCAACCGCTTCCAAACTGTCGGACATAGAAGGCGGTTTTATCGCCAACGGAGATAGGGGAACGGTGCGTCGTGTACATAATTTCAGGGAATTGTATGGTTTTCGTTTTGCCGATATAACATTGGAGTTTCCGGATTACAATCAGGTGGAAATCGACACGGTGGTCGTTTTGGACACGCTCACTACAGAGGCACCGGCATTGACGCGCGAACAGAATGACCGATTGTTCAACAAGGTCATGGAAGATTATGCAGATGTCCCACTTAAAACCGACCGCATGAAACGGCTTCGCGAAGATGATTACTACAATGCCATGCAGATAAAATTTGGATATGCGGTAACCTGTCATAAGGCGCAGGGCGGACAGTGGGCGCACATTTATCTTGACCAAGGGTACATGACCGACGAGATGCTTAATCCCGATTACATCCATTGGCTTTATACGGCTTTCACAAGGGCAACGGAACATCTTTACTTGGTGAACTGGCCGAGACAACAAATGGAAGAATGATGGAAGCAATGAAATTGACACAGGATTACATCAGGCTGGCTTTTGAGAAGTACAACAGGTTGATATTCGATGGGCGGCTGCCACTGCCCACATTAAAGCTCTCCAAGGCACGTACCCGCCTCGGACAGATGTCGTGCAAGCGTGGCTTTCCAAAAAGGAAACCCTACGATTTCATAATTTCTATTTCCTCCTATTATAAACAATCGCAGCAGGAAATAGACGATGTCATTATTCATGAGATGATTCATTATTATATCGCTTACAACGAAATAAAGGACACTTCGGCGCATGGGAAGGTATTTCGCTCAATGATGGCAGAGATAAACCGGCGATACGGACGCCATCTGACCATATCTGTTAAAACAAAAGGAATGGAACCGACCATTGCCAAACAGCCAACGACTTGTCTTGTGCTGGCAATCGAAATGGATAACGGCACGTGTTACCTCTCTTCGGTAAATCCTAAGTCTGCCCATGAGATTGCCCTGACAATCTCACGCATATCTTCCGTTACTTCCCATTCATGGTTCACGACGCAGGATGCGTTCTTTCTCAATATGCCCCGTGTTCGTTCGCTTCGGGGACGTAAGGTGTCGAGAGCGTTCTATCAAGAAATGATGGGCAGAATGAAACCATTGGAATTTCCCCGGATGTAATCCAATAGTGTTTTGAATATTTTTTAGAAATCTCACGAAACATCGCATAAACCATAGAGCTTTATGCCTTTCTCTCTAACCATATATGGTGCACACTTTCTTAGGTTAGCAATTCGTATTCAGGTTGTGGAAAACAGGTTCTTGACACCGAACACTCGCCCTGTCATCGCCACGAAATCACATGACAAAAACAGCGTTGGTGAATCGTTTTGTAACTCGTTGATAATCAAGATGATATTAATTGGATTTTAAAAGGTAAGCTTTTGCACTTCAATTCATGACCTTTTGCATTGCAAAAGCTTAGCTTTTAAAAAGCAAAAGCTTAGCTTTGATGAAACTAAGCCATAAAAACGGTTGTGATTGCTACAACAATCACCTTGTGATGGGTAACAATGCCGGGCACCAACAGACCTATCGTCAGCAAAAATAACGCCCCCATGTATAGACTTGACGTTTAAGGATATTGGAAACACCGACCCAATCGCTCTTGGCAGTCAGCGTTTCCAAATCCAATTCCATCTGTTTCTCCTTTCTTTGCTTGCGTCGGTACAGGAAAGCCATAAGTACCGACACGGCAATCAGAACCAAAATGAAGGTTGAATCCATGAGATTGATGAATTACAGCTCCGCCAATTCAATGACTTTTTCAACCGCAGCATTGATGTTGGCAGCATCCTTACCACCTGCTTGGGCATAATGTGGCTGACCACCACCACCGCCTTTGATTAGCTTGGCAGCCTCACGGATTATTTTTCCGGCATTCATCGCATGGTCTTTCACCATGTCGTCACTGAGCATCACCGAGAGAAGAGGTCGGTTATCGTAAACAGAGCCGAGCACACAGACGAGCTTTTCGGGAATCGCCTCACGCACTTTGAATACGATATCCTTAGCCGACGCAGGCTCAACGGGAAGGACTGCCTTCACGACATTGATGCCATTCACGTTCCGAACCTTCTCTACGAGGCTCTTTGCCGCACGATCGGCAGTTTGCTGACGGAAATTTTCCATCTCTTTCTTCATTGTGTCGTGTTCTTCAATGTATTTGCGCACTACCGTCCTCAAGTCCTTGGCATTGTTGAACATCGCTTTTAGGTCGCGCAAGGTGTCCTCCAGCACATATACCGCCTCTTCGCAGTTCTTTCCCGTCATGGCTTCTATGCGACGAACGCCCGCGGCAACACTACTCTCGCTCACGATTTTGAAGAGTCCGATGCGTCCCGTAGAAGGCACGTGAATACCGCCACAGAACTCGCAGCTTGGTCCGAAGCCGATGACGCGCACCTTGTCGCCGTATTTTTCGCCGAAGAGTGCCACTGCACCCATTTCCTTTGCCTCCTCAATGGGCGTGTCGCGATGTTCGTTGCGTGGAAAGTCTTGGCGAATCATGTCGTTCACCATTCGTTCCACTTGTCTTAATTCCTCATCGCTTACTTTTTGGAAATGCGAGAAGTCGAAACGGAGTGTGTCAGGACTTACGTAAGAACCCTTTTGTTCCACATGTTCTCCCAAAACTTGTTTTAAGACATAGTCGAGCAAGTGAGTGGCAGTGTGGTTGGCAGCACTGGCGTTGCGCTTATCGGTATCCACACAAGCCATGAAATCGGCTTCGATGTTCTTGGGTAGTTCCTTGATGATGTGGATGCTTTGGTTGTTTTCGCGCTTAGTGTCGATAATATGAATGGTTTCGGTTTCACTGACGAGCACACCTTGGTCGCCTACCTGTCCACCCATCTCACCGTAGAACGGAGTTTTATCAAGCACTACCTCATAGAAACTGCTCTTTTTCCGAGTAACTCTGCGATAGCGAAGAATGCGACAATCGTGCTCCGTATAGTCGTAACCCACAAACTCTTGTTCACCTTCTCTGACGACAACCCAGTCGCCGTTCTCAACTGCCGCGGCATTTCTGGCACGTGCTTTTTGTTGCGCCATCTCCTCGTTGAATTGATTCTCGTCCACTGTGAAGCCGTGCTCTCTGCAAATCAATTCTGTGAGGTCGAGTGGAAAACCGTATGTATCGAACAGACGGAAAGCTTCCTTTCCATCGAGTTCGGTTTTGCCCTGTTTATCCATCTCTTCCATTGCCGTATTGAGCAGATTAATGCCTTTATCGAGTGTGCGAAGGAAAGAATCCTCTTCCTCTTTTATCACTCGGGCGATAAGCTCTCGTTGGGCAACAAGCTCGGGATAGGCATCGCCCATTTCCTGAATGAAGATGTTGAGCAGTTTGAAGATGAACGCGTCTTTCTGTGCAAGGAATGTGTATCCATAGCGAACGGCGCGACGCAGTATGCGGCGAATGACATATCCTGCTTTCGCGTTTCCCGGCAACTGTCCATCGGCAATGGCAAACGCCACAGCGCGCATGTGGTCTGCCACCACACGCATGGCAATGTCGATTCGTTCCTGTTCGTTGGCAGCTTTACCATTCTTGCCTGTTGGAGCGGTGAAACCATATTTTTTCCCGCTTAGTAGTTCTATCTGCTTGATGATGGGCTGGAACACGTCAGTGTCGTAGTTGGAACTCTTGCCTTGCAGTGTGCGCACCAAACGCTCGAACCCCATTCCGGTGTCAATGACGTTCATGGCCAATGGTTCGAGCGATCCATCGGCTTTGCGATTGAACTGCATGAAGACAATGTTCCAAATTTCTATTACCTGCGGATTGTCTTTGTTTACCAACTCTCGTCCGGGTAGCTTGGCTTTTTCTTCAGCGTTGCGCGAGTCAATGTGTATTTCCGAGCAGGGACCGCAAGGGCCGGTATCTCCCATTTCCCAAAAGTTGTCGTGTTTGTTTCCGTTGATGATGTGGTCTTCCGGCAAATGCTTTGCCCAGAATTCTGCAGCTTCGTTGTCGCGTGGTATGTTTTCTTCCGGACTTCCCTCGAAGACGGTAACATAAAGGTCGGCGGGGTTTAACCCCAACACATCTACAAGAAATTCCCATGCGTAGTTGATGGCATCCTGCTTAAAATAATCGCCGAAGCTCCAGTTGCCGAGCATTTCGAACATCGTGTGGTGGTAGGTGTCGTGTCCCACCTCTTCCAAGTCGTTGTGCTTACCACTTACGCGCAGGCACTTTTGCGAATCGGCGCGACGGCGCGGTTCCGGTGTTTTTGTTCCGAGTATGACGTCTTTCCATTGGTTCATGCCGGCATTGGTGAACATCAGTGTAGGGTCGTCCTTTATTACCATGGGGGCAGACGGTACGATGACGTGTCCCTTTGCTTCAAAGAATTTCTTAAACGAGTTGCGGATTTCGTTAGCTGTCATCATCTTATTCTTAATTTTATAAAATTCGTTCAAAAGTGTTGCAAAGATACTGACTTTTCACTATTTTTGCAAATGAAATGCTGATTGATTGATATTGGGATTTGCAAGTCGTTGAAAAGCATAGGTAATAATAAGCATGGCAAGATGCGAGCCATCGATTATCGCCGATATCTTTCTGCTTAATAAAAATATAGAAAACTATGGCTGAAAATTCGCGAAAACTATATTATTCCATCAAGGAAGTGGCACAACAACTGAACGTTACGGAGAGTTTGCTCAGATATTGGGAAACAGAATTTCCGCATCTTCGTCCGAAGACTACTGGGAACAGGGTGCGCCAATATACGGAAAAAGATATCGACCAGATTAAGGTCATCTATAATTTGGTGAAGGTGCGTGGGTTTAAGATTGCTGCCGCGAGGAAGATGTTACGGGAAAACAGGGAGGGAGCGGATAAAAGTCGCAAAGTGTTGGAAACACTTATCTCCGTGAGAGACGAACTGAAAGAACTGAAGCTGCAATTGGATCGGTTGGTATAAGCTTTTCATCGGTTCGCACGAATAGGGACATAAAGTGCTTTCCGGGTAGGAAAAACACTTTTTCTTTATTTCTATCTTTGCTCTCAAACAAATCACACTCCTTAAAAACCTTTGGAAAAGAGGGGATATTTTCTTGCATACGTGAGATGCTTTCATGCTTTTACGCCTATGAAAGAAGAGGCTGCGAACATATCAAATATATTGCAAGGCATGACAGAAGAGATTTGGTAGATGCCAAATCATCTGTCAGTAATACTGCGAAATAGCAAAACTTGCTTGATACCTCTATGCAGTTCGATGGATGGGGGAAACACAAAAACAGAGAAGTTTCAACGAGTTTTTAATTTTTATGTAACACGTTAGAAACATTCCTTAACTACTTTTGCACCATAATTATTGAGGTAAAAGTAAAAAACAAACCATAATTTTATAATTCATTCCACAATGCAGAAAAGATTACTATTCCTGTTTGCGCTGTTGGTGATGTTCGCATCAACCCTTTCAGCACAGGTCACCACCTCCGCTCTCGGAGGCAAGGTTACATTATCTGGCAGCAACGAACCTCTGATTGGGGCTTCGGTACAAGTTGTACACGAGCCTTCAGGCACACGCTATGCCACTGTCACAAACATCGACGGACGCTACGAAATCCAAGGTATGCGCACCGGTGGTCCCTACTCCGTCACCGTATCTTATGTCGGGCACAAATCGAAGACCTATACGGGAATCATGCTTCAGCTCGGCGAGGTCTATAAGCTGTCGCCGGCGCTTTCAGAGGATGCCAATGAGCTGGGCGAGGTTGTCGTTACGGGCAAGGCCAGCAAGTTCTCACTCGAAAAGACCGGTGCCACCACCAACATCAGCAACGCACAGATGACAGCGCTGCCTACCATCAATCGCAGCATATCCGACATTGCGCGCATATCTCCTTATGCCAACGGCATGAGTTTCGCCGGCGGCGATGGACGTTCGACCAACTTCACCCTCGACGGTGCCAACTTCAACAACAACTTCGGTCTCTCGTCGGCACTCCCCGGAGGAGGCAATCCTATCTCAATGGATGCCATCGACGAGGTACAGGTGGTGATCGCTCCTTACGATGTGCGGCAGACCAACTTCATTGGCGGAGGTATCAACGCCGTGACCAAATCAGGCACAAACACTTTCAAGGGAGCAGCCTACATTTACCACAACAATGAAAACATGCACGGTAACCGCATTGACCACACCGACCTCGGAGAACGCGGCACCAACCGCAACACCACTTACGGATTCACACTGGGTGGTCCGATTCTGAAGGACAAACTCTTTTTCTTTGCCAACTTCGAGACCTCCAAGGTGCCATCAGTGGCCAACCGCTGGCAGCCTTCTGCAGATGGTGTAGCCAGAAAAACAGACTACATTTCAAGAACCACCATTGCCGATATGCAGAAAGTTCAAGAGTTCATGCGAAGCAAATACGGCTATGATACAGGGGCATACGATGCCTTTCCTGCAGATGAGAGCAACACAAAGTTTCTCGCTCGTCTTGACTGGAACATCAATCAGAACCACCATCTTGCCCTTCGCTACAACACAACCACCAACAAGGCATGGAACCCCACCAACGGAAATTCGGGCAACACTGGCTTCCGACTGAGAGGATTCAACCGTTTATCGCAGTATTCCATGGCCTTCGCAAACTCCATGTACTCGATGGAGAATAAAATCAACTCCATTTCTGCCGACTTGAACAGTCGTTTCGGCAAGAATATCTCCAACCAACTGCTCGTTACCTACACAAACATCAAGGATATGCGTGGCAGCAACTCGTCGCCATTCCCATTCATCGACATCATGTACGACTACTCAACGGGCGATTACCCCACAATCGATTCCAAAACGGGACAAAACATCGCTGTTGACTTCGGCGGATACAATGTGAAGCAGACCCTTGAGCCGTACATGAGCCTCGGTTACGAGCTGTTCACTTACAACAATGGTGTGAACAATAAGATTACGACCATCACCGACAATTTCACTTATTATCTGGGCAGCCACAAACTGACGGCAGGATTGAGCTTCGAGCATCAGATGGCTAATAACTCCTACATGCGAAACGGAACAGGCTATTACCGCTACCGCAGCCTCAATGATTTCCTCACAGGCGCTGCGCCTGAGGCTGTTGCACTAACCTATGGCTATGCAGGCAACCTCAATCCAGCGGCAGAAGTCAGTTTCAATCAGTATGGGCTTTATCTGCAAGACGAGTGGAACGTGCTCGACAACCTGAAACTGACAGGTGGCATACGATTCGACAACATTTCTTATGACGATGACGACATCATGCGTAACAATGCCATCTACGAACTCGACTTCGGAGGTCGCCACATCGACACCGGCAAGTGGGCCAAGAGCAACATTCAGATGTCGCCACGCTTCGGATTCACATGGGATGTGTTCAAAGACCGCACGCTGAAAGTGCGTGGTGGCTCAGGTATCTTCACCGGTCGCCTGCCATTGGTGTTCTTCACCAACATGCCCTCCAACTCTGGTATGGTCCAAAACCTCGTGAGTGCCGTGACACGATACACCAACGGCGTCGTAACATCGAGAGACCCACGACTCGACAAGTTTACAGGAGGCATCGTTACCGATGTGAACCAAATGCGAGACATGCTCGGTGCACCGGAAAGCATCACACCGGAGCAAGGCACGGTGCCAAGTTCCATCGCCGCCATCGCCAGCGACTTCAAGATGCCACAGGTATGGAAATCATCGATTGCCGTTGATTATCAGATACCCACCTCGTTCCCCTTCACCGCAACAGCAGAGTTCACCTATACAAAGAAAATCAACGACGTTCGTCTGGTGAACTGGAACATCAAGGATGCGGAGATGCCCACATGGGAGCGCCTCAACGGAGCCGACAACCGCTATCTCTATCCGACCAACTTCACATATAATAAGGTGAGCGATGCTTGCGTGCTGGAGAACACGCACAAAGGCTATGGTTGGACATTCAACCTAACACTGAACGCAGAGCCAATCGACAACCTGAGCATCATGGCAGCCTATACCCACACAGTGATGAAGGAGGTGTCGGGAATGCCCGGCTCCAACGCATCATCGGCATGGCAAGGACTCTACACCGTCAACGGTCCGAACAGCGACGCACTGCAGAACTCGCAGTATGTGATTCCCGATCGCCTGATAGCTTCAGTGAGCTACACTTATCATCACGACCATTTCGCACTCTTCTACACCGGCTATTCTCCAAGGGGCTACAGCTATTTTTACTACGGCGACATCAACAACGACAAGATTGCCAACGACTTGATGTACATTCCGGCCGACGACAGCCAGATTCATTTCACACACGAGTCTGATCGCCAACTCTTCTGGAACTACGTGAATCAGGACTCTTACCTGAAGAACCACAAGGGCGAGTATGCGGAGGCTTACAGCGCACGCGCGCCATTCGTCCATCGTTTCGACTTCCGCTGGGCACACGACTTCACCTTCAACATCGGCAACACACGCCACAACCTTCAGTTGAGTGCCAACGTGATGAACATAGGCAACTTGTTCAACTCAAAGTGGGGAGTGGAGAAGAACATGAACGGCAGCTTCAGCGGTCAGTTCCTAAAAGTTGACAAGATAGATGCCAACAACGTTCCTTACTTCTCGATGAGAAAAGACAAGGAGGGCAATGCTCCTACAAAGACATGGTCGTTCGACAAGAACTACAACCAGTGCTGGATGTTGCAGATTGGTGTAAAATACTTCTTCAACTAAATTGCGAAAAAAACACACTCATAAGAAAAAGAGGGTACGCTGCGTATCCTCTTTTTTTTATGAATAAGCAGGTACACCTGTTTATTTAGCTGCCGGAGCTTTGAGCTTTCTTTACAAACGAGGATTTCGCGTAAATGTTTCTTAAATGTTTTTAAGACTATTGATTATCACTTTTTTTATGCAAATGCGTATCTTTGCAACGAAACAAAAAGAACATGAATTTATGAAGAAAATTTTTATGGTACTGCTATCTTGCGTTGCGATGGTAGCGTGCAAACAACCCGCAAAACCTGTTCAGGATGCTGCGACCACAGCCAGTCAGGAGACAGAACTTACTGATTCTTTGTGCTTTAAAGGGGAAGTTCCGGCAGCCGATGGTCCCGGAATCAAGTATGAATTGATGATGGCAACCGACAGTACGGACGGTTTCCGACTCACGGAGACAATGCTTGAGGCAGACAAGGGAAAAGACGCGGTAGAACGCTATACCGGTAAAGCCGAAAAAATGGAAAAGGATAAGGACGGCAAGAAGGTAACGGCTTATAAACTGCAGTTGGGTAAGACTGAGACTATGTTCTTCAAGATCGTGAACGATTCTACGTTGCGATTGGTAAACAACGAGTTGGAAGAAGCTGAAAAAAGTTCTCTCAACTATGATTTGAAACTTGTAAAATAAGATTCTGACAACTTGCAATTGCCAGGCTTCTTTTAGAAACGAAGAGAATGGAGAACGGTAGCGTTCTGTCTGTATCTTTCCAATAGGGAAGTCTTCGGGAACAAGAAGATGACAGGCAACAAAAAAAGTAGGAGGTAAGCACTGCTTGTGAGTGTTTATCTCCTATTTTTCATGTTTATGGCGGACTTTTCATAAAACTTTTCTTCTTCGCAGCTCGCCGAAAAAGGGATGGGAAGCGAGTTCCATCCTGTTCACCGGTTAGGCATCTGTTCTGACCGGTAAAGGTTCATTTTTGCGAAAGCTTAGCTTTTGCAATGTAAAAGCTTAGCTTTTGGGACTCAAAAGCTAAGCTATTGAAAAGCAAAAGCTAAGCTTTTAAAAAGCAATTCGTAAGTGGCTGATTATCAACGACTCTCGCCCCTCCCTAAAAACCTTGTCGGTGAGGTCATTTTTTGCCCGTTTTTCCATCGTTTCGAGTGCCCGGATAAGGTTCAGAAGGCAGCCCTGTATTTCCCCTCTTCTTTATCTTCGAGCATGGATAGATAACTGTTGTAGCGGCTTTCAGAAATATAGTGATCTTCAACGGCTTTCAGAACAGCGCATCCCGGTTCGTGGGTGTGGGTGCAATTGGAGAATTTGCATTGTTCGGAAAACTTGAATATCTCTCGGAAATAACTCGTCAGTTCTTCCTTGTCAATATCGAATGTGCCAAAACCTTTAATGCCCGGTGTGTCAATGAGGTAGCCACCTTTAGGCAGTTCCAGCATCTCGCTGAACGTAGTGGTGTGTATTCCGGTGTTATGCACATCTGAAATCTCCGCGGTACGTCGGTTCGCTTCGGGCAACAGTTCGTTAATGATGGTCGATTTCCCCACACCACTGTTACCGGCAAGGAGCGTTACCTTTCCATCCAAGAGTGGCCGGAGTCGGTGAAGACTTTTGTCGGAAGGCGCGTTCTCGGTGGATTGCACTTCCACGCACTTGTAGCCTATGGTCTCATACAAGTGAATTAGTCCCTTTTGGTATCGAAGTTCGTCCTCCGACAGCAAGTCATATTTGTTGAAAACAAGTATCACGGGCACGCGATACGCCTCCGCTCCGGCAAGAAACCTATCGATAAAGATGGTAGAAGTCTCCGGATAATTGACCGTTATCACAAGGAGTGCTTGGTCAAGATTGGCAGCGAGGATGTGGCTTTGTTTGGAAAGATTGGACGATTTTCGGACGATGTAGTTCCGCCTGTCTTCTATCTCGGAGATGAAAGCAGTTCCTTCCTTATTGATAATTAAGTGTACGTAATCACCCACTGCCACGGGATTCGTTGAACGGATACCTCTCAGACGGAAATTGCCTTTTATTTTGCTTTCGATCACTCGTCCGTCATCGGTTTTCACTGTGTACCAGCTGCCTGTGTTCTTTATTACTAAGCCACGCATATTGTGAAAAAAAACAGTTCCGCGCTCCTTTTTGGATAGCGTGGGGCGGGAACTGTGTGTGGAACATCGGACATGAGCGGTCAGACCGTCATGATTTCTTTTTCTTTCTCCTCGAGCAACGACTCAATCTTTTTGATGTACTTGTCGTGAATCTTCTGCAAATCGTTCTCGGCATCTTTCTCCAAGTCTTCCGAGAGTCCGTCTTTGATGGCTTTCTTCAATTTGTCTTTAATGTCCGAACGTGCGTTGCGCACCTCCACTTTTGTGCGTTCGCCTATCTTGTTGCTCTGCTTCACGAGTTCCTTGCGACGCTCTTCGGTGGGCTGTGGCAGGCTCAATCGGATTACTTCGCCGTTGTTGTCCGGCGTGATGCCTACGTCCGAATCCATGATTGCTTTCTCTATATCCTTTATCGCCTTTTTGTCCCAAGGCTTGATGGCTATGGTGCGAGGGTCTGGAACGGTTACGGAAGCCACCTGATTGAGAGGCACCACGGAGCCGTAGGAACTTACGCGCACGCCATCGAGGATGGCAACGTTGGCACGACCCGCGCGAATGCGTGCCAGCTGCTCTTCAAGATAGGTGGCAGCCATTATCATGCGTTCTTCAGCTTCGTTTAATGTTGCTTTAACGTCTATCATATTCTTTACAGTATTAAAAATTTAGCACAAATATAGGGATTTATTCCCAAACTTACAAGTCTTTTCCCTGTTTTTCCATCAGGCAGAATACAATTTGTCGGTCAGCAGTCGGGCTATCTTCTCCAAATAATGTGCATCTGTCTCGTCGAAAGCGTTGATCTCTTTGCTGTCAATGTCGAGCACGCCTACAGGCTCGCCGGTTGTCGTAAGGAGCGGAATGACGATTTCGGAACGCGACTCCGAGCTGCAAGCGATGTGCCCCGGAAACTCCTCTACGTCGGGAACAACCAATGTGCGCCGTTCCGCGATTGCCGTTCCGCAAACACCTTTGCCAATAGGAATGTTAAAACAAGCCACCGTTCCTTGAAAAGGACCTAATTGTAATGTCCTACCGGAGTGAAGCAAATAAAATCCGGTCCAGAAAAAGCTGTCGAACGCATGGTGCAGAGCGGATGAGACGTTTGCCAGTACACCGGTTTCATTGTTTTCCTCGCCTTCTATCAAAGCGACAATCTGCTTCAGGAGCAATTCGTAAGTTTCTTTCTTATTATAGTTCATTGATTATTGTTCTGTTCGATACCATTCAACTCATCAGCCACCTCGTTGGTCAGTTCCACAAACTGGGCGATGGAAAGCTGTTCGGGACGCCGGGTCATAATCTCTCGCTCATAAAAGCCTTCGCTCGGCTTTGTTGGGAAAATCTGTCGAAGGCTCACACGCAACATCTTCCGCCGTTGATTGAACACGGTCTTTACCAATCGCTTGAACAATCGCTCGTCGCATCCCAAATCGCTAATGCTGTTGCGTGTCATGCGAATGACCGCACTCTTCACCTTTGGCGGCGGATTGAACACATTTTCATCCACCGTGAACAAGTATTCCACATCGTACCATGCCTGAATCAGTACGGAAAGAATGCCGTAGCTCTTGTTCCCGGGGACGGCTGCCAAACGTTGAGCCACCTCGCGCTGTATCATGCCCGTGCAGCAAGGTATCAAGTCCTTGTTATCGAGCATTTTAAAGAAAATCTGTGAGGAGATGTCGTAGGGATAATTGCCGGTCAGCACGAACGGTTTGTCACCGAATGCTTCACGGAGATCCATCCGCAGAAAGTCCTTGCCCAAGATGTTTTCCCTCAACGTGGGAAACTTCTCATAAAGGAACGACACACTCTCCTTGTCAATCTCCACGGCTTTCACTTCTCTCGGCTTTTCCACGAGATATTGCGTGAGTACTCCCATCCCCGGACCTATCTCCAACACGGGAATGTCAGGGCATGCGTCCACTGTGTCGGCTATCCGTTTGGCAATATTCAAATCGGTGAGGAAGTGCTGACCGAGATGTTTCTTGGGTCTGACTGATTTCATAATTTTTCTTTATTCGGTTACAAAGATAGATATTTTATTTTGTAATTAAAAGCATTTTAGTATCTTTGCTCATTGTAATGAGATTGAAGAAGTTGCTCTACGACAGCATAAAGATTATCCTACCACTTATATTAGGTGGCAGCATTCTTTATTGGATGTATCGCGATTTCGACTTCGCAAAAATAGAGCACGTGCTGCTTCGGCAGATGAATTGGACGTGGATGCTGCTCTCGCTGCCTTTCGGCGTACTCGCACAGGCATTTAGAGGTTGGAGGTGGAGGCAGACTTTGGAGCCTCTTGGTGAGAGACCGCGTAACTCCGTCAGCGTTAATTCCATCTTTCTGTCCTACGCCGTTAGTTTAATCATCCCTCGCGTGGGCGAATTTGCTCGTTGTGGTGTGCTCCATCGTTACGATAAAGTGGCTTTTCCGAAAGCGTTGGGAACCGTGGTGACCGAACGCGCCGTCGATACAATCATTGTTGTGATCATCACGGCATTGGCTTTTCTATCGCAGATAAGCGTTTTTGGTAATTTCTTCTCGAAAACCGGAACGCGAATGGATCATCTTGCAGGTTCTTTTTCTGCCATGGGGTGGCTTGTTACCACCGTCTGTGCAGTGGCAGCCATGATGTTGCTCTACGTCATCCGCAGGAAATTGACCATCCACGACAAAGTAAAGGAAACACTGTCCGGCATCTGGCAGGGCATCATTTCACTGAAAGGGCTGAAGAACGTGCCCTTGTTTCTGTTCTACAGCTTTGCCATTTGGGCGAGTTACTTTCTTCATTTCTACCTGACGTTCTTCTGTTTTGAAGCAACGAGCAATTTAGGCGTTACATGTGCCCTGCTTTGCTTTGTGGTTGGTTCAATTGCAGTCATCGTACCCACGCCCAATGGTGCCGGTCCATGGCATTTCGCGGTAAAGACCATGCTCATCTTATACGGCATCGCTGATGTTCAGGCGCTCTATTTTGTGCTTATCGTTCATACCGTACAAACTTTGTTAGTGGTGCTGTTGGGCATCTACGCATGGATAGCGTTGGCATTCACGAGAAAAAAAGCTGTTGGCGATGGTGGTCAGCCCACTTCCCGCACAGCATAAGAAACATATCAAAATACTAACCCTTAAAATAAACAAAACTATGAGTGAAATCAGAAATCTAAGTCCGGAGGCTCTCTGGCGTAATTTTGACGAATTGACAAAGGTTCCGCGTCCATCGGGACACATGGAAAAAGTTCAGGCTTTCTTGCTCGACTTTGCTAAGAAGGTAGGAGTGGAAGCTCGCGTTGATGAAGCCGGAAATGTTCTCATGCGTAAACCGGCAAGTCCCGGCTACGAGAACCGCAAGGGAGTCATTCTTCAGGCTCACATGGACATGGTTCCGCAAAAGAGCCCCGACAGCAAACATAACTTCGAGACTGACCCCATTGAGACACACATCACCGATGGATGGGTATATGCCAACAACACCACACTGGGTGCAGACGATGGAATTGGCGTTGCGGCCATCATGGGTATCATGGAGGATAAGACATTGAAGCACGGACCAATCGAGGGTCTCATCACAAAGGACGAGGAAACAGGAATGTACGGTGCTAACGACCTTCCAAAAGGAGAATTGAACGGCGACATCCTTATGAACATCGACTCTGAAACATGGGGTAAGTTCGTTATTGGTTCGGCAGGTGGTATTGACATTACTTCCACTCTTGAGTATAAAGAAATGCCTAACGACCAAGAAGCCGCCATAAAAGTTACGCTGAAAGGATTGAAGGGAGGACACTCCGGACTTGAAATCAATGAGGGACGCGCCAACGCCAACAAAGAGATGGTTCGCCTCGTAAGAAAGGCTGTGGTAGAATTAGGCGCACGCCTTGCTTACTGGCAGGGGGGCAATATGCGCAACGCCATTCCGTTCAAGGCGGAAGTTGTACTCGCATTAGCAAAAGACAAGGTGGCAGCTCTGAAAGAGATGGTTGAGAAACAACGCGCTCTCGTGGAAAATGAATATAAGACAATAGAAAAGAACGTGGAATTCTTCACGGAGGAGGTAGAGAAACCTGTCGCACTTGTGCCTGCTGAAATACAAGACAATCTCATCAATGCCATCTACGCATGCCACAACGGTATTGTGCGCATGATTCCCGTTTATCCACACGTTGTCGAGACCTCATCCAACCTCGCCATCGTAAATATCAACGCCAACAAGGCTGATATAAAGATTCTGGCACGTTCTTCACGCGAGGACATGAAAGACTACGTGGTCAATCAGCTCAAGAGCTGCTTCGACATGGCAGGTATGAAAACCGAACTTAGCGCAAGCTACGGCGGATGGGATCCCAACCCTGACAGCGAAATCTTGAATTTACTAAAGAAGACTTATAAGGAATTGAATGGCGAGGAAGCTATCGTACAGGTAGATCACGCCGGACTTGAGTGCTCCATCATTCTCGGCAAGTATCCTCATCTTGATGTTGTCAGCCTCGGCCCGACCATTCGCAGCCCGCACACCGCCACAGAGCGTTTTGAAATTGCAACAGCCAAGCCATTCTGGGACTTGCTGATAAAAACTCTCGAGGCTATTCCCGAGAAGTAATTCCAAAGCCTCTCTTCGTGATGAAGAAAGCTTAATCATCTCATTCATTATTATAATTAACAAGAGGGCGTGCCGGCTTTGGCACGCCCTCCTAATTATCAATAGTTCGTTAAAATCTGAGATAATGGGGCAAATATTGGATGCTTACAACACATTTGTTTCGTTGAGTACAAACATAAAGTTTTTGGAGCAAAAGTAGTAAAATGACTATAGCCCACAAAGGCGATTAATATCGGATACTTAAAAATTATTCGCATTCTGTCTATAAAAAGCTTAGCTTTCACTTTCCAAAAGCTTACCTTTTGCAATGCAAGATAATTATAAAAATATATCTATCTGAAAATAAAGAAGTTACATTGTTAGTGAAACTAAACAGGTAACGATTTGGAAACTAGCGAGCTACTTGGCTTCGCTGTTTTCTGCCTAACAAAGAACGCTTGTTATTCCGTTTGCAAAGATAATACTTTGTTACCGAATAGCAAGCGTTTTTAATGAGATATTCTTCTTTTTGCATTTTTGTTCAGATTTTGTTCAGATTAGGGTTATAATCCTCTTCCACGTCTTTTCTTTCTGTTGGCTTGGTTTCTAAGTTTGCGCTGCCACGCTGTTTCTGCATAGTCATCGCCTTGCGAAGTTGGTGTCATCAAATCGCCCAATACTTCCACTGCTTCATCGACTGCGCTAACGGTTGCATCTGCTATTGTACCGATAGCCTGTGCTATCTGCGGAGTTTCTTCTGATGCTCGTGAGATTGAGGAACAGCTTTTGGGTACAAGTTGATAGCCTGTATCAGATTGTTCTTTCTTTTCTGTTGCCTCTTGTATCGTTAGGCATGGTTTCTTTGGTTCTTCCTTGTTGGATGCTTCAAAGTTCTTCAGCAAAGAACGGTAGCCGAACTCCCTGCCGATTTCGGAAGCCTTGAAAGTTTGTCCTGCGTATGAGAACTTCAAGCCATAGACCTTGCCCTGCTTGTTCCTCAAACGTTCAATGGTTACGCCACTCTTACTAAGATCGTAGAGGAACATGGAATGCCCCGTGACGCCTGTTCCTTTGTACTTGTCAAGCAGGGCATAACAGATTTGCTGCACCTCTTTCTTGGTTTGCTCTCTCGTTGGACTTGCTTTTGTCTTTTGATATTTCTTTTCTGCCTTGACCTCCTTTGCAATGGTCAAGCCTTTCTCTCTGCTTATTTCCTCCGCCACTTTTGCTGCCCTATTGCTCACAAAGGTGGTGTCATAGACCTCTCCGTAAAGGCTGATACGATTGGCGATGATGTGAATGTGTCTATTATCAGTGTCCTTGTGCGTTACCGCCACCCATTGGTGGTTGTCAAGTCCCATTCGCTTGGCAAACAGATGGGCTATTCCCATAAGCTCGGATACAGGCAGTCTTTTCTCGTCTTTTGGCGCGATGCCTATTTCTATGCGGAGGAACTTATTCCTGAACCGTGTGTTGTACTCGCTGACCATCTTCATTTCCTCATAGATAGTCTTTGGATCTCTGCTGCAAAGATTGTGGAAGGCAAGCCGATAACCGAGCTTGCCTTCTCTGAAAATATAGTCCAAAGCTGTGCTTCCGTGTGCTATCGCCTTACATTTTCCTATCATTTCTTGTTAGATTTAAGACCTTATATACCTCATCGTCCACACGAAAATGCGGGTCGTAAAATCGCTTAAATGC